>CABEAH010000134.1_pt1 | contig 38726 bp, 46 predicted proteins | sample 3132331 | NCBI WGS metagenome assembly CABEAH01 (sample SAMEA5534343, study PRJEB31848) | metagenome | biome: tundra; feature: field; material: soil | place: USA | collected 2013-05 | depth 0.45 m | reverse complement strand
GCTATTCCGCGGACATGAAGGGATAGCGATAGTCAACCGGCGGCGAAAACGTCTCCTTGATGTTCCGCGGGCTGATCCAGCGCACGAGATTGAGTTTCGAGCCCGCCTTGTCGTTCGTGCCCGATCCTCGAGCTCCACCGAACGGCTGCTGTCCCACTACCGCGCCGGTCGGCTTGTCGTTGATGTAGAAATTCCCGGCCGCATTGCGGAGCAGGAGCGCCGCCTGACGGATCGCGTGGCGGTCCCTGCTGAACACCGCTCCAGTCAGCGCATAGGGTGACGTCTCATCGACGATCCTGAGCGTCTCCTCCCACTTCGCGTCGGGATAGACGTGCGCCGTCACGACGGGTCCGAAGATCTCTTCGCACAGGAGCCGATAGGCTGGGTCCCTGGTCTCGATCAGTGTCGGCTCGATGAAGTAGCCATCCTCTCCGCGCGATACTCCTCCAGCGACGATACTGGCGTTGGCGCGGCCATGCTGGATGTACTCATCAATCTTTGTAAAAGCCTTCTTGTCGATCACCGCGCCCATGAAGTTCCTGAAATCCGTGACATCGCCCATACGGATGTCCTTCATGATGGCGACAGTGCGATCGCGCACCTCGGGCCAGATCGACTCGGGGATATAGACTCTGCTGACCGCCGAGCACTTCTGCCCCTGGTACTCGAATCCTCCGCGTGCGATGGCGACGGAGAGCGCGACCGGGTCGGCGGAGGAATGGGCGACTATGAAATCCTTGCCTCCGGTCTCGCCGACGATGCGCGGGTAGGATTTATAGCGCGACATGCTGGCGCCGATCGTCTTCCACATGCTGTTGAAGACGGCCGTACTGCCGGTGAAATGCACTCCGGCGAGGTCCCGGTGCGCGAGCAGCCTGTCGGATATCATCGCCGAATCGCCGGAGACGAAGTTGATGACGCCGGGAGGAAGCCCCGCTTCCTCCAGCAGCTTCATGATGTAGTACGCGCTCAGCATCGCGCTGGAGGCAGGCTTCCAGATGACGCAATTGCCCATGAGCGCTGGGGCGGTCGGAAGATTTCCGGCGATCGAAGTGAAGTTGAATGGCGTCACCGCGTACACGAACCCTTCGAGCGGGCGATAGTCCAGCTGATTCCACATCGTTCGATCGCTGAGTGGCTGCTCGTCGTAAAGGCTCTGAGCGTACGCCGGATTGAATCGCCAGAAGTCGATCAGCTCGCACGCCGCATCGATCTCTGCCTGGAACGCCGTCTTTGACTGGCCGAGCATAGTCGCGGCATTGAGCGTGGCGCGCCACGTGGTGGTGAGGAGCTCCGCGGCCTTGAGGAAAACCGCGGCGCGATCTTCCCACGGCCAGTGAGCCCAATCGCGTGCCGCCATTTGTGCCGCCTTCACCGCCTGGTCGATGTTTTCCGGGGCGGCGCGGTGCCAATCGCCCAGTATGTGGCGGTGATTGTGGGGCATGACCGATTGCGCGAGCTCACCCGTGTGAATCTCCTCGCCTCCGATGATGAGCGGGATGTCCGCCCGCTCATTGGCCATCGACGCTAGACGCGCTTTGAGCGCATCGCGCTCGGGCGAGCCGGGAGCGTAGCTCTTTATCGGCTCGTTGGTTGGCGGCGGTACTCGGCGATTTCCGTTGAATCCGGAGATGGACATTCCAATTTCCTTGTGAGGCGTGCGGAGATTATCTCGAAAGATACGGTCTGCCCGGGCAAAACGAACCCCTTGCGGTCTTCTCCCTTCCGGCGCTCTGGAGTATCGTGCGCGAATGAGAAATCTCCCGCGACTGATGTTGCACTCGGCGCTCCTCGCGCTGGCTGTTGCGCTGACCGGATGCACCGCCGAACCGGTGGAGTGGGGAGATGTATCATACCGGCAGTCGCAACTGGGTGATCCCGACACGCGAAGCTCCATCTTCAGCACCGATCTGCCGCCGATTGCCGGCTCGGTGGGAGCGTGCATTCAGTCGATCAGAACGGCGGGATCTGGCGGTGATCTCTTTCGCGTATGGTGGAGTGTGCGGAGCGACAGCGATGTGGTGCTCACGCTACAGCATTCCGGTGATCAAGGCCGGAGCTGGCTGGCACCAAGGGTTGTGGAGATGCGTGACCGTGGCCGTCGCGGCTGTGCGCGCCCGGCGCCAGACGTGTCCTTCGACCCCGGCAGCGGCTACCTGTATCTGGTGTACTTCATCGAAGCTGGCGACGGAGCGGGCGTCTTCTTCGCGCACTCTATGGATCGGGGGGAACTATTCCACTCCCCTGTCCCCGTCGTGTATGGCAACGGAGCGTCCACGGCGAGCGTAGCGGGAAAGGGTGACAGCGTCGTCGTGGTGTTCGAGGATCCGAATTCGACGCACCCCCGAATTGGCTTCGTTCTCTCGCATACGGCAGGGCACATATTCGAGGAGCGCGGCGAAGTAACCCCCGACGAAGCCGCGGCGACCGCGCCGTGGGTGGCGCTCGATCACCGGAAAATCACGGTGTGGTGGAAAGAGCGGGATCAGTCACCCTTGGGCATTACCGACAGGGTGGGGTACCGCGTCGGCGTCTGGAAATGAGCATCGTTCCCGCTTCACCACGTGGTGCTACTCGCTATCCGGTGGCCCGCCGTCGGCGAGTGGCCGATCCCTGATCCCCTGTGGTATCAGGATCCACTGCTCCGGTCGCAGCAGTGCCTGTGCGCCTGCCACCGCATGGTCCGTATTGATCGATGCCTCCCGAAGCATCTGTGACACGGTGTTCGCGATCTGCGCGGGATCGCCATTTCCCCTCTGCTTGAGGATGTAGGTGTGGACTCCCGTAAAAAGCGCCGTGTTCTTCGCCTGAAGTGAATCGGCGAGATCAGTGAGGCCGACTATCTGTACCGCGCTTAAATGCAGCGAGTCCTTGAGGGCAAGGATGTCCGCCACCGGATTGGGAACTGTGGGATCCCGCTCGGATGATTTCTCCGCCCGTCCGCGGATGGCGCGATTCGGATTTCCGGTTACCTCCACCATGGAGAGAGCCAGGGGCGCACCGCCGAACCGCATGTCGGTGTTGATCTGTTCGTCTTCGCTCGAGACGCGTCTGATTGTTTGCTGAACGGGAGTGAATCCCATGCGCTTCGCGACGAGTTGGTACTGTGGCGCGTGCTCGGGAAAAACGATTCTGTATCGGCCGGTGGAATCAGTTGCGCGCGACCGTGTGAGACCGGTGGCCACCGAAGTTGCCCCCACCTGCGCGTCCGCGACCGGCCGGCCCGAAAGGTCGGTTATGCGGCCCGTTAGGATGTCGGTCTTGGATTCCGTCTGCGCCGCGATTGTCATCGGCGCCAGACAGACAGTGAGGAGGAACGCGGTCAGATATCTCATTGGACAGCAGGGGAGACACCCATATTATCGGCAGGCGCACACGCACGTGCAACACCCTTTTTGCGCCGGGATTGCCCTGCCTGGAAGCGGTAGACTACTTGCAAAGACGAGCGGCATGACCAGATACCTTGGCGCGCACACCATCGACAACGGTGGCATTCATATGGCCGCCCTCCGTGCGGGGAATGCGAGCATGACAGCGCTCCAGATCTTCACTGCGATTCCGCGTTTCTACGGCGACAAGTCCACAATCAAGCCGGAGCGCGTAGCCCGATTCAAGGCCGCGCTGGCGAAAACCAGGATCGAGCCGGCGAATGTCGTCGTGCACGCGGCGTACGTTCTGAGCGTCGCCACGCCGGATGATGAAAAGTGGGCGCGAGCGAGCGCCGGCCTCACCAGGGAGCTGGAGCGGTCGAGCGCCCTCGGCGCCGGCGCTGTGTGCTTTCATCCCGGCTCGGCGGGGACCAGTGAGAGATCGTTGTCGGCGAAGAGGATCGCGAAGGCAATCGTCGAGGCATTGACGACGAACGATTCCGGTACCCGCCTCCTCGTCGAGAACACGGCGGGCGCCGGAAAGACGATGGGGAAAACCGCGGAGGAGGTGGGGGAAATCCTTTCGCACGTGCCCAGCTCACTGAGAGCGCGTACTGGTTACGGCCTCGATACCTGCCACCTTTTTGCCTCCGGATACGACCTCACAAAATCGAAGAAGGCATTTACCGCGGTGCTCGATGAATTCGAAAAGAAGGTCGGAGAACCGCCTTTCTTCTTCCATCTGAACGACAGCGAAGGCGAGCTCGGCTCCAACCGCGATCGACACGTTCTCATAGGGGAAGGGCACATCGGAAAGCAGCCCTTCGAGTGGTTGATGGAAGACCCCCGCAGCAGCGGAATTCCGCTCGTCCTCGAGACCCCCCAGAAGAACTACGACATCGCCGATGATGACGACTCATCTGATCCGTACGACGTCAGAATGATGAAGCTTCTCCTCTAGGATTTGGTGTTTTCCATAGGGAGAATCTTCGTTTTCCCTATTGCAATTGCCTCACGGCACTATACTTTGCTCCGCTGACGGACCGCGTTTCCACTCTGCATCAGCTCGCATCCGATCGTCAACCAGGAGAAAAGATGGCAGCAAAAAAGAAGAGCGCAAAAAAGAAGTCCTCGTCAAGGAAGTCTTCGGCCCGCAAGTCGTCCAGGAAGTCCAGCGCGAGAAAGAGTTCGGCCAGGAAGGGCGGGCGTAAGGCCTCGCGCAAGAAATCGTCCGGCAAGAAGCGCACGCCGAACGCTGCCTTCATGAAGCCGATGCAGCCGAGCAGCGATCTGGCGAACATCGTCGGCAGCACGCCGATTCCGCGCACCGAAGTGACCAAGAAACTCTGGCAGTACATCAAGCGTAGGGGTCTTCAGGATTCGAAGAACCGCCGCATGATCAACGCCGACGAGAACCTCCGTCCAATCTTCGGCAGCAGCAGACAGGTCTCCATGTTCGAGATGACCCGCCTCGTTAACAAACACCTCAAGAACACCTAAGCTCCTTGGCAACTTCGTCTAACAAGGGGCGCGCTCAAAAGGCGCGCCCCTTTGCGCAGCGATCACCCGGCGCTTCGAGCGCTGCCTGGTGGTCACTCCCGCGGCTCTGGGAAAACTTCAAGTCGATCGCCGGTGCCCTGGTGATCTTCGTGTTTCTGCGTGCGTTCATCGTCGAGGCGTATCGTATTCCATCCGGAAGCATGATCCCGACGCTTCTGGTCGGCGACTGGCTTTTCGTCAACAAGGCGATCTACGGTCCGCACGTTCCGTCCACGCATACCAATCTTCCGGGCTTTCGCGAGCCACGGCGCGGGGATATCGTAGTTTTCGTGTCGCCGTATCAGGGCGATGAGGACGCTCTCGGTCACGATCCCACGCCCACTCTGGTCAAGCGGCTCGTTGGCGTTCCCGGCGATACGCTCTACATGCGGAAGGGAATTCTCCACGTCAACGGGATCGCCCAGCGACAGGGTTTCGGGATGCGGGGGTCAGTGTCGGCCGAGATGGCGAACTCCATCGATCCGCTCTTCGACTGGCAGAAGCAGGTCGGGCTCAAGGCATCTCGTTTCGGCGCTGCGCCCGCTCAGCCCACGCACGATGACTGGGGGCCATTCATCGTTCCCCCGGAGCGCCTCTTCATGATGGGCGACAGCCGCTACAACTCGAAGGACGGTCGCTACTGGGGATTCGTTCCGCGTGAGAACGTGCGCGGAAGGCCGATGTTCGTGTACTACTCGTACAACGCGGACGACAGCGACCGTCCTCTGCCGATGGTCACCGACATCCGCTGGAGGCGGATCGGCCACTGGATCAGGTAGAGCGATCGCTGGAGTAATCTCTCTGGACGGTTCCCGGGTGTTCGTTACATTGGAAACGTGATGAATCCCCGTCCTGCTGAGAATCGGCGCAGGTCGTTCGATCCCAGTGAATGGGACATAGAAGAGCCGGCCGCTTTCACGAGGATCGCGCGGTCGCCGATCGAGCTGGCGCTCATCACCGGCGCCGTCATCCGACTCTTCCGCGCCGTCATTCTCACGCACGGTACCTCCACCAGCTCGTATCTGGGCGCCGCCCTCGTGCTCGGTACCCTGTTCCTGCTGGGCATGGCGACTCTTCATCTCGGAAGATTTCCGGTGCGGGAATGGCCCTGGCGCGCACCGCTTTTTGCAATCTTCGAAACCGCCGGCGAGATGGCGATCAGTCTGGTGCTGATCGCACTGCACCGTGAGCCGTGGGGCACCGCGCGCGCCGAGTTTTCCGACTGGCAGCCGATGGCGACCGGTGTGCTGTTCTGGCGACTGCTCTCGGTCTGTACCTTCGCGCTACTCCTCGGCGGCACTGTTCAATTCGTCCGTGGGCGGATGCTGCGCGATTCGGGGAAAGAGGTCGAGCCAAAGACCCATCCGGACGGCCAGCCCTTCATCGAGAGAAGGCAGCGAGAGGAACTTTAAGATGTTTCGAGGCGCGCGACTGATTATACTCAGCAGCGACCGATGTCATTCAGAAAACAGGCGAGGATCGAGATGTACGATGAAAGATTTGTAACGCCAATGCGCCAGGAGCTGACGCAGCTGGGCGTAGCGGAGATGCGCACCGCGCAGGAGGTGGACGCGAAGCTCAGGAACTCACAGGGCACGACACTCGTCGTGGTGAATTCCGTTTGCGGATGCGCGGCACGTAATGCGAGACCAGCCGTGGCCAAGGCGATTCAGAACGACGTGAAGCCGGACGCGCTGACGACCGTGTTCGCGGGCCAGGATGTGGATGCCGTGCAGAGAGCGCGCAGTTATTTCACCGGCTACGGGCCGAGCTCGCCACAGATCGCGCTGTTGAAAAATGGCAAGCTCGTCTATATGCTCGAGCGCCATCAGATCGAGGGCCGCTCCGCCGACGAGATCGCGCAGGACCTTACCGGCGCGTTCGAGAAATACTGTGAGGCACGCACCCCGGCGTAGTTTTTTTTAGGTTCTTCGTGGATTGTGGTGAAGCGTTCTGCCGTGCGCTACCCGCTACCCGTTGCCCGTTGCCCGTTGCCCGTTAAAGGTCGCCTTCACCCTTTTCAGCAGCCCGTGCGGTTCAGCACTGCCTTCGGTCATTTGCACCGGGACACCGGATGCCGCATCTCGCTCGGGGGAAGCGTATTGCTGGGAATCGGGAATCGGGAATCGGGAATCGGAAATCGGGAAACGAGAAACGGGAAACGGAGAGCAGAGAGCAGAGAGCTGAATCACCCCTCTGGGCCAGCCCCGGGCCGCACTTCTTCATTCGATCTTCGCTGCACCGATATCCGCGAAGAACCTTTTGTTAACGCGAGTAGCTAATCCAGCGCCCCATCTCTCTCATTGTGGGGCGCTTTCCGTACATCAGAAGCCCCACGCGATAGATCCGCGACGCAATCCATAGCGCGGCCACGCAGCCAATGGCGAGAAACGCCAGACTCGCTACGAGCTCCAACGGGGGCACTCCAGTCACCGCCATTCGGATCGGCATGATGATCGGCGACGAGATTGGAATGAGCGAGAGCACACGCGCCGTCGTGCCGGTGGGGTTGAGCAGCACCGGTTGGATGAACACCGCCGTGCTTACGATCATGATCATCAGCGGACTCGCCGCCTGCCGCGCTTCCGACTCGCTGTTCACCGACGATCCCACGGCCGCATAGAGCGACGAATAGAAGATGAAGCCGAGCAGGAAAAAGAGAAGAAATAGAATGGCTGCCGCCAGTGACACATCGGGCAGCGAGAAATTCATGGCGGGCGCACCGAGCTTCGCCATGATGGGAGAACGAAGCTTGAGCAGTACGTAGGTCATCACCACCCAGATCACCTGTTGAGTGAGTCCAACCGCGCCCACGCCGAGTACTTTCCCGGCCAGCAGCGTGTCCGTCGGCACGCTCGCCATCACCACCTCCGCCACCCGTGTCGTCTTTTCCTCGAGCACACCGCTCATGATCGTCTGTCCGTAGATCACGATCGACAGGTACAGCAGAAATCCGATAGCGAAGCCGAATATGACACTCGCCATGCCTGAGCCCCCGCGCCCCTTGTCCGTGATCCGCTCCGTGCTGAACTCGAGCGGGATGAAGGTGATCGCCTTCATCTGTGAATTGTCGAGGCCCACCTTCTCGAGGCGTGAGGCGAGTATCGTTTCCCGGATAGCGCTCTTTATCCGGGCCATGTCGGCTATCGACGTCGCATTTCTACCAGCGTAGCGAGCCGCTTCGCCGGACGTGGTCTGTTGGTCTACTACGATGTACCCGACTATCAGGTTGTGCATCACTTCCCGCGTCGCGAGGCTCTCCTCGCGCGTCAGCTCACTCGGAGCCACGACCTTCACCACCGGAACCCTGTGCTGGCCGGTGCTGTCGCCGGCGATCGCGAGCGCGAGCCGATGACCAAACCCGTTGGGCGTCGCGTCCAGGATCGTGGTGTTGTAAACCTCGTTCGTCGACTTGCTTCGGGACGCTAGCCACGCCGGAACGATTATTATCGCGCTGAAGAAGATCGGTCCGAAAAAGGTCGCGATGAGAAACCACTTCGAGCGCACGCGCTCGAGATATTCGCGCTTGATGATCGCCCAGAGCTTAGCCATTTCCCGTCATTCCCTCTTCTATTCCGGTGGCACCGACCTTCTGCAAAAAAATCTGGTGCAATGATGGTTGGATCATCTCGAACCGCTGCACAGATGCGCCGGAATCGATCACGCGGCGAAGTAGCACCTGGGGATCCGCACCGGGAGCCATCTCGATCTCGAAGAACAGGTTCGAATCGTCCGCGCGTTTGACCAGGGACTGGTCACGGAGAATCGAAGCGACGCCCTGCATCCCGTTTCCATCCAGAGCGAGAGCGATGTTGCGGGCGCCGTGCTCCTCCTTGACGCCGGCGACCGTACCGTCGAGCACCTTCTCACCTCGCGCGATGATGCAAACGGAGTCGCAGATGCGCTCGGCGTTGTCCATGAGGTGTGTGCTGAAGATCACCGTCTTGCCGCGGTGCTTGAGCTCGACGACGGTGTCCTTCAATGCCTGCGCATTGATCGGATCCAGTCCGCTGAACGGCTCATCGAGGATGACGAGATCCGGGTCGTGCAGCAGGGTTCCGATGAACTGAACCTTTTGCTGCATCCCGCGCGACAGCTCGTCGATCTTCGACAGCCCCCAGTCCTTCTCTGGTGTCTTGAGAGAGAGCCGCTCCATCCACTCGTCGATGCGCCGCTCCGCGTCTTTCCCCTTCACTCCCTTGAGCTCGGCCAGGAACTTCAGCACACGGCGCACCTGCATCTTCCGGTAGAGACCGCGCTCCTCCGGCAGATAGCCGATCCGCTCGGTGATCTTCGGGTCTTTCGCCGGCCGTCCAAAAATGCGGATCGTACCGGTGTCGGGCGCGATAATGTTGAGGATCATGCGGATGGTGGTCGTCTTGCCCGCACCGTTTGGTCCGAGCAGTCCGTACACGCTTCCGGTGGGAACCCGGAGCGTAAGATCGCGCACCGCGGTGTGCTCAGCGTAGCGCTTGGTGACGTTTTCTATGTCTATCGCGTAGTCGGTCATGTAAATTCGGGGCGAACGGAAACAAGAATATACACCCAGAGAATCATGCCTGTTTCAGAGACGCTTCTCATTGCCGTACTCTTTTTCGCGGCAGCCGCGCTGTATGCATCGGTGGGACATGCGGGTGCGTCCGGCTATCTCGCAATAATGGGATTGTTCGAGCTCACACCGGCTGTGATGAAGCCCACCGCGCTCTCGCTCAACATTCTCGTGGCGCTGGTGGCGACGCTGAAATTCTATCGGGCCGGACTCTTTTCGTGGGATTTGTTCTGGCCCTTCGCCGTAGTGTCGATTCCGATGGCCTTCGTCGGAGGGGCGCTGACGCTGCCAGCGCGTGGATACAAGATCGTGGTGGGACTCGTGCTGTTGTACGCCGCTGTCTGGATGTTTCGCTCTGCGCTCAGACCCCTCACGATGGAAGTAAAGCCGCCCCCGATGTGGGCAGCCTTTATTGCCGGGATCGCGATCGGATTTCTGTCCGGACTGGTAGGCGTGGGCGGCGGAATATTCCTAAGCCCGCTGCTCATCTATATGGGTTGGTCGGCGACGCGTGGCGCATCCGGTGTCGCAGCGCCATTCATCCTCGTGAACTCCGTCGCTGGACTGCTGGGCCACCTTTCAAGCGTGGCTGACGTGCCGGCCGGTATCCCTGTGTGGGGCGCAGTCGTGGTTCTGGGAGGGTGGATCGGAGCGAGCTATGGAAGTCGCCGCGCATCTGCGTCCGTGTTGCGACAGCTGCTCTCGCTGGTGCTGGTAGTCGCCGGTGCGAAGATGGTCTTTTTCTAGGATTCTTTAGGGAAATCCGGGAAATGGGGTGAGACGCGGTGCGGCAGCAACGGAGCTTAACTGAAGACTACCTGCCGGGAGCCGTCAGCCTTTAGGCTTTCGGCTGCGGGCGTTACGACGCGCGCTGACTTTCCCTATCGTATCGCGCTCCGGGATCGGGAGTCGCGTCAGCAGGCCGTAAAGCATTTTCCGCACTGTGATAGTCTGGCCGATCAAGGAAACGAAGTCGCTTTCCGGAATTGCCTCCGTGTTGCGCGCGACGATCAAATAATGCTCACGCTTCGGCCTGGGAGGTGAGAGCATACCCGAGAACGCTGCCGGATTCATTTTCGCGCGGGCAATGCCCGCAGCCCACAGCCTGAAAGCTGATCGCCCCCGGCAGGTAGTCTTCAGTTTATGCGGCTCTTCAGTCGAGTGCCTACTTCACCTCGATGATTCGTGATGTCTTCGCAAGCGGAAGCCCTTCAACCTCCAGCTTCACCGCGTACTTTCCCGCGGGTACCAGTGACAGATCGATCAGCAGCGACCGGGCCGACAACATTCCCGCTGCTCCGTTCTCCTGCCATCTGATGTTGAGTGGCGTTGCCTTCGGCGCGAGCCGTAGCGCGCGGGATGCCCGCTTGAGAATTCCGGTCTCCATCGGCGAAATGGTCAGCGATATACGCAGGGCGCTGTCCGCGTCAGCTTTCCCGTAAACCTCCCAGAACAGCCCGACCTTTCTGTCGCGCCGGAATACCGTTCCGCCGTGGGCGCGGCTGATCGCTTCGTCGAGACTGGCAGGAAGCGCCGCGCTCGCATCGACGAAGAGAAGATCGGACAGGCTGATGCTGCCTGAATCGACCGGGATTTCGCCGAAGCCGGCCCGCCACCGCGCCGCGCCGGCGCTGTCGCGAGCCAGTAGCTCGACGCCGATCATCTGCGACTTCCACGGACTCATCACCGTCATCACGCCTGTCGCTGGCGCGTCGGTGAGCTGGCGCATCGAAGGCGCGGTTTCTTCTTCTCCCATCGCGACGAGTGCGGCTGCGAAGCTGTGGCGACTGAATAGCGTGTCCGCACGCACATCGTACGCGGCCACGATCAGAGTCGAATCGCCCCGCCTGAAGCGCGCCACCTGCGCATCCAGCGGAACGAACGCACGTGCATACATGGGCGCGTACTGCTCCCTCGGCGGGAACTGGTCGATGTCCCACAGAGAATCCGCGAAGAGAGCGACGCTGTCCGGCGGCCTGCGGATCATGAAGAAATGGAAGCCCGGCTCGCGCTCGTGACCCGTGATCGCGGCAGGAACTCCTGGATACATGCTCGCCGACGGTTGTTGCGTCCAGCTTTTGGCCCAGCCGAAACGAAGAATGATTTCCGCGAGGTCGCCGCCCCAGCTCGAGCCATAGGTGTTCACCGCGTCCTGCTCCAGCGCGGTATGCAGCACCCGCGCGAAATGCTCCGTGCGGCGCTCGTTGCCAGGCGTCATCAGAAGAGGATCGGCTGCCCACCAGATCCGCGCGTCAGCGGCTTCTCGCTGCCCGCACGGCATCTTGTGGTAGGTGTCTCTCACGTCGTCATCCAGGAGAGGAGAGAGATTGATCCAGTGACATCTCATTCCCGAAGGCATTCCATCGAGCGCCTCGGAAAACGCGCTGTCAGCGCCCGCGAAATCCCCCGAGACGTGGAGCGCCAGCCCCAGCAGCGCCTTGCACCACCAGACGGTCGCCGTGCAGGATCGTGCGACACTCACCACCGACGTATCATGTCCTTCCACGAGGTAACGGATGCGCTGGCCCATGATCCAGTCGTCGCCAGGCGCAGACTCCGCAGCCTTCGTGAGATCGCGCAGAAGCTGCACGCGCACTCGGCGGATGTCCTTTCCCTCGTCTGGAACTATCGAAGCATCATAATTCGCGTGCCATTCGCAAAAACGGCCGACGATCAGGCAGTGGTTGGCTTCACCGCCGTAAAACCTCGGCAGCATTCGCCGCCGCCGTCGCTCGAACTCCGCCTGGAGATCACGCGCGCGATCCACTGCCGCGCCGGAATCGACGAATCGTGCACTCTGAGATGGATTCTTCTGAAGACTTGTCTGCGCGGACAGAGGGAGCGCGGGAGACAGTCCCAGGACCGACACGCCGACCGCCAGGCTGAGAAACCGGCGGATGAGACGGAGCTCAATGCGGGAAGACGCGATGGATGACGTATGACAGCACGCTTAGTCGGGGCGCGAAAGAGGCGGCTCGAGCCCTCGCTCCGCAAGCGCGCTCTCGAGCGCATTCCATGCCAGCAGCGCGCAGGTCACGCGGGCGGGGAATCTCGCGACTCCCGACAGCGAGCGCAGTGAGCCGAGCTGCGTGTCGGTCGCCGCCGTGGCATCGCCGAGCATGAGATCGCGGAACCGCTTTCTGATGGCGTCGATCTCGTCCGCGCTCTTGCCCTTCACGAGCTGGGTCATCATCGAGGCAGACGCCTGGGAGATTGAGCATCCGCGACCGGAGAATCTGAGGTCGCGGACACTGTCGCCATCGAACACCACCTGGAGATCGATCTCGTCACCGCAGAGGGGATTCTTCATCGCCACGGATGCGTCGGCGTGTTCCAGCGTGCCCTTGTTCCTCGGACGACGGTAATGGTCGAGGATCATCTCCTGGTAGAGTGCGGAGATCTCCGCCGACCTGTCAGGCCGGGACATGGAAGATCTCTCTGGCCTTCATGATTCCACTCACGAGGGCGTCGATGTCAGACTCCTCGTTATAGATGTAGAATGAAGCGCGCGCGGTGGAGCTGACACCCAGCCTCCGCATGAGCGGCTGGGTGCAATGATGCCCCGCGCGAATGCACACGCCTTCGCCGTCCAGAATGGTGGCGAGATCGTGTGGGTGAACATCGGCGAGGGTGAAGCTGATGACGCCGCTTCGCTCATTCACGGGAGGCCCATAGATATGAAGGCCCTCGATCGCCGCGAGCCGGCTCTGCGCAATCGACATGAGCGCTCTCTCGTGACTGAAGACATTTTCCATCCCGATCTTCTCGAGGTAATCGACCGCGGCGGCAAGACCAACCGCATCGGCCGCGCTGGGCGTTCCAGCCTCGAATTTGTGCGGCAGCACGTTCCATGTCGCCCGGTCGTCGTATACGAACTCGATCATGTCGCCGCCCGTCTGATACGGGGGCATTTTCTCGAGCAACTCCCGGCGGCCGATCAGGCCACCGAGTCCCATGGGCCCGAGCATCTTGTGACCGCTGAAGGCGTAAAAATCGACGCCGAGCTCGTCGAACGATACCCGGAAATGCGGAGCGCTCTGCGCGCCGTCGCAAACGATAATAGCGCCAGTATTCGCGTGAACCATCCGCACGATATCGGCGACCGGATTGATGGTGCCAAGCGCGTTGGATACATGATTGAACGCAACGATCCGCGTCCGCGCGCTCAGAAGACTCTCGAAGGAGTCCAGGTCGAGCCTGCCATCCGCGGTCAGCTCGCAGACTCTGAATGTAGCGCCCTTCTCCAGCGCCAACTGCTGCCAGGGGACGAAGTTCGCGTGATGATCGAGCGCCGTGACGACGATCTCATCACCCGTCGAGACATTCGTGCGTCCCCAGGAGCTCGCGACGAGATTCAACGCTTCCGTCGTGCCGCGGGTGAAGATGAGACAATCCGCATCTTCCACACCGAGAAACCGCGCGATGCGAAGCCTGGCGTGGTGATAACGCTCGGTCGCATGCACGGAAAGCGCGTAGGCACCGCGATGCGGATTGGCGTTGCTCGTTTCGTAGAAATCGCGAATCGCATCGAGCACTACCGTGGGCTTTTGTGAAGTGGCGGCCGAGTCCAGGTAGTGTAGATCGGGATTGTTGGCGAGGAGAGGGAAATCGTTGCGGACGTTCATCAGCCCTCCGTCCCATTGGGGAACAGTTCGCCCTGCGGCATCGAAAAATGCTGGCGGGTACAGATATCGCTCACTTCGTCGACAGAGGCGACCACCTCGAACTCCGAGGCGGTGGTCACGGAGTGTGCTCTAATGTATGGATAGTGGCGCCATGCGCACATTTCTGAGCCGCGTAAATGCTGACGGGACAATGGGATAGCGCAGGCTGAAGTCAGCTTGACTATCCCGACAAGATTACTTAGGATTGAATCTACAAAAGGATGCAGGGAAATGCCAAGGAGTTGGGATGAGCTCGGCAATTGAATCGCTGGTAAACCGCGAGTACGCATATGGCTTCGTCACCGACGTGGAGACCGATACGGTCCCGGCCGGATTGAATGAAGACATTATTCGGCTGATCTCCTCGAAAAAACAGGAGCCGTCGTTCATGCTGGAGTGGCGGCTCAAGGCCTATCGCCGCTGGCTGACGATGAAGGAGCCGCACTGGGGCAATGTTCGATACCCCGCGATCGACTACGACTCGCTCATCTACTACTCCGCACCCAAGAGCATCAAGCCGCTCCAGACCCTCGACGAAGTCGATCCCGAGCTGCTACGCACGTACGAGAAGCTCGGCATCTCGCTCACCGAACAGAAATGGCTCGCCGGCGTTGCCGTCGACGCGATCTTCGACAGCGTCTCCGTCGGCACGACGATGAAGGACGAGCTCGCCAAGCACGGCGTGATCTTCTGCTCGTTCGGCGACGCTGTGCAGAATCATCCGGAGATCGTAGAGAAATATCTCGGCACCGTCGTTCCGCACAGCGACAATTTCTTCGCCGCGCTCAATGCCGCTGTGTTCAGCGACGGCTCGTTCTGCTACGTCCCCAAGGGCGTAAAATGCCCGATGGAGCTCTCGACCTACTTCCGGATCAACAGCGCCAACACCGGCCAGTTCGAGCGTACGCTGATTATCGCCGACGAAGGCGCTTCGGTGAGCTATCTGGAGGGATGCACGGCACCCAAGCGCGACGAGAACCAGCTCCACGCAGCGGTGGTGGAGCTCATCGCGCTGGACAACGCGTCAGTCAAGTACTCGACGGTTCAGAACTGGTACGCCGGCGACGAAAAAGGAAAGGGCGGCATCTACAACTTCGTGACCAAGCGCGGCAAGTGTGCGGGAGTCAACTCCAAGATCTCATGGACCCAGGTCGAGACCGGCTCGGCGATCACCTGGAAGTATCCGAGCGTGATTCTCCAGGGTGACAACTCGGTTGGCGAGTTCTATTCGGTGGCCGTCGTCAACAGGAAGCAGCAGGCCGATACCGGAACGAAAATGATTCACATCGGCAAAAACACCAAATCGACGATCGTGTCGAAGGGAATCTCGGCCGGTGAGGGCAACAACAGCTATCGCGGTCTCGTGAGAGTGCTGCCGAGGGCTGAAGGCGCGCGCAACTACACGCAGTGCGACTCGATGCTCATCGGCAACAAGTGCGGTGCGCACACCTTTCCCTACATCGAGGTGCAGAACAACACGGCGACCGTCGAACACGAGGCATCGACGTCGAAGATCGGGGAGGACCAGATCTTCTACTGCAAGCAGCGCGGAGTGAGCGCCGAGCACGCGGTGTCGATGATCGTGAGCGGCTTCTGCCGGGAGGTCTTCAAGGAGCTCCCGATGGAGTTCGCCGTCGAAGCCCAGCAATTGCTCGGGATTACGCTCGAGGGCTCGGTAGGTTGAGGTCAAACGGCGCGGATCTCTTGCTACGCCGCACGCATTCTGCGTGAACAGTCCTACCAGCTCTCTCCATGGCTCGCGCAACCGAATAGACAAGAAAATCCGCGCTGGCTGGGCCTGGCTCCGCTCCGGGCCCAGGACACCGGGATTTCCTTTCACCGCGAACTGGACGCTCTTCAGTCAGTTCGTGTATGCGGTGCAAACGACATTCAACCATTGGTTCCGTGCTCGAAATAAATGACCTGCACGCCGGCATCGGCGACAAAGAGATTCTGAGAGGCATCACTCTCCAGGTGAATGCCGGAGAAGTCCACGCGGTGATGGGGCCCAATGGCTCTGGCAAGAGCACGTTGGCACAGGTGCTGGCCGGTCATCCGTCTTACACGGTGACCAGTGGAACGGTCACTTACGACGGGCAGGATCTGTTGGAGCTGGATGCGGAAGTGCGCGCGCAGAAAGGGATCTTCCTCGCCTTTCAGTATCCGGTCGAGATACCGGGTGTCTCCAACGCCTACTTCCTCCGCTCTGCCTTGAACGAAATCCGCAAGGCACGCGGCATGGAAGAGGTCGATCCGCTCGAATTCCTCGATCTGGTAGAGGAAAAGCTCAAGCTGGTCGATATGGACCAGGCGATGCTCAATCGCTCGGTCAATCACGGTTTCTCCGGCGGCGAAAAGAAGCGCAACGAAATCTTCCAGATGGCCGTGCTGTCCCCGCGACTCGCGATTCTCGATGAGACCGATTCGGGGTTGGATATCGATGCGCTGCGTATCGTCGCGGAAGGCGTGAACAAGCTGCGCGCGCCCGAAAAGGCGACGATCATTGTCACCCACTACCAGCGTCTGCTCAACTACATTGTTCCCGATTTCGTGCACGTTCTGGTCGGCGGCCGCATCGTAAAGTCCGGTGGCAAGGAGCTCGCACTCGAGCTGGAGGCAAAGGGGTACGACTGGATTCAGACGGCCGAGGCGGCTGCGTGACCGCAACCGCAACGCTCGCACGAAAGAGCGGTGAAGTGACTGCGACACCGGTGTCGGGCTCTCTGCACACGTATCGGAAGGACTTCGATACTCAGCCTGAGGCGCCGGAATGGCTCAGAGCTCTTCGCGAACACGGAATGTCCCGCTTCGAGACCCTTGGATTTCCGACTACTAAGAACGAAGACTGGCACTTCACCAGCGTCACGCCGATCTCAGACCGCAATTTCCGAACGGCCATAACTCGCCCGGCGAATGTTTCGTCCGAGGGCAGCATCGCGGGGATGGTCGCGCGAGCGGACCTCGAGCGGTTCAACTTCGGCCAGCCACAGTGGCACACGCTGGTCTTCGTGAACGGTGAGTTCTCCGAGGATCTTTCGTCTTACGCGGGACTCGGCCCCTCCGTCCGCGTGAGCAGTCTGGCCGACGCGATCAGGTCCGGGACGGGTCGGCCGGAGCGGCATCTCGGAAAGATCGCGGCATTCGAGCAGCACACTTTTACCGCGCTCAACACCGCGTTCATCCGTGATGGCGCATTCATCGAGATCCAGGCGGACGCCGTCGTCGAGCAGCCCATCCATCTCGTGTTCGTTTCGGAAGGCGCGGGCGAAGCCGTGATTCATCCCCGCAACCTTATCGTCGCTGCGAGACATTCTCGCGCGACCCTCATCGAGAGCTACGTCTCCATCCGCGACAGCGTCTATTTCACCAACGCCGTAACGGAGATCTCTCTCGGGGAAGGCGCTCGTCTCGATCACCACAAGATTCAGCGCGAGAGTGAAGCCGCATTCCACGTCGGTACGATCGAGGTGAGCCAGGGGCGCAACAGCGAGTACCGTTCCTTCTCGTTTGCGGTGGGGGGCTCCCTCGCGCGCACGAACATCTACACGACGCTCCTGGGCGACGCCGCGACGTGCACGCTGAATGGCCTGTACCTCGCGGACGGCACTCAGCACATCGACAACCAGACCAAAATCGAGCACGTCGCTCCCAATTGCCCGAGTCACGAAGTGTACAAGGGAATTCTCGATGGGCGCTCGCACGGAGTGTTCAACGGGAAGGTCTACGTACACCCGGAAGCACAGAAGACCGACGGGAAGCAGACCAACAACAATCTCCTGCTCTCGTCGACCGCGCGCGTCGACACGAAGCCGGAGCTCGAGATATTTGCCGACGATGTGAAGTGCACCCACGGGGCGACCGTTGGCCGCCTCGACGAGATGGCGATGTTCTACCTGAACACCAGGGGAATAGGGCCGGACAGTGCGCGCATGCTGCTCACCTACGCATTCGCGGCAGATGTACTCGAGAGTATCGAGCTGGAGCCGCTAAAGAAACAGCTCGAGTCGATGGTGCTGGCTCGCTTCGCCGGGAACCCGGAGACCTGAGAGCGTCCCTGGCCGGGAGGCTATCTGCCGAGCAGGTAGAGAATCAGGGCAATCACCATCACAGCCATGACGATGCCGTTCGTGGGCAGCTTCCTCGGAGAGTCGGGATCGAGCGTACCGTTCATGATCGGGTGCTTGATGGTGTTGCGGCGCGTGCTGATGTCCTTGTCGCGATTCGAAGCCGATACGGGCTCGATCACTGAGACCCCAAGCGGGAGCCGCTTGGTCGTGAAAGTGAGAATCGCGGAGCCGACTACCACCTTGTCGCCCTCAGCGAGCGCACGCGGCTCCGTGAGCGGCATTCCGTTGACGCTCGTAGGATTTACGCCACACGGATGCAGCACGAACTTCCCATCCTCCGCGCGGAGCTCGGCGTGGTTTCGGGAAATCGCCGGCTCGCGGATGAAGATGTGGCTGGCAGCGTCTCGACCGATCGTGAGGAGCGAATTCCTCACCGGATAAGCGCGCCGCTCGAACTCGTATATGAGGTGGGCGCTATCGTCGCCCGGAGCTTGTAAAGCCATTGGGTCTCCGTGGCTTATAGACGAATGACCGCGGACCAGGCCACATCATTCCGGCCCATTGGGCGGGGGACTCGAAGGTGAGGCCATCTCGGGGTATCTTATCGCGAACCGCAACACTCAACTCCCCGGAGGTGGCATGGCGACGAAACTCGAGAAGGTCCTCAAGCGCGAAATCGACATCGATGGTAAGGCCTACATGGTCGCGATCTCACCCGAAGGCCTCAAGGTCACGCAGAAGGGGTTTCGCAGAGGCCAGGAGCTGAGTTGGCGCTCGATAGTGAGTGGCGAGGCGGAGATGAACGAGCAGCTGCGCGTCTCCGTCGACGCGACCAGGGACGCCACGGGAGAGTAAAGGGAGCGTGGCAAATGGGGACCGCGCCATTGTGTCTCAGCGTTAGGACAAAAGCTGTCACCAGTGGATGACAGATTCACTCTCCGATGCATATTTTCATAGGGGGAACGGTCTGGCTCGACCGTTGCCTTTAATAGTCGTGCCAGCACGAATCATTTGTTCCAGGCTGGGGTAGCACCGAGATACTGCAGTCATTTCCCGTCGTGGGAAAGGAGCTTCATATGCGGAAGAGTTACCTGTTGATTGCGGGAGCGGGCGCCGTCCTTCTGGCCGCATGCAGCGGTGGAAAAAAGAGCGCAATGAACGATGAACTCCAGAAAGAGCTGGAGCTCGCCTCTTCGTCCGATGGGATAACGCTCGCCAACAGCTCCCCGACCCAGGGTCAGCAGGTGATCTCGGCGATCGAGCGGACTACTCCGCCCGCACGCAAACTGGCCGCCTCGGCGCCAGTGAAACGCCACAAGCCGGCACCAAAGCAGCCGCCCCAGGTCGTTCAGACCGAAGCGCCAGCTGATGTAGTGGAGTACCAGCCACAATCAGTCGCTCCGGAGCCGGTTGCAGCCGATCCGGCACCGGTCGCGCCCCGCCCTCATCCAGTCGCGGTTTCCTACCCGAACGGTCCGTCGTCTGGTGGTGACGACGGCAACGTGGATCGCGGTTCGACCGCGGGCTCCATAATTGGCTCGATTCTCGGCGCGGTGATCCGCGGCGGTGTCGTCGGCGGTGACGTCGATCGTTGTGATCCGCGCACCGATGGTCGCCGCCAGGGCAATCCTGGTGTCAACATTCTGATCAACCAGAGAATGCCGGGACGCATCGGTGGCGCAAGCCGCACTGGAACTGTCTCCCGCCGGCCGCACTTCTAGCAGAGGGGATGCGCTCCAGGCGGGCCGCATCCCTTTTCGCTTTTTTCGAGATGACAATCATGCAGACCAATTTTTCGCGGATCGTCGCACCGATCCTCTTCATCGTCGCGCTCTCACTGGGCGCCTGTAAGAGGGGCGACGCGCCGGCTGACTTACTCGCGAAGGATAGCGCGCTCAGTCGCGATCTCGCGCTGGCCAATGCAGACACTGCCTCCGAGCCCCAGCTTCAGGATGTTCCGGAAGCCACAGCGCCGATCGTGAGCTCCGCGGCTCCTCAACGAGTGGTCCCCCGCCAGACTCCGTCGGAGATCCTCACGCCGAGCAGACAACCGAAACGCACGCCACCACCGCCGCCGCGCGAGACGCCACAGCCCGTGAAAGAGACTCCGGCGCCCAACGTCACCTCGAGTGGAAACACGGTGAGCGAGGGGTCCGCCGGATCAGAGAAGGCAGTCGGAACGATCGCCAGCGGATCGGAGATATCGCTCTACTCGGGTCAGCGCGTGTGCACGAACACCTATGCCGTGGGAGACCGCTTTACCGCGAGCGTTGCCGAATCCGTACAGGGTTCCAACGGTGTCTCGATTCCCGCGGGCGCAACTGCCGTGATCGAGGTCACCTCCACCAAACGCAGCACCAACCCGAACGACGACATCGCTTTCGAGTTTGTGGTGCGCTCGATCGCATTCAATGGAAAGACCTATCCTGTGACCTCCGAAGTCACGTACGCGCAGGTCGAAAAGGTACGTGACGCTACCCGGGGCGACGACGTAAAGAAAGTTGCCACAGGTGCCGTGATCGGCGCGATCGCGGGTCAGATCTTCGGGCACAAGACGAAGTCGACGGTGATCGGTGCGGCGACGGGCGCGGCTGCAGGTGCCGTGTATGCCGGCGTGACGGCAAAGGTCGATGGATGCGTTCCCAACGGCGGACGGATCTCGCTGAAACTCAGCCAGCCGATGGTGGTGCAGCAGACGGTGTAAGCCGACTCCGACCAGATCAAAAAAGGGGCGACTAACTGGTCGCCCTTTGAACCTCATAAACTGAAGACTACCTGCCAGGGGCGATCAGTTTTCAGGCCGTGGGCTGCGGGCTTCGCCCGCGCGAACGAAATAGGATGCAGGATCAGGGAGTATCGGGCACGAGCCATGATCAGCTAGACTATTACAGTGCGGAAATGTTTTACGGCCTGCTGAAGTGACTCCCGATCTCGGAGCGCGATTCAACGCGCGAAAAAAACGCGTCGCACCAAAGCTCGCAGCCGAAAGCCTGACCGCTGACAGCGCCGGGCAGGTAGTCTTCAGTTAAGCTCCCGCATTGACCTTGCTGCCGCGCCGCGTCCCCGCTAGATGTAGTCCTTGGCGATACGGTGGCCGAAATACATGCCGATGCCGGTGCCGACCATGCTGAGTATGAAAGCGGTCGTGAATCCCACCTTGGCACCCATATACCAGCCGGCATAGCTGCCGATCGTGGCGCCCACGAATGAAAAGAGTTTGCCCATGTAAGGGTTGGACGATTATGGGCACGGCGTGGTACACCCCACTGATTCATGAGCTACACGTCCGCGATGGAACATGGCTTGACACGACTCAGTCTCTATCTCAAGGAAAACAGGGACGAGTACTATGACCGTCTGCATAGATCCAATGTGGAAGGCCCTCGGGAAGTCACGCAATTGACTAGTTTTGAAGTAGACAGGGGTGCCGCGTGAGATCGTAGCCACAAGCCGCCAGTCAGGCGGGCGACGCGCGGCTGAGAAAGTCCCTCAGAACCTGATCCGGTTAATACCGGCGTAGGGAGTCGAGACAATGGAAACAGCAGCATCGCTACAGGCGCCACTGGCGCCGCCCGCCCGCAGTGACGGCGTCGCGGGCTCGCCCGCGCGGAGCCAGATGCACCATGCCCGTCAGGGTGAGATCACCGACGCCATGCGCTTCGTCGCCGAGCGCGAAGAGCTCTCTCCCGAGCTGGTTCGCGACGAGATCGCGATCGGGCGGCTCATCATCCCGGCGAACATCCATCACTTGGCGGGCGCGCTCGAGCCGATGGCGATCGGCAAGGTCGCTCGCGTGAAGATCAACGCCAACATCGGCAACTCCGCGGTCTCCTCCGGCATCAATGGCGAGATCGACAAGCTTCAGGTCGCCGTCAAGTACGGCGCCGATACGGTGATGGATCTCTCTACTGGCGGCAACATCGACGCTATCCGCCGGGCGATCATCGCCGCTTCGCCAGTGCCGATCGGAACAGTGCCGATCTACCAGGCGGTGCAAGGCGGCCCCGACGGCAAGTGGGACAAGGAGCTCGAGGAGCTCACCGCCAACGATCTGCTCGACATGATCGAGCACCAGGCAAAGCAGGGCGTCGATTACATGACGCTCCACGCGGGCATCCTGATCGAGCATCTTCCGCTGGTTCACGGACGCATCACCGGCATCGTGAGCCGCGGCGGATCGCTGCACGCGGTGTGGATGATGGCACACCGGAAGCAGAACCCGCTCTATGAGCGGTTCGACGATGTGCTCGATATCCTCCGCCAGTACGACGTCACGGTTTCACTCGGCGACAGTCTGCGGCCCGGCTGCATCGCCGACGCGAGCGACCGCGCACAATTCGCCGAGCTCGACACGCTTGGTGAGCTGACGCGTCGCGCGTGGGAGCGCGACGTGCAGGTGATGGTCGAAGGTCCCGGGCACATCCCGATGGATCAGATTGAGATGAATGTCCGCCGCATGAAGGAGGTCTGCAACGAGGCACCGTTCTATACTCTCGGGCCGCTCGTGACCGACATCTCCCCGGGCTACGACCACATCTCGAGCGCGATCGGTGCCGCGATGATTGGATGGTTCGGCTCCGACATGCTGTGCTACGTGACTCCCAAGGAGCACCTTGGTCTGCCCAACGCCGAAGATGTGCGACAGGGAGTCATCGCCTACAAGATCGCCGCACATTCGGCGGATGTTGCGCGCGGCCGGAAGGGTGCTCGCGACCGCGACGATGCACTCTCCCGCGCGCGCTACAACTTCGACTGGAAGGAGCAGTTCCGCCTCAGTCTCGATCCCGAGAGAGCACAGGAGTACCACGACGAGACGCTGCCGGCCGAGTACTTCAAGAGCGCGGAGTTCTGCGGGATGTGCGGGCCGAAATTCTGTTCCATGCACCACTCGAAAACGATCGAGGAGGGTGTCGCGCGGATGGCTCGCGAGATGGCCGAGGCAGATGGACAGCCGGTCAGCGCGTAATCTGTACGGCGGGGCGACCTTTTTCTGCGTGGCGATGAGTACCGCGGCGTGCGTAAATGTCCGCCCACCCAGGGAAGCTCCATCACGTAGAATGCCCCCCGTGGTGGTGTCGCGGCCCGAATCGTCAGTGGTCGTCGCAAGGCCACGATCGGCTCCGCCGGGCATTTCCCGGTCGGATGCAGAGTTTTTCAGTGCGCACCCGTTGATGGTGCCTGTTGAAGGAGTGATGCCCGCCAGTCTCAGGGACACCTTCAACGAGGCGCGTGACGGCGGCCGCACGCATCAGGCAACAGACATTCCAGCGCCGCGCGGCACCGCGGTTCTCGCGGCGACGGATGGCCGGATTATCAAGCTGTCGCAGAGTGGCGCCGGCGGAACAACTATCTACGTCGCGGACGCGGACGGGCGGTACATTGAGTACTACGGGCATCTTCAGGCCTACGCCAACGGCGTGAGGGACGGGCTCGAGGTGAAGGAGGGGGATTTGATCGGCTTCGTCGGTACGACCGGAAACGCTCCGCCAGACACTCCGCACCTCCATTTTCAGGTGATGCGAAGCGACAGGGATTATTGGAATGGCACTCCGGTGGATGTGCGGCTGTACATGACCAAGCCCGGCAGGCGCCGATAATGAAAGGTCGGGAGCGCGCAGAGCTCCGCTCGGAGGCGCATCATCTGAGTCCGACGGTGCATGTTGGGCAACACGGGCTCACGCCATCGCTCATCGGCTCGCTGGACGATGCGCTTCGCACGCGGGAGCTGGTCAAGGTGAAGCTGGGCAACAAGGATGACATCAAGCCGAGAGACACGGCCAACGCGCTGGCGCTGGCGACCAACTCGGCGGTAATTCAGGTGATAGGCCGGACAACCACGCTTTTTCGTGAGAACCCCGATCTGGACAGGAAGCGGGGCGATCTGCCGCCGTGGCGGAGCTAGAGATCTTGCCGGCAACCAACTCTCAACGGAGCACATAGTATGGGCGCACCGGTAGTCGCAGCGGCTCTGAGGAGAAGGGAGCGGGCAGTGATCGATGATTTCCGTGCCGCCGGCGCGATCTCTCCGTCGACGGCGCAATCGTACACCGCGATGGGGCTGGGCGAGACGCTCGCCGTGAAGCGACTTTACGACCGCGCGGTAATCCGCGAAGGGTCGCCTGGAAAATACTATCTGGACGAAGTAGTCTGGACCGCGGTGCGGCGTACTCGTTGGCGGATCGCGTTCGTTATGATTGGAATCATCGCGATACTCTTGCTTGGATTCCTTGCTGGTACAACGTTCTGACCCGAGTGGTTGATATTAGGTCCTGCTGGTCTATTTTTCGGAAAGGATTCATCGCACTACCAGGAAGGTCATGCCCTACGTCATAACGGAAGCCTGCAGGGATACGAAGGATCGCGCCTGCGTCGATGTGTGTCCGGTGGACTGCATCTACGAGGGACCGGATCAGTTGTACATCCATCCCGACGAGTGCATCGATTGCGGTGCGTGCGAGCCGGAGTGTCCGGTGACGGCGATTTTTCCGGAAGAAGATGTGCCGAGCAACCTCAAGGCATTCATTCAGCTGAATCGCGACGTCTTCAAGAGCGACAACCCGCCGGGCAGACCGAATATGTAGAGACCCGCTTGCGAGCAGCTCAGGTGGTCGATTGCTCGTCCCTCTTATCTTCTAGCTCATGACACCTCGCGTCGTTTCCGGAAACAACGGAATGCCCAAGGTCGCGCTGTCGCATCCCTCCGGTGCTTCGGCGGATGTCTATCTCTCCGGAGCACACTGCACGTCGTGGATTCCCGCAGGGGGAGAAGAGGTGCTCTTCATGGGCAAGACCGCCACTTTCGCTCCGGGTGAGCCCATCCGCGGAGGAATTCCGGTGGTCTTCCCGCAATTCGCCAACACCGGCCCGCTGTCGCAGCACGGGTTCGCGCGCAAATCCGAGTGGAAAGTTTCGGAGGGCGAAGAGCAGGCCGAGGACGAGTCTTCCGTCACGCTCGAGCTCCTGGACGATCATCGGACGCGGGAGCTGTGGCCGCACCATTTCCGCGCCGAGCTCTCACTCACTCTCGGCGAGCGCTCACTCGAGGTGAAGCTCGGCGTGATCAACATCGGCGACGACGTGTTCACGTTCACATCGGCGCTGCACACCTATCTCTCAGTCACGGACATCCGCGAAACGGTGATCCGCGGCTTCGGCGGCAAGTGGTATGTCGACAAGACGCATGGCGGGATCGAGGTGAAGGACGAGGCGAAGAAGTTCACCGTGTCGGACGAGATGGATCGCGTTTACATAAAGGGCCCGAAAAAAGTCGAAGTCGAAGACAGGGGCGGAAGCCGGCGCATCCAGGTGCACGCGACGGGCTTCAAGGACTCCGTCGTGTGGAATCCGTGGGTGGAAAAAGTGACGGGGTTCATCGGACTCGATACCGATGACTATTTGAGGATGATTTGCGTGGAGTCAGCGCAGATCGGATCGCCGGTGGAGCTCAAGCCCGGCGCTGCATGGTCGGGCGCTCAAACGCTAAGCATCGTCTGAGGTGGCATTTTTTCGCCAGTCGACGTTCAAGTGGCAGTGCGACCGGTGTGGAGTGTTCTTCCGGGCGGGCAAGGGTGGTGTGTGTCTGTCGTGCAATCGCGCGCTCTGCGACCGGCATCTGCACGGCTCGCTCGTCTCCAAACTGAAGAGCGCCTTCTCCAGTGAGCGAGTGACTTGCGTGGAGTGCCGGACAAAGCCCGCGTAGATCCCGGCTGTTACCGCAGGTGAGCGGGGCGGGTAAAATCTTGGTTCTTCGTGGATTGTGGTGAAGCATTCTGCCGTGCGCTACCAGTTACCAGTTACCAGTTACCCGTTACCCGTTACCCGTTACCCGTTACCCGTTACCCGTTGCCCGTTGCCCGTTGCCCGTTGCCCGTTGCCCGTTGCCCGTTTACGGTCGCCTTGACCCTTTTCAGCAACCCGTGCAGCATCTTGCGCACATCGATTACGCGACCGAGCAAGGCAGTGAAATCTTGCTCGGTCATCACTTCAAGATCGCGCGCCAGCTGAACGTGGCCCTCGAGTTCCGATACCGAAGCAAGGGCGTATTGGAGAAAGCGCGCAAACTCGCGCGGACTCGCATGAGCGCTTCCCCCGACGATGTTCGTCGGCACCGCCATCGTTCACTTGCACCTGGACACCGGATGCTGCATCTCGCTCGCCGCGGGAAGAGTAAAGCGTATTACAATCGGGAAACGGGAAACGGGAAACGGGAAACGGGAAACGGGAAACGGATCACAGAAAGCTGAAAGCTGAGAGCAGGAGCAGAATCAACCCTCTTGGCCACCGGGGCCGCACTTGTTCATTACGACCTCCGCTGCACCGAAGTCCGCGAAGAACCAAAATCTCGCCGCTAGTGGCCCGTGACCCGGCTCTTGATCACGAAAGCGATGATGAGCACTGCGTACTGGAGGAATGTGCTGATCTCACTTTTCCACGCTTCGCCCCAATGATGCTCGCCCTTTGGCGCATCTGAACCCGGCGGCCACGGAATCCAGCGCGGAGTCTCCGTCTTGTAGTCCAGATAGTCGCGGCCGAAGATCGATTCGAGCACACCCTCCTCGTAGCGCACGATCAGCTCGTACTCCGCCGCGAACAGAAGCACCGCGATCGGCAAGAACCAGAGCACTCCGGAGATGGTGACGAATCCGATCCAGATGATAAAATTGCCGTTGTAGAGCGGGTTCCTGCTCCAGGCGAAAATTCCGTAGGTGACGAGACGCTGTACGTTGCGGGAGCGGCGCCGCGTTACAGTGCCCGCAGCGGCGACGCCGGCGAGACGGATCGTTTCGCCGATCACGATGAGGGCGCCACCGACTTCCCACCGGAACGGCGATGTGGAGCCCGGCAACACCAGCGGAATCCCCAGGAAAAGAAGTGGGAGCCAGCCGCGATGACGGAAGAGTATTGCGCCAATTTGCGCCGCCTTGGATTGCTCCGCCGCGCTCACGCTCCCCGGATTCGGATCACTCATCTATCGCTCCGATTTCCCGTCGTCGGCGTCGGACGTCCATGGCGCGAACAGCGTCCGCCACTGGTCCGGAACGGGAATCGCCTTGCCATCATGTGCTACCGTCACGTACACGATGGACGCATCGCAGACGAGCACCTGCCGCTGATTGCGCACCTCCTGCTTCACGATGAAGCTGGTATTGCCGACCGAGACCAGTCCCGTGCGAATGGAGAGGTCGTCGCCGGGAAGTGTCTGCGCGTGGTAGGAAGCCTCGACCTTTCGCACGACCGCCCAGAGATTCGACTTCATGTATTCGCGATACGACATGTGACGCTCCAGGGCGGACCAGCGCACCCGCTCGAGCAGGGTCAGCATGTAGGCGTGATTCACATGGCCCGCTGAATCGCAGTCGCTTGGATAGATGTGAACCTCGAAGTCTTCGGTCATCGGATGGTGGCAAGAGTGAAGCGTAGGGCCGATTGCCCTCAGCGGAAAGTTAACCCTTCACGGGAATGGCACCACGAAGCCACTAGATTTCACGGATGGCCCCGACCGAAACAGACAGCGCGATCTACCTCGACAGACCGGAGGCCGTCGACCGCTTTCTTGACGAAATCTCCGGCATCACCGAGCTGGCGCTCGACACCGAGGGGGCGAGCTTTCATCGCTTTCTCGATCGCATCTACCTCCTGCAGCTCTCTACCCGTGACAGAAGCGCGATCATCGACCCGCTGCCGGTAGGATCGCCCGCCGGGCTCGGAGCATTGCTGGAGAGCAAATCGGTGGAAGTCGTGTTTCACGATGCGGACTACGACCTGCGACTTCTGCATCAGGACTACGGCTGGCACGTCACCAACATCTTCGACACGCGGATCGCCTCCCAGCTGCTTGGACTCAAGTCGTTCGGCCTGGCGGCACTGCTCGAGCAGTTCTTCGACGTGAAGCTCGACAAGAAGCATCAGCGCGCCGACTGGTCGATGCGGCCGCTGACGCACGACATGCTGGAGTACGCGGCGCATGACACGCGGTATCTGCTGCAGCTCAAGGATCACATGAAAAGCGATCTGGAGCGGCGGGGACGGCTGCACTGGGCAACAGAGGAGTTTGCTCGTCTGGAGGGAACGCGGTGGCAGGCCGAGGAGAGCATGGAAGGCTTTCTCCGCATGAAGGGCGCGCGTGACCTGACGCGTCCGGAGCTGGCGGTATTGCGGGAAGTCGCTCACTGGCGGGACACTGTCGCGGCGCAGTTGGATCGCGCGACCTTTCGCGTGATGGGGAACGAAGTTCTTCTGGATCTGTCGCGAAAAGCGCCGAGGAATGTTTCGGAGCTGGCGACGATCAAGGGGGTTCCGAAAGGGATTCTCGAGCGGGCTGGCGCGGACATCGTGGCGGCGGTGCGTCGAGGACTCGAAGTGCCCGAAGCGGAGCTGCCGAAGTACCCCAGGTCTCAGCGTTGGAACAAGGACCGCGACTTCGACGACAAGGTGGCGCGGCTCAAGGCGGTGAGGGACGCGGCGGCGACGCGCCTCGAGCTGGACCCCGGCGTGCTCTGTTCACGCGAGCGACTCGAGAACATTGCCCGCACCGGCGCCAGGACGGTCGAAGATCTGGCCACCGTGCCTGATCTCCGGCGCTGGCAGATCGAGGAGATGGGCGCCGGTTTTATTGCGGCACTTTGAAGACGAGCTGTTAGAATCCGAGGTACGCCCTCACCCTCGGCTCCATCTTCTCCGGCGTCCAGAACGGGGCCCACACGAGATTCACTTCGACCTTCTCAACACCCGGCACGGCCTTCAGCTCTGTCTCGGCGTCCGTCATGATCTCAGCCCCGGATGGGCAACCCGGAGATGTGAGAGTCATGTCGATCCTGACTGTCGCACCGTCGACAGCGATGCCATAGACCAGGCCCAGATCGACGATGTTCAGGTTGAGATCGGGATCCTTCACGCGCCGGAGCGCGAGCTTCACCTGATCTTCGCTAACTACTCCGGTGGATTTTTCCGGCAGGGTAACTTCGGGCTCGTCGCTCATTTTGTACTTCCGCGTTTGACTCTCGAATTATCACCTGCTTGTCCGCTCCGGGACAAGAGCAGGTGATCTGTGCTAACGCTTCTTCGAGCTCTTTGAAGCCGTTGATTTCTTCGCGGTCGCGTGTTTCCTGGTCGATGAGATCTTCGTCTTCGACGAGTGCGCGATTGTGCGGTGCTTCGACGACACGTGGCGGCGCCTGTAGGCGCGCGGCGGCGGGGGGTTCCAGCCCACCTCGCGATCGGCGCGGAACGTCTTCGGACCGTCAGCGACAGCCGGTCCATCGATCACGGAGAGCACAGCCGCATCTGAGAGGTCGGCTCGCACGTCGGAGATGACTTTGGCAGGGCGCAGTGCGCGCGCCGCGTGAACACGATTGGTGAGCAGGATCACGAACATCTGCCTCTCGGGGTCGATCCACATCGAGGTGCCCGTGAAGCCGGTATGGCCGTATGCCGTCGGTCCCAGATAGCGGCCCGAGCCGAAGTCCCCGTCCGCTGTGTCCCAGCCTAGTGCGCGGTGGCCGAACGCTCTGCTAACGAAGAGATCCACGGTTGGACGGCTGACGATGTGCACGCCGTTATATTCGCCGCCGTTGAGCATCATCTGCGCGAAGACGGAGAGATCCGCTGCGGTACTGAAGAGCCCGGCGTGACCGGCGACACCCCCAAGGGCGTACGCGTTCTCGTCGTGCACTTCACCCTGCAAGGGATAACCACGTGGAGGCGTGACTTCTGTTGGCGCGATGCGATAGCGCAGCGAGTCAGCGGGACGATAGAACGTCTCGTCCATGCCGAGGGGGCCGAAAAGACGACGCTGCAGAAATTTATCCAGCGGCTCACCGGAGACGACTTCGACGAGGAGTCCAAGAACATCCGCTCCGAGGTCGGAGTATACATAACGGGTGCCCGGCGGACTCTCGAGCGAAGTGCTGAGGACCGTCGCGCGCGCTTCGAGCGGAGTGTGCGTGGTGCGCCAGATGTCCTTGCCAGCCGGCAAGCCCGATGTGTGCGTGAGCAGCTGGCGGATAGTGACCTTGTCCTTGTCTCCGCCGCTGAAGGTCGGGAGGTAGTCAACGACGGGCGCGTCGAGCTCGATCTTTTTCTCGTCGAAGAGGATCATTATCGCGGTCGTCGTGCCGACGACCTTGCTGAGAGACGCTATGTCGTAGATGGTGCGCTGGGCATCGACGGATGTGCTGCTCTTATTCCAGGAAAGCTTTCCAAAGCCCTCCTCGAGGACCGCTGCACCCTTTCTCCCGACGACGACTGACGCACCCGGGTAGCCGCCGGCCTTGATTCCGCGCGTGACGACGCGCTCGATTGCCTCGAGACGGCTGCTCGACATGCCGACGGAGGTCGGCGACTTGACTGGAAGGCCATCGCCTGCACGTGTGAGCGTGAGGGCGGTGAGGATGACTCTGAGCAACGGTAGCTCCTTGGACTACTCTAATTTATACTGCCCGCTCGAGCTCAAGTTCCCGCCCTTCGGTTGGGAACGCTTGGTGCCAGGCGGGATGGCGAGGGCCTACGATTTCCGACGATTCCTCAGAAGGAAGGTCACCGCGGCCATGATCTGCAACTCTACTTGGGAAAGGTGTGACTAAGATAGTGCCCGGAATGCTTATCAATCAGCCGGATCTCAAGCGTGCCATCGCCGGCGATGAGCGTGCGCTGCAGCGGCTCTGGTCGCAGCATGCGCCGCACATCGACGCGGTCGTGCGCAGGCTGTGCGGGGATCCCGAGCTGGCCGCTGACGTCTCGCAAGAGGTTTGGATGCAGATTTTCAGGGCGCTCCCGAGCTATCGCGGGGATTCGCAGTTCGGCACGTGGGCGCACAGAATAGCGGTGAACCGCACTCTCAACGCGCTCCGAAAAGTGAGGCGCGTGGAAAAGCTCGAGACGGATATAGAGGACGACTCGGCGATGGTGGAGATGGACAGCGATCGGACCTTTCTGGCGGAATCGATCGAGCAGGCGATGACACATCTGTCCCCGGGCGCGCGAGCTGTGTTCGTGCTCCACGATATCGAAGGCTACACGCATGGAGAGATCGGAGCCGAGTTGGGAATCACGCCCGGTGGATCGAAATCGCAGCTGTTCAAGGCACGCGCCAAGCTTCGCAAGCTCCTGGCGCATCTAGTGGACGAATCAACACCTGTTGAAGGGAAGGAACATGTCGCACCTGTCTGAAGGACGCCTCGACGAGCTCATCGTGAGCGAGCGCACGCGCCAGTACCCTCCGCTTAACCATTGGGACGCGATTGCGGCGCGAGCGCGAAGCGAAGGCCTCATCCGGGAAGATGACGCTCGCGGATGGTCGGCGAGCCGGCCGTGGATGCAGGCGGCGGCAGCGGTGCTGCTGCTGGTCGGCGGAATTGCGATTGGGCGTACGACCATTGCGCTGCCGGGGGCATCACCAGATTCGGCGGCTCAGAGTGATACCCAGGGCACGACCGACTCGAATGTCTCGACTGTCTCTCAGCACCCGGTGGCCAGCTTCCGCTCAGTGGATGAAGCTTGGGAGACACTCAATCGCGCGGGTACCGAGTATCAGCAGGCGTCGGCATTCCTTGCCGCCAACAATGCCGCTGATCCAACTGGAAAGGACAGCGCCTCGATATATGGTGCGCGACTCGCCGCTTTCAATCAGGTGATGAACGCGACGCGCACGGCGCTCGAGAGCGCTCCACACGATCCGGTGATCAATCAGTACTACCTCGCCACCATGGGTGCGCGCGAGGCTGCGGCTCAGCGTCTTGGTGCGGTTCAGCCGGCCGGGCTGATACTGAAGGGATTTTAGGCGAAGGTGAGAGGGAGCAAGATGTTCGTGAGAAACAAGTATGTGTTCGCTGGCCTGATCGGATTGATTGGCCTTTCCAGCGCCGGTAGTGCGCAGACTCCCGCGCCAGAGGCAACACCGCGCGGGTGGTTTGGTGTCACGATATCCGGCGAAGGCATTCTCGACGACAGTGGCAGAGCGTTCTTCGATGGATATCCTATAGTTAGCGGCGTCGAGCCCGGCTCTCCAGCCGACAAGGCGGGTGTCGTCCCCGGAGATGTGCTCGTCTCCTTCAACTCGCACGACATGCGGGGCAGTGCACTGGAGCTGCGAAACTGGCTCAAGCCGGGTGCTCCCTTCGTGCTTCGGTTGAAGCGCAACGACGCTCTCAAAACGGTGCGCGGCACGCTTGGCCGACGTCCCGACGGATGGGAAAGCCGAATGGAAGTTGCGCTTACCACGCCTGAGGTATTCGAGTTGCGCACGCGGTCGCCGGCGAGACCGCCGCTGTCGTCCAGAGTCAATGTCCGCGTTCGCACTCCGCTGTCGGCGAATATGCCGGCGGTGCTCATCCCCTCGTTCACTTTCGGCGGCGGTATCTACCCCTTCGCCGGAGCGGAATTCACCGCGCTCAACGACGACCTGAGTCAGGCTCTCGGAGTGAAGCCGGAAGGTGTATTCGTCGCGAATGTAGTCGAGGGCTCTCCTGCCAGAGCTTCTGGACTGAGGGGTGGAGACGTTGTGCTGATGGCCGACAGCATAAAGCTGGAAAATCCGATCGACCTGGTGCGCGCGATTCGTGAAGCCGGCAATCGCACCATCCGGCTGGAGATAGTCCGCAAGCGCAAGCAGCAGACAGTCATGCTCCACTGGTAGTCAGGGCCGGGAGCTTCCTGCTCTCCGGCAGCAGCGAAGCGTGAATCGCGACTGCGGCCACCGTTCCGCTCGCCGCGGCGACGATCGCCAGCTGCGCCCCAGGCGTAATGTCGCCCGCGGCAAACACGTTCATGACCGAGGTGTGGTTGCGCTCATCGATCACGAGTCTTCCCATCTGATCGCGCTTGCAGCCCAGCTGTGCGCCGAGATCGTCCGCGGGATATTGGCCGATGGCGAAATAAAGCCGCTGGCAGTCGAGTGACATGCCCCCGACCAGCTCTACCGCGCTGATCTCGCTCGATTTCGACACCACGCATCTTATTGGAGCATCGAGCACCGGGATGTTGAGCGACTTGAGCTGATCGAGCAGCTTCCGATCCATGTCAGGCTTCTCGCCATTGGTACAGATGACGAGCTCGCGCGTCCACGTAGTCAGCGCCAACGCCATTCCCACTGCCTTCCTGCCCTTGCCGACCACGACCGTCTTTTTGTCTTGCGTCTCGTAGCCATTGCAGTCAGGGCAGACGTGCACGGTCTCGCCGTAGCAACGATCCAGGCCCGGGATGTCAGGCCAGACATCCCTGATGCCGATCGCGAGGAGAATTCTTCTTGCTTCGATGGTCGAGCCATCACGCAGACAGGCGGAGAACAGCTCTCCCGTCTCATTGATCGCCTTGTCGACGATGCCATTCACGAACTCGACACCGAATTTTGCGCACTCCTCGCGGCCCAATGCGCGGAACTCCGGCGACTGTATGCCCTGATGGCCAAGGTAGCCGTTGATACCGCGGGTTTCCCAGTTGCGAGGGTCGCCCGAGTCCACGACCACTACTGTGTGTAGATACCGCGCCAACCAAAGCGCCGCCGCGAGCCCGGCCGGACCTCCTCCTACTACTGCAACGTCGTAGCGCTTAGATGTCATGCGGGCCGCGGGTGCAAGTTCAATACCCCGCGAGACCTCTCTAGTGTCCTGAGTTAGAAGTGCGTGTACAGAAGCGTTTGATGCTCCTTGAACTGCAACGGAACGAGTTGTCAGCTGTCAACTTTTTGCAGCTGATAGCCCCGAGCCTCACTGCGTCGGGACGTCACGTGGCGCAGGTCGGACACAGTCCAATGCCTTTCCCATCATACCACTCAGCAACGTCCCGACGTTTGCAGCTATAAGTTCGCGGCTTGTTAGCTGAACGCTGATAACTCGTTCTGTTCCGGTGTGCAAAAACCTATCGAGCAGATGTTCGCATCAACCGGAATCAGGAGGTAAGTTTTAATCCCGAGCTTTACTCTCGGAAATGCCCCGGGAAGTACCGGGGCTGCCCGGCGACGGGTAACGAAAGCTCGAATTTTGGTGAAGCTCGCAACTCGGTCGGGAGCGCAACTCCGTAACTCCTTTGCTTACTTTACCCGGATGAAGATTGCAATCGTCGATCCGGCCAGCGGTGTGGCTGGTGACATGTTTTTGGGCGCTCTCGTCGATGTCGGTCTGGATCGGAGCTGGCTCGAACACCTTCCTGCTTCGCTCGGACTCGAAGACGTTTCCGTTCGCATCGCCCAGGTGCAGCGGGCGGGAGTCCGTTGCGTGAAAGTCGATTTCGACATTCCGCCTCAGCCGCACGGGAGGCCGGTATCGGAGATACACCGCTTCATCGACGCCGCGAAAATTCCAGCAACCGTGAATGCCGCGGCGCACGCCGCATTCGACGCAATCGCGCGAGTCGAGAGCGAGATACACGGAGTGACTACCGAAGACCTGCACCTCCACGAGGTTGGATCGGTGGATGCCATCCTCGACATCGTCGGATCTCTATGGGGATTCAACCTGCTTGGCGTGAAAAGCGTCTACAACACGCGTATCTCGCTCGGCGATGGAACGGTGAAAACGGCGCACGGTGTTCTACCCGTGCCTGCTCCAGCGACCATCAGGCTCCTGGAGGGGATGCAGGTTCGCCACGGCCCGGCGGGGTCGGGCGAGCTGACGACTCCGACTGGCGCGGTGCTCCTCAAGATTCTATCGAGCGGCCCGGTCCCTCTTGAATACATGCCGGTGCGTAGCGGGTATGGCGCCGGCACTCGCGACATTCCCGGCCAGCTCAATGCGCTGCGCATCATCATTGGCGAGAGCGCTGGAGTTTCGCACGATCACGCTCATCACCACGGTCACGACCACCCGCACACCGAACAAATGCACGTACTGAGCGCGGACATCGATGACATGTCGCCCGAGGAGCTGGCGGGCGCGGCGGACACTCTGCGGAACGAGGGGGCGCTGGATGTCGTGCTCCTCCCAACCACGATGAAGAGGGGACGACTGGCAACGCGCGTGGAGGCGCTCGTCAGGACAGCTGATGCGGTGCGCTTGGAAGAGGCGATCTTCCTCCACTTCACGACCATTGGCGTGAAACGAATCGACGTGACCCGAACCGCGCTCGCGCGTGAATGCCGAGTGGTCAGACTCGGTGAGCGTGATGTTCGAGTAAAGCTCTCGCGACTGCCTGACGGAACTCAGCGTGCCAAGCCCGAGCTTGACGATCTGCGCAGAGTTGCAGAAGAGACTGCGCGCCCGATCGGTGAAGTCCGGAGCGCGGTAATGAATGCGCTCGAGGCGGAGCGCTCGGGAGTGGTGGTGACAAATGGGGACTGAGTCGAGCGCCGAGGAAAAACTTCTCAACGCAATCCGCTCGGCAGTCGGAGAAAAAACAGCCTATGTGTGTGTCTCCGGCGGCATAGACTCCACGGTCGTTCTTGCGGGCTGCGTGAGAGCGGGGGTGCGCACCGTCGCGCTTCTGGGCGTCAGCGCGTCCCTGGCTGCCGCTGAGCGGGAGGATGCGCACCGGATCGCGCGCGAGATCGGAGTGGCGGTCGAAGAAATCGAGACGAACGAGATGGAGTTTGCCGGCTACCGCGCCAACGCCGGCGATCGCTGCTATCATTGCAAGACGGCACTCTACGAAACGGTTCACGCTCTGGCGGAAGAAAAGAAGTCTCTGGGTGTGATACTCGTCGGAACACAGGTCGATGACATCGGCGGCCACCGGCCTGGACTGAAGGCTGCGGACGAGCACGGAGCCGTGGCACCGTTGCTGGATGCTGAATTGAACAAGGCTGATGTTCGCGCACTCGCGCGGCGCTGGAATCTGTCCAACGCCGACAAGCCCGCCGCACCGTGCCTGGCCAGCAGAGTTCCGGTCGGATCCGAAGTCACGCCGGAGCGCCTCGCGCAGATCGAGGCGGTTGAGGCTTTTCTCCGGGTGCGAGGTCTGTGGCCGGCTCGAGCCCGCTGGCATGGCGCCGTCGTTCGCCTCGAGATTCCGCTCGAGTGTTTTCCAGCCGCGGTAGCAGAGCCACTGAGAACCGAGCTACGCAAAGTGTGCAGGAAGGCGGGCTTCAACTTCGTCGCCCTGGACCTCGGCGGGCTGCAGAGCGGAAGTCTCTCGCTCCCTCTGCTCGCATCTTGACTCACATCCGTTGGGACGGAGACCGCGAGGCACGAACGGGAATTCCCGAAGTCGTGTTCGGACCTGGAAAGACGAGCGCGCACCTCAGGCAGATATTTGGAGAAAGTGACGAGCTCCGGATCGCGTCGCGGCTGAGCGATGAGCAGATGCAGGCGCTCGGCGAGCTCGCGACGCTATATCCGGAAGCGAGAATGGCGGTGCGAAATCCGAGAGCTCCGCGCAACATTCCGCCCGTTGCGGTGATCACCGCCGGAACGGCTGACATCCCTGTCGCGATGGAAGCGATCACGACGCTCAACGCGTTAGGTATTCCCACTACGGCGCACTTCGATGTTGGAATCGCTGGTATCCACCGGCTCCAGTCAGTTATGCCCGAGCTTTCGGCGGCGCCAGTTTGTATCGTCGTGGCGGGGATGGACGGCGCGCTCCCTGCGGTCGTGGCCGGATTGCTCCGCGCGCCTGTCATCGGAGTGCCGACTTCGATTGGCACCGGCGTGGCTCAGGGTGGAATGGTCGCGCTCAATACAATGCTGGCGAGCTGCAGTCCGGGATTGGCGGTGGTCAACATCGACAACGGTTTCGGCGCGGCCTGCCTCGCGATCAGGATCATGGGGACCGCCGAGGCGGACTGATACGGCCCGACCAACTTCGAGGACTACGCCGTGGCTCTGGTCGATGAGTGGCCGGCACAGGTTGGACGGCAAGGATAGCCTTCAACTTCCACGGGCACACCTCCTGGCAGATGTGCCGGTACAACCATTTTGAAATTCGCTTGGAGACTGGAGCGCGAACTCGCTCAACGGCAAAGGGTTAGCCGGTTGGCGTCGGATCTCGCCTCAGTCAGCAGAATCAGCAGTAGCCATAGGGCGACGCCAGCGCGTTCGTCGTTCGTGCGCGGGTCAGCCGACGCGGCCGCATTGGGCGCGCCGGCGGTTCTTCCCGGCGCAGCCTGCGCGAGCAGCTCGGTGATCGAGAGCGACATGGCGCACGCTACCGGCTGAGCGGCGGCGCGTGAATCCCCTACAACGATGCGGGCATTTGCCGACAACCGTTATTGATCTCCGCCAGTACCCTGCATGGTAGCCGCGCCGTTTCGGCGGCCGAACATGCTTTCAGACGCGTTCTCGGTTCCCAAGGAGGTTCCTATGCGCTCGACACGTCGGCTTGTCGCGTACGCGACGCTCGCGTTGGTCGCTGCCGGTTGCGGTCGGTCGATCGAAGTGCGAACGATGGCTGCGCCCGACGCGGGACTCTCGACTCTGCACACGTTCCGCATGCTGTCCGGGCCCGCGCGCCGCGACGGCCGTGCCGCGACGGGTGCTGACGATCCGATGATCAACAACTCGATCGCGAATCGCGCGATCCGAGCGCCGATCGTCAAGGCGTTCCAGGATCTCGGATACACGATCGATGAACGCAATCCCGACTTCGCTGTGGCGTTCTACGCCAGCGCGCGCGAGAAGCTCGACGTGACGGTGTGGGATTACGGGTATCCGTTCTATCCGGGTTGGTCCCGCTACCCGCGGCCAACGCAGACCGTGACGCCGTACACCGAGGGCAGCTTGATCGTCGACGTCATCAATCCGTCCACACGAGGGCTACTGTGGCGCGGGGAGGGAAAGGCGGTACTCTCCGACGACCTGAGTGAAAACGTGAAGCAGCTCGCGAAAGCGGCGGAGGCGATCGTCGCGCGGTTCCCGCACGCCACGCCCCGAGCGGTGGCCGCGCGGCCCTGACCACGCGCGTTCGCGTATCGGTAAGGGATTCCCTGTCTGCGAGCCCGGCACCTGACGGGCACATGGGCATGCCGATCATCGAGCTCGAGCATCTCACGAAGCGGTTCGACAAGCTCGTCGCCGTGAACGACCTCACGCTCGAGGTTACTTACTGTCATACCCTTCAATGGAGTTTTTCAGATGACGACCTCGCTCGATGTAATCACCCTCAGCACCGGCCTGCTTATCGCACGCCTGGTCCTGGGACTCCTCATGGCGGCGCACGGCTCCCAGAAGCTGTTCGGTTGGTTCGGGGGGCATGGCATCGCCGGAACCAGCGGCTTCTTCGAGTCCATCGGATTCCGTCCCGGTCGCCTCTTCGCGACGGTTGCTGCCCTGACTGAACTCGGGAGCGGACTCCTGATAGCGCTCGGCTTCCTCGGTCCGGTCGGCCCGGCCCTCCTGGTATCGGTCATGATCGTCGCGGCGGTCAGCGTGCACTGGCACGGCGTGTTCGCTACCACGAACGGCGTCGAGGTCCCGCTGCTGTACGCAGCGGGTGCGGCTGCTCTCGCGTTGACCGGTCCCGGTCAATTCTCCCTCGACGCGATTCTCGGCCTCGGGCTGCTCTTTACTCCGACGCTAGTATGGGTGGTGCTCGCCATAGGCATCCTCGGTGGCATCGGCAACCTGTTCGCGCGCGGGCCGGCGTCGGTCTAACTGCAGGGGAACAGCACGAT
>CABEAH010000121.1_pt1 | contig 40947 bp, 33 predicted proteins | sample 3132331 | NCBI WGS metagenome assembly CABEAH01 (sample SAMEA5534343, study PRJEB31848) | metagenome | biome: tundra; feature: field; material: soil | place: USA | collected 2013-05 | depth 0.45 m | reverse complement strand
CGCCGTCGGTAGTCCGTCGCTGGAAGCATCTCTCGGAGCGTGGCAGCGAGACGGCGATGCAGGCGAATGAGGAAGTGGTGCCGGCGCGGGAGCTCAAGGCCGCCAACGAGCGAATCCGGGAACTCGAGCGCGCTTTGGGCAAGAAGGCCATGGAGGTGGAAACCTCGACCCTCGCGCTACGAGCGGCGTGATGACCGTGCCGTCACCTCGCAGATGAAATCCGTGATCGGGACCCGGGCTTCCTACGGGGCTCGGAGAGTGAGGGCGATCGTTAACCGCGATTTCGGCACGGGGTATAACTTGAAGCGGATAGCCCGATTGATGGACATGAAGGGATGGAAGTTGCCAAGGTCAATGAGGCGGCGTAGCGGCAGGGCGCACACGGGTCTCATACGGCGCGCGATATCGAACGAGCGATGGTCGAGTGATGTGCTCGAGATCAGCTGCTGGAACGGCGAACATGTGCCGGCACGGAGCCCGCAATCGAATGGAATGTCTGAAGCATTCGTGAACACCATCAAGCGGGACTACGTAGCGGGTGCAGATCGCTCGACAGCGGCAGCGGTCCTGGAACAGATTTCATCGTGGGTCGAGGATTACAACGCGGTCGCTCCCACTCGGCGCTGGGCTTCAAGTCACCACTGGAATACCGCGGGGAGCAGCAATCAGTCGAGGAAGTAGCTCAATTGAGCTAACCCAATCTGTCTCGCGAATCGGGGTACACAGCAGGCACCTCGAGTAGGGGACGACAATTGAGGCAGTCAAAAAGCGTCAAACAAATTCATGCTTGACGCGGGGCGCCGCTTCACAGAAGCTGCAACGTTCGTTAGCTGGCGCTGCAAAGGTCTATACATCAATGAACTCTTGGATCGGTACTTTGATGTCGCGGCAAATCTGCCGGAGCAACGTCGGAGATATGTCACGGCCGGAATGCACGGGAACTGTGGTTACACGCCTATCTGGATGGCGGAACTGTTTGTGGGAACCCCGTTGCCGAACTTCGATGAACCCTAGTTTCTCCAACCGTGCAATGACTTCCCGCGGCTTTAGAACCGGGATTGAACTCACTCTTAAGCGACGCGGATTGTCTGCGTTCCGATGAACTCGGATTCAAGTGGAGGGTCGCCGTCTTCGAGAAGCATCTCGATGACTTCGCGGAGATTCGCCTTTAGGTCGTCGACGCTATCTCCCTGGGAGTGCGCGCCGGGGAATCCGGGGATGTAACCCACATAGGTACCCGTGTCCGGATCGCGTTCGACGACTGCCGTGAAAGTGCGCATTGAGGTCTCCACCTACGGTCGATCCTAAATATACCAATCCCTCAGACCAAGCCAGCTAACGCCAGCTTCTGCTGCGAGCGGACCGACGGATGCCGCTCCGCGCGCCGATCTGTGGTCCGCTCGGCAGCAGCAAGCATAGTTAGGCCCGCGCGCGGACGTTGCGTCAGAATAGCCTGCGGCGCAATGCCATGGTGACAGCCCCCGTGCCGGTCGCCCGTATGCTCGGCGCTCCACGGTCTGGGAGCGCGCATGGGACACGAGGCGTCGGCGGCCGCGGCCCTCGGCCGTCAGACATGAGCGACTCCTCCCAAACTACGAAGGATCCCCGTCGTCCTCCAGTGCGAAGCTCGCGTGCTCTGAGACTGAATTACAGCATTTGCTCAAACGCGCTCGTGCCCTCGGCGGATCAATAGGTCGCCGCGTCTTGGCCAGCGAGGAAGTGAAGGAAGCGAGGATCGAGCAAGCGTTGGACGCCGTCAGGTAGCAGGTCAATCTGGTCGGCCGAGAGCACTTGCCGAATCTCGCTCGCAATCGCTGACATCTCTGTCAGAAAGGTCGCACGCGCACGAATCAATCGCTCGCGACGACTTGTGCTTGAAGCGGTAAGAGGATCTTCGGTCAGTGCATCGCCCACGACCTCGATAGCAGCTGCCTGCCAGCGCCCCGCAAGGACTTGCAGTGCACTACGCTGACTCGCCGTCAGTTGAACGCCTTCACCCGCTTGCAGAACGACAAGCGGGAGTGGAGGAAGGTCGCTCAAATACTCTAGCGCCGCACCACGAATTGCCCGCGCCGACGTATCTCTCTTCAGGGCCCGCAAAGCGGAGCTGGCACGTTGTGCCGTTACGCTGGGGCCGAGAGGGATCCTGATGCTTAGAGCTATGCGGACGGGGCTGGCAACAGCAGCTGGAACCCCCGCGTTCGTGCCGAAGCGCTTGAGTGGCCCACCACCAAAACGTTGCTGCGTAGCATCGAAGCCTGTTATGTGGACAAGAAATGGATCTACCGTCGCGAGATCGCCGAAGGTGACCCGGTTACTCCGAATGACGGCGGCAAAGGGATTTGAAACCTGTAACTCCAGCGAAGCACCAGAGCGCATCCCTAGCGCCGTACCTGGGATCGACGCCAGGAACAGCGAAGAGATGCTCCATGGCCCAGTACAACTATTCACGCGAGCAATGCGACCTGAGGCTTTCAGGATGCATGAACGAACACCTGGCGCTACGCTACTTGCCCAAGCTTCAGCTTCGCTTGCCGGAACAAAAGCCGCATCATTGGCGGACCCATCACCATTGAGGTCGCGATCTGCGAGCGGAGTGAAGCGAACCCCGCTTCTCGCCATTCCGGCGAAGCGGATCTCAGTATCCCCGATCCACGTACCCGCCGAAAACGCGAATGTGTGACGTCCACCAGCCGAAAGAGGTCCGGAGACGAGCGTTGGAGCGGTCAATGGCGAAGCGATCGCCAACGATCGTTCATGGCCCGTGGTTAAGGTGTACGCTCCAGCCAACTTGACGTTCGCGAAGGGATTTAGCGTCGCAACTCTCACACGCCACTGCGCCGCAGCAGTCCGTCCATCGGAAATCAAACGCGTAGCGTTGGGAAAGCCAGGAGGTATCGCTACAACAGGTACGATCCCATCCGTCCCAATCGATCCAACCGGCACCAGCAGAGCGCGACCACTCTCACCGCTCAAACGGTCAACAACGGAGAGGTTTGACAGCGCGGAAAGCCGCACTGTGATGCGCTCAGTTTGGGCTAAAGCGGCTCCGAACTCCGCTCGCAAACCCGGGGCAATCTCGGCAATCGATATGGAGACGTCCGCGCGATCGGCCGCAGTTGGCCGCAGGTCGCCGCCGGCCATGGGCTGGCCAAGAGCTTGAATCGCCCCACTACTGGCGCAACTTGCGGTTTGAGTGGCTAGTACAATTGGAGGTACGTTCGCCCCTGCACACAATTCTCGGCCCCCTCCACCTTTTGTCCACGCATCGGACCACTGCTGTACGCTTGGCCAGTCGGTGAAGCGCCCCGCGCCTACCCGCAGGGTCGCAATTGGGCCGCGCTTGCCGCTGCGCTCACCGATTCGTTGCAGAAGCGAAATGCGTGGTGAAAGGTCTGCATAGTGGAGTGCTGAGCCGCTCGCAACGCCGTTTGTCGACCAAGCGTCTGCACGAATACCGAGCAGGAGTGAGCCGCTGTTTCGGAGGTCGAACCGACCACTGACCGCCGGAGCCATGACTTCTGAGGTGGCCGCCGACTGGGCGGCCCCCTCGTCGTGGAGCAAGGTGACGGCGTGGCCATTCGCGAGCGCATCGATTGAATTAGTGGTGAATATGTCGTGAGGTGGTGTTGCGCCAATACGCCCGCGCTCCACCCGTACTTGTAACTGAGCAATGTAGCGGGCCCGATTGGATGCACTGTACCAAGTCGCAGTAGAGCGCGCCTCGACTGCGAAAAGGTCGTCAGTGGCTTGTGGTACAGCGCCGCCCATTACGAAAACGCTTCCAGTAGTAGCGTCCGTCGCGATAACTGTCGGAGCGACTACCACCGGCCGGATCTCATTCCGCGCCCACGATGTGTTCAGAATCGAACTCCATAACACACGCTCCCTGACAACCCGCGCAGACTCCAGCTGGAGGAAGCCTACGTCGTCGACGATGTCAGCGGCTGCGCTCGCGGTCATCAACCCGTTCCCGGAGGCGCCGTTCTGCATGCTTCGGGTCAATGCGGATGTAAGTGCCAAGACTCGCTTGTTATCGAATGGCAACAGGTCCAGGCGGCCCAAGATGCCACCTTGCAATCTCCGCTCGTGCGTCGTGAACGTCGGCACGCCGAGCACCGCGGATACGCTGTCCAGAACGGGGCGCTGCCGCGTATCCAGCGTTTCGCCCCATCTGGAGGAGCTCCTCGCCTCCGTCGCGAGAAATACATTCGCGCGAAATCCTAGCTTCCCCAGCGGGCCAGTTGCCGATCCGGTGACTTGAGCAGGCACGTTTACGCCTCCTCCTGGCTCGGGAGACACCGTGGACCTCCCCGCAATTCCAATCCCCGACCGCAACAGCGCGTAGGAGGACCGATAGCGACTGGCGGGAGCGAGAAAAAGGTTGACGGTCGCCCCCGCTGCGCCTCCGATGGTAGGATCCCAAGGGGACAAGGACAGATTCCCATTGAGTTGTCCGGAGATCAAACCACTTGGCACGCGCACGCCACCGATCTGTAGCTGATTCGATGACGAGGGTGCCCCGAGCAGACTGCTTCCTCCATCCGAAGTAATCAGCAGGTCTGGGGAGGCGCGCAACAATGGGTCGAGCCCACCAATGCTAAATGGGTCCAGCCAATCCATGGCTGCCAGACCGGCCGGTTCGACTCGCGTGCTCGCTTCACCCTCAAAAAAGCCGAAGACTGATGGTCGACGCTGCGCTCGCACCTGAACCGTCTGCATTACATGAGCTCCGCCGAGGCGTATTACGACGGGCCGTTCGGCTGATGCCCTCACCGCAAGCGAGTCAATCTGGAGCCGCCCCGAGAGTCCGGATCCACCGGTTACGTCAATCTGGAGGCGCGCAGGAAGCGTCGGCAGGGTGACATGGAACGAACCGTCCGCGGCCGTCACGGTATGCGCGATTTCGCTGGCGGAGTCTGCGACGGTGCGGACTGTGATAACTGAGGCTACTCCTACGCCGGCTGAGTCGACTGTTTTGCCATGCAGGACGCCCGCGCCCTGCGCACTTGCGGCTCGAGCGGCGCATAGCCCAAACGCCAAGACCCATCGATGCATTACCGGCTCTCTGTGCGTTTGGCGAGTGCGACGGTGTCTGGAGGGACGGGCACTAACACAACCGCGATAGAATTGCCTTGCGTCGTTTCGAATAACATGCCGTTTTCTGTCGGCATCACCGGGCGATAGGTAAGGGGAACCGCAAATACACCAGCGGAGCGACCTTTTGAATCGACCAAGTTCCAGCCATGACGATCCTGACACAGGCGCGCCTCTCGAGTCCTTCGCCGCGCAACCGCTCAAACATTCCGATGACCTCTGGGACGTCTTCGGCCAACTGATTCTCGACGATGGTGTGGATGACGGCGTGCACCTTAGCATTGGGGAGCTCAATCTTCGCGCGCTCATGATAGCGCTGCACGAGGAGAAGCCGCTCCTGTTCGTCCAGAGCCAGCCATTCCGGTGGTGATGGAGCAACCGCAGGATCGTATTGTTTCACAATGCTCGTTGTCCAGCTAACGCCAATTGGGTGGACTACTTAGACTGCGAAACCAGACGCTTCCTTGCAAGATGTCTGCAGGCATTTGTCCGAGATGAGAGTCGATCAGTTCGATAAATCACTGCAAATGCTTGAGTTGTGCAATTGGAGATCCGTTCCCTCGGATTTTGGACTGCGAAACCCTTGCAAGCTAAATACGATACAGGTCACTGGAGGACTGTAGCAAGCCCGCCCCACTCTCGATCTCCCCGCGCAACCCGGCCTTGCGCCGCCGCCACGCCCGTGGGATAATCGCTTCCTTTCCCATAGCCCCGGTCAATGCAAATATCCAAAGGCGTAGGCTTCGCGGTGATCATCCTCGGCGCCATTGGCTGCGCGTCCGTTCCTCCACAGCCCAGCACTGCCGGCCGTGCATCATCGATACAGACGAAGACCGCCGGAATGGAGCGTCGCGACGGATTCATTCCGCTGTATCTCGATGAAAAGCAGGGGAAGATCTATCTCGAGATTTCGCGAGACTCCACGCGTGCGCTGATGTTCGTGAGCCTCGCCACCGGGCTCGGCTCGAATCCGATCGGTCTCGATCGCGGCGCGGGCGGAGACTCCTACATCGCGCGGTTCGATCGCGCCGGTGACCATGTGCTGGTGGTATTCGAGAACTGGAACTACCGAAGCTCGGCGACCGACAACCCGGCTCACGTGCGAAGCGTGCTCGAGGGATTTCCTCCCAGCACGCCGGCGGCACTCTCGATTCTGGCCGAAGAGGGCGGCAAACTGGTCGTCGATGCAACCGACTTCCTGATGCGAGACTGGAACGACGTCGTGGGTACGCTCACCTCGAACAACGAGGGCACATACGCGGTCGCGAGGGATCGTTCGGGCATCTATCGCCCTTACACGAAGGCCTTTCCAAAGAACACCGAAATCGACGTGGCGCTCACCTTCGCGACTCAGGCGCGGGCCGGACGCACTATTTCGTCGATAGTTCCAGATGGCAAATCCTTTACACTCAGGCAACACATCTCGCTGCTGCCCCTTCCCGACGCAGGCTACCGGCCCCGCGTGCTCGATCCCCGCGCCGGCTTCTTCGGAATCACTTTCAAGGATTACGCCCGGCCAATCCAGGAACCGCTCGACCAGAGATGGATAGCGCGGCATCGCCTCGAGCGTGTGAATCCCGCCGATCCGAACAGTCCGATCAGGAATCCTCTCATCTACTACATCGACCGGGGAATTCCGGAGCCGATCCGTTCCGCGACCAAGGAGGGTGTGAGCTGGTGGAGCGAAGCGTTCGACCGCGCCGGCCTCAAGGGTGCTTTCAAGGTTGAAGATCTGCCCGAGGGCGTGGACCCGATGGACGCGCGATACAATGTCGTTCAGTGGGAGAACCGCAACGAGCGCGGATGGTCGGTCGGCGGTTCGCTGGGCGATCCGCGCACGGGCGAGATCATCAAGGCGATGGCGCGGCTCGACTCACACCGCGCGCGCACCGATTACAACATCTACGCGGGACTCTTCGGCGCCGACGCGGCCGCGGCCGACACGGCCTTCGTGCTGGCGAGGGTTCGCCAGGTAAGCGCGCACGAAGTGGGACACACACTCGGGTTGGCCCACAACTTCATCGCATCCACCTACGACCGTGGCTCGCTGATGGATTATCCCCCTCCCCGCGTCAGGCTCAAGCCCAACGGCGACATCGACATCTCCAGTGTCTATGCAGTGGGCCCCGGAGCGTACGACGTCTTCGCTATCCACTGGGGATACGGAATATTTCCACCCGAATCGGAGCAGGATTCTCTGCGCGCGATAATCGTGGATGGACTGCGGCGCGGTCTGCTCTTTCTCTCCGACGCGGACGCCAGACCGGAATTCGGTTCTGATCCCCGATCGAATCTCTGGGACGATGCGTCGTCCGCGTCGGAATTCCTGGAGCATGAGACTGCCGTGCGGCGCGTGGCCATGTCGAGGTTCGGCGAGCACAATATCCGCGTCGGAGAACCCATCGCCCTGCTGCAGGATCGCTTCGTTCCGCTCTATCTCATGCACCGCTTCGCGATCAACTCGCTCACGAAGACCATCGGCGGCATGGAGTACGCCAATGCGGTGCGTGGCGACGGAATCCAGGCCACCCATCCAATTGACGCGACGACACAGCGGGAAGCGCTCGCCCAGCTAATCGAAGCGCTGCAGCCCAGTGAGCTCGCCATTCCAGACACCGTTCTCACGCTGCTCGGTCCCCGCCCCTTCTCTTATTCACCAGACGTAGAGCTGTTCAGCAGCCGCACTCGTCCAGCATTCGACGAGCTAGGCGCGGCGAGGACGCTGGCGCAGATGATCGTCGATGGAATTCTTCAGCGCGAGCGCGCGGCGCGGTTGGTGGAATTCCAGACGAGGATGCCCAATCCGCTCACGCTTGGTGAAGTGATCGACCGGCTCACCGCGGATTGGACCGGACCGCCCCTTGCGAGCCCCAAGCTCGATGCTCTGAGGCGGGTGGCCCAGCGTGCCGTAGTGGATCGCATGCTCCTGCTCGCCGCGGACAAGGAAGCGGCGCCGGAAGTCCGCGCTCTGGTGGAGCTCAAGATGGATGCGCTCAGACGCCGGAGTCGCGCACTCTCTTCCGCCGGCGACGAACAGAGACGCGCTCACTGGACGAGCATCGCGTCCGATCTCAATCGCTGGCTGGAGAGACAGGAGCTGCCGAGTCCCACTCCGGCACTTCGCGCGCCACCAGGAGATCCATTCGGAATGGATATCTGAGTACCTGATCGAGAGAGTGGCGCGGGCGGCTTCTCGCTCGTCTGTAATCGTGGTACTAACTCTCCGCTCCATGGCCTTGGCGAACGATCAGGCACCAGACAATTCCGGCAGACTTTTGGCTCTGCTCTCGCAGCGGCCGTGATGTCGGAAATTCAGCGTGGTGTGGCCGAGCGGGCGGCCCATGATGCACAGCTCAGACTGGTGGCCGACCGCACGCTTGCCCACGCGGTTCAGCAGCAGATGCCGGTCGGAGTGGTAGTAGCCGAAGTTCCCTCCGGACGTCTCGTATCGGTCAACGTGCAGCTCACCGCGATCTTCCGCACAGCGTTCGCGCCCGCTGAGGATCTTTATGGCTACACGGAGTGGAAGGGGTTTCGCGAGGACGGGCAGCCACTTACACCCCTGGAATGGCCGCTCGCCCGCACCGTGCTGAACAACGAGTCAGTCCGGAGTGAAGAGATTGAGATCGTCCGTGGAGACGGCACCCATGGCTTCATCCGCGTGAGCTCGGCGCCTGTGGTTGATGCCGATGGGAAACCGGTCGCCGCGGTGGCCATTGTTGTCGACGTCACGGAGCAGAGAAAGGCCGAGCGGGCAGTACGCGTCAGCGACGAGCGCTTTCGGTTCGTTGCACGCGCCACCAACGATGTGATCTGGGACTGGGATCTCAAGACAAGCTCGCTCGTCTGGAACGACGCCGTGGAAACGGTGTTTGGCCATCCCAAAAGCGAGATCCACCCCGAGGTGAAATGGTGGTACGATCACATCCATCCGGAGGACCGGGAACGCGTGACAACCGGAATTCACCGGGTGATCGACCAGGGTGGCGAAGCGTGGAGCGATCAGTACCGCTATCTGCGTGGGGATGGCGGCTACGCAACAGTAATGGACCGCGGATTCATCGCGCGCGATCTGAGAGGCATCGCGGTCAGAATGATCGGTGCGATGACCGATATGACGGAGCGCACGCGATCCGAGGACGAGATCCGCGTCCAGGCCCAGCTGCTCAACGCGGTTCAACAGGCCGTGGTGGCGACCGATCCATCGGGCGTGGTGACTTTCTGGAACAAGTTTGCCGAGCAGCTCTACGGGTGGAGCACGGCCGAAGCCATCGGAAAGCCAAATCAGGAAGTGGTTCCCGCACCGTATATGCGGGAACACGGCGCGGAGATCATGGGACGCGCTGCCGAAGGCAAGAGCTGGACAGGTGAATTCCTCGTTCAGCGCAAGGATGGCAAGACCTTTCCGGCGCTGCTCACGAGCTCACCGATTCTCGATGGAAAGGGCGTGATGCTCGGACTGGTGGGCGTCTCGATCGATCTCACCGAGCGCAGAAGCCTCGAGGAGCAGTTCCGTCAATCGCAGAAAATGGATGCAGTTGGAAGACTCGCGGGCGGCATCGCGCACGACTTCAACAACCTCCTCACGGTCATCCGGCTCAACACCGAGTTGATTCTCGAGGGATTCGATTCGACTGACCCGCGCAGCGAAGACGTGAAGCAGATACGAAGCGCGGCGGACCGCGCGGCCACGCTGACGAGACAGCTTCTCGCGTTCAGCCGCAAACAGATTCTCCAGCCGCGCGTACTCGACATGAATGCGGTCGTCGGTAATCTGGAGCCGATGTTCCGGCGGCTGATCGGCGAGGACATCGTCATCACCTGTGCTTCACGCGCGCGCGGGTATCTGGTCGCCGATCCGGGCCAGATGGAGCAGGTGCTGGTGAATCTCGTCGTCAACGCGCGGGATGCCATGCCCGAGGGCGGGCGCATCACCATCGAGACGAGCAACGCCGAGCTCGACGAGGACTACAGCAGCGAGCATTCACCCGTCATCCCCGGCAGATATATAATGCTCGCGGTCGGTGACACCGGCATCGGAATGGACCGCGACACCAGGGAACACGCATTCGACCCGTTTTTCACCACCAAAGAAGCCGGGAAAGGAACGGGCCTCGGCCTGGCGACGGTGTACGGAATCGTAAAGCAATCGGGTGGATACGTCTGGATATATAGCGAGCGGAGGAAGGGCACGACCATCAAGCTGTATTTTCCGGAAGTGAGTGCGGCCGCGGCGTTCACCTCCGCGGGAGAAGGAGCGTTGATGGCGAAGGAAACCAGGCGCGGCTCGGAAACGATTCTTCTCGTCGAAGACGAGGAGGCGGTACGCAACCTGGCCTGCCGCATCCTCGAGAAACAAGGATATCGCGTTCTGCCAGCCCAGCATGGCCGCGCTGCCATGGACATCGCAACCAGCGACGACAGCCACATCGATCTCGTTCTCACCGATATCGTGATGCCGGGAATGAATGGAAGAGGGCTCGTCGAACGGCTCTCCGGCATTCGCCCATCCATCAAGTCGCTCTACATGTCCGGCTACACCGACGACGACATCGTGCGGCGCGGGTTCGTCGAGGCGTCCAAGGCGTTCCTGCAGAAGCCGTTCACTTCCGATGCTCTTCTGAAAACCGTGAGGAAAGTGCTCGACGAGGGCTGAGGTTGGTCTAGGTGCCCGCTAATTGCAGGGGAGGTTCACATACCTCCTCATGCAGCAAACATCTAGTTCGCCTAGTGGCTCCGAAGTTTCGCGCCACTACCCCGTCAACATCCTGCTCGTCGACGATCGCCCTGAGAACCTCCTGGCGCTCGAAGCCATACTCGAGCCCCTTGGCGAGAATCTCGTTCTGGCGGCGTCCGGGCAGGATGCCCTCTCTCAATCACTGAGGCTGGAGTTCGCGCTCGTCCTCCTCGATGTCTCGATGCCGGACATGGATGGCTTCGAGACGGCGCGCCGCATCAAGGGTCGCCGAAAGTCGGCGGCAACGCCGATAATATTCCTCACCGCAAATAATCCGGACGACCGGCTCATCCTCAGGGGCTACGAGGCCGGCGCGGCCGACTATCTCTTGAAGCCCCTCACGCCGGATGTCGTCAGGTCGAAGGTCGCGGTTTTCGCCGATCTGTACAGAAGCCGGGAGAATGCGCGGACCTCCGCCGCTGAAGTGGCGCGCGCGCAGGCAGCAGCGCTGGAAGCGCAGGAAGGCCAGAAGCGGCTGTCAGCTGTCCTCACAGCGCGCAAACAGGCGGAGGCCGAGCGCGATCTCGCGCTGCACCAGGCAGTCGAGGCAAGGGACGCGGCGGAGCACGCACAGGAAGACGCCGAGACGGCGAATCGCGGCAAGAGCGAGTTCCTCGCCACCATGAGCCACGAGTTTCGTACGCCACTCAACGCAATCCTCGGCTACACGCAACTGCTGAACATGGGTGTTCTCGGTGATGTGACCCCCGAGCAGCACGATCACCTGCAGCGCCTGCGGGCGAGTGGAGTGCATCTGCTCGGCCTGGTCAACGACATCCTCGATCTCTCGAAGATCGAAGGCGGGCGCGTCCAGGTATCCCGCGAAACGGGCCTCGTGAGCGAGGTCGTTCGCGGCGCGAAGGCACTCGTCGGTCCACTCGCTGTCGCCAGGGGGATCCAGTATCCGGAAGAGTGCGAGGGAGATCCGGGCACATCGTACGTAGGCGATCCCGATCGCGTCCGGCAGATACTGGTGAATCTTCTCTCCAACGCGGTGAAGTTCACGAGCCCCGGCGGACAGGTTGCTCTGAGCTGCGGCCTGGCGGCGCATGGAGACCCGGGAGCGCGACTCGTAGGCTCGGGTCCCTGGACATATCTTCGTGTCACCGATACGGGCATCGGGATTCCGGCGGAGCAACTGGTGAGAATCTTCGAGCCGTTTGTGCAGGCGAAGGCCGGCTACACTCGCAGCGAAGGCGGAACGGGCCTGGGGCTCGCGATCAGCAGAAGACTCGCGCGGCTGATGGCGGGCGACATCACGGTGCAGAGTGAGGTCGGCAAGGGCTCGACGTTCACTCTCTGGCTGCGGGGAGCAACAGCGGACGCGCATCCGACGACGGCCGAGTATCCAGCGTTGCCACCCTCCGTGGACGCAGTCGACTCGACTGCGGTGAGAGAGCTCACGATCAAGGTTATGCGCGAGATCGAGCCGATCGCCGAGCGCTACGTTTACCGGCTGCGCACCGAGACCGGTGTTCCCGACCTTTCGAACGTCAGCCAGCCGTACATCAAGGATCACGCTGAAACGCTGATCGCGGAGATCGCCACGGCTACCTCTTTTCTCGCCGAGACCAAGGGCCGCGCCAGTGATCTGCTGCGCGATGGCGCGGAGATCCAGCGCCTGCTCGCCGAGTTGCACGGCGCTCAGCGATGCAAGCTCGGATGGACCGAAGCGGAGATCCGGAGAGATGTGGACACCTTGAGAGAGGAACTGGAGCGGAGCACCAGAGCGCTCGGAGGAGATCCTGCGGCGACCGACTTCATGGTCGAAGTCGCCCGTAGGATTCTCGATCAGTGGAAAAAGACCAGCGTCCGTGGCTATCGGTTCGAGAGAGCCGCTGGCAAGCGTTGACGCCCGCCGGCTTCCCCGATCAAACGCAGAAGCTCGGCCGTCCTCTGCGCGAGCTTCTCGGGAGAATCGGAGACCAGTGTGACATGGCCCACCTTTCTTTTTTCCGTCCCCGCCTTCCCGTACAGATGAAGGTGCGCTCCCTCTACCGCCATCACTTGTTCCCAGGGGGGAATCCGCCCGATGAGGTTCAGCATGACCGATGTGCCTCGCGCTGTCGTCGCGCCAAGCGGCAATGAGAGCACGGCTCTCAGATGGTTCTCGAACTGGCTCGTCTCGGCGCCTTCGATCGTCCAGTGACCCGAATTGTGGACGCGGGGCGCCATCTCGTTGGCGAGGAGAGATCCATCGACTTCGAACAGCTCGAGCGCCAGGACTCCGACGTAGCCGAGCCGGTCCATCAGCCGGCGACAGTAGTCTGCACCGCGTGCCGCGAGATCGGTGGCGATATCCGGAGCAGGTGCAATGGATTTCCGGAGCATCCCCTCCCGGTGAAGGTTCTGAACCAGGGGATAGAACACCTCGCCACCGTCCGGGCCACGTACGCCGATCACGGAGAGCTCGCGCTGGAACGGTACGAACTTCTCGAGGATGAGCGGCGTGCCACCGAGATACTTCCACGCTGCTTCGATCGATGAAGAGTCGCGGATCACCACCTGTCCCTTTCCGTCGTAGCCCAACTTGCGTGTCTTGAGCACGGCGGGCAGGCCGAGGATCGAGCAGGCGCGGCGTAGATCGTCGAGACTGTCCACCGGCTCGAAAGGAGGCGTCGGTACACCCAGCTCCACAAAGAGCCGCTTCTCGCTCAATCGGTCCTGCGCGGTCTCGAGCGCGATCAGTGGAGGATAGACCTTCACACGCTCGGCGACGAATCGAACAGCCGCCAGCGGGATGCTCTCGAACTCGTAGGTTACGACATCGACGTCCTGAAGAAATCGCTCCAGCGCGGCATGATCGCTGTAATCCGCTGCGACGAGCTCTCCGAGCTGGCCCACGGGCGCCCCGGAATTTGGATCGAAAAAGCGAAACTCGAGGCCCAGTTGGTAGCCGGCCAGCGCGAGCATCCGCCCCAGCTGACCTCCTCCGAGTACCCCTACCCTCACTCGGCGACGGCCGGGTCGGGATGTGCCAGTACAGCGCTCGTCTGCTCGGCGCGAAAAGTCCGCAGCGCCTCGCGCAGCTCCGGACGGCCGGCGGAGACAATTGCAGTCGCCAGCAGAGCGGCGTTGATGGCGCCCGCTTTTCCAATCGCCAGCGTACCGACGGGAACGCCGGCCGGCATCTGCACGATCGAGAGGAGAGAGTCGATCCCCTGCAAAGCCTTTGATTCCACGGGCACGCCGAGCACCGGGAGAACCGTCTTGGCGGCGGCCATGCCAGGGAGATGAGCGGCGCCACCTGCTCCCGCGATGATTACTTCGATCCCACGGGATTCGGCCGATTCCGCGTACTCGAACAGGACGTCAGGGGTGCGGTGCGCGGAGACGACCCTCGTCTCGTGCGGGACGCCGAGCGCGGTGAGAATCTGCGCGGCGTGCTGCATGGTTTCCCAATCGGACTTCGATCCCATTATCAGTCCAACCAGCGCGTGCGCCAAGTCGCTCTCCTGGATAGCGTGATTCCGCTTTTCGTCGCCCTACAGCGCCTGCTCCAGCGCCTGCTCCAGCTCGTGCTCCAGCGTCGTTTGATCGAGATGCTCCATCTCCGACTGCTGGTCCAGCTCGAGCAACAGATCTCTGATTCGGCAGAAAGTTCGCCGGTGATGCGGTGTGATGCCGTACGCTGTAAGTCCGGCGACGTGCTGGGGCGTCGTGTATCCCGCGTTGTGGTCCCAAATATAGTGCGGATATCGCCGGCCGAGCCGCGTCATGAGGAGGTCCCGCGTGACCTTGGCGAGAATTGATGCGCAGGCGATGCTGAAGCAGCGTGCGTCGCCGTGCACCACCGCGGTGTGAGGGATGAGAAGCGTCCGCATCGCCCTGCCGTCTATCACCACGTGGTCCGGCGTCACTCTCAGCCGCTCCAGCGCACGGCGCATTGCCAGCACGCTGGCCTGATAGATGTTGATTCTGTCGATCTCGTGGACCGAAGCGGCGCCGATGGCGAACGCGACGGCGCGCTCTCTGATTTTGCCGGCGAGCATCACGCGTTGGTCGTGGGTGAGGCGCTTCGAGTCGTCGACGCCGGCAATCGCTCTCGCATCTGCCGGCATGATCACGGCGCAGGCTACTACGGGCCCGGCAATGGGACCCCTGCCTACTTCATCGACACCTGCGAGAAGAGGCCCCTTCGACGCGCGGAGGTCGCGCTCGATAGTGGTCCAGCGCTTCCGCCGCACAGCGCAAGCGGGTGTTACGCCTCGGCTCCCGGAATCGCGACCTTCGCCTTGCGTTCTCTGATGCGTGTCGCCTTGCCGGTGAGGTGGCGGAGATAGTACAGCTTGGCGCGGCGAACGCGCCCACGGCGGACGACGCTGATCAAGGAGATCATCGGGCTGTGCACGGGGAAGATGCGCTCGACGCCGACTCCGTTGGAGATCTTGCGAACGGTAAAAGTCGCGCTCACACCGCTGCCGCGGCGGGCGATGCACACACCCTCGAACGCCTGAAGCCTCTCCTTGTCGCCTTCCCTGACCCGTACGTCGACTCGGAGCGTGTCGCCCGAGCGAAAGGGAGGGATGTTATCGCGGAGCCACTCTTTCTGGGTTTCGATAAAGGGATGCATATGACGCTCGGGGCTGAGGACAGCCTGTACAAAGACTTGTTTAGGAAATTCCAAGGAAGCCTTGAAAGGTAAGCATTTGAACGGATCAATGCCAGCGTCGGAACCCGAACGTTTGCACACCGGAGACATGCGACGGCGCCCTGCCGTTTACTCCCCGTTCGTTGCTTCCCCACGTCGGGCAGTGAGTCTCACCCCTTCTTCTTCGCGCCACTTCGCGATCTTCGCGTGGTCGCCGGAGAGTAGCACCTCCGGCACGACGTGTCCCCTGAAGTCAGGCGGTCGCGTGTAGCTGGGCGCACTCAGCCCGCGGCCGAAGAACGAATCCCCGCGCGCGCTGTCGAGGTCGGACATGGCTCCGGGCAGAAGGCGCACCGTCGCATCGATGATCGCCAGCGCGGCCGCTTCGCCGCCGCTCAGCACGAAATCTCCCAGCGAGATCTCTTCCGTGGCGAGATGATCCGCGACCCGCTGGTCGATGTCCTTGTAGTGACCGCACAGGAGCGTAAGCTCGGTACCCGCGGAGAAGCGTTCGGCATCTGCGTGCGAGAAAACACGCCCACGCGGCGACAGCAACACGATGGGCGCTTTCGCGCCTAGGGATTCTACCGCCTCAAAGAACGGCTGGGGCTTCATCACCATCCCCGGTCCGCCGCCGTACGGAGCGTCGTCCACCGTCCGGTGCCTGTCGTGCGTGAACTCACGGAGGTCCACGAGGTTGTATTGCACGCTCCCGGCGGCAGCAGCCCGCGCGGGAATGCTCAGCCCCAGCGGACCTGCAAAGAATTCCGGAAAGATTGTGACGACATTGATCGTCAGCGGCAATTCATCACTCCAGGAAGCCGAGCGCGTCGTTGATCAGGATTTTCCGCGCGCCGACATCGATCCGGGCCAGGATTTCGGGCCGATATGGAATGAGGACGCTGCCTCGCGATGTATTCACGTCGAGCATTACGCCCTGCGGTAGCTCATAGAACGTGGTGACATCGCCGATCTGCTCGCCGGCGATACTCTCGACCTTCATCCCCAGAAGATCGTGGAGGTAGACCTCGTCTTCGGCGAGCGGTGGAAGCTCGGAAAAGGGCGCCAGCAGATAACGGCCGCGCCAGAGCTCGGCGCTGTCGCGATCGCGCAGCTCCTCGAACTGTACGATCAGCCCCTTCTTGAAGGGCTTTGACTGCTCGATCGTGAGGATGGGTGGCTCTTCCTCGCCCCTCACATCGCGCGACCGCGCGAGATTGCCGTCGGAGTCGCCCGCAAAAACACGACTGCCGGACGCGAAGACCACGTCCGGCTTATCGGTGAGGGGCTCCACCACCACCTCTCCGTGAATTCCCTGGGCTTTGCGGATCAGCCCGACGATCGCGTACTCGGGCTCAGCCATCTCTGGACGGCGGACGCCGTTACGCGCCGGCCGCGGCGGATAGCTGGCTCTCTGCCTGGTCGGGAGTGTCGGCGATTGGCACCGCACCCGCCTTGAGCTGTATGCCGAGTCGGTTCTCGTGGCGGCGCTTGAGGACACCGGCACGGCGGAGGAGCGAGCGAACGGTGTCGGTGGGCTGAGCGCCCACTCCCAGCCAGTAGTTTGCGCGCTCTTCGCTCACCTGGAGCCCACTCTCACCCAAGCGGGGAGCATACTGTCCAATGATCTCGATGAACTTGCCATCGCGCGGGCTCTGCGAGTCAGCGACGATGATGCGGTACGCCGGTGACTTTTTCCGCCCGACCCGGCGGAGACGAATCTTTACCATCTTCCTGCTCCCTTACTGAGGGTGTGATTGAGACGCTCTTCCGCGTCTCTGATCCGGGCTCCTCGCGACACCGGTGATTCCGGCGCGCACCCAGTCCGACCCGCCACTCTCCCATTGGGGAGTCTTAGCGTCCCACAATCTAACAGGGTGCGGCTACCAGCCCTAGTGGGCCGGACCGACCCTCGCGCTATTTGGCGTGGGGCTTCGCTCTCTCGTAGGTGCCGATCAGCTCCGCATGTTCCAGGATGTGACCCTTGATCGCCTCTTCGAGCTGGGCCTTTGTCTGTGGTCCGCGATTGCCCAGCACGAGGTCGAGAGCGTAGAGCTTGAAGAAGTAGCGATGCCGCCCGATCGGCGGGCACGGACCACCATAACTGACGCGCTTCCAGTCGTTGGTCCCCACCTTGGTCCCAGTGGGCAGATTTGATCCGCCGGCGGTCAGGCCCCGCGCTGACGGTGGCATGTCGTAAAGCACCCAGTGAACGTAGGTGCGCTTGGGCGCTCGGGGATCAGGCGCGTCAGGATCGTCGACGATCAACGCCAGGCTCTTTGTGCCCGCGGGCGGGCCGCTCCAGTCGAGGGGCGGCGACCTGTCCGCCCCATCACATGTAAACTCCTGCGGGATCTGACCATTTTGCCCAAACGCGGGCGAGCTGAGCGCGAGCGACATCACCGATTCTCTCCAATCTGGAGCCCGAATGCAACGCATGATGCGCACCCGCTGTCCCAGTCGCCGTCGACCAGTCGGTGAGCCGCGTCGGTGGGGGCGGAGAAAAGGCAAAAGGGGGGAAAGCAACAGAACGAGTTATCGGCTGGGAAAACCAACAGAACTTGACAACTCGTTCTGTTAAGAAGCTAAAAAAAAGGTTCGTCGCGGATTTCGGTGCAGCGGAGGTCGTAATGAGGAAGTGCGGCCCCGGTGGCCAAGAGGGTTGATTAAGCTCCTGCTCTCAGCTTTCCGCTTTCTGTTTCCTGTTTCCTGTTTCCTGTTTCCTGTTTCCTGTTTCCCGATTGTCCGATTGTCCGATTGCAATACGCCCTTGCTTCGGTATCGGAGCTCGAGGGCCACGTTCAGCTGGCGCGCGATCTTGAAGTGATGACTGAGCAAGATTTCACTGCCTTGCTTGCTCGCATAGTCGACGTGCGCAAGATGCTGCACGGGTTGCTGAAAAGGGTCAAGGCGCCCGTAAACGGGCAACGGGCAACGGGTAACGGGTAGCTAGTAGCGCACGGCAGAATGCGTCACCACAATCCACGAAGAACCAAAAAAAAAGTTCTTCCCGGAATTCCGTGAAGAACCCTTTTTCGAGCACCCCCAGGACACAGGGCATGCGGTGTGCTGCGTTCTCCGTAGCTCCCCATTCCGATAGTCAACCACACGCCCGGTGACGCGGTCATGCAATGATTGAACGATTTCGCGACAGAAGAGATGCCGGAAAGCGGCTCGCCCAGGAACTCCATCGATATGCGAATCGACCCGATGTCATGGTCCTCGCGCTTCCGCGCGGGGGCGTACCGGTGGGATTTGAGGTCGCTACCGCGCTCGACTCGCCGCTCGACGTATTCGTGGTCCGCAAGCTTGGACTGCCTTGGCACGAAGAGCTGGCGATGGGAGCCCTGGCGAGCGGCGGAGTGCGAATTCTCGATGAGGATCTCATTCGCGTCGAAGGCGTCAGCGAGGAGGATGTGCGAAGAGTCACTGTTACGGAGCAGCGGGAGCTCGAGCGGCGAGAGCGCCAGTACCGCGGCGCACTCCCCTTCCCGGATCTGACCGGCAAGACCGTCATACTCGTCGATGATGGATTGGCAACAGGGTCTACCATGCGCGCGGCCGTCGCGGCTTTGCGGCAAAAAGGGCCCGCACGAGTCATCGTTGCGGTTCCCGTGGCGGCTCGTGAGACATGCGCAGCGTTTCGCGACATTGCCGACGACATCGTGTGCGCGGTGACACCAGAGCCATTTCATGCCGTGGGGCTCTGGTACGAAGACTTTTCGCAGACCACGGACGACGAAGTTCGCGATCTGCTGGATCGGTCCCGCTCCGCGCGCGAGGAACACGTCGCGGGCCGAGGTTGAAGTCCCCCGCTCAGGTCTAATGCATTCCGAACATGCCGGGCATCGATGGGATTCCCATCCTCCCCCCGCCCGCCATCTTCTTCATCATCTTCTGCATCTCGCGGAACTGGTCGAGCAACCTGTTCACGTCGCTGATCGACCTGCCCGAGCCCCTGGCGATCCTCGCGCGTCTCGATCCATTGATGATCCCCGGATTTTTTCTTTCGGCCGGAGTCATCGAGAGCACGATCGCCTCTACGTGCCTCATGCGATCGGGATCGGCCTTCATCTGCTTGAGCGCCTTGGTGTTTACGCCCGGCAACATTTTCAGGATTCCCTCGAGCGGCCCCATCTTCTGAATCTGGCGCATGCTATTGAGAAAATCGTTGAGGTCCATGCCTTCTTTCCGGACCTTCTTCTCCAGCCGCTTCGCTTCCGCCTCATCAAAGGTCGCCTGAGCTTTCTCGACGAGCGTGACGATGTCGCCCATCTGGAGAATCCGTCCGGCCATCCGCTCCGGATGGAACTCTTCGAGCGCATCAGATTTCTCACCGACACCGATGTACTTGATGGGCTTCTTCGTTACGCCGTAGATCGAGAGCGCCGCGCCACCCCGCGCGTCGCCATCCATCTTCGTGAGAATGACGCCGGTCACATCTAGGGCGCTGTCGAATCCCTGCGCGATTTTCACCGCGTCCTGACCGGTCATGCCGTCAGCGACGAGCAGAATCTCCGTGGGCCGCAGCGCCTCCTTGAGACGTGAGAGCTCCTGCATCATCACTTCATCGATCTGGAGCCGTCCTGCCGTGTCGACGATCACCACGCGATCGCGCTCGTGAAGCGCCTCCGCTACACCCGCGCGCGCGATCTTCACCACGTCGTTCGTCGTTCTGTCGGCATAGACCGGAACGCCGAGGTCGCGCCCCAGAGTCTCCAGCTGGTCGATCGCGGCCGGTCTGTAGACATCGCACGCGACGAGGCGGGTCGACCGCCCTTCGGCCTTGAGCTTCCGCGCCAGCTTGGCTGCGGTCGTCGTCTTGCCGGAGCCCTGAAGGCCGACCATCATAACTACCGTCGGGGGGACGGTACTGAGCTTCAGTCCCTCGCGGCGCTCGCCGAGCATCGCGGTGAGCTCTTCGTGGACAACCTTGACAAGCTGTTGCCCGGGCGAGACGGTACTGAGCGTCGAGATGCCCTTGGTTTTTTTCTCGACGCGCTCCAGGAACTCGCGCGTGAGCTGAAAGTTTACGTCAGCCTCGAGCAGTACGCGTCGGACTTCGCGCAGCCCTTCCTTGATGTCGGCTTCGGTCAGAACTCCGCGGCCACGCAGGCGGGCGAACGTGGCTTCGAGCTTTTCGCTCAGGTCTTCGAACATAGCCTTTAAACATAGACGCCGTTAATATCTGAAACAACCGACCGTCCACAGTCGCTTCGAGAGGGATTGAATGCCGCCTGCCCAACGCAAAGACGACATACTCCAAGCCGAAATACCGACGACGCTGCCGCTGATGGCGCTGCGATCAACCATCGTCTATCCGCTCGGCACGATCGCCGTGCAGATGGGCGCGCCGGAGAATCTCTCGCTGCTCCGCAGCAATGAGCAGCCGGGACTCATCGTCGGTCTGGTCGTCGCGACCGGAGATCACGAGGACATTCTCGACCCCGAGCGATTCATGGGACGCGTGGGCGTTGCGGCGCGGGTGCATGAACGCATAAATCTGCCCGGAGAGACGGTACAGATCACGCTCCAGGGCCTGCGTCGTATCGTTGTCGAGGGTGTCGTGCAAACGGAGCCCTATGCGATCGTCCGCATCAAGCCGGCGAAGGAAATTCCGCCCGATCCCAACGAAGTCAATGATCTCATCTCACGCATCGTCACCGGAGCCGCGACGCTCGCCGAGCTGATCGAGCGGATTCCGGACGAAGTGCCGGCGATCCTCAAGATGAACATCTCCGATCCGGGCCGCTTCGCTGATCTGGCCGCGACAAATCTCAACTTCAAGGTCTCGGACAAGGACGAGATTCTTCAGCGTCTCAACATCGGCCAGCGGCTCAAGTTCCTGCTCGGCCGCGTCGAGCGTGAGGTTGGCCGCGCGCGCGTCGCGGAAGACGTGAAGCGCCAGACCGAGATCAAGATCGAACAACACCAGCGCGAGTTCTATCTCCGCCAGCAGCTCCGCGCGATCCAGTCGGAGCTCGGCGAAGGTGATCCGGGTGAGAAGGAAGCGATCGAGACGCTGAAGAAGCTGGAGGAAGCAAATCTTCCCGAGAAAGCGGCACAGGAGGGACGCCGCGAGATCGAGCGCATGCGTAACCTCTCGCCGGCATCGAGCGAGTATCAGGTCATTCGCACGTATCTCGACTGGATGCTCTCGCTTCCCTGGAACAAGCAGTCGGCGGCCAATGAGCTGATCGAGCTCAAGAAGGTGGAAGAATTACTCGACAGCAGGCACTACGGACTGAAGGAGGCGAAGGAGCGGATCACCGAGTATCTCGCGGTTCGAAAGCTCCGTGGTGGTGATCCCCACGGACCAATTCTCTGCTTTGTCGGACCACCGGGAACCGGTAAGACTTCGCTGGGCGAAGCGATCGCGACATCGATCGGCCGCGAGTTTTACCGTATCTCTGTCGGCGGTGTGCGCGACGAGGCGGAGATTCGCGGACACCGCCGCACCTATGTCGGTGCGATGCCAGGGTTGATTCTACAGGCGCTACGCCGGGTGCAGGTGAGAGACGCGGTGCTGATGATCGACGAGATCGACAAAATGTCGCCCGGCGGTCTATCCGGTGATCCGACCGCGGCGATGCTCGAGGTGCTCGATCCGTCGCAGAACAGCAACTTCGTCGATCACTACCTGAATCTGCCCTTCGATCTCTCCGGAATTCTCTTCATCTGCACCGCGAACAATCTCTACGACATTCCGGCGCCGCTCCGCGACCGCATGGAGATGATCCGCGTGCTCGGCTACACGGTCGAGGAGAAAGTCGAGATCGCGTGGCGCTATCTGCTGCCGAGGCTGCTCGAGGAGCACGGCATCACGGACAAGGAGATCCAGTTTACGGATGAAGTCCTTGGCTTCATCTCGAGCCGCTATTCGCGCGAGGCGGGCCTCAGGAACTTCGAGCGGAACATCGCGGCTCTGATGCGCAAGCGTGCACGCAAGAAAGCAGATGGCGAAGAAGGAGCCTGGGTCGTCGACAACGCGATGGTGACCGACGTCCTCGGCAATCCGACCTATACGCTGGAAGATGCGGAGCAGGAGCCGGAGATCGGTGCGGTAACGGGAATGGCGTGGACCGTGACCGGCGGCGACCTCATGGTGATCGAGGCACTCAGAATGCCGGGCACTGGACGCCTGACCGTTACGGGGCAGCTCGGGGATGTGATGCGCGAATCCGTGGACGCCGCGTATTCCTACGTTCGTTCACGAGCGCAGACGCTCGGAGTGGAAGACCTGGAATTCAAGGAGACCGATCTGCACGTCCACTTTCCCGCGGGCGCGATTCCCAAGGATGGTCCGAGCGCCGGTGCTGCCGTTACGCTGGCGATCGCGAGCGTTCTGAGCCGCCGACCCGTGCGCCGCGACCTCGCGCTCACTGGGGAGATGACGCTGCGCGGAAAGGTGCTCGAGATCGGCGGAGTGAAAGAGAAGGTGATGGCAGCGTATCGAGCGGGGCTCAGGCAGGCCATCCTCCCGAAAGCGAACGAGAAAGATCTTCGGGGAATTCCCGACGAAGTCGTGAACTGCATGGCGTTCACCTTCGTATCGACCATGGATGAGATCATCCATCTCGCGCTCTTGCCAAAACCTCCCGGCACGCTGGCGGACGCAATGGAGCCGCATGGAGATGTCCCGCCCAAGAACGCAGTCGGGGACTCCGCGACCGCATCTATCAACCAGGCTGAGGGAGCAGTCACAAAGTAGGTGAACCCCGCCAATCCCTGGGTTCAGTTCGGCATCCACGTCTTCGTTGGAACGATGGCCGGCGGACTATCCGACACGGTAGCGGTGTGGATGCTGTTCAATCCGAAGAAAAAGCGTTTTGGATTTCACGGCGCGATCCCGAAGAATCAGGCGAGACTCGCGAAGAGCCTCGGTCGAACCGTCGGTGAGCGGCTCCTCACTCCGGGTGATTTGCAGAACGAGCTCGGCAGACCCGAGCTTCAGGCCGCATTTCAGGCGCGGCTCGAAGATGTAATCACAACGATCCTGACGTCGCGCGACCCACTGATCGACAAGGTCCCTCCCGCAGTGGTGTCAGCCCTCGAGGGCGCGATGACGTCGTATCTCCCTGTCGCGATGATGCAGCTCGGCGCGTTCCTGGGGCAGCCGACCACGCGCGTCAAGCTTCGCGCGGCCCTCCACGCCACGTTCAACCGGTTCATCGAAGACTTGCGCTTTCACGAGCGACTGTTCGCGAGACTGATGATGACGGAGAAGAAGTTCGACACTGTGCTCGACGCGATCGAGAGGGATGGAGTCGAGCAGGTGGTGGGACTGCTGGAGGAGCCCGAGATCAGGGAAGAGATCTCGAAAGCGATTCACGACGCGATACTCACCTATCTGCAGAAGCCGATCTCGGACATACTGGGGGACGTGGAGGCCAAGAACGATCCAGGCGCGCCGGCGCGGCTGGCTGCGCAGTCGGCGCCGGTGATCTGGGAGTGGATCAACGACCAGCTCCCCGGGCTGATCAAGAAGCTGGACGTGCAGGCAATGGTCGAGCGCAAAGTGATGGCCTTCAGCGTCGACCGGGTAGAGGAGATCCTGCGCAATGTGATACAGAACGAGCTCAATCTCATCATCACCACCGGCTATGTGCTCGGTGGTTTGATTGGAGTTTGCACCTTCGGCCTTCAGAAGCTGCTCGGACTGTAGCCTCGGTCCGCGCAGGTGCTACGATGGAGCCGAACTACTGCGCGAGCCTGACCTGCGCGGGATCGATAATCCCGGGCTTCGCCCCAGCCGGAACGTCCACGTAGATCACGACCGGGCGGCCCTGGATCTCGATGGTGGTCAGCTGAATCGTGCGACCTGCGACCGAGTAGTTTTTCACGAGATTGTTTGACCTTGCCGCCGCCTTTGTCGAAAACCGCTTCTCGATACCCCGGGCCATTATGTCGTAGAACTCGCCCGCCTCGACTCGGGAGTCCCACACGGTAAGCCACACTATCCCCTGCCCCTCTGGTGTGTTCACCACGGCATAACGATCTCCATCCCAACCCGTCGCCCCGCGTACGGCTTCGTTCTGATCCTTGAGCTCTTCGAACAGCAACAGCCTCGTCTCGAACTCGCCAAGATTGTTCTGGTACACGTCCGTCGCATTCGTTAGTGACCCGAGCGTGATGCGGGTAGGCGCGTCGCGGCTCACGAAGAATGCCGCCGGGTGGAGGATCTGCTCTGTCGATGTGGGCATGTCCTTGTAGATCGACGATCCCGGCTTTCTTTCCTTGTAATTGCGCACGAACTCAGCGCCACTCAGATACGGGAAGATCAGCGTCTCCTGAATCACCATCGGCGCAGCCGCGAAAATCGGCATCTGACTCTGGTTCTCGCGGATCAGCTCCCGGACCCTGTCCCATCCGCCAGGCAGGTTGATCGCCACGTTGGCCCCGCCGAGCATTGCCGATATCTGCTCATAGACCGCCTGACCCTCGAACACGGCCTGGGCCGCCGAGCGTCGATCGTTGTCGCCTTCGATCTTCTGGGTCGAGTCAAGACTGATATACTGATCCTGCAGAGCGTGGATGAGCTCGTGGGTTATGGTGATCCCCACCGCGTCCTTCGCTGATCCCTCCACGATGTAGAGAACCTTCGTCTCGGGATCGTAGTAGCCGACGATCTGCTCCTCGAGAAGACTCTCGATGAAGGATTGCATCTTGAGCGTATCCGGAATCATTCCAAACCGCTTGTAAGCGGCTTCCTCGCCCGCCAGATCGCGCTGCGCCCGCTCGCCCGTGAACTGCTTGGCCACGAACGCGCGCACCTGTGCTTTGGACCGCGTCTCGACCTTTGGCGGCGTCTTGAATTTGAGACCGACGGCATTTTCGATCATCGGCACTGCCTGGGCCACCTGCTGCGCGTACGGGCCTTCGTACTTGGGCTTCTGACTCTCGCAAGCGGGAACGAGGCACAGGATTGCCGCGCCGGCCAGTGAGATACCGCGAAATATGTGAACGCTCATGTATTCACGATGGAAGGAAGAGTTGGAAGGACGACGGCGGTGATTGAATTGGTTCTGATCACAGGCCCGACACGCGAAGATACCAGGCGATGATTGTGTCTCCCCATAGCAGGACGACGAGTGCAGCGGGCGCAAGAAAGACGCCGAAAGGCAGCTCTCGCCTGCGCCAGCTTCCCGATGCTTCCAGAGGAAGCTCGGCCTGGCCGCCGTTGTCGGCGAGCCCCCGGGCGGAAATGGGATACACGATACCGAGCAGAACGATCGGAGCGAGCGCCGCGGCAATGAAGATCGTCAGCAGCGATCGCGCGGGACCAACCGCCGCACCGACCACCGCCATGAGAGTCACGTCGCCGAACCCCATCGCGGGTCGCTTGAGCCACACTTCGCCAAGCCATCCCACGATCGCGATCGCGCCGGCGCCGGCACACATGCCGATGATCGCATCCCAGGGGCGCGCGAACAGCCCCGTGTCACCGAGATACAGCGCTACGAACACGGTCGCGAGAAGCCAGAACAGTCCGAATACAGTGAACCCGTCCGGGATCAGGAAGTGTTTCGCGTCGGTTATCGTGATCCCGAGCATCACGGTCGCGAATACCGCGACCCGCAGCGCGGTGAACGACAATCCGTACCCGAAAAAGGTGGCGAGCCAGATCAGGCCGACCACCAGCTCGACGACCGGGTACTGCGCCGAGATGGCCTGGCCGCATCCCTTGCATTTGCCGCGCAGCATGAGCCAGCTCACGATCGGAATATTTTCCGTTGCCATGATCTGATGTCCGCACTTCGGGCATCGCGACCTCGGCTTTACCACCGAGAGTCCCTCGGGCCAGCGGCCAATGCAGACGTTGAGGAACGACCCCATGCACGCTCCGACTACGAACATGTAAATCCCTTCGAGTATCTCCGTCATCCCCGAAGCTCGTAGAGTATGATCCCCGCTGCAACCGCGACGTTGAGGGATTCGACGTTGCCCGCTATAGGCAGCGAAATGCTCTTCTGCGCCCTTTTGCGTATTTCCGCGGACAGCCCCGAGCCTTCATTTCCAATCGCAATCGCGAGTCTCGGCACCGAGTCCGACGGGGCAAATGGCTCTCCGCTTCCCTCCGCTGCCCACAGCTCGAGCTTCTCGCGCCCAATGAAGTCCAGTACATCCTTCACGGTCGCGTGGAACGCAGGGTGATGAAACTGCGCCCCCATCGAGCTCCTGATGACCTTCGGATTCCAGAGATCGACCGTGCCCGGAAGCGCAATCGTCGCGGTCGCGCCGAGAGCCGCGGCCGTGCGAACGATGGTGCCGACATTCCCTGGGTCCTGAACGCCATCGAGCAATAGCAGCCTGCAAACCGCCGGAAGCTGGAGCGTACGGAGAGAACGGTCTGGTAGCTCACCGATCGCGATCACTCCCTGCGGTGATTCCGTCTCGGCGGCGCTCCGGAACTCCTTCTCCGATACCTCCGCGATTTCCAGCCCCCGATCTTTGAGCCGCTCGAGAAGCGCCTGCCCGCGTGGAGCGGAACAGAGCTGAGGAGCCACAAGAGCACCGCGAAGCTGAATGTCCGAGCGGAGCAGCTCCTCCACCGATCTCACGCCTTCAGCAACGAACAGGGAACGCTTCTCCCGGGCCTTTCTCCTCCCGAGGTCCCGCGCAAGGGTCAAGAGTCTCACGGGCGGCCCGCGACGACCGTCATGGAATAGGATTTGCCTTCCTTTTTGATCTGTAAATTCATCGTCGGAGTTCTTAAATGAAGCGAATGTTGGCCGTCGTTGCGATCACCTGTTCCCTCGCCGCGTGTGGCATCTCCACGCAGCAGGAAATACAGATGGGTCAGGAATATGCGCAACAGATCAATGCGCAACTACCGATCATGCAGGATCCGGAGTTGAACCGCTACGTCAATGTGCTCGGGGATTCCATTTCCCGCCTCACCAGCCGTGGAGATCTCGACTGGCGCTTCTACATTGTCGACAGCAAGGAAGTGAATGCGTTCGCCGTGCCCGGCGGGTACGTGTACGTCAATCGCGGACTCATCGAGCGGGCTGACAGGATGGACGAAGTCGCCGGAGTACTCGCGCACGAGATCGGACACGTGGTGAGGCGCCACACAGTGAAGCAGATGGAGAAGGAACAGGGCGCCAACATCGGCGTTACACTGGCCTGCGTTCTCACCAGCGTCTGCAACAGCCAGATCGCCGGAGCCGCGATCAACATCGCGGGCAGTGCGGTCTTTGCCCGGTTCAGCCGGCAGGACGAGGCTGAAGCGGACCAGGAAGGATTCAACAACGTCGTCGCGGCGCATATCAGCCCGGTCGGAATGGTTACGATGTTCCAGAAGCTGCTCGACGAGCGTAAGAGCCGTCCAGCCGGCGTGGAAGCCTGGTTCCTGACGCACCCGCTGGAGGAAGATCGAATCACGGCCATCCAGGCGCGCATCAATCAGCTTCCCCGCGCGCAGCTCGCGAGTCTGGGCACCGATACGCAGAACTTCCACAGCTTCAAGGCGAGGCTTCTGTCCATGCCTCCATCGCCGCCGCCCCGCCAAACGCAGTAATCCGGCCTGCATGACAAAGATGCGCCGTGAACTCTCACGGCGCATCTTTCGTTGATGCGCATTGCTCTCACGATCGCGGGCTCCGATTCTGGCGGAGGAGCGGGAATCCAGGGGGATCTCAAGACCTTTCAGCGCTTCGGCGTGTTTGGGGCCTCCGTAATCACGGCGATAACGGCACAGAACACCCGCGGGGTTTCGCGGTGGGAAGCAGTCTCCCCTTCGCTAGTTCGGGCGCAGATCGACGCGATCGCGGAAGACCTTCCCCCGGCCGCGTTCAAGACCGGCATGCTCGCGAATGCGGCCGTTGCATCTACCGTGGCAGCAGCCATACGCGACCATTCATTTCACAACTACGTGCTCGACCCGGTAATGGTAGCAACCTCCGGCGATGTCCTGTTCGAGCGCGATACCCTCGACGTCATCCGCAATGATCTTCTGCCCCAGGCCTTTCTCGTCACACCTAACCTGCACGAGGCGAAGCTTCTGCTCGACCAGGAGATCGAGGACGAAGATGGGATGGCGCGCGCCGCCGAGAGGATCGTCACGGAGATGGGCGCGCAGGCGGCGCTGATCAAGGGTGGACACCTGGAATCAGGCGATCGCGTAGTCGACGTTCTGTTCGATGGAGACGTGCGCACATTTCGCGGACGCCGTTTGTCCTCGACGAGCACGCATGGTACCGGATGCACGCTCTCTGCCGCGATCGCGGCTCATCTCGCCAGGGGCGAGTCCCTTCACGCCGCTGTGCGGCGCGCCATCGACTACGTGCACAACGCCATCGCAACTGCCCCGGGGCTGGGGTCGGGCAACGGTCCCTTGAATCACCTGGCGGACGAAGGGTAGAGCCGCCGCCTCAGGCCGTGGCCAACTCCGACAGGAACTCGACGACCAGCGACTGGAATGTCGAACCCACGCGAGCCGTAGTCCGAAGCACTTCCGCGTGATCGAGCGGAGCCGCGCCAACTCCCGCCGCGACGTTCGCGATGCAGCTAACACCCGCCACTCTCATGCCGAGTGCCCTCGCCACGATCACCTCGGGGACGGTCGACATTCCGACGGCGTCAGCGCCAAGCAATCGAAGCATCCTGACCTCCGCTGGTGTCTCGTACGACGGCCCCAGCAGGCCGGCATATACGCCCTCGCGCAGCGTGATGCCGAGCTTTGCGGCGGCGGATTTCAGTGCCTTGCGAAGTCCCGGATCGTATGCGTCCGTCATGTCGGGAAAGCGAGTCTCGCCGGCTCCGATCGGGCCAGCCAGAGGATTCACGCCCATCAGATTCAGGTGATCCGAGATCACCATCAGGTCACCGACGGCAAGCTCCGGAGAAATCCCGCCCGCCGCATTCGACACGAAGATCTCGCGAGCGCCGAGCGCCCGAAAAACCCTTACCGGAAATCCTGCGAGCGCCGTGGGGTGCCCCTCGTACATGTGAAATCTTCCGCTCAACGCGACCACCTGGCGCCCGTCGAGCTTCCCGACGATCATCGCTCCCTCGTGTCCAACGATGGTCGCCTCGGGGAATCCCGGGATCTCGGCAAACGGGATGCGCACCGCATCCGTGATGAGGCTGGCCAGCCCGCCGAGGCCGGAACCGAGTATGATCCCGATGGATGTCGCGTGCGAGCCCGCTCGCTTGCGGATTGCCTTCGCCGCGATCTCCGCCGCCTGAGCTGAATACGGCGCTTTCATTCTTCGGTGCCCAACAGCTGCTCTATCCGCTCCGATGCATCTTCGATGAGCATCAATCTTTCCTCCCATGGGAGGAATGCGCTCTCGAATCCGTTCAGCGCAATCCCCGCCAGCTCGTCCATGGTGAATCCGAGGTGCTCGGCCGCGAACACGTATTCGCCGGTAAGCGTAGTCCCACTCATGAGACGGTTGTCGGTATTGAGCGTGACGTTTACGCCGCGATCGAAAAACTCGCGTAGCGGGTGCGCGGCGTAGGATTCGGTGACTCTTGTCTGAACGTTGCTGGTGAGACAGATCTCGAGCGCAATGCGGCGGTCGTTTACGTATTGCGTCAGCTCCGGGTCCTCGATGAGGCGTGTTCCATGACCGAGCCGGTTCGCGCCGCAGATGTGAACCGCCTGGCGCACTGAGTCGGCGCCATCGCCTTCACCCGCGTGCACCGTGACAGCCAGATTGTTCTCGCGCGCATACGCGAACGCCGCTGCGTGCGCGGAAGCTGGATTGCCCTTTTCGCCGCCGGCGAGATCGAACGCGACCACTCCGTCATTCCTGAAATCGACAGCCAGCCTAGCCATCTCCATGGAAGTCTCGGCGGGAAGATTTCGCAGCGAGCAGATGATGAACCGCGCGACGATCCCGAAGTCCTTCTCCGCTCTTCGCAGCCCGCGGATGGGTGCCTCCACGGCCTCCGCGAGCGTGAGCCCCTGCGCGACGTTCAATAGCGGCGCATTCCTGACCTCGATGTAACGCACGCCTTCGCGCGCGGAATCCTCGGCCAGCTCATACGCGATTCTCTCGAGCGAATCGGCGGTCTGCATCACCGAGATGGTGATATCGAAGCGCCGGAGATAGTCCTCGAGATGCTCCGCGTCGTCCACTCTCATGAAGGCGGCGAGTTTCTCGGGCGTCCGCGCCGGCATGTCGACCCGGTATTCGCGGCCCAGCTCGAGAAGAGTCTCGGGGCGAAGGGAGCCGTCGAGATGACAGTGCAGCTCCGCCTTGGGCAGTTCACGGAGCTTGTTTGAGAAAATCGAAGTGGGCATTACGGTTGGTTGATTTCGAAGTCGTCGCTGGCCGTCTGCCGCGCGCGAACGATGCGAAAGATCGCGCCGTTGTGCACTGGGCTGTCAGGCGCGATGGGAAGGCCGCGGCTGTCGGTGATCATCCGTTCCCCGCTCTTCACCGCTCTAGCTTCTTCCGCGTCCCAGGCGGCAACAGCTTCGATAGCGCTGCCTGGCATCGGGACGTCGACTGGCCGCGCGTTGATGTAGATGCGAGCTGTCCCGGTCACTGCCCGACGGGTGCGATTCGAACCTCGGCAGGCGCGACGATGGGCGTGGGAAGCGATCGGAGGTAGTCGATCAGCGCATCGAGATCCACGATGTTGAGCGGCGTGGACGAAGTCGCGCGGCCGCCCATGTTGTAGCCCTCACCGCCCGTGGCGAGGAAATCGTTTACGATCACGTCGTACATCCTGTTCTCGGCGAGTGGAGCTCCATCGGACATTGTCGCCGACACCAGACGGGATCCAACTGGTTTGGTGGGATCGTACTTGATCGTGATGCCACTCACGTGATCGTCCACCGCCGCCTTGCCGAGCATCGCCTCCAGCAGACCCCTCAGCTGAGCGCCGGACATCTTCAGAGAGTACAACGTGTTTGCGAAGGGCTGCACCTCCAACAGGGACCCGTATGTAGCTTCGCCCGCTCCAATTTCCGTCCGGATGCCGCCGTTGTTCATGATCGCGACATCGCCCTTCCCCGCCCATCGCTGCGCATCGGCGATGAGATTCCCAAGCGGATACTGGCGGCCCGTCCGGGCGAGCGTCGTCGGAATCGTCGCGACGTGCCGGTTGGCGAGGGTCGCCACGCGCGCGACTGCTCTCCGGACAATGGAGTCGATCGCGGCCAGAGGCTGGAGCGTGTCGGCGGTGAACTCCCGCACCTCGTGGCGCGGTGCGAGACTGGCGCCAGACGTCCCCAGTGGCAGATCCAGTACGTCGATCGCACGTCCGCTGGAGCGCGCCTGTACGATGGGAATTCCATTCACAACCGTGTTCACCAGTGTGTGCGTGTGCCCGCTCACGATCGCATCGACCTTGGTCGTCAGCTTTCTGGCGAGATCGATTACCTCTCCCCCGCAATCGGCGGCGCCGCTCCTGTCGCAGCTCGCGCCTGCGTGCGCGATTACCACGATGAAGTTCGCGCCACGCTTCTTCCTGAGCACGGAACCGATGCTGTCGACAATCGGGGCTGGATCGTCGAACCTGAGTCCCGCGACATTCGCGGCGCGCGTCGTCGTCGGCGTAAGAACGGTCGAGACGCCGATGATTCCGATCTTCGAGCGCCCCCGCGTAACGATCGTGTCGTTCCGGATCCACTCCACGTCGCGACCGTCGGTATAGCGCACATTCGCGCCGAAAATACCGTACTTCGCCTGGCGCATCCGCGCGCGAAGTGAATCCACCCCCCAGTCGAACTCGTGATTGCCGAGTGCGGCCGCGGCGTAGCCCATCCTGTTGTAGTAGTCGACGACGGGACGGCCGAACGCGAGGTTGGAGGCCGGCGTTCCCTGGAACATGTCGCCCCCGTCCAGCAGGAGCGTCTCGCAGCTGGGTGCGCATTCGCGGCGCGCCCTTTCGATCGCTGCCCCCACGTACGCCGCTCCGCCTCGCTTGACGCCGTTGGCGTCGGCACGTGGTTCGAGCGCGCCATGAAAATCGTTGGTTGCGATTATCCGTAGAAAACGCGTACCCGCCGGAAATGCGGACTGTGCAGCGGCGGCCGCGGCCTGCCCCGCGACAGCACCCGCGGGGGCCGCTCCGCTGGCCGCCGAGCCTCCGCGCACCAGCGTCCAGTTCTGTCTGAAGTAATCCGACGTGCGCAGATCACCCCGACTCTTTACTTCATCTATTAGGAGCTGCCGAATCTCCGTCTGCTTGTCGTATACCACCGGGGCGCCGCTCAACATCGCGTATCCGCCACCACCGGTCTGCCGATAGTTGTTGAGCGACATGGTGAAGCTGTCGCTGTCCCGTACCGGCGCACCCTTGTACTCGAGCCTGGTGATGCGCGACCCGATGGGCTGGGAGACGTCCATCACGTAGTCGACCCCCGACACGATGTCGAAGTTGTAACCGGGGATCTGTGGATCGGTCCGCAACGCAACTGTCGGCGACGTAGCCGTCCGATAGTACCTGCTACTGAACTCGAGGTAGTCGCGAAGCTGCTTTCCCGTGATCCTCACGGCGCGAAGCGTGTTGTCATACGGATAGAGCTGTGCCACCTGAGCGATGGTGATCGCGCCCGGTCCCATCGCCGCGTCGGTCGAGAACGCGGCAGTGGAGGCGAGATCTGTCCCCGCCGCTTTCCTCTCGGTCTCCAGAATGAAGTCAATCAGCGGCGTGTCTTTTACCCGCGCCGAGTCGGCACTCCAGCGCTCGGCGGTCGTTCCGATGGGCGTCGTGACGTAGGCGACGGTTTCGCGATGCGCTGATTCAGTCGCTGCCAGCACCCCTGGATCTTCCGCGTGTCCCGTCGCCTGCACCAGATCGCTCCACCGCTCCGTCACCTTCCAGCCGCCGGAAGTTCTGGACACCAGCAGATGGGCGACGCCCACACTCGTCGCCCAGTTCTTTGGCTGGATGAGCAGCGTTCCGCCGATCATGCTTCCGCGCGATTCCTTGTGGGAGTGACCGTAGAGCACCAGGTCGATGCCTGGAACTTCGGCGGCCACCCGCATGGCCACGTTCTCGCTGGGGACGCCCGTCGACACGGTGTCGTAGCTCGACGGCTCATTGAGGCCGGCGTGAACAATGACGAGCACGATGTCGGCGCCGGCAGCGCGTACTTCCTGCACCGCCTGCCTCACGGCGGGAACGATGTCATCCAGCCGGAGCCTGCCACCCACATTCTCGGCGTCCCAGAGCATCACGCCGGGCGTGGTGGCGCCGATTATCCCGACTTTGATCCCACCGCGCTCGACGATCGTCCACGGACGGAACACATGGACGCCGGCGGAATCTACCCGATACGTGTTGGCGGAAAGAAAGGGGAAGCTCGCTTGTCTCACCGCGCTGTCGAGGTAGGGCACGCCGTAGTTGTACTCATGATTTCCGATTGCCGCCGCATCGTATCGCATGGCGTTCATCGCCGCGATGATCGGATTGGTGCGGTCGCGCGTAACTTTGGCGGCGACGTAAGCCAGCGGATTCCCCTGGAGCAGATCGCCCCCGTCGAGAAGTATCACCCGTCCCGGATTGCCGGCCCGCACCGAATCGACGATTGTCGCCGCCCGTGTGAGCCCTCGGACTGCCTCAACCTGATTCGCGTAGTAATCCCAGGCGCGAAGACGTCCGTGCACGTCGGTGGTCGTGGCAACTACGATGTCGACAGGCGCGCTCAATCGTGGGAGCTGCGCCGGCGCGCACGCGAGAGCGAGAAGCGGAATGAAGCGGAGTGCGGGGAATCTCAATGTGGTGGGAATAGATTCTGGAGAGGGCTGTCGCTCTGCAAAGCTAGCGGCAGGGAGTCTGCCGAGGGAGTGCAACGGTACCATAACACGTTCGTGACAGAATACTTGTTGACGCCGAGTCGCGAACGCGGTCAACTTCATGACGTGACAGAATCCAGTGCCAGCGGGAACCGTGTTCTCGTAGTGGACGACGAGCCCGATATCGTGGCGCTGGTGGCGTACCACCTCGCGAAATCAGGCTACTCGGTATCTACCGCGACGAGTGGTCCCGACGGACTGGCGCTCGCCAGGCGCGACAAGCCCTCGCTGATAGTACTCGACCTCATGCTTCCGGGGCTCTCGGGGCTCGAGGTGATGGAGGAGCTCCGGGCCGATCCGGCGACCGCGCGAATCGCGGTGCTCATGCTCACAGCGCGCCGCGAAGAGAGCGACCGCATTCAGGGGCTCACGGTGGGTGCCGATGACTACCTCACCAAGCCCTTCAGCCCGCGGGAGCTCGTCCTTCGCGTCGGCGCGATCCTCAGGCGTGTGAAGGCAGGCAGAGATGACGTCGGCGAAGTCCAGCAGATAGGTCTCCTGAGAATCGAGAGCACCGCGCACCGCGTCACCGTCAACGGGCGCGAGATCGATCTGACACCTACCGAGTTCAAGCTTCTCCTGCTGCTCGCGGAGCGAAAGGGCAGAGTCCAACCGCGCAACCTGCTGCTCGAGATGGTCTGGGAGGCCGCGCCCGACATACAGACCCGTACTGTCGACATGCACGTCCAGCGGCTGCGCACCAAGCTGGCCGAGGCCGGCGATCTGATAGAGACGGTTCGCGGCTTCGGTTACCGTATTCGGAACATCCCCTCCCGCCCGTGAAACTCGCGCACCGTCTCCTTCTCCAGTCGCTGGCGGTTGTCGCGGTGCTGGTGGTATCGGTGGTGCTGATCATCGACAATCAGATCCATACCAGCATCACTGCACAGATCACGCTCGATCTGGCTGACGAGGCGCGACTGCTGGCCACGGAATGGAAACCCGGAGTGAACGCCGACGCTTTCGCCGATGAGGCCGGCGCCGCAACCGGTCACCGCGTCACGCTCATCGATTCTGCAGGGCACGTAGTCGGTGACTCCGAGTTTGACGGCCCTGCGCTCGAGAGCCTGGAGAATCACTCGGGCAGGCCGGAGGTTGTCGCCGCGCGCGCGACCGGCGTCGGGTCGGTGCGGCGCATGAGTCCGTCCACCGGAGAAGAGCGCCTGTACGTCGCGGTTCCTGCCGCGCAGGGCGTCGCGCGTGTTTCGGTCACGACCAGAGTGGTGGAAGACATCTTCGACCGGGCGCAGCGAGGCGTTCTCCTGGCCGGACTCGTTTCGTTCATTCTGGCGACGATACTGGCCGCACTCTTCTCCCGCTCGGTTTCCAAACCGATTATCGATCTCAGAAATGTCGCGCGGGCACTGGCCGCGGGAGATCTCAGCCGCCGGCCCGCACTGGCTGCTCCGGGCGAAGTTGGCGATCTGGCGGATGCGATCTATCGACTTGCCGAGCAGCTGGAGGCTCGTCTCTCGGCGCTCGCCGCTGAACAGTCTGTTCTGTCGTCTCTGGTCGACGCGCTGAACGAGGGCGTGATAGCGATTTCGCCTGAGCACCAGGTGGTGCGAATCAACGACATCGGCCGCCAGCTGCTCTCGATAGATCGAGCGCTTCCTTTCGCGATCGACTATCTCCCACGCGAAACCATGCTTCGCTCCGCCATCTCCCTCGCCATGAGCGGTACCGAGACCGAGCCGGAGGAAGTGGTGATCGGAGACAACACCCTGTCACTCACGGCCCAGTCGCTCGTGAATGGGGGCGCAGTCATCGCGCTCTTCGACCTCACTCCGATCAGGCGTCTGGAGGCGGTGCGAAGAGATTTCGTCGCCAATGTCTCTCACGAGCTCCGAACGCCGCTCACGATCGTCGGTGGATTCGCGGAGACACTCCAGGATCCCGACATCCCGGCGGAAGAGCGCGCCGCCTTCGCGCGCACGATTCTCAACAACACGCAACGGATGCAGCGCATTGTCGACGAGCTGCTAGATCTCTCGCGCATTGAATCGGGACGCTGGCAGCCGCGGCCGGAAATGATGCCGGTCGCCGCGCTGGCAGCCGACATTCTGGGTCGCATGTCCGCCTCCGCCGCGGCGAAGGGGATCACTCTGGATACGCGGATCGACCTGCGGGCGAAGCTCGTATACGCTGACCGAACCGCCCTCGAGCAGATTCTATTGAATCTGACCGAGAACGCCGTCAGGCACACTGATGCCGGAAGCATCACAATTGCGGCGGCACCCGGTGAAGATCGCGGAGTTATCCTGAGCGTGATCGATACCGGGAGGGGAATCGCGGCGGAGCATCTGCCGCGAATCTTCGAGCGATTCTACCGCGCCGACAGCGGCCGGTCCCGCGAAACCGGCGGTACGGGCTTGGGGCTCGCCATCGTGAAGCATCTGGTGGAAGCACATGGGGGAATGGTAACAGCCGAGAGTCGAGTCGGCGCTGGCACGACGATCAGCATCTTTCTCCCCGGAGGCCCCGCTTCGGCGCAGTCGTGACAGAGCCTTTACATTGCACGCGGCAAGCCGTTACGTGAAGGTGCCAGGTTGAATGGCGACAACCTTTCCTTCACGGAGTCCAATTGATCAGAATCGTCATGCTGCTCTTCGCGGCGCTCGCTTCGGCCGCTCCCCTGAGCGCCCAGCAACCCGCACCAACGTCACCACCGCCGTCCACGACTGCGCCCGCTCCTGCCGCCGCCCCCGGTCCAGGCATCGATTTCTCGGGCGTGCTGTACGCGAACTTCCAGTACCGCGGAGATGCGGGCGCGGCGAAATCCAGCAACAAGTTCGATGTCGAGCGCGCCTACCTGACGTTCAAGATGCCGGCTGGCGACCGCGCCAGCATCCGCCTGACCGCTGATGTCTTTCAGCAGACGAATCCCGCCAGCGATTCCTATTACAGAGGGTGGACCGTACGGGCCAAGTACGCCTACCTCCAGTACGACTACCTGAAGACGACACGCTGGAACGCTCTCGCGCGTGCGGGACTGCTCCACACCGTGGTCATCGACCACATCGAAGGCTTCTGGCCCCGCTGGATCTCTCAGACGCCGGTAGAGCGTGCCGGATTCTTTTCATCGTCCGACGCCGGCATCGCCACGCTCGTGACCCTTCCGAACAAGTTTGGTGAAGTCTACGCCACCATCACCAACGGGCCCGGCTACACATCGCGCGAGACGGATCGGTTCAAGGACTACGCGGCCCGTCTCTCCCTCACGCCTCTCTCGCGCGCAGAGAACACGCTGCTTCGCACCTTCACCCTCACGGGATGGACGTATCGCGGAGCAGTGGGCAGCACCTTCTCCAATGGCGGCGCGGGCCAGATAGGCCCGGTGGGACTTTCTCTCCCCAGGAACAGAACGGGTGTCTTCGTCGGCTTGAAGGATCCGCGTCTCACCGCGGGCGCCGAATATGACACGCGCAAAGATGGGTCTGAGACTGGAGCGAACACCCCGCTCTCTCCACGCGTTGAAAGCGACAGCAGCGGCCGGCTCTTCGCCGCATTCGTGACCGCCAAGCCGTTTCAGCTCATGAACGGCAGCTCCGCGCTTCCCTTGGGGCTCGTCGCCCGCTGGGACCGCTTCAAACCCAACACGGCCACTCCCGGCTATGTGAACACGGTCATCGCCGGCCTGACGTGGGATCTCAACAAGAGAACCGCGCTCTCGCTCGACTATCAGGAGCAGACGCCAAACTCGGGCGCAGTGGCCGCGGCGTCAAAGACTTATTTCCTGCACCTCGTCGCAAACTTCTAGGCCTTCGCCGCATTGCTCATCCAGCGCCTCCAACGGTTGTGACGATGTCGTTACGTTGCAAACGGCATGGCCGGCGACTGGCACCTCTAACTTTCATCGCGTAAGCGATCACTTCGACAAAGACAAACATGAAACGTTCAATGAGAGTCACACGCGTCGCCGCACTGATGATCTTCGCAGCCGCATGCGGACAGGAAGGTGCAAACAAGGCCGGCGGAACGGCCTCCGGCAGCGCCTCCAGCCAGTCGGTCGCTCTCACCGGCGCCGGCGCGACCTTTCCCTATCCCATCTACTCCAAGTGGTTCGCCGATTATGCGACGCGCACCGGCGTAAAGATCAACTACCAGTCGATCGGATCCGGCGGCGGCATCCGCCAGCTCTCCGAGGGCACCGTGGACTTCGGCGCGTCCGACAGTCCTATGAGCGATCAAGAGCTCGCCAACGCCAAGGGTGGTGCGATTCTCCACATCCCTACAGTTCTCGGCGCTGTAGTCATCACCTACAACGTCCCCGGCGCGACCGCACCCATCAAGCTCACCCCGAAGGTGATCGCCGATATCTTCTCGGGACGGATCACCAAGTGGAGCGATACACGCATTACTTCGCTCAACGCGGGTGCAACTCTGCCCAACTCCGATATTCTCGTCGTGCACCGCTCCGACGGCAGCGGAACGACATTCATATTCACCGACTACCTGAGTCGGGCCGTCCCGGCATGGAACGCGAGCACCGGTCGCGGCAAGGAAGTGAAATGGCCCGTGGGACTGGGCGCCAAGGGCAACGAAGGCGTGGCGGGACAGGTGAAACAGACTCCCGGCTCCATCGGGTACGTCGAGCTCGCATACGCAAAGCAGAACAACCTGCCATCAGCGGCAATCGCCAACAGGACCGGCGCGTTCATCATCCCGACCGTAGAGGCAGTCACCGCGGCAGCCGCCGGAGCCTCACAGGCCCTCCCCGATTCGACCGACTACCGAATCTCCATCGCGAACGCTCCCGGTGCGAGTGCGTACCCGATTTCATCATTCACCTGGATCCTCGTCTACAAGCATCAGACTGACAGCGTGAAGGGCAAGAAGCTGATCGATTTCCTCAACTGGGCTCTGACCGACGGAGAGAAAGACGCGGCCGCGCTCGACTACGCGCCACTCCCTCGCGAGATGGCTTCGCGCGTCAAGGCAAGACTCGCTACCATAGATCTTACCGGAGCGAAGTGAGCGCACTCGACGCTGATTGGCTGGATAACGACCGCCGCCGTCTTACGATCCATGAGGCGGCGGTCGGCGACAAGATCTACGAGCTCCTCACCGCCGCCTGTGCGCTGATAGTTCCGGCGCTCGTGATCGCCATCGCGATCGCTCTCTTCGCGGCGGCTTGGCCCGCCTTCTCGAAGCTCGGCGCATCGCTCGTCACGTCGAGCAACTGGGATGTCGGACGCGGAGCGTTCGGTGCGGCTCCGGCTATTTTCGGAACGCTCGTGTCTTCCGCCGTCGCACTGATCATCGCCACGCCGCTCGCGCTAGGCGTGGCGATCTTTCTCTCGGAGTTTTCGCCCGTATGGCTCCGCCAGCCGGTCGGATTTCTCATCGACCTGCTCGCGGCAATCCCGAGCGTAGTCTACGGTCTCTGGGGCATTTTCGTGCTCGTGCCCATGCTTCGTGAGCAGGTGATGCCTTTTCTGCGCGACACGCTGCATCTCGGGTCGACTCCGTTCTTTTCCGGACCCGCTTACGGGCCGAGCATGCTTGCGGCGGGAGTCGTTCTCGCCATTATGGCACTCCCCTACATCTCGGCGGTCGCGCGCGAGGTGCTGCTCGCCGTGCCGCGATCTCAGCGGGAAGCGGCATTGGCGCTCGGAGCGACACGCTGGGAGATGATCCGCGATGCGGTGATCCCGTACGCGAGATCCGGGATTATCGGCGGCATCATGCTCGGCCTCGGCCGCGCGCTCGGCGAGACGATGGCAGTGACGATGGTCATCGGAAACCGGCCCGAGATCTCGGCGTCGCTGTTCGCTCCCGGCTATACCATGGCGTCGCTCATCGCCAATGAGTTCAGCGAGGCGACCAACGACCTGCACTTGTCAGCACTGATGGCCGTCGGCGCGGTGCTGTTCATCATCACGATCATCGTGAACGCGCTGGCGCGCTGGCTGGTGTGGCGCGTATCGCGGGGGGGCGCCGCGTGAAGACTGCCCGCAGCCGCCACATGCTGAGTGGAGTCATGATTGGGCTGACCTATCTCGCGGCAGCACTTGCCACGCTGCCGCTGCTTCTCATCCTCGCGCATCTGGTGCGAGAAGGAGCCTCGGCGCTCTCCCCGGAGTTCTTTACCAATATGCCGCGGCCCGTGGGTGAAGCGGGCGGCGGGATGGCCAATGCGATCGTCGGCACGCTCACCCTGATCGGCATTGCCAGCGTCATTGGACTTCCGATCGGCATTGGTGCGGGTCTCTTTCTGGCGGAGAAGCGGACGACTCCCCTCGCGCACGCGGTACGCTTTCTCTCGGATGTTCTGAACGGGCTGCCCTCGATCGTCATCGGAATATTCGCATGGGAGTTTCTCGTGCGACCCGCGGGTCACTTCTCTGCTCTCGCCGGCGGCGTTGCGCTCGGCTCCATGATGATCCCGCTCGTCACGCGGACGACGGAAGAGATGCTGAAGGTCGTCCCCCTCTCGCTCCGCGAAGCGGCGCTCGCGCTTGGCTATCCAAGATGGCGCACCTCCATCTCCGTAGTGCTTCGCACCGCCCGTGCGGGAATCGCCACCGGCGCGCTCGTAGCAATCGCAAGGATCGCCGGCGAAACCGCGCCCCTTCTATTCACCGCGTTCGGGAATCAGTTCTGGTCGACTGCGGTGCGCGAGCCGATTGCTGCGCTTCCGCTTCAGATTTTCACCTACGCCATCAGTCCATATGACGAATGGCACAGGCAGGCCTGGGCGGGTGCGCTCGTGCTGATCGCCATCGTGCTCGTCATCAGCCTCGCCGCCCGCTTCG
>CABEAH010000106.1_pt1 | contig 42747 bp, 43 predicted proteins | sample 3132331 | NCBI WGS metagenome assembly CABEAH01 (sample SAMEA5534343, study PRJEB31848) | metagenome | biome: tundra; feature: field; material: soil | place: USA | collected 2013-05 | depth 0.45 m | reverse complement strand
GTACGCGGCGAACGGAATGCTGGCGGCGCGGATCTCGTTCATGAACGAGATCCGCGCCGCCAGCATTCCGTTCGCCGCGTACTTCGTCATCTCCGCGGACGCGATATCCATCACGAGAACCGGTTTTCCGGTGCGCACGAAGGGAGCGTAAAGCTCAGTCATCACGCGACGGGCATGCGCTGTCTCCACACCCAAAACGACCCTGTCAGGGCGCATGAAATCTTCTACCGCCGCGCCCTCTTTCAGAAACTCGGGATTGCTGCAGAGGTGAAATGGGAATTGCGCTTCCTTCGCTACCTCGGCAGAAACCTTCGCCGCGCTGCCGACCGGAACCGTGGACTTGGTCACAACCACCATCTCGCGACCCATGTGCCGCCCGATGAGCGCCGCAACCTTCAAAACGTGCTTGAGGTCGGCAGATCCGTCCTCACCCGGCGGAGTACCGACGGCGATGAACAGGACATCCGCGGAGGAGATCGCCTTCGCGAGATCGGTCGTGAACGACAGACGTCCTTCCTTCTGATTCCGCTCGACGAGTGGTCCGAGGCCCGGCTCGTAGATGGGGAGAACGTTCTTTTTCAGCCCGTCGATCTTCGCCTGATCGATGTCCGCGCAGCACACGTTGTTGCCCGTCTCGGCGAGGCATGCTCCCACGACGAGACCGACGTAACCGGTGCCGACTACGGATATGTTCAAGACTCGACCCTGTTACGCGATCGCGTAGTGAGACGCTGACGCGAGCGAGACGATTCGGCCCTTGCCCTTGGTGAGCTTCGCGGTCGCATTTCTCGTATCGACCACGACGCCGGCGATGTCCACCACACGCTGGTAATCCACCGACGAATGATCCGTGACGATCACCACTGCATCGGCATCGGCGATCTCCTTGTCCGTGAGCGCGACGCTGGCGTGTTCGTGTCCATCCTCCTTGAACTTCGCGACGTAGGGATCGTGGTAGAACACCTTGGCGCCCTGGCTCTCGAGCAGACGCATGACGTCGAGCGCCGGACTTTCACGCATGTCGTCGATGTCCTTCTTGTAGGCGACACCGAGCACTAGAATGCGGCTTCCATTCACCGCCTTCTTCTCTTCATTTAGCGCCTGCGCGACCTTTCTTACCACAATCGCCGGCATCTCGCTGTTGATCTCGCTGGCGAGGTCGATGAACCTCGTCTTGTAGTTGAGCGTCCTCATCTTCCAGGCGAGATAGTGAGGATCGAGCGGAATGCAGTGTCCGCCGATGCCGGGGCCCGGCGTGAATTTCATGAAACCGAACGGCTTGGTCGCCGCCGCGTCGATCACTTCCCAGATGTTGACGCCGAGCTTGTCGCAGACGATCGACATCTCGTTGACGAGACCGATGTTGACCGAGCGGAAGGTGTTCTCGAGCAGCTTCACGAGCTCGGCTGTCTCGGTGCCCGACACCGGAACGATCGTGTCGAGGCAGGTTGCATAGAGAGCGCTCGCGACCTCCGTGCAGGCAGCGGTGATTCCGCCCACCACCTTTGGCGTGTTCTTCGTATTCCACTTCGGATTGCCCGGATCGATGCGCTCGGGACTGAAGGCGAGAAACACATCCTGTCCAACGGTGAGACCGGCGGCCTCGAGCTTTGGCTGCATCAGCTCGCGCGTTGTCCCCGGGTAAGTGGTGCTCTCGAGGATGATGACCACACCCGGCCGGCAGTGGCGCCCGATGGCATCAGCGGAAGCCAGGACGTAGCTCATGTCGGGATCGCGGGTCTTCGCGAGAGGAGTCGGAACCGCGATCGAAACCGCGTCCATCTCCCGCATCCGTGACTCGTCGGCCGTCGCCTCGAACTTCCCTGCCTTCACGAGGCGGGCGAGCTCCGTGCTCGGCACATCCTGGATATGCGACTTTCCGGACATCAGAGCCTTCGTAACCCGCTCGTTCACGTCGTAACCGATGACGTGGAACCCGGCTTTGGCGAATTCGAGCGCCAGCGGAAGCCCGACGTAGCCGAGGCCGACGACACCAATGCAGGCGGTTCTGTTCTCTATCTTGGCAAGAAGCTGATCTTTCAGTTGCACTTGAGACTCACTCGTCGGTTTGAACGTCAGCGGCCGTAAAAGCCCCGGACGGCTTCGATCACTTCATCGAGTTGGGACTGCCTGAGCTCGGGATAAACCGGCAGCGAGATGACTTCGCCGCTCGCGCGCTCGCTCTCTGGGAACGCGCCCTTCTTGTAGCCGAGGTACTCGAAGCAGGGTTGAAGGTGCAGCGGTAGCGGATAATAGACGGCCGATCCGATGCCGTGCGTCTTCAGATACCCTTGCAGCTCGTCGCGCCGCGCGACACGCAGCGTGTACTGGTTGTAGATGGACTCGTTCGCCGGATCGATGGTCGGAGTCCGCACATCGTCGAGATCGGCGAATGCGGCGTCGTAATACGCGGCATTTTTCCGGCGCGCCGCGCTCCACGATTCGAGGTGCGGAAGCTTTGCCGACAGTACCGCCGCCTGCAGAGCATCGAGCCGGCTGTTGTATCCGACTTCGTCGTGGTAGTAGGTCTTCATCCCGCCATGGACGCGGAGGCGGCGCAAGCGCAGCGCGATGTCACGGCTTTGTGTGACCATCATTCCGCCATCGCCGTATCCGCCGAGGTTCTTCGAGGGGAAGAAGCTGAACGTTCCGATCGTGGCTGCCTCTCCCGCCATCACCCAGTTGCCGTCGACCTTCCGGCGCGCTCCGATCGATTGCGCGGCGTCCTCCACGACAGGAACCTTTCCCGCCGCGTCCACGATCGTCTCGATCGGCGCCATCTGTCCGAACAGATCGACAGCGATGATCGCGCGCGTCGAAGGCTTGATGGACGAGGCGATCGCTTTCGTGGAGATGTTGAAGGTATCGGGATCGATGTCGGCAAAGACGGGGCGCGCGCCGACGTTGTGAATTGCGCCCGCGGTAGCGAAGAAGGTAAAGGGCGTCGTGAGAACTTCGTCCCCTCGCTCGATGTCGAGAGCGCGCAGCGCAAGAAGAATCGCGTCGGTGCCATTAGCGCAGCCGATCGCGTGCGTGGTATGCGAGAGTGCGGCGACCTCTTTTTCCAGTCGCTCGACGGGCTCGCCAAGAATGAACGCCTGGTCATCGACCACCTTCATCAGCGCCTTGACTGCTGATTCGCGGATGGTCGCGTGCTGCGCCCGGAGATCCAGTAGGGGTACGGCCATTATTTCGTTGTGATCAGGTAGGCGAGTGAAGATTCAGGTGCCGAGACAAAGATACACGCTCACGCCTCAGACCTGCGCCCGCAGCGGAAGGGGCACCGTTCGCCCCGTTTTCGCCGATTCGTAGATGCCGAGGATGAGCTCGAGCGATTTGCGTCCCTCGCGTCCATCGGTGTCGGGGTGCCCCTCCCCCCGCAGCACCGAGAGGACGTTTCTGTAATAGCCCTCGTGACCGAGCCCATAGACGTTCGGGGGACTGGTCTCAGCGGCATCCACGAGCTTGTCGTCGTCGTCATATTCCGCGAACTGCCAATGCTCGATCTTGTTGACGGCGGTGCCGCCGACCTTTGCCGAGCCCTTTTCACCAAGCAGCGTGATCGACCCTTCCAGGTTGCGCGGATAGGCGAGCATGGTCACTTCGATGGTGCCCAATGCGCCCGAGCGGAACTTGAGGATGGCGACACCCGAGTCTTCGGCCTCGATGCGGCGTCCGAGCGTTGCCGTCTTCGCCATGACGCTCTCTACCGGACCCATCAGCCACTGCACCAGATCGACGTAGTGCGACGCCTGGTTCATGAAGGCGCCCCCGTCGAACTCCCACGTTCCCCTCCACGGCGCCTGGTCGTAGTACTCCTGCGGACGCGCCCAGTGTACGGTGCAGTTCGCCATGTAGATTCGCCCGAAGCGTCCGCGATCCACCGCTCGCTTGAGCAGCTGAATGGGAGGGTTGAGCCTGTTCTGCTTGATGACGAAAAGCTGCACTCCCGCTTTGTCGCACGCCTGAACCAGCGCGTCCGCGCCCGTCAGCGATATTGCCATCGGCTTTTCGGTGACGACGTGCTTCCCCGCCTGCGCCGCCGCGATCCCGAGCGCGGGATGGAGACCCGATGGAGTGGCGATCGTCACGATATCGGCGCCACTCTCCGCCAGCATCCGGTCGTACGAGGTGAAGTGCGGGACATCCCACTGCCGTCCGGCTTCAGCCGCGCGCTCAGCGACCGTGTCGCAGACTGCGACGAGGTCGAGCCCGTCGATCTTCTCGATCGCCTCGAAGTGGGTCTTGCTGATGCGCCCGCATCCGGTGAGAGCGATCCGGAAATTTCCTGGAGTGCTCACCTAGGCAACTCTCCTGAGCCCGTCACCATCCGCCTGGTATTTCGTCCCGCACGTTTTGCACGCGTCCGGGTTCTTATCCGCCAGGCGCTCACCGCACTGACACATCCAGCCGATGCGGCGCGCCGGCACTCCGACCATCAGCGCGTAGGCCGGGACGCTTCGCGTGATCACGCTACCCGCTCCGACGAACGCATAATCCCCGAGCGTGACGCCGCAGACGATCGTGGCGTTTGCTCCAATTGTCGCGCCGCGACCGACCAAAGTCCGCTTGTACTCGTTGCGTCTCGACACATGGCTGCGAGGGTTGATGACGTTGGTGAATACCATCGACGGTCCACAGAACACATCATCGGAGAGCTCGACGCCCTCGTAAACCGAGACGTTGTTCTGGATCTTCACGTTGTTGCCGATCTTGACGCCGTTCATGACCACGACGTTCTGCCCGAGCGAGCACCGCTCCCCTATCCGGGCGCCGCCGAGGATGTGGGAGAAATGCCAGATCTTCGTATCGTTGCCTATCACCGCCCCTTCGTCGACATATGCCGACTCGTGGACGAATGGGGGTGTCATTCTGAGAAAACCTCTAGCTGAAGCTGGGAGTGCCATTCCTGGAGAGAGCGAACGCTGGGAGCCCTCGAGCGGAGGGAGAGAATCGCATCGCAGGCGGCACTGGCAGCCGATAAAGTTGTCGTGTAGGCCACGTGATGCGCAATCGCCGCCTGCCTCAGAGTGTAATCGTCGCGCTGGGACTCTTTCCCGTATGGCGTGTTGATCAGGAGCTGGATCTCTCCATTGACGATCAGATCCATGCCGTTCGGCCTCCCCTCGTGAACCTTGAGCACACGCGTCACCGGGATTCCGCGCGAGCTGAGATACCGTGCCGTACCCGTCGTCGCCATTATCTTGAAGCCGAGCTCCTGAAAGTGCCTCACTATCGGCGTGACCGCGCGCTTGTCCGTATCGTTCACCGTGACGAAGATCGTCCCCTCGCGCGGGAGCACGTTGTCGGCCGCGACCTGCGCCTTGCCGAACGCGCTCCCGAATGAATCGGAGATGCCCATCACCTCACCAGTCGAGCGCATCTCGGGGCCCAGGATCGGATCGAACTCGCGGAACTTGTTGAACGGAAACACAGCCTCCTTCACCGACACGTACACCGGCCTCACCTCCTGCACGAACCCGATGTCGGAGAGAGTCTCGCCGAGCATCACCCGGCCGGCGATCGCGGCGAGCGGCACGCCGATAGCCTTCGAGACGAATGGAACGGTCCGGCTGGCCCGTGGATTCACCTCGAGGACGTAGACCTCCCCATCCTTGATGGCGTACTGCACGTTGATCAATCCGACGACGTTGAGAGCCTTGGCGAGCGCAACGGTGTGCTCGCGCATCGCGTCCATGTGCTCCTCGTCGATCAGATACGGCGGAAGAACGCACGCGGAGTCGCCGGAATGGATTCCCGCGTCCTCGATGTGCTGCATGATCCCACCGATCACGACCTGCTCACCATCGGAAATCGCGTCTACATCCGCCTCGAACGCATCCTCGAGAAAACGGTCGATCAGAACTGGCTTGTCCTCCGACACGAGAGCGGCTCTTTCGAAGTACTGCTTGAGCGACCGCTCGTCATAGACGATCTCCATCGCTCTGCCACCCAGCACATACGACGGCCGCACCAGTACGGGATATCCTATTCGCTCGGCTGCCGCGGCCGCTTCATCGAGATTGGTGGCGGTGCCATTCTCGGGCTGCCGGATTCCGAGCCTACGCGCGATCGCATCGAAGCGACTACGGTCCTCGGCGATGTCGATCGAATCGGGCTGGGTACCGAGAATCGTCACGCCCGCCTGAGCGAGCCCGTGCGTGAGCTTGAGCGGAGTCTGTCCGCCGAGCTGCACGATGACTCCCAGCGGCTGCTCGCGCTCGACGATGTCGAGAACGTGCTCGAGTGTGAGCGGCTCGAAGTACAGCTTGTCGGAGATGTCGAAGTCGGTGGAGACCGTCTCGGGGTTCGAGTTGATCATGATCGTCTCGTATCCCTGCTCGCGCAGAGCGAGCGCGGCACGAACGCAGCAGTAGTCGAACTCGACGCCCTGGCCGATACGATTTGGCCCGCTTCCCAGTATGACTACGGAGCGCCGGCCACTCCGCGGGGCTTCGCTCTCCTCGTCGTAGCTGCTGTAGAGATACGGGGTAGCCGAGGGAAATTCGCCGGCGCAGGTGTCCACCATCTTATAGGCGGGGACGATACCAAATCCGGTGCGTCTCGCGCGCGCCGCGGACTCCGGCTCGCCCCGCAGATCGGCGAGCTGCCGGTCGGAGAAGCCTATCCGCTTCATGCGCCAGAGCACGTCCTTCTCGATGACCGGCAATACGGCGTACGCTCGCTCCGCTTGAACCAGCTCGTCGAGCTGTGAGAGGAACCATGGGTCGATGCCGGTGAGGTCATGGATCTCGCCGATGCCGAGTCCCGCCTCGAGCGCCCGCTTCACCTGGAAGATTCTTTCGGGTGTCGGCTGTCTCAGTGCACCGCGCAGCGCTTCCAGCGACTCGTCCTCGAGCCGGTCGTCGCCCGGCGTGACGGAGGTCACCCATCCGGCGCGACCGATCTCCAGCGCGCGGAGAGCTTTCTGGAACGCTTCCTTGAACGTGCGGCCGATAGCCATCGATTCGCCCACGGATTTCATCTGCGTCGTGAGCCGGGGGCTCGCCGCGCGGAATTTCTCAAAGGCAAAGCGCGGGCACTTCACCACCACATAATCGAGCACCGGCTCGAACGAAGCCGGTGTGGTGCCGGTGATGTCGTTCGGGATCTCGTCCAGTCGATAACCGACGGCGAGCTTGGTGCCGATCCGCGCAATGGGGAATCCCGTTGCCTTCGATGCCAGCGCGGAAGAGCGTGACACGCGCGGATTCATCTCGATGACGAGCATCTCGCCGTTCTCGGGATTGATCGCGAACTGGATGTTGCAGCCGCCGGCCTCGACGCCGATCTCGCGGATCACCGCGACCGCGGCGTCGCGCATGATCTGGTACTCGCGATCCGTCAACGTCATCGCGGGGGCGACGGTGATGGAGTCGCCGGTGTGCACACCCATCGGATCGATGTTCTCGATCGAGCAGACGATGACGACGTTGTCGGCGCAATCGCGCATTACCTCCAGCTCGAACTCCTTCCACCCGATTACGCTGCGCTCGATGAGCACCTGGCTCATGGGCGAGAGGTCGAGCCCGCGACGTACGATCTCCTCGAACTCCTGGCGGTTGTACGCGATGCCGCCGCCCGTGCCGCCCAAGGTGAAGGCGGGCCGGATGACCGCCGGGAAGGAGGTGATCTCGAGGAGATCGAACCCCTCCTCGAGCGTGGTCGCGATTCCGCCAGTTGGCACCGCCAGGCCGATTCGCTGCATCGCTTCCCCGAACAGCTTCCGGTCCTCCGCCATGGCGATGGCGCGCGCATCGGCGCCAATGAGCTCGACGCCGTACCTGGCGAGCACACCGGTCTGCTCGAGCTTCATCGCGACGTTGAGGGCCGTCTGCCCACCCATCGTCGGGAGCAGCGCGTCGGGCCGCTCCTTCTCGATCACGAGCTCCACGTACTCAGGGGTAACCGGCTCGATGTAGGTGCGATCCGCGAACTCCGGATCGGTCATGATCGTGGCCGGATTGGAGTTTACGAGAATGACCTCGAAACCCTCCTCGCGGAGCGCCTTGGCCGCCTGGGTACCCGAATAGTCGAATTCGGCGCCCTGTCCGATGACGATCGGACCCGAGCCTATGAGCAGAATCCGGTGGATGTCGGTTCTCTTGGGCACCTAATCTTGGGTGTGGTTCACAGGGGAAAGTTAGCAGGCATGGGCCGTCGCGGGTACAAATGCCTTAACTGCAACTGAACGAGTTTTCAGTGTTCAGCAAACAAAGCCGCGAGCTATTAGCTGCAAACGCCGGGACGTCCCCCAGTGGCGTGACAGGAAGGGCATTTGCCTGTGCCCTGACCTGCGCCGCGTGACGTCCCGACGCGGTGAAGCTCGGAGCGATCAGCTAACAAAGCTGACAGCCGACAACTCGTTCTGTTGCAGTTGAAAAAAGGGAGCCCAAAGGGCTCCCTTAACCTGCAGCACGCACGGTATCCTACGCAGCGGTCTTACCCCGAGGGGCGCGCGTGACCTTCCCGGCATGAATGCACCGCGTGCACACCTTCACCTTCGTGATCTTCCCGGAGATGACGATGCGTGCGACCTGAAGGTTGGGCTTCCAGGTGCGGCGCGTCTTGTTGTTCGCGTGCGAGACGTTGTTGCCGAAGGCGACGCCCTTGTCGCAAATGTGGCAGCGATTCCTCTTGATTGGCGCCATTTCTCTATGCCTCGAGCAGCTCGATGCGCGCCATCTCTGCACCGTCACCCTTGCGGTGGCCGGTCTTGAGGATGCGCGTGTACCCGCCCGCCCTGGTGGCGAAGCGCGGACCGACTTCCTGGAACAGCTTGTCGGCCGTCGCACGGTGCGGCACCTTGCGGCCGGCGAGGCGGCGGTTGTGCAGCGTGCCGGTCTTCGCCTTGGTGATCAGCTTCTCGACGAATGGACGAAGCTCTTTCGCCTTCGCCTCGGTCGTCTCGATGGCGCCACGCTCGATGAGCGCTTTAGCCAGGCCCCGCATGAGCGCCAGCTTCTGCTCGCTGGTGCGGCGAAGCTGTCTGCCAGCTTTACGGTGACGCATGCTTAGGCCTCATCCTCGTCGTCCGCCCCTACGGTGGCGACGTTTCTGTTGGGCGGCGTGCCCTGATCCGTGATGCGAACGCCGTCGGGCGTCTCCTCGTACTTCATTCCGAAGTTGAGGTTCTCCCGCTCGAGCAGGTCCGCGATCTCGTTCAGCGACTTCTTGCCGAAGTTCTTTACCTGGAGAATCTGGCTCTCGGTCTGACGGATCAGATCACCCAGCGTGCGAATGGTGGAGTTCTTGAGCGAGTTCACGGAACGAACCGAGAGCTCGAAATCCTCGATCGGCGTGCGGAGCAGCTCGGCCAGACGGTGGGCGTCGCCACCAGGCATGTCGGAGCCTGGCATGAGCGGAGCCGACGTGTGCGAGCCGAAGCCCGCGAAGTACTGGAAGTGAGTCTGTGCGAGCGCGGCAGCGTAGCTCACCGCCTCTTCCGGCGTGATCGTGCCATTGGTCTCGACCGTCAGCGTCAGCCGATCGTAGTCCGTGCGCTGGCCCACGCGCGTCTCGGCGACGGCGAAGTTGGCGCGGCGAACCGGATTGTAGATCGAATCGATGCGGACGACGTCCACCGGCAGCGTCTTGTCGACGACATGCTGGTCGGCCTCGACGTAGCCGCGACCGCGGCCAACGTAGAGCTCGACATTGATGTCGCGATCGCCCTGCAGCGTGAAGAGATGCTGGTTGCGATCGACGATCGTCACGCCACCCTGCCCCTCGATGTCAGCCGCGGTGACCGCGCCCGCCGCATGCTTGGAAATGCGGAGGACGGTGTTTTCGACGCCTTCGTCGAGCGAGAGCGTCAGATTCTTCAGGTTGCCGATGATCTGGTGAACGTCTTCGACCACGCCAGGAATGGTCTGGTGCTCGTGCAGCACACCATCGATGCGAAGACCCCAGACAGCGGAGCCGCGCAGCGACGAGAGGAGAAGACGCCGCATGGCGTTCCCCAGGGTGTGTCCGAAGCCGCGCTCGAGCGGCTGGAGACGGAATTCTGCGACATTGGGATTGTCTTCGCGCTTCGTCGCCTCGACAAGCTGCGGACGGACAAGTCCCCTGAGATCAATTGCGTTAGCCATTTTCGTTTCTATTCCTTGAACGTGCCACCCCGCCCCTAACGCGCGGTGAGCCCGTAACGAGAGTTAGGGTCTCGTAATGCTGGTTACTTGGAGTAAAGCTCGACCACCAGCTGCTCCTGCGCGGCGATCGGGATGTTCGGTCTCGTCGGTTTCTCGAGCATTCTGCCGCTGAACGTGTCGCGATCCACCGCGATCCACGAGAGCGGCGCGCCGCGCGAAGACTGATCCATCGCCGTCATGATGCTCACCTGTTCGCGCGACTTCACGCGGACGCGAATCTCCTGCCCGGGCTCGACGAGAAAGCTCGGGATGTCGACGGACTTCTGGTTCACTTCGACGTGGCGGTGGCGGACGAGAAGCCGTGCGGCCTTGCGGCTGCCGGCAAATCCCATGCGGTACACGACGTTGTCGAGGCGGCTTTCCAGCGCTGCCAGAAGATTGTGCCCGGTGATGCCCGGGAGCGTTGCGACACGCTCAAAGGTGTTCCGGAACTGCTTCTCGCTCACGCCGTATATCCGCTTGATCTTCTGCTTCTCACGGAGCTGCTTGGAGTACTCCGACAACTTGCGACGGCGGGCGGTCGAGGCTCCATGCTGACCCGGTGGGGTCGGCCTGCGCTCGACGGGACATTTCTCGGTGAAGCACTTGGTGGCCTTGAGGAAAAGCTTGGTTCCCTCGCGGCGGCACAGACGGCAGCTCGATCCTGTATAGCGCATCGGCTAGACTCTCCGGCGCTTCGGCGGACGACAGCCGTTGTGGGGAATTGGCGTGACGTCCTTGATCGACTTCACCTGGAGGCCAGCGGTCACCAGCGCCTGAATCGCGGACTCGCGCCCCGATCCCGGTCCCTGCACGCGCACATGCACGCGGCGAACGCCAAGCGTCACCGCCTCGCGCCCGGCCTGCTCTCCAGCGACGGTAGCCGCGAATGGTGTCGACTTCTTGGATCCCTTGAACCCGGCCTTGCCGGAGGAGCCCCAGGAGATCGTGTTCCCGTGCGCGTCGGTGATCGTGACGGTGGTGTTGTTGAAAGTCGCGCTGACGTGGGCGATTCCTTCCGCCTCGATCACGCGTTTTGTCTTCTTGCCGATTGCCATAGTTACTTCGTTACCTGTGCCATTACTTCGTTACCTTCTTCTTGCCGGCGATCGCGCGGCGCGGGCCCTTCTTGGTGCGGGCGTTTGTATGAGTACGCTGTCCACGAACCGGAAGACCGCGGCGGTGACGGATGCCGCGGTAGCTGCCGATGTCCATGAGGCGCTTGATGTTCATCGCGACTTCGGTGCGCAGCGCACCCTCGACGCGGAAGTCCTTTTCGATCGCCTGACGAAGGCGGTTGATATCGGCGTCGTTGAGATCGCTGATCCGCTGCTCGGGATTCACACCTGTCGACTCGAGGATCCTGCGAGCGGTCGCGCGACCGATTCCAAAGATGTACGTCAGACCGATCTCTACCTTCTTCTCACGCGGGAGATCGACGCCAGCAATACGCGCCATGGTCAGCCCTGCCGTTGCTTATGCTTTGGATTGCGCTTGCAGATGATACGAGTCACGCCCCGTCTCTTGATGACCTTGCAGTGCTCACAAATCGGCTTCACGCTGCTACGAACTTTCACGTCCTACTCCCCACGATGATGGGCAAATAGGGGCCTGGGCCCCCTTAAAAATTCCGAGGTTAGCCTTTAAGATTACAAGGGCTGGCACGCTAAAGCAACCCACAGAGAGCAGTCAAAGTGAGACAGCGGACGGGGTTAGATACACCAACCCGCCGGCGGGCCGCGCTCAGGCGCCCAGGGCCACCATCATCGCCGACTCCAAAGCGCCGCGCGGGTCGCTCGCCTGGGTAACCATCCGCCCCAGCACCATGTAGGTTGCGCCCGCTTTGGCGGCCTCGGCAGGCGTCACCGTGCGACGTTGGTCGTCACGCTTCCCGCCCGCTGCCCGGATGCCCGGAATCAGCAGCCGCAGCTCTGGGCCGTATTCCGCACGAATCTTCTTCGCCTCGAGGCCGCTGCACACGACCCCGTGCGCGCCGGCCGCGGCGCAGTCGCCCGCCAGCCGCAGCGTTTCGCGCGAGAGGTCCAGCGTGTTCCGGCCCCATGCCTTCCGAAGCGACGCGGCGTCGAGCGAGGTCAGGACGGTTACGCCAAGCACCCCGCACCGATCTCCGGCACCCTCGATCGCCGCCTCGATCATCGCTCTCCCACCCGAGGCGTGGACCGTCAACAGCCTCACCCCCAGCGCCGCCGCACTCCGGGCCGCCGCGCGCACCGTGTTAGGAATGTCGTGCAGCTTGAGATCGAGAAACACGTCGTTGCCGATCGCGCTGAGGGCCTCGACGATCTGCGGGCCGGCGGCGGTAAATAGTTCGCTCCCAACCTTATAGAAGCGGCACGAGCCGCCGAGCGTCTCGACCATGGAGAGCGCAGCCTCCGCGCTCGGAAAATCGAGCGCGACGATCGGAATGGGAGCGGCACCTGTCGTAGCCGCCCTCTTCGCCGTCCCCGACTTCGTAGTCAACTCGATTCTCCAACTGAAGACATCCACGAAACACCCAACTCAGTTCTCCCATCCAAGAGAGCCACGCAGCTCGTCCAGTGAGTGCACGGCGTGGCCACTGCACCAGCCCTCGAGATCCTTTACCAGCTTTTCAGGCAGCTTGGGCCTCTGCATCGCGGCGGTGCCGATCGCGACAAGCGATGCGCCGGCCAGAATGTACTGCACGATGTCCGTCGCGCTCGAGATTCCGCCCACGCCGATGATCGGAACGCGAACCGCTTTGGCGACCTTCCACGTCGCGAGCACGCCGATGGGGAGAAGTCCGGGTCCGCTCACACCCCCTGTGCCGAAGCCGAGTGTGGGCCGCCGCGTCTCCACATCGATGATGAGGCCGGGCAGCGTGTTCACCACGGAGATTCCATCCGCCCCCGCCGCGGCCGCGGTCGCCGCGGTGCGCGCGATGTCGGGAAGCGTCGGCGACAGCTTGACGAAGATCGGCTTCCGCGTAGCCGCGCGCGCGCGCGTCACCAAGTCGGTCAGCGACACCGCATCCGCGCCGAATTCCATTCCACCCGCCTTTACGTTCGGACAGCTCACGTTCAGCTCATAACCGGAAAGCGCGGGCGAGTCGTCGAGCGTCGAGATCACGGTTGCAAATTCTTCGGTGCGATTGCCCACCACGTTCACCAGCACCTTCGCTCTCCGGATATGCGTCGCGAGCCAGGGGAGATGCTCGGCGCGCACAGCGTCCATGCCGGGATTCGCGAGGCCGACCGCGTTGATCATGCCGCCCTCGAATTCCGCAACGCGTGGAGCCCGCGCTCCATGCCGCCTTTCTATGCTCACAGCCTTGGTGACGAGACCGCCGAGCGCGTCGAGGTCGACGACGGCGGAAATCTCGCGCCCATAGGCGGCGGTTCCGGCGGCCAGCAACACCGGATTCTGAAAGTTGATTCCCGCGACTGTGACAGCGAGCGCGGATGAAGCCACCTCTACCGGGTGCCTCCAACTCGAGACTCGTAGTGCGCGAGATACGCGGCCACCGAGTCAGCTATTCTTTTCGCGATCTGCCGCTGATTGTCGGCGTCGCTCAGGTAGGTCGCTTCAGACCGGTTGCTGCCGAACCCGAGCTCCACCAGCACCGCGGGCATGTAGGAACCGCGCAGCACCACGAAATTCGCCTGCTGCACGCCGCGATTGAGGCCGGGATGAACCGTTTCGAGCCCATCCTGAATCGTTTGCGCGAGATCGCTCGACTCGCGCAGATGCTCGTTTTGCGCCATGTCGGTGATGATGAAGTTGAGAGGATCGCCCTTCGGCGCGTCGGCTCCGGTCTCGAACTTCACCACTTCGTTTTCCATCTTCTCCACGCGCCGCTCATCCTCGGTTTTCGCTTCCGAGAGGAAATACGTCTCAAAGCCGCGCTGACGCGCTCCGGCTGCATCACTCCTCCCCGGCGCGTTGACGTGAATCGAGATGAACAGATCGCCATGGTTGCGATTCGCGATCGGGCCGCGGTCGAAAAGACCAATCAGCGTGTCCGTCGTGCGCGTCATCAGCACATTCATCCCTCTCTCGCGGAGGGCCGCCGACAGCTTCTTCGCGACCGAGAGGACCACGTCCTTCTCGATGAACCATTTTGCGCCGCCGATCGGACCGGTCATTCCGGCATCCAGGCCACCGTGTCCCGCGTCGATGACGACCAGAGGGCGTGAAGCCGGCCGCGCAGCCGCCTTTGACTCCTTTGCTGGCGGCCTGGATGCCGAGGAAGTCGTTGCCGCGAGAGCCGGCGCACGCTTCGCCACTATCGATGTGAAAGTCCTCAGCTCTCTCTGTGCCGGATCGTAGAAGTATCCGCCGCCGTAGCGCGGAATCACCTCGCTGACGAACTGGAAGGGGAGATACAGCTGTCCGCCGCGCACCGCCGGCGCGCGGGTGAGCGGAATCGTCAGCATGTCGAGCTTGACGAATGGAATCCCGTCAGAGAGCTCGAGGCGCGCGCGCGGAAGAACGATCGAGTAGTGGAGATTGGTTCCACTCACCAGCGTGCCGTGCATTGCGCGCATTAGCTCGTCCGCGCGGACGGTCTCTTCCCCACCGCTCACCGTCACCGCGACACGCTCCTGCGCCGCGCCATCGCGGACCACCAGCGCCGGAGCGGCAACCGGCGCCTGAAGAAGGAGCAGAAGCGCGATCATCGGGTCCGCACGGCGCGCTGCATGTCGCGCTCGTCATCGCGGCGCTTCTCGTCGGCGCGCTTGTCGTACAGCTTCTTGCCCTTGCCGAGCGCGAGCGCGACCTTCGCCTTCCCGCGCTTGAAGTAGAGCTCGAGCGGAATGAGCGTCAGTCCCTGGCGTTCCACCGCGCCGATCATCTTGCGGATCTCCTTCCTGTGCAGGAGAAGCTTCCGCGTCCGGGTGGGCTCGTGGTTGAAGTAGCTCGCCTTCTCGTACGGCGAGATGTGAAGATTGAGCAGAAAAATCTCACCATCCTTAACGATCGCGTAAGAATCAGCGATGTTGGCTTTGCCATCGCGCAGTGATTTGACCTCGCTGCCGGTCAGAACCACGCCCGCTTCCCATGTGTCGATGATATGGTAGTCGTGCCTGGCGCGTTTGTTCCGCGCGATCGACTCCCGTGTTTCCTTCTCGACTGTCTCTGCCATTTGACTTCGTTTTCAAGTTAGACGCAACAACGATGTTGAGAAAGGCCGATCGCGTTGACTTCACTCTCGACGCTTTCTATCTTGCTCGGGCAGGACGCCGAAGTGGTGGAACTGGTAGACGCGCTGGCTTCAGGAGCCAGTGGGTGCAAGCCCGTGGGGGTTCGAGTCCCCCCTTCGGCACTGGAAAAAAGAGGTTGTTTGTGGATTGTGGTGCAGCATTCTGCCTTGCGCTGCCCCCCCCGTTACCCACTCCCGTTACCCGTTACCCGTTACCCGTTACGGGGCGCCTTGACCCTTTTCAGCAACCCGTGCAGCATCTTGCGCACATCGATTACGCGAGCAAGCAAGGCAGTGAAATCTTGCTCGGTCATCACTTCAAGCTCCTGCGCCATCTGCCATACCTGGCTCGCTGCGGGAAGAGTAAAGCGTATTGCAATCGGGCAACGGGAAACAGGTCACAGAAAGCGGAAAGCTGAGAGCAGGAGCTGAATCAAGCCCCTTGGCCATCGGGGCCGCACTTCCTCATTACGACCTCCGCTGCACCGAAATCCGCGAGGAGCCAAAAAAGAACGGCGCGTCGGCCAGGCCAGACGCGCCGTTTGTGCATTCGCTCCTTCGGGCTAAACGGTCTCGAGAATCGGCAACCCGACTCTCCCCCTCACCGTCGGCTCGTCGTGCAGCAGATCCGCGAGACTCACACTCTGCAGGACGTCGTCGATCTTGCCCTGCAACATCTGCCATACAGGCCTGATGCTGCAGTTGTGGGAGGCGGAGCAGCGATCCTCTTCCACCGGATGACTCACGCAGTGGAGATCGAAGGTCTCGAGCTCCGAGGCATGGACCACATCGCGGATGGAGATCTCCGACGGCGGCTTCGCCAGGACGTACCCTCCGCGCGCGCCGCGGGTGCTGGTGATGACACCGGCGCGGCGCAGCCTTAGCAGAATCTGCTCGACGTAGTCAGCCGGAAGACGCTCGAGGCGCGCGATCTCGCGACCGTTCACCGGACCGCTTTCCGTCCGCTTCGCCAGATGAAGCACGCAAATGACGCCGTACTCGGCCAGTGTCGTTATCCGCATGCATTCAGGATAGAGATTGCGGCCGATGGAAACAAGGGGATAAGTCGGTCAGCCCGAACGGTGAGCGCCCGGTATTCCGATCTGCGTCATCTTCCGGAGGTCCAGCACCTCGTCGATCTCCGCGTCCGGGAGCACTTTCTCCCGTTTCACGAGATCGCGGATCATCACGTTCTCCTTCACGGACTGCTTGCTGATCTCGGCAGCGCGGGCGTAGCCGATCTGGGGCGCGAGCGCCGTCGCCAGCGCCGCCGAACGCTCCACCCAGTACTCGCACTGCTCGCGATTCGCTTCCAGGCCGCTCATGCACTTTTCGGCGAATACCCGCGCCGCATTGGAAAGAATCTCGAGCGAGAGCAGCACGTTGTAGGCGATCACCGGCATCATCACGTTGAGCTCGAGCTGTCCGTGCTCGGCCGCGATGGTGACGCAGGCATCGTTGCCGACCACCTGGAAGCAGACCTGGTTCACCATCTCGGGGATCGATGGATTCACCTTCCCCGGCATGATCGAGGAGCCGGGCTGGACGGCGGGAAGATGTATCTCGTCCAGCCCCGTGCGCGGGCCGCTGGCGAGAAGACGCAGATCGCTCGCGATCTTGCTGAGATCGAGCGCCAGGACCTTGAGCTGCGAGCTGAACGCCGCGACATCCCCCATGCTCTGCATCAGCTGAATGCGATCGTTTCCCGCGCGTAGCTTTACTTTCGCCGATTCGGCGAGGTATTTGACCATGAGCTTCGGGTATTCGGGCTCGACATTGACGCCGGTTCCTACCGCGCTGCCGCCGATGCCCAGATCGCGGAGATAGTCCGCTGATTCGACGACGCGCTTGAGTCCCCGCCGCAGCGAGCCGGCGTACGCCTCGAGCTCCTGCCCGAGCCTGATTGGCATCGCGTCCTGCAGGTGGGTACGTCCGGATTTGAGAACGTCGTCGAACTCCTTCCCCTTACTCTCGAATGCCGTGGCGAGATCACCGAATGCGCTCTCGAGCCCGCCCAGCTCCGTCACACAGGCGAGCCGGATCGCGGTGGGGATCACGTCGTTGGTGGACTGAGCCATGTTGACATGATCGTTTGGATGGACCGGAGTGTAGGCACCACGCTGTCCGCCCAGAATCTCGTTGGCGCGATTCGCCAGAACCTCGTTGCAGTTCATGTTGTGCGAGGTGCCCGCACCCGCCTGATAGACATCCACGACGAATTGGTCGCGATGCTTGCCGGCGAGCACTTCGTCGGCAGCCCTGACGATCGCGTCCGCCAGGCGCGGCTCCAGCCGCCCTGTTCCCTTGTGGGTGAGCGCGGCCGCGCGCTTGATGTGCACCGTGGCGTCAATGAATGCCGGCAGCGGACGCAGCCCGCTGATCGGGAAGTTCTGAACGGCCCGCAAGGTCTGCACGCCGTAAAGAGCGTCGGCAGGCACCTCGAGAGCGCCGAGTGGATCCTTTTCAGTGCGAGTCTTTTCGCTCATGGTGGTTGCTTGTGTTAGCGCCCGACGATGCGGGCGGTGCCGTTTAGAAATGGGTTCGACAACCGTTCCTGTGCGATCGTGGTGTCGATCCCGTGCCCTGGATATACCAGCGTTTCGGGAGCGAGCGCCGAGATACGTTGCAGTGATGCCGCCAGCTGCGGTGGATTCGAGAACGGCAGATCGGTCCTTCCGATCGATCCCGCGAACAGACAATCCCCGACGAATGCTATTCCGCGGCCGTGGATCACGACGTGCCCCGGAGAATGTCCCGGAGCGTGCATGACCGACAGCTCCGCATCCCCCAGTCTCAGCTGCTGGCCGTCCGCGAATTCACGGTCCGGTGGCGGCGGCTCTTCGAACGGAACACCGTAGACCTGCGCCTGCAGCGATGCGGCGTCGTAGAGCCGGCGGTCAAGAGGATGGAGATAGATCGGAACGTCCCACCGCCTCTTTACCGACGCGATGGCGCCGACGTGATCGACGTGCGCGTGCGTGATCCAGATCGCCTCTAGTATAGCCGCGGATTTGTCGATTGCTTCGACCAGTCGATCACCTTCGCTGCCAGGATCGACAATCACTGCGCGGCGCGTGCGATCATCGACGACCAGGTAGGAGTTCTCCTGGAAGGCGCCGACGGTGAGAGTCTGGACGTTCACTTTATCAATGCTGCGTGACCTTGGCTCTGCATCTGCGTCCACACAACCAGAGTAACGCACTGGTCGTTGAGGCCACGGAACTGCACCGGCGCGGTGCCGCCGCGGTACATCTCGAGCGCGGCGACGTCGCGCGGTGAGACGAACGCATCGATGTCGCCCGGCTCGATCATGCGCCATTGGGTGCCATCCACCCAGACGTTGGTGCAGGGGCCGCCGCGGCCACCACCGAGAATGCTCGACATGCGCTCTTCTCGAATGGTAGCGCCGCCAGGTGAGTGAACGACGCGGATGCCCGGGGCCGCGGTCAGGATGTCGGTGAGATATTGCGGGTTTCTTTTTTCGATCTGGTCCTGAGTGAAATATGTGCCCCACCCGAAGCGTTGCCGCGCCATGAAACCATTCTTCTCGAGCGCATAGGCGCGGCGCGCCGTAACCAGAACCGGATCCATCACGTTGACTCTCGGCCCCATGGTCACGCTCAATTCCGTCGGCTGCCGTGACGTCACGTTGACCGAGATGCGGGTCGGCTCGAAGCCGAGATGGCGGGCGATCAGCAACTGGGTACCCGTTGGAATTCCATTGAGACTGAACGTGCCATCCTCCTTCGTAACAACGGCGGCGCCCGTCATCGGGGCCTCCACTCTCGCTCCGCCGATCGGGCGGTTGTCGAGCGAGACCACCGTTCCGCGCACCGTTCCCTTCACCGGAGCAGAGTGTGGCGCCGCGATCGCGAGACTCTCGAACGTCAGCACGCTCCCGCTCGTGCTGATCGCAACCTCGCCCGTCCATACCCCCGACCGGGTTGCTTGCACCGTTGCGTCGAGGTCTTCCGGAAGCGCGCAGAACTTAAAGAAGCCAGAAGAATCGGTGTCGGCGTGGAGCTCGTGCGGGGTTCGCACTATGCCGGTTTCCTTGCTGATCACCATGTCGACCCAGGCGAGCGAAATCGTCGCCCCCCGAACCGGTTCGTCCGAGTCCGGATCGAGAACCCTTCCCGCGACGACAGCGGGGTGTGACGGAGTCACCGCGCTTCCACAGTAGCGGGACGCGAGAGTCTTTACCGACGGAATCGCGAGATTTGCCACGCCGGTGCTGTCGCGCCCCACGATAAATGGCTTCGTCGCGAGAGTGAGCCCGAGGGTCTCGAGCAAGGGGTGAAAGACTCCGACCTGGTACGTTCCGGGGGCGAGGCCCTCGAAGGCGAAGCGACCCAGTGAGTCAGTCGTGACGGCCGAGGAGAATCCGGAAACCATCACTTCCGCGCCTTCCAGGCCGGTCCCGTGAATGCTGTCGACTACGATGCCGATTATGCGCGAAGTTTTTGCCGGTGCATTCTGCCCAAAGAAAGCGTCGAACGGAAAGAGCAGCATCGCACCAGCCAGGATAGCCTCGCGGCGCATCACGTGTAGCCTCCAGCACTGATGTGCGAGCTCTGGACCGCCTGCTCGGTTGCTGTCCCGTCCGCTCCATTCCGCTCCGATTCCTTGAAGCGCGTTATGTACTTGTCCGCCGCGATCGCGGCCGTGGTCGCATCGCCCGAAGCGGTCGTCACCTGGCGCGTGAGCTGTGATCTGAGATCGCCCGCGACAAAGAGGCCGGGAATCGAAGTCATCATCGCGTTGTCGGTCGTGATGTAGCCCATCACGTCGTGGTCGAAGTGGCCGGCGATGACTCCAGTGTTCGGTCGGAACCCGACGAAGACGAAAAGTCCCGTCGCATCGAAAAGTCTCCTTTTCTGCGTCACGAGATTGTGGAGGCGAAGCCCGGTCATGCCACCCTGAGCCGTACCTTCCACCTCCTCCGCGACGGTATCCCAGATCACCTCGATCTTCGGGTTCTCGAAGACGTGCTGCTGGAGAATCTTCGACGCGCGCAGCTCGTGGCGGCGATGAATCAGGTACACCTTGCTGGCATACCGTGTCAGGAAATCGGCTTCCTCGGCGGCGGCGTCCCCGCCCCCGACCACGGCAACCACCTGTTGCTTGAAGAACGCCCCATCGCATATGGCGCAGTACGAAACTCCCTTCCCCGCGTACTCCAGCTCACCCGGGATGCCGAGCTTGATCGGCGTTCCACCAGCCGTCACGATCACCGCGGGCGAGCGGAAGATATCGCCACTCTCGATCTCGGTGTGAAAGTGCCCGTCGGGCATCTTCGTCACCGCCGTCACGGTCGTGGTCTCGAAGAACTCAGCCCCGAACTGCTTGGCGTGCGACGCAAACTTCTCGGCCAGCTCGTAGCCCAGGATTTTGGGGAATCCGATGACGTCGTCGAGGTACTCGGTGTTCAACAGCTCTCCGCCCGGAAAGCCGCGCTCGAGCACCGCGGTGCGCAGCATGGCGCGGCCCGTATAGAGCGCCGCCGTCATTCCTGCCGGCCCCGCCCCGACGATGACTACATCGTAGTCGCGCACTGTTGCCACAGGGATCACCTAGAGAGTAGTACCGCTGACGGAAAGAACATTCAACGCGCCGTGACAGTGGGACACGGTCCCGACGAGAACATCGACCGGGTCGTTCACACCCGCGCCGCGGACGACACTGTCAGCATTCACCACATCCGCCGTGTCGATCATGCCGACTCCATAGGCGCGATGCGTACAGTGAAATATAACCGGACCCGCCAGCACATTCCCGCGCTGGCGCCTCGTCAACCTCGAACGTGGCGCCCTCCATCGACAATCACCGTGTCGCCCGTCACGAAGTCGGCGCTCAACAGGTACAGAACCGCCTGCGCGACGTCTTCCGGAGTGCCGAGCCGGCCCAGCGGCGTAGTCGCTACGAGCCTGTCACTCTGGTCCTGCGACCATCCGTCGGGCAGCAGCACAACGCCTGGCGCAATCGCGTTCACCCGGATCTTCGGGGCAAGCGCGTGCGCGAGACCGCGCGTCATCTGGATGATTCCCGCCTTGGAGATCGAGTGCGGGATGTAGCCGGACCATGTCTCGAATGCCGCGAGATCGGCAATGTTCACGATGGCGCCGCCCCGTTCCCCCATGGCGCGCGCCGCCGCCTGCGAGAGAAAGAATGGCGCGCGGAGATTGAGCGCGAACATCGCTTCCCAGTCTTCGACGAGCACTTCGCCCACCGGTGTCTGGAGCATCACGGCGGCGGAATTGACGAGTACGTCCAGGTTGCCGAATGCCTTGACTACCTGCTCTATGAGTCTGGGCGGCGTCGCGGGATCGATGAGATCACCGTGAAACGGGCGCGCTTCGCTTCCCAATGAAACGATCTCTTCAGCGGTCTCCCGCGCACCCTGTTCTGATCCCTCGTAATGAACCGCGACGCGCATGCCCGCCCTGCCGAGCGCGAGCGCGATGACCCGGCCCACGCGCGTGCCGGCGCCGGTGACGAGCGCAACACGTCCCTCTACTTCCACCGCAAACGCTCCAGTTGAAACATCACGCGCTCGGCGAAGAAGTCAGGGACACCACCCGCTCATCCTGCCGGTGCAGCCATTCCGCCGGAACGTTCATCATGCCAAGTGTCCGCGAACCATCCATGGCGCCATGCCAGTCCGAGCCGCCGCTGGGAAGCAGTCCGAAGAAATCGCTCAGAGCCTGCAGGCGCTTCATGTCTTCTCCCGAGTGGCTCGGATGCCTGATCTCCACTCCGTCGAGCCCCGCCGCAACGAGTGGCTCGAGTCTTTCGCGCCGGCCGGTATCGCCCGGATGCGCCCAAAAGGCGAGAGCCCTCGCATCGTGGGCGATCGCGATCGCATCCTCCACCAAGAGTCGATCCTTGGCGACGAAGGCAGTTCCATTTGCGCCGAGGTATCGGAAGAAGGCTTCGCGAAAATCGTGAACGACTCCGCGCGCGATGAGAGCGCGCGCGACGTGCGGCCGTCCGAGCGCCCCGCCATTGCACTGCTCGAGCACTTCCTCGAAGGTGAGAGCGATGCCTAGTGCGTTGAGTTTCCTGACGATCTGCTCCGCGCGGGAATGGCGCATCTGGCGGAGCCCGACGAGATGCTTCTCGAGGCCCTCGAGCTCCGAGAGGTGGAGCGCAAGCAGATGGACTTCGTGATCTCCGAGGAACGCGCTGAGCTCGACACCTGCGACTACGCGAACTCCAACCCGCTCACCTGTTTCGCGCGCCGCTGAAACTCCGGCGATCGTATCGTGGTCGGTGAGAGCGATCGCCGCCAGCCCGCGAGCGGCGGCGACTTCTATTACGCGCTCGGGTGGAAGAGTGCCGTCAGAAGCGGTCGAGTGAGAATGCAGGTCGACGAACGCCGGCCCGCCCGCTTCTGCGCTCACCGCTCGTAGCCGGCCTCAGGCGACGTGAAGCTCGGCTGCGACTGCTGAAAGAGATCCCGGAGCTGCGCCTCTGACAACTGGGCGAAGGCCTGCTCGCGCGAGCGGATGCCCTGCGGTGAATAGCGGGTGACGCGCACTTCGCGCTCATCGCCCGTCCCGTGCGTGAAGAGCAGCGCGTACTCGTCCTGCGTGTATTTGGTGATGTATCCTGATGGATACACATCCCACTGCCGTCCCGATACCTCGAGCGAGCGGACGGCCATTACAGCTCGACCTCCTGATAGATGCGCGACGGGTCGAGGACCTTGTGCGGGGCATTCGCGTGAGCAACGGTCAGCGTCGCCTGGTCGTCGGCTTCGGTGAATTCGATGAAGGCGCCGGGAAGCGACGATTCCTCAAACACATAGAACCGGCAATTCGCGGCCGCGTAATGGGAACGGAGCGCCCTGAGCCGCTCCCTGTAGTGTGCCCGCTCCGCTGCTGGAACCGTCGACCGCTGAATCGTGAGAGTGCGTGGCATCCTAGAGTCCTGTCTCCGGAAATGTTTCGATCGTTTTCTTGATGAACGCAAGGAACTGGTCCGCAACCGCTCCATCGATCACGCGGTGATCGAAGGATATCGAAAAGTAAGCGCAGGTACGGATGGCAATCGTGTCTTCTCCATCAACTCCCGTGAGCACCTTGGCTCGCTTCTCGATGGCGCCGATGTCCATGACGGCAACCTGGGGCTGGTTGATGATCGGTGTTCCCATCAGCGACCCGAACACGCCGGGGTTGGTGATGGTAAAGGTCCCCTCCTGAACTTCTTCCGGAGAGAGCTTTTTCGCTCGGGCGCGGGCGGCGAGATCGTTGAGAGCGCGCGTGATTCCCGACAGGGAGAGATCATCGGCGCGCTTGATGACCGGAACTATCAGCCCCCAGTCCAGCGCGACAGCCACTCCGATGTTGATCTGCTTTCTATAGATGATCTTCGTGCCGGCCACCGAGGAGTTCATCACCGGGAACGCCCTGAGCCCCTGCGTCACCGCCTTGATGATGAATGGCATGTAGGTCAGCTTCTGCCCGGTCGACGCCTCAAACTCGCCGCGCTTTTTGGCGCGGATTCCCGCAACGCGCGTGAAGTCGATCTCGATGAACGAGGTGACGTGCGCCGACGTGCGGCGTGACGCGACCATGTGCTCGCTGATTAGCGCGCGCATCTTCGACATCGGCTCGACCACATCACCGGGCCACGGCTCCGGCAGGGGCAGAGAGGGGGAGTCGGCGAAGGGTCTTCCGCCAGACTGCGTTGTCGGCGCGCCGGCGGGCATGGGGGCGCCCGACTCGATGAAGCCGAGGATGTCCCGCTTGGTCACGCGGCCCGCCACGCCGGAACCCTGGAGCGAAGCGATGTTGACTCCGTGCTCAGCGGCGATCTTTCGAACCAGGGGGGAGGACTTTGTACGGACCCGGTCCTCGAAGGAGTCGCCGTTGCCCGAGTGGGACGCTGCGATTGCGGGAGCGGCCGGCTGCTGACGAGCCGGCGACGCTGGCGGCGTACCTTCCCGTTGGGGGCCGGCCGGTGTAGCCGGTTTCGCCGGGGCCACATTCCCCGCGCCCGCCCCCGGCGCCGCGGTCTCTGAGGAAACCTTCGCACCCTTCTCCGTCTCGATCCGCGCCACGATCGTCTGCACCGCGACCGTCTCGCCTTCTTTCACGATTATCTCGGCCAGCACTCCCGCGGCAGGCGCGGGAATCTCGGCGTCGACCTTGTCGGTCGAGATCTCGAAGATGGGCTCGTCACGCTTTACCTCGTCGCCGACCTTCTTCAGCCACTTTGACAGCGTGCCTTCGACGATCGACTCGCCCATCTGCGGCATGATGATGTCTACACGTGCCACCGATTCTCCTTCGTTCGCTTATTGGTCTGGCCGACTCTGGCCGAGACGTGTCAACGCAAGTATCGGCAGCGTGATCGCTCCAAATACCGCTCCGATAGCAGCATACACCCACCAGTTGCAGGCCGGAAGCCCCTCAGGAGGCTTGCATCCCCGCGCGCTCCCCATGACCTTCGCGACGTAAACACCGACCATCCCGCCGCTGAAAAAGCCGGCGAAGGCAGTCATGCACCCGACACCAAAGTTCCGCGCCGCTCTACTCCCTCCATCCACCTCCGCCGAGCCCATCAGTACGCCGCAAGCTTGCGCAGAGCCAACACGATGTCGGACGTCTGCGGAAGCACGTAATCCTCGAGCGGTGGCGAGTAGGGCAGAGGCACATCGGCCGCCGTCACCCGCAACACCGGAGCGTCCAGCCATTCGAACGCATTCTCATTGATGCGCGAAGTGATCTCCCCCGCCACGCCGCCGGTCCGCGTGTCCTCGTGCACTATCAGCACCCGGCTGGTCTTCTTCACTGTAGCCACGATCGCTTCGTCGTCCATCGGCAGGAGCGTGCGCAGATCGAGCACTTCCACGGAAAGCCCGTCTTCCTTCTCTACCTGCTCCGCGGCCTCCAGCGCTTTCCAGACAGTCGCCGCGTAGGTGATGATCGACACGTCGCTCCCTTCCCTGGCGATACGCGCCTTGCCGATGGGCACCAAGTGATCGCCCGCCGGCATCTCCTGCTTGATGCGGCGGTAGAGATACTTGTGCTCGAAATAGAGAACGCAGTCCTCGTCACGGATCGCCGCCTTTATGAGGCCCTTGGCGTCGCTCGCGGTCGCCGGGTATACGATCTTGAGCCCGGGCGTGTGCAGAAACGCCGCCTCCGGATTCTGCGAGTGGAATGGTCCGCCGCGTACATATCCACCGCTCGGCCCGCGCACGACCATCGAGCATGGCAGCATGGCTCTGTATCGCGCTGTCGCCACGTAGTTCGTGAGCATGTCGTAGCCCGTCGAGATGAAGTCGATGAACTGCATCTCGCACACCGGCCGCATTCCCATGTGCGCCGCGCCGGCCGCCGCACCGATGATGGCCGCCTCGGAGATGGGAGTATCGATCACGCGCTGCTCGCCGTACTTCGCCTGCAGGCCCTCCGTGACCTTGAACGCGCCTCCATAAGCGCCGATGTCCTCGCCCAAGCAGAAGACGTTCGGATCGCGCTCCATCTCCTCGAACAGACCTTCGCGGATCGCGTCCAGATAGGTGATCTCAGACATCGTGCGTCCCCCAGCTCGATGGGCGCTCGTTCACTTCCACCGCCGACTTCACTCCTTCGCGAAACCAGAGCGGCGGCGTGGAGGGAGGATCGGCGTAGACGCCAACCAGGGCATCGGTCGGCTCCGGCATCGGCGATGCTTCAGCCTCGTCCGTCGCGCGGTCGATTTCTTCGCTGACGCGCGTGTCGATCGCTGAAAGCTCCGATTGCTCGATTCCATCGTCGAGGAGGCGCTTCACGTATCGATCGAGCGGGTCGTTCTCGCTCGCCCACCTGTCGATCTCGCCGGCCGGCACGTACGACTGGTTGTCGTGCTCGGCGTGGCCCTTTCTGCGATACGTCATCAGCTCGATGAGAGTGACGCCGCCGCCCGCGCGTGCGCGATCCACGGCGCGCTTGGTAACCTCGTAGGTGGCAATGACGTCGTTTCCATCTGCCTGATCGCCCGCTATCCCATACCCGATGGCCTTGTCCACCAGCTGCTTTGCCGCGGTCTGCTTGCTCACCGGAGTCGAGTAGGCATAGCCATTGTTCTCGACGACGACGACGAGTGGACAGCGTTGCACCGCGGCAAAGTTGATCCCCTCGTGAAACGCGCCGGTCGATGTTGCTCCATCTCCCACGTACACGAGTCCCACGCGGTTCTGCTTTCGCATCTTGAACGAAAGCGTCACTCCGGCCATCACCGGCACCATGTCGCCCAGGTGCGATATCTGGCCGACAAATCCACGCACGAGATCGCCGTAATGGATGTTGAGCTCGCGGCCACGCGTGGGCGAGTCGCCCTTCCCCATGTATTGCCGGATGATCTCGTTGGGCTTCGCTCCCTGAACGAGCATGGAGCCCAAGTTCCGTATCAGCGGCGAGAGAATGTCACCCTTCGTGCGGTCAAGCGCGTACGCGCTGCCCACGGCGTCCGCTTCCTGCCCGAGAGAGCGGAACAGGCCGCCCACCACTTTGGTCTGCCGGTAGAGGTTTACCAGCCGCTCCTCGAGAAAGCGGGTGAGGCGCATGTAATAGTAGAGCTCGAGCTTCTGCTCCCGGGACAGCGGCGCCGTAGCATCCCCGCTCGCGGCGCCATTCCGCATCTTTGCCGACCTGGAGGCGGCGGTACTCGACCGCGCCATCCTAGTACGCCGCTTCGATGCGGTGGGTCGGGTCGCCGGTCTTGTGCAGTGCCAGGAAAAAGCGCTTGGCGTTGCGGTCGAGACGGCTTTCCCCAGTCTGATCCGTAGAGATCTCGACGAAGGTATAGTGGCCACCTTCTTTGCGAACGCTGAGCTGCAGCGTGCCGAGCGACCCGACGAAGGTTCTGGAGCGCGCGGTGTTGCCGGTTCGCTCGAGGTCGATCTCAGGGAAGAAGACGTCCGCAATCTTCAGGACGTCGATGGGAAGAAGCTGAGTTCTGAAAAAATGATTCATATGAGAGTTCAGGTGCCCGGCTCGCTGGCCGGACGCACGGATTGAATCCAGTCCACACGCTCTAGTGGCGTAGGCGGATTCTTCTCACCGCGGAATTGAATCGCTACTGCCCAGTCACCGGAGGTCGCGAAGAAGATGCGCCCGGAATACGTGCCGAGCTCCTTCTCCTTCTTGAATCCGTCGTTGGTGTTGGCCCCATCCTGACTTGTGGCGAAGATTCTTCCCTCGCCGTTTTCGATGGGCTGCAGGGTCTTCTTGTCCTGCACGACCACGCGAAAGGGCGTTGGCTCGAGTGCCCGCGGCGGCATCGGATCGACCGTCACGCGAAATGCGTAGCTGTCCGACCAGAGCCGGAGCTCAGTCGCTTTTGGATTTGGTCCGCAGCTCGTGATGGCCGCGGCCAGCAGCGCGAGACACGCGAGACGCCCCAGCATCAGGCGTAGTACTCCAGCCCGAGATGTGTGATCTGATCCTCTCCCATGAGGTGGCGGAGAGTGTTCTTCAGCTTTGTCTGCTGAATGAACAGATCGTGTTCGGGCTGCAGCCCCGGTGCGGCCATCGGGCTCTTGTAATAGAAGGAGAGCCACTCCTGGATTCCCTTCATGCCCGCGCGCTGAGCGAAGTCCGAAAACAGCGCGAGGTCGAGCACGATCGGCGCGGCGAGAATGGAATCGCGGCAGAGGAAATTGATCTTGATCTGCATCGGATAGTTCATCCACCCGAAGATGTCGATGTTGTCCCACCCTTCCTTGTTGTCGCCGCGGGGCGGGTAATAGTTGATGCGCACGACATGCGTAAAATCCTTGTACAGATCCGGATACATCTCCGACTGCAGGATCGTGTGCAGCACGCTGAGCTTCGACTCTTCCTTCGTCTTGAACGACTGCGGATCGTCCAGCACCTCTCCGTCGCGATTCCCGAGGATGTTGGTGGAGTACCAGCCGGCTAGCCCGAGCATGCGCGCCTTGAGTGCCGGCGCGATGACTGTCTTCAGCCATGTCTGGCCGGTCTTGAAATCCTTGCCGGAGATGGGGACGCCACGGTCGATCGCGAGCTGGAGCAAGGCCGGCGTGTCCACGCAGAGATTCGGCGCGCCGTTGCAGAAGGGAATGCCTTCCATGATCGCGGCGTAGGCATAGAGCATCGAGGGCGCGATTGCGTCGTCGTTCTTCTCCATTGCCTTCTCGAACTGCTCGATCGTGGCGTGCCGGGGGCCGGCCTTGATGAAGATCTCGGTCGATGCACACCATACGATCACCAGGCGGTCGCACTTGTTGCGAGCCTTGAAGTCACGGATGTCCTGTCTCAGCTGCTCGGCCAGGTCGCGCTTCGTTTTCCCCTTCTTGACGTTCGTTCCGTGAATGCGCGTGACGTATTTATTGTCGAATACCGCCGGCATCGGCTTGATCGCGCTGAGGAAGTCGGCGATTGGCTCGATGTCCCGCTCGTCGAGCACTCCCGCCTTGCGGGCGGCAGTGAGCGCGTCGTCGGGGATGGGGTCCCAGGCGCCGAAGACGATGTCGTCGAGCTTTGCGAGCGGGACGAAATCCCTGATGAATGGAGAGCGATTCTCAGTTCTCTTGCCGAGCCGGATCGTCGCCATCTGTGTGAGCGAGCCGATTGGCTTGGAGCGGCCGCGGCGAATACTCTCGACGCCTGCCATGAATGTTGTAGCGACTGCACCGAGTCCGGGTGTCAGTATGCCCAGCCGGCCGGTGGCCGGGGCTATCGATTTAGGGGCGTCACCTGAGGACGATCTGCCCAATTTGAATCTCCGTCTGTTTTAGGATTGTGCGCGGCGCGTAGCCGGCTTTATCGCCGCTTTCGAAGGCGGGTCGTTGATCATGCGAATCGGAGTCGAATCCATCTTGAGTGTAGCACGATAGACGAACGCGATTCGCTGTACTGCCGTGATCCAGGCTGTCGCGGTAAGAAGGATGATGATGCCGATGAGCACCCAGCCGTTCCAGAAAAGACCGAACAGCGCCTGGGGCGCAGACAAGAGCACGATGCGCTCGGGGCGCTGCATGAGGCCGACTTTGGCGTCGATCCCGAGTGATTCGGCACGAGCCCTCGTGTACGAGATCAGAAAAGTGCCGATGATTCCGACGAGGCAGACCACCACCATGTAGACGTTGCGGTGGACGGCGTTCGTGGCGTAGAAGACCGTGAGCCCCGCCATGAGCGCGCCATCCGCCACCCGGTCCAGACTGGAGTCGTAGAAGGCGCCGAACACCGTCGTCCGCCCGCTTCTGCGAGCCACCTCGCCATCCAGAACATCGAGGAGAGCGGTGAGTCCCATCACCCAGCCCGCCGTCATGATGTGGCCAGTCCCGTAGACCACGCCCGCTGCTATCGTACACAGCGTTCCGACCGTGGTGATCGAATCGGGGCTGACCCCATGATTCGCGAGGAAGCCCACCACGGGGTCGATCAGGCGCAGTGCCGTATTTTTTACGTAGTCGGTGGGACTTGGCATTCACCTGGGGCCGGCGGTGATGGGGAGCCTGCCGGCGTGCCGGCTCCTCTGGCTGACGGCGAGCAAAACGGGCCGGCGTGAAAACCACGACGACCCGTAAAGCTAAGTCCTTCAACGAGCTATTGCCAGCAGCGCCCTAGCACGAGGAGCAGCCGGGCTTCAGGGGAGGCGCCATTCGTACATGCTGCTCAGCGTGACGTTGTTCTTGGTGTAGGTGCGGGTCCCATCGACCGTGACGGCGCGGAGGTTCACCGTCGACCCTGCTGCGACACCCTGTACCGAAATGTGTTCGACGCTGTTCGAGCCCACCTGCTTGACGAAGATGTCGTTGCCGCCGCTGACGACGTAGACGTTGACGGCCTGACTCAGATTGTTGGTCAGATTTATCGCGACATCGGCCGACGCTCCCGGACCGGTGCGCACTTCGACCTGCCTGCCGCCACCCATGGCACCACACGCCGTGAGTGCGAGCACCGAAAGCGAGACCATTAGAATTCGCATGACTGTTCCTCCACAAGGTACAGTAGGATTAAGAAGTCGCCGTGTTCCTCCCGCTAGCATTGCAAGAGACATGCACGAAGCACGACACGACCTACTTGTAGATCAGAAACTGGCGGGTGGCATCGCGGAATCCGTAGGCCGCTTTGTATTCGCGGTCGATCAAGCCGTCAGGATCTTCCCCGCGCAGCAAAGCCTCCCTGAGAGCGGGCGATCCGAAGCGGAGATCAAAAGCCCGATTGTTGATCGTCAGCTTGTCCCCCGCCGTCTTGTGAATTGCCCAGAGAAGTGTCGCGCCCACACGGGCCGCCTGGAGCGCGCTCCGGTTCGTCACGGTGATGCGGATGCCGGGAATCATCTGCCCTGGATACTTATTGTCCGTCGGAGCCACCGGACGAAAATTCTCGACCTTGAAGCGCACTCCGGGAACCTGGCGATCCTTGAGAATCGCGACTGTGGCCGCCGCGTTGAGCCATGGTGCGCCAACGAGCTGAAATGCGTCCGGAGTGCCGCGGCCCACCGAGAGGTTGCTCCCCTCGAAGGCGACAAGACCGGGATAGAGGATCGCACTCTGGAGCGAAGGCATATTCGGTGAAGGCTTCACCCAGGGAAGCCCGGTGAGATCGAACCACACGTCCCGTCTCCAGCCCTGAACCGGCACCACGTGAAGATCCGCGTTGATCTTCAACACATCGTTGTAATAGAGCGCGAGCTCGCCGATCGTCATCCCGTGCCGGAGCGGAATCGGATAGAGCGCATACGCCAGTCCCGGACGCCCCGGCGCGGGGTCCTCCGGGTTCGCCAGCGCGCTGTCGAGTACAGGCCCCTCGATGATGTAGCCCGTGAGCGGATCGGGGCGGTCCAGCACGATGAATGGCCTTTGCAGCCGGGCCGACGCGCGCATCGAATAGACCATCGCTCCCACATAGGTCCACGTGCGCGTGCCGATATCCTGGAGATCGAACACGAGCGCATCGAGATCGCGCAGAATGCTGTCGGGAGGAGCCATCGTCTGCGAGCCGTAAAGTGAATAGACCGGCAACCCGCTTTTCTGGTCGACGCCGCTGGCGATATTCCCGTGATCCTCTGTGCCGCGGAGGCCATGCTCCGGCGAAAAGAGCTGCACGAGTCGCACGCCCGCGTCTCTGGCCCTCCTGTCGCGAAGAAGATCTATGTCGGAGACTCCCTTCTCATTGATGCCGGTCTGATTGGTGAGCAGGCCGATGCGCTTGCCGCGAATCAGCTGCATGCTGTCGCTCAGCAGAACCGTGATGCCCGGCCGCACCTTCGCCTCGGCCAGCTCGGAGGTTGGGTCGATCTGTTTGTTCGTCACGACGCAGGCGCCGCAGACGGGGAGGAGGAGTACCGCCAGCAGAGGATAGTATCGCATCATCGAAGATTGTCCCGTAAGATTGTCGTGTCGCTGGTACCATATGATACTCTCTGGCGTTCCCGGACGCCCGGCCGCCGGAGAGCGCATATCGCAAACGTCTTGCCTGGCCACCTCCAATCTCCGTTCACATGGCGCTAACTGCGATCGACTGGGCGATAGTCGCTTCTTACTTCCTGCTCTCCATTGGCATCGGGCTCTACTTCACCAAGCGCGGTGGAGAGAGCCTGAACGAGTACTTCCTCTCCGGGCGCAACGTGTCCTGGTGGCTCGCCGGCACTTCGATGGTGGCGACCACCTTCGCTGCCGACACTCCGCTCGTCGTCACCGGGCTCGTCTCGGCGCACGGCGTCGCCGGCAACTGGCTCTGGTGGAACATGCTGATGAGCGGAATGCTCACGGTGTTCTTCTTTGCCCGCTTGTGGCGACGCGCGCGCGTAATGACCGACGTCGAGTTCGCTGAGATCCGCTACAGCGGCCAGCCCGCGGCGGTGCTGCGCGGCTTTCGCGCGCTCTACCTCGCCATTCCCATCAATCTGATCATCCTCGGCTGGGTAACGCGCGCGATGATCAAGATCCTCACCATCTCGCTCGGCCTCCACGACGTTCAGATTCTGGGACTCACGGTTTCCGGGGAAGTACTCGCCGTCGGCATCTGCTTCGTCATCACCGTCGCCTACTCCGCAGGAGCGGGAATGTGGGCGGTGCTCTGGACCGATCTCGTTCAGTTCGTGATCAAGATGAGCGCGGTGATCGTCCTCGCCGTTTACGCCGTGCGCGCGGTTGGTGGCATGGGACAGCTCAAGGCCGGGCTGGCGACGCACTTCGGCAGCGCCGATGCGGCGCTTTCCGTCCTTCCACTCAGAATGACGCCGACGGGGCTCGAGGCGTACACCTGGATGCCGCTGCTCGCACTCGCGGTATTTCTCTCGGTGCAATGGTGGGCTGCCTGGTACCCGGGCGCCGAGCCCGGCGGAGGCGGCTACATCGCCCAGCGGATTTTCTCGGCGAAGACGGAGCGCGACGGAGTGCTCGCGACGCTCTTCTTCAACGTCGCGCACTACGCCATCCGTCCCTGGCCCTGGATCATCACCGGTCTCTGCACGGTTCTGCTCTACCCCGCCGGCATCGGCCCGACGCACGATCACGAAGCCGCCTACGTGCAGGCGTTCGTCGATCTTCTTCCCACACCGTGGCGTGGCTTCATGATGGCCGGCTTCGCGGCGGCTTATATGTCTACGGTGGGAACGCAGCTCAACTGGGGCGCGTCGTATCTGGTGAACGATTTCTACAAGCGCTTTCTCAACCGCAACGCGACCGAGAAGCACTACGTAGCGGTATCGCGGTGGGCCACGATTTTTCTCTTCCTTGCCTCGGCATTCGTGACGATGCACTTGCAGAGTATCGAGGGCGCGTGGAAATTCCTGCTCGCCCTGGGCTCGGGTACGGGCCTGGTGCTCATCCTGCGCTGGTACTGGTGGCGCATCAATGCCTGGAGCGAGATCAGCGCGATGATCACCTCATTGGTCGTCTCGATCGCCGCCATAATCCTCGTGAAAGGCCGCTTTCCCGCGGGTGATATGCGCTCCGACGCGTGGGTGATGCTCGTTACCGTAGGGGTGAGCACAGTCGTCTGGTTATCGGTGACCTATCTCACCAAGCCGGAGCCCGAAGAGGTGCTCGAGTCGTTCTATCGGAGGGTGAGGCCTGGGGGGCCAGGATGGCGGCGGATCTCCGAGCGGGCCGGCTTCGGCCGCGAGGGAATTCCGGGCGGTGCGCTTGCCTGGACCAACTGGATCGCTGGAATCGTGGCGGTGTATGCTTCACTGTTCGGGATCGGAAAGCTTGTTTTCGGCGATTTCATCGAGGGGTTCGTGCTCCTCGCCATCGCTGCGGCGGCTTTCGCCTGGATAGCGCGGTCTTTTCGAGAGGAGCCGGAAACACTACCCGGCACCGGTGGAATCGCCTAAATTTCAAGCAGTACCGGAGGATAAATGTCCGTTTCATCACAGCCTGAAGTCGATCTCATCGTCACCGCGAACGCGGGCGTCGAGGTCAAGAAGTTCATGGAGCTCGAGGGTGTCACCGCCGACCAGGGTGGCCTCCGCGTAAGCGTGCAGCCCGGTGGCTGCAGTGGCTTCAAGTACAGCCTGGTGATTGAAGACAAGTGCGCCGAAGACGATCTCGTGATCGCGCGCGAGGGTTTCAACATCTTCGTCGATCCCTTTTCCGCCCAGTATCTGAGCGGAATCACGATCGACTACGCCACGTCGATGCAGGGTTCCGGCTTCACCTTCAAGAATCCGAATTCCACGGGCGGTTGCGGCTGCGGAAGCTCATTCTCTGCGTAGCGTTCCAGCCGGTTTGGCCGACAAATCGAGGGCGGTGAAATGAAAACCAATTTCACCGCCCTCGATTTTGTTGTGCTCATCACATATCTGATCGGCACCACGCTCCTGGGTATCTGGCTCGGCCGGGACCAGAAGGACTCCAAGGATTATTTCGTAGCCGGCAAGACGATCCCCTGGTGGGCGGTTCTCTTCTCCGTCGTGGCGACGGAAACAAGTGCGCTGACCTTTATCAGCATACCTGGACTCGCATACGCCACCGATCTCGGCTTCCTGCAGATCGCGGCGGGATACGTGCTCGGACGCATCGTCGTCGCGTACACGCTGCTGCCGCGCTATTACGAGGGCGAGCTTGTCACCGCCTACGCACTCCTGGAGAAAAGATTCGGAGTGAGTACGAGGCGCTTTGCTTCCGTCGTATTCATGATCACGCGCGCGTTCGCCGACTCGGTTCGCGTGTTCGCCACGGCGATTCCAATTGCGTTGATTCTCGGACCCGCGGTCCCGCAACAGTACGTGATGCCGGTGGCCATTCTCGTGCTGGGCGCTCTGACGCTCATCTACACCTACCACGGCGGAATGCGCGCCGTCGTGTGGACCGACGTGCTGCAGACCAGCGTCTACCTCGTGGGCGGGCTCTCAGCCGTGTATCTGCTGGGCAAGGGCGTGAGCGGTGGCTGGGGCGCGATACTCGGTACCGCTACGTCCGCTGGGAAACTGAACGTCGTAGACGTCTATTTCGGCTTCGACAAGGCGCAGACGCTGTTCGCCGGGCTCATCGGCGGAGCGTTCCTGTCGATGGCATCGCACGGTGCGGATCAGGTAATCGTGCAGCGACTGCTCTCGGCGTCGAGCCTCAAGGACTCGAGAAAAGCTCTCATCGGCAGCGGCATCGCGGTGTTCTTCCAGTTCGGTCTCTTCCTCATGATCGGCATCGGCCTGTTCGCCTTTTACGGCGGCCGCCACTTTGACGTGCCCGACGCGATCTTCCCGACGTTCGTGGTGGATTCGATGCCGGCGGGATTACGCGGGTTGATCGTCGCCGCCGTTCTCGCCGCGACGATGAGCGCGCACTCGGGCGCGCTCAATTCACTCGCTGCTTCCACGACCCACGATATCTATCTGCCGCTCACCAAGCGCACGGCGGACGACCCGCGCACGCTCAGGATGGCGAAGCTGTTCACGCTCTTCTGGGGATTGGTCCTGCTTGCGGCCGCGCTCATGTACAGACAGCAGGGCACACCGGTCGTCATCGTCGCGCTATCCATCGCCTCGTTCACCTATGGCGCGCTGCTTGGCGGGTTTTTCCTCGGCATGCTCTGGCGGAGAGCAATCCAGCGCGACGCGATTCTCGGCATGGCGGTCGGAATAATCGCCATGAGCTTCGTCGTCTTCGCCAAGCAGATGATTCCGATATTCCCGTGGGCCCAGGGTTCGCTCACTACTCTCTCGCACATCGCGTGGCCCTGGTACGTGCTCATCGGCACGACGTTTACGGTGGGCATTGGAGTTCTTTCGTCGTACTCGCACGCGGCTCCGACGGGCGGGGACCGCTGGAAGTGAGTGACATCCTGATCGGCGTCGATGGTGGCGGCTCGAAGACGCGTGTCATCGTGGGCACCGTTGACGGCGAAGAGCTCGCCACCGTCGAGGGACCCAAGTCCGCCGTCAGTCCCGGACAGGCGGCGCATTCCGCCGATGTGATCGCGGATGTCGTGCGACAGGCGCTGGCCGAGGTCGCCCAGCCCGGAGAAGTCCTTCCGCGTGTTCTGTATGTCGGCGTGGCGGGCATCGGCAGGGACGAAGAGCGTCGAGCGCTACACTCGGCTCTCGACGCGAAGGAGCTCGCGGAGGAAGTGGTGATCGACTCCGACGGTCTCATCGCGCTCTACGATGCGTTCGGCGATCGCGCCGGAATTCTTCTCGTCGCCGGCACCGGGTCGATTGCGTATGGTCGCAGTCCCTCCGGCACGATCGTTCGCTGCGGCGGATGGGGACCCTCATTCGGGGACGAGGGGAGCGGAGGCTGGATCGGGCGGCGGGCGCTGAGCATCGTCGCCGCCTCGAGCGATGGCCGGGAGCCGCCCACCGCGCTTCTCTTCCCGATTCTGGCGGCGACCCAGTGTGAGGATGTCGAGGATCTCGTGCCCTGGGCGGCGGCGGCTGACGCGCGTGCCTTCGCCTCCCTCGTTCCAGCCGTTCTCGCGACTGCGGCCAACGGCGATCCGCGAGCGAGCGCGCTCGTCACGCTCGCGGCAGAGGAGTTATTGCTTCACATCCGGGCTCTGGCGAAGCAGCTCTTCGGCGACGAGCGCGCTGCCGTGTCCGTTGCGTTGAGCGGCGGACTGATGCAGCGCGGCTCACTCCTGCGGAAGCGTCTCGAGCAGCGTCTCAGATCGGCCGTGCCGGGTGCACAGCTTCGAGCGGAAGATGTCCTGCCAGCTCGGGGAGCCCTGCGGGCTGCGGCTCGCCGAATTCACCTTCCCACTTTGCCATAACCACCGTCGCCATGCAGTTTCCCACCAGATTGACGGTGGTGCGCGCCATGTCCATCAGCTCGTCCACGCCAAGGATGATAGCGACGCCTTCGAGGGGTAGGCCAAAGGTCGTGAGGGTACCGGCCAGTATCACGAGCGAAGCGCGGGGAACGGCGGCGACGCCTTTGCTCATGATCATCAAGGTAAGCATCATGAGCAGCTGCTGTCCCAAGGAGAGGTGCACTCCGGCCGCCTGGGCGACGAAGATCGAGGCGACCGAAAGGTAAAGCGTCGATCCGTCGAGGTTGAACGAGTAGCCCGTCGGCATGACGAACGCGACGATGCGGCGCGGGACTCCGATCGACTCCATCGCCTGCATTGCGCGTGGCAGCGCCGCTTCCGACGAGGTGGTCGAGAAGGCTATCAGCGCCGGCTCCTTCACGGCGGCGAGGAAGCGCCTGATCGGCACCTTGAACGTCAGCGCGATCGGGAGGAGCACCAACAGCATCAGCGCCACCAGCGCGCCGTAGAGTGTGAGTACCAGCTTCCCGAGGTTGATGAGAACGCCGAGTCCGCCGTGGCCGACGGTCACCGCTATCGCCGCGCCGATTCCGATCGGCGCGTAGCGCATGACTATCGCGGTGAACTTGAACATCACCTCGGCCAGCCCCTCGCACCCGGCGAGAACGATTTCCTTCGGGCGCCCCTGGACCTGTGACAGAGCTAGCGCGAAGAGGATCGAGAAGAATACGATCTGCAGGACTTCGTTCTTGCTGGCAGCCTCGAAAAAGCTTTGCGGAACGATGTGCTCGAGAAAACCCATTCCTGTCGGCGTGCTCTGGGCGAGCTGCTGCCCCTGTACCGCCGATGCGTGAATCGTCACGCCGACGCCAGGCTTCACTATGTTCACCGCGGCTAGACCGATGAAGAGCGCGATAGTGGTGACGACCTCGAAATAGATGATAGACTTGAGCGCGAGCCGGCCGACGCGCTTCATGTCGTCGCCGTGCCCGGCGATGCCGACGACCAACGTGCCGAAGATGATCGGCACGATGATCGACTTGATCATGCGGAGAAATACCGTCGACAGCGGCTTGAGCTGGATGGCGAAGTCGGGCGCGACCGCACCGATGGTCACACCAACCACCATCGAGATCATTATCCACGAAGTGAGCGAGACGCGTCGGAGGTGTCTATAAACCATTGCTAACGGATTCCAGTTATTGGATCGGCTGCGTCAGCCGGCCGAAATGGGAGGCGGCGGCTCGACGGGCACTGGCTTCGATCCGCGGCGCAGAGTCGAATGTGCATAGCCGTAGGCGACATAGAGCGAGAGGCCGATGAGGAGCCAGATGCCGAACCGCTCCCACGCCCGGACGGGCAGGCCGAACATAACGTAGATGCAGGCGCCCGCGCCGACCATCGTCACGGGCCAGACGAACGGAACGCGGAATGGCCGCGGCCTGTCGGGTTCCTTGTATCGCAGAACGAGCACGCCGATGCACACGATCGCGAAAGCGGACAGCGTACCGATGTTCGTGAGATCGTAAATCTCGTTCTCGTCGGCCAGGAGCGAGCCGACGGCCACGGCGATACCCGTGATGAGGGTGGTGATGTGCGGCACGCGCGTCTTGGGATGGACCTTCGCCGCCCACTTCGGCAGCAGACCATCACGGGCCATGGAGAAAAAGATCCTCGGCTGCCCGTACTGGAACACCAGGAGAACCGCGGTCAGCGAGACGACCGCACCGAGAGACACGATCCAGCTCGCGGTCTGCAGCCCGGCGAGCGTCAGCGCTTTGGCCAGCGGATCCGACGCCCTGAGCTGCTGGTAAGGGACCATCCCTGTCGCCACGGCACCAACGATGACGTAGATGAGCGTACAGATCGCCAGACCGCCGAGTATTCCAATCGGCATGTTCCGTTGGGGATTCTTCGTCTCCTCGGCTGCCGTCGAGATGGCGTCAAAGCCGATGTACGCGAAGAACACGATCGCCGCACCCTGGTGAATTCCGCGCCAGCCGTTCGGCGCGAAGGGGACGTAGTTGGAAGTATCGATGTGCATGGCGCCGACGATGACGAACAGCGTCAGCACCAGCAGCTTGATGACCACCATGATGTTGTTGGCGCGAGAGCTTTCGCGGACACCCCGCAGGAGCAGCCATGTGATCGCCATCACGATCAGAAACGCCGGAATGTTCACAAGTATCGGGATTCCAGCCAATTGCGGAGCGGTCTCGAGCAGCGAGTGGACGGCCGGATCGGAGCTCAGTAGCGCGGAGCGGTAACCGTGAGTACTCCAGGCCGGGAGATTCACCCCGAACGCCGTAAGGAACGAGTTGAAGTAGCCGCTCCACGCGACCGCGACGGCGACGTTCCCGACTGCGTACTCGAGGATCAGGTCCCAACCTATGATCCAGGCGATCAGCTCGCCGAGCGTCGCATAGGAGTAAGCGTACGCGCTCCCTGCCTGCGGAATCATCGACGCTAGCTCGGAGTAGCACAGCGCGGCCAGTCCGCACACGAATCCGAGAAGGATAAACGAAACAACGAGAGCCGGACCCGCGCCGTAGCGGACGACGACGCCAGATGGGAGTATCTCGCCGGCCGCTGCCGTTCCGATGGACGAGAAGATACCGGCACCGATCACCGCGCCGATCGCGAGCATGATGAGATCGCCCGCGCCGAGCACCCTTCTCAGGCCATTTGGATCTTCGCCTTCCGCGATAAGCTCCGCGATAGGCTTCCGTGCTAACAGAGAACGGATCATGTCATTCGGGGAAAAAGTTCGCATCGGCGCGTCGAGCGACACGCCGACAGGAAACTACTCCGCCGAACCTTCGATACGCATCGCGTAGAACGACCGCCACACGAATGTGACCGACACCAGGAAAAAGACGGCGGCGAGGGCGTGAGTCAACCCGGAACCGCGCTCCTCAGTGAGTGAGACGGCAAGCTCCACGGCGAGCAACCCGAATAGCGTCGTGAACTTGATCACCGGGTTGAGCGCGACCGACGATGTGTCCTTGAACGGATCGCCGACCGTGTCACCTATCACGGTGGCGGCGTGGAGAGGAGTTCCCTTTTGCTTGAGCTCGATCTCCACGATTTTCTTGGCGTTGTCCCATGCGCCGCCGGCGTTTGCCATGAAGATCGCCTGGAATAGACCGAAGAGCGCGATCGAGATCAGGTATCCGATGAAGAAGTAAGGCTCCACGAAGGCGAAAGCCAGCGTCGCAAAGAAAACCGTCAGGAAGATGTTGAACATCCCCTTCTGCGCGTACTTGGTGCAGATCTCCACCACGCGCTTGCTGTCGGCGACCGAAGCTTTCGCGGTGCTCTCGAGGTGGATGTTCGCCTTGATGAATTCGACTGCCCGGTATGCACCGGTGGTGACAGCCTGCGTCGATGCACCGGTGAACCAGTAGATCATCGCTCCCCCGGCGATCAGGCCGAGCAGGAAGGGCGGATGAAGGATCGAGAGGTACGCGATGTACTCCGGCTGCAGTCCGTGGGTGAGCCCCACGATGATCGAGAAAATCATGGTCGTGGCCCCCACGACAGCCGTCCCGATGAGCACCGGCTTGGCGGTTGCCTTGAACGTGTTCCCCGCTCCGTCATTCTCCTCGAGCATATCCTTCGCGCGCTCGAACTGCGGATCGAAACCGTGCTCGCTCTTCAGCTGCTCCCTGATTCCGGGAACCTGCTCGATCAGTGAGAGCTCGAATACCGATTGGGCGTTGTCCGTGACGGGTCCATAGGAGTCGACCGCGATCGTGACCGGCCCCATGCCAAGGAAGCCGAACGCAACGAGGCCGAACGCAAACACCGCCGGTGCGAGCATCAGAGCCCCGAAACCGTGCGTGCTGACCAGGTAGCCGATGGACATCAGCGCCATGATCACCATTCCCAGCCAGTACGCGCTGAAGTTTCCAGCTACGAGTCCGGACAGAATGTTGAGCGACGCACCTCCCTCTCGCGACGAAGTCACGACTTCCCTGACGTGTTTCGACTCCATAGAGGTAAAGATCTTCACCAGCTCCGGGATTATCGCGCCCGCCAGCGTACCGCAGGAGATAACCGTAGAAAGCTTCCACCAGAGCGAGCCATCCCCGAGATCCGGGAGCACCAGGTAGGACACGAGATAGGTTAGCGCGACCGAGGTCAGTGAGGTGAGCCAAACCAGGGAGGTGAGGGGCGCCTCGAAGTTCATGTGGGTCGCGTTCTGGTACCTGGCCTTGGCGATGGTTTCGTTGACGAGATACGAGACACCGCTCGCAACGATCATCATGATGCGCATGACGAATATCCAGACGAGCAGCTGCATCTGGACGGCGGGCTCGATGACAGCGAGCACGATGAATGAGATGAGCGCGACACCCGTGACGCCGTATGTCTCGAATCCGTCGGCGCTCGGACCAACCGAGTCACCGGCGTTGTCGCCCGTGCAGTCAGCTATCACGCCTGGATTTCTGGCGTCATCTTCCTTGACGTTGAATACGATCTTCATCAGATCCGCACCGATGTCCGCGATCTTGGTGAAGATTCCGCCGGCAATACGCAACGCCGCCGCGCCCAGCGACTCGCCGATCGCGAAGCCGATGAAGCAGGGTCCCGCGTAATCACCCGGTACGAAGAGCAGAATGAAGAGCATCAGCACCAGCTCGACGCTGATGAGAAGCATTCCGATGCTCATTCCCGCCTTGAGCGGGATCGCGTAGCATGGATACGGCTTGCCGCGGAGACTGGCGAACGCAGTGCGCGAATTGGCAAAGGTGTTGATCCGGATTCCGAACCACGCCACGCCATAGCTTCCCGCGATGCCGATGAGGCTGAACAGCAGGATGATCGCAACCTTGAGCGCCTCAAAACGCAGCAGCAGGCCGAAATACAGCAGGATCACCAGCCCGATGAACAGCTCGAGAATCAGAATGAACTTCCCCTGAGTGATCAGGTATGTCTTGCACGTCTCGTAGATCAGCTCCGAGACCTCCCGCATCGACTCGTGCACCGGCATCCGCTTGAGCTGGCCATAAATGATCAGCCCGAACAGGAGACCGAGCCCGCAGAAAACGAATCCGCTCATCAGCAGACTCCGGCCCGCGACGTTGCCGAAGAACCGGACTTGCGAGAGATCGGGAATTATGAGATTCGCTTCCCCGCCGACGTGCGGCTGAATCGGTGCCGATAGCGAGCTACCCGCCGGCACACCGGTTGTCGTCTGCGCGGCCATGGGGCTCGCAAAGACGAGCGCGGCGAGCGTAACGAGGAACGAGAGCGTACGAAGACACAGCGCAAACTTCCGATTCATCCTTGATTCTCCAGGGGTAAAGAACGGCCGGCCTGACCGAGGCCGGCTTGGTGCTCAGCGAGCTGGCGCGGGCTGAAATTTCCGCCAGATCACGTAAATGGGAACGCCGAGCAGTACGATCACGAGCCCCGAGAGAGCCTGGGCGCGTGTCTTGTCAGCGATCAACAGAATGACGGCGATCGCCGATGCGAGAACTATATAAAGAGCGGGCAGTACAGGATACCCGATGGCGCGATAGGGACGCTCGGCGTCCGGTCTAAGCTTCCGCAGCCGGAACAGCCCTACCGTCGTCAGCGCATAAAATATGAGCGCGGCGAAGATGACGTAATCCAGCAGCTGCCCATAAGTGCCGGTGAGACAGAGAAGACTTGTCCAGATGGACTGGGCGATGAGCGCCGCGGCGGGCACGCTGTTGCGGTTGAGATTTCCGGCGCGCGCAAAGAACAGCTTGTCCCGCGCCATCGCGTAGTACACACGCGCCCCGGAGAGAATGAGTCCATTGTTGCACCCGAAAGTCGAGATCAGAATCGCGGCCGCCATTATCGACGCGCCAGCCGCGCCAAAAATCGTCTCGGCTGCGGCGCTCGCCACCCGGTCCTGGGTCGCGTACTGGATGCCTCGACCCATCAGCGTGGCCGCTTCCTTCGTTCCAGCCATGGGCAGCATGGTCAGATACGAAATGTTGGCGAGGATATAGAGCGCGCTGACGAGACCCGTGCCATAAATGAGCGCCCTTGGCAGGTTCCGCTGCGGCTCGTGCACTTCGGCGGCCGCAAACGTCACGTTGTTCCACGCATCGCTCGAGAACAGCGAGCCCACCAGAGCCGCGCCGAACGCGATCATGAACGCGGGGGCGAATGTCACCGGATTGAAATTGCCGGCCCCGAAATTCGCGGTTATCGCCTCGGCGTGGCGTCCGATGGTGAGACCGAGCAGAATGAGAGCGGCGAGCGCACCGGTCTTCAC
>CABEAH010000089.1_pt1 | contig 44174 bp, 40 predicted proteins | sample 3132331 | NCBI WGS metagenome assembly CABEAH01 (sample SAMEA5534343, study PRJEB31848) | metagenome | biome: tundra; feature: field; material: soil | place: USA | collected 2013-05 | depth 0.45 m | reverse complement strand
GGGCTGACCGAATTTGGAATCGAAACCTTGTGCAGTGCTTCGATTCTCTGTTCCTGCTGCTTGAGACCGTCGAGCATCATCGCTCTCTCGGCTTCGTCGAAGTGCACGCCGGCCACCTCTTCGGCGCTCGCGATAGTGGCAACGGTTATCTCCTCGCCCGCCGCAAGCTTCGCCCACAGGACACCCGGGAAGAGCGTAGAGCCAAGGCCGGTAACGGCGAAATAGCTCATGAACGAGCGGCGGTCGAACGTTGTGCTCATTTCAAACTCCTCCGTTGACTGGCCGAGTGTCCGTCGCGGCCTAGCGACCGGGCGTTCTGGCTAGAGCTGCGATTTGCTGAACGCCGGATTCCCGTCGAACTCCTGAAGCTTCTCCACGTGCATCCACCGGTACTGGTTTCCGATCTTCTGCAGCAGCGAGAGGATATCGGAATCAGCAAGATCCCCGGCGGATTCACGCAGGACGAATCTGCATCGGAAGTGGTCGACCAGCGAGACGCGCCGGTCGCTCGAGGGGAAAACCATCGCTCCACGATTGGTGATCATCTGGAGGCGCATGTTGGTGGCTCCACTCAGATTCTCGAGACCGCGGGCCAGCGCTTTCGGCTCGAGCTCAGACTCGATGTACACATCAAGTCCGATCACCCTGCGCCTACCGGTGGTCACCACGCTGACTCCGGGATTGGAGGCGGGCAGCGGGACCTTCCTGTATTCCCTCGGCGCGCTGAGCTTCGAGCGGCGCCCGAGGTTCGATATCACCGCATCTCTGAAGGCGCTCGTCGATGCGGGCTCCGCCGCGCCGGCCATGTCGCCCGTGCGGATTCCACTCTCGAGCGTGACGAGCACTGCCTGCTCGACGTCGTTCGCGGCTTTGCCCTCGCCTATGTGCCTGAGCATCATCACCGCACTCAGTATCAGCGCCGTCGGATTCGCCTTGTTCTTCCCGGCGATGTCGGGCGCCGAGCCGTGCACCGCCTCGAAGATGGAAACTTCATTGCCGATGTTGGCCGATGGCGCGAAGCCGAGCCCGCCGGTGAGCCCGGAGGTGAGATCGCTCAGGATGTCGCCGTTCATGTTCGTGGTGACGATCACATCGAACTGCTCGGGGCGCATCACCAGCTGGTGGGCGCAGTTGTCGATCAGGATGTGCTTCGCCTCGATCGCCGGGAACTGCGGAGCGAACTCCTCGAACGTGTGCTGAAGCAACCCCTCGCTCAGCTTCATGATGTTCGCCTTGGTCGCGCAATGCACTCGCTTGCGCCCTTCGGCCATCGCGAAGGCGAACGCGAGCTTCACGATCTTCTCGCAACCCGCGCGCGAGATCAGCTTCAGGCTCTCGGCGACGCCGGGCGTCTGCATGTACTCAATGCCGGCGTACAGGTCCTCGATGTTCTCCCTGACGATGACGATGTCGAGCTTCCGTCCGGTGAACGCCGTCTGTACACCGGGCAGCTCACGCACCGGACGGATGTTGCCAAAGGTCTCGAACAACGTGCGCAGCGTGACATTCGCGCTTCTGTTGCCGTAGCCGATCGGGGTCTCGAGGGGACCCTTGAGCACGACCTGCGTGCGCTCAACGGAATCGATCGTTTCGTTCGGGATGCCGGTCTCGATTCCCCTCTTGAAGGCCTTCGCGCCGGCCTCGTGTCTCTCGAATTCCACGGGGGCGCCTGTCGCTTCTATGATGGCCAGTGCGGCCTCAACCACCTCCGGGCCAATTCCATCGCCGGGAAGAATGGTAACGGTTCGTTTTTCGGGTGCCATGGGAGGAAGTTACTCCCTCCCGTGAGTCGATTCTACCGCGCGCATTCTCGTTGACCCTGACACCGTGGCGGGTTAGACTCATTCATATCGGCGACAGCCGGAAGTCAAGCGCGCGCGTAGCTCAGTTGGATAGAGCGTCGGCCTCCGGAGCCGAAGGTCGTGGGTTCGAGTCCCGCCGCGCGCATTCTGTCTCCATTCGCGGTTGTGCGATGTGACGACGCTCCAGGACCGACGAAAGTCGGTCTGGACAGACGCAATCAATCACTATAGCATCTTGGGTTGCTGACGGCGGGATGGACCTTCCAACTCGCCGAAGCGGCGCGACGCGGTATGCTCGCGCGACCCATCGGCGCCGCATGGACCTCGTTCGCGGAGGATCGTATGCACCGGACTTTGACTCTCACCGGGCTCGCATTGCTCTCGACCGTTTCTGTCGGCCGGGCCATTGCGCAAGGGAAGCCGACCAATGCCCACAAGATCGCCAACGCGATGAGTGCGGCCCCACGGTCGATCTCCGGGAAGGCAGCAATTATGGATTGGCCCGCGACCCAAGGCGCGCAGATGACAACGCTCCGTGCGGGTACGAATGGGTGGACCTGTCTGCCCGATTTCCCATCGACGAAGGGGAACGATCCGATGTGTGTTGACGGTCAGTGGATGTCGTTCATGAGCGCTCTCATGACCAAAGGCACGCCAAAGATCTCGCATACCGGCATCAGCTACATGACCGCACCCGGCGGGGCGTACGGCAGCAACAAGGATCCGTACGCGACCAAGGCGACACCCGACAACGAATGGGGATTCGATCCTCCGCACGTGATGCTCCTCGTCACCGATCCGCACGGATTGGAGGGGATGCCGACCACGCGTCAGAACGGAGGTCCCTGGGTGATGTGGACCGGCACACCCTACGTACACATCATGGTTCCGCTCTCTTCGACAAAGAAGTGAAGGCACGCACTCCGCTCCTCAATTAGACCGTCCGGGTGACCGCGCGATGCATCTGCATCGCGCGGACATCCACATCAGTGTGACCGCGCGGTAAGCGGCAACGCGCTACACGTTCTTCAGTGCCTGGCTAATCTGGGTGAGCGACTGCCGCGCATCGCCGAACAGCATGCGCGTTTTCTCGTGGTAGAAGAGCGCGTTGTCGATGCCAGCGAAACCGTGGCCCATGCTCCGCTTGAGCACGATGATGTTGCGCGCTCGATCGACATCGAGAATCGGCATCCCGTAGATGGGGCTCGTCGGATCGTCGCGCGCGGCGGGATTGACGACGTCGTTTGCTCCGACGACGAGCACGACGTCCGTCTGCGGGAATTCGCCGTTGACCTGGTCCATCTCCAGCAGTTGGTCGTAGGGGACGTTGGCTTCAGCGAGAAGAACGTTCATGTGTCCAGGCATCCGGCCGGCGACCGGGTGGATCGCGTACTTCACATCGACGCCGCGCTTCTCTAGATCGGTGGCGAGCTCGCGCACCGTGTGCTGTGCTTCAGCGACGGCGAGGCCATATCCCGGAACGATGACCACGCTCCGCGCATAGGCGAGCGCGATCGCCGTGTCTTCCGGTGTGGTCTGCCGGACGGTTCGGCCCACGTCCACCGACGTCGCAGCCGCGTTGTTGCGCGCCGCGCCGAAGGCGCCGAACAGCACGTTCACCACCGATCGATTCATCGCGGTGCTCATGAGGAGCGTGAGCAGAGTGCCGGACGCTCCCACTAGCACGCCCGCCACCACGAGCACCTGGTTATGCAGGACGAATCCCGTGAGAGCGGCAGCCAGACCGGTAAGTGAATTGAGTATGGAGATCACGACCGGCATGTCGCCGCCGCCAATCGGCAGCACGAACATCGCGCCGAGGATCAATGCGCCCGCGAACAGAATCCAGAGCGTCCCCGACCCTCCTCTGCCCGCGACAACCGAAACGCCCAGCACCACCACGGTGAGCAGGATCAACGCGTTTATCACGCGCTGCAGCGGAAACTGGAGAGGTTTCCCGGACAGGAGCTCCTGAAGCTTTCCAAACGCGATGATGCTTCCGGTGAACGAGATCGCGCCGATCACCGTGCCGAGCACGATAGATGTGGCCTCACCTTTCGCTATCGCTTCACCCGTGCGGGAGAGTCGCAGGAACTCCGCGACCGAAACCAGCGCCGCGGTGCCTCCACCCATGCCATTGAACAATGCGACCATCTGCGGCATCGCCGTCATCTGCACCGTTCTGGCGAAATAGATACCGATCACCGCCCCGATGAGGGTGCCCAGTGCGATGGTCCAGAAGGAAATGATCTGACGGTCGAGGAGGGTCACTCCGAGCGCAAGCGCCATTCCGATGGCGGCGAGCCGATTTCCCGAGCGAGCGGTGGCCGGTGAGCTGAGGCGCTTCAACCCGAAGATGAAAAACACGGCCGCGACGATGTAGCTGCACGCTATCACCGATTCGCGGAAATCAAGCATCCTTCTTCTCCGGCTCGGCGCCGTCGCGCTTCTTGAACATCTCCAGCATCCGGTCCGTCACGACGAATCCGCCGAAGACGTTCGCCGCTCCGAACACGACGGCGATAAAGCCGAGCGCATGGAGCAGTTGAGTGTCTGCCGAGCCGGCTACGAGCATCGCGCCAAGCACCACGATGCCGTGGATCGCGTTCGTGCCCGACATCAGAGGGGTGTGCAGCACCGACGGAACCCGGCTTATTACCTCGAAGCCGACGAATATCGCCATGACGAACACGTAGATGCCGAGTACCAGCTCCTGACTCACGTTACGGACTCCACGATGTGGGGGTTGGAAAGGCCGAGTCGCTCCAGCGTCGGAGCGTGACGAATCTGGCCGTTGGCGGTGATGCACACCGCGCTGATGATATCGTCGTCGAAGTTGAGGTTGAGCTCTCCCTTGGGCGCGAGAAGAGTCACGAGCGCGGCGACGTTTTTCGCGTACATCTGACTGGCGTGAAACGCGAGCTCGCTCGCGATGTTGAGCGGCGCGATGATGGTGACGTCGTGCTGAACGACGGTTTCGCCGGGCACGCTCAGCTGGCAGTTTCCGCCCTGTTCGCCCGCGAGGTCGACGATCACCGATCCCGGTCGCATCGCGGCCACGGTTTCAGCATCGACCAGGACGGGCGCGGGCTTTCCGGGAACCAGAGCGGTGGTGATGATGACATCCGCCTGGACGGCGCGATTGTGAATCAGCTCTTTCTCGCGCCTGATGTGGTCCGCGCTCAGCTGCTTCGCGTAGCCGCCGGTATCCTGCGCTTCATCGGCGTCGACATCGAGCTCGACGAATGTGGCGCCGAGGCTCTTCACCTGCTCCTTCACGACGGGCCGGGTATCGAAGGCCTCGACTACCGCGCCGATGCGGCGGGCTGTGGCGATCGCCTGCAGGCCGGCGACGCCGGCACCGATCACGAGCACCCGTGCAGGGCGAACCGTACCCGCGGCCGTCATCAGCATCGGGAAGAACTTCTGAAGAGAGTTGGCGGCGAGAAGAACTGCCTTGTAGCCGGCGACGGTGCTCTGGGAGGAGAGCGCGTCCATCATCTGCGCGCGCGTCGTTCGCGGCACGAGCTCCATGCTGCAGGCGATGATCCTGTAATCCGCCAACCGCTGGAAGAGCGAGGGATCGGCGGATGGCTGCAGGAGCCCGATCAGCACACATCCGTGCTGCAGGAGATCCAGCTCGGCTACGCCGCTTAATCCGTTGACGCCGGGGCGCTGCACCTTGAGCACCATCTGAGCGCCTTTGTACAGCTCCTCGGCAGTGTCCGCGAGATCACACCCTGCTGACCGGTAGGCCTCGTCGGTGAAACCGGCGCGCTGTCCCGCTCCGCGCTCGACTACGAGGCGGTGGCCAGCGCGGATCAATTGAGAAACGACTTCAGGAACCACAGCAACGCGACGCTCACCGATCGCGATTTCCCGCGGCACGCCGATCAACATTCAAATGCCTCTTCAAATACGGTCATGTATATGCAAAAGATAAGCGGTCCGGTAACCCCGCGTTTATATTCACGTTGAATGCCCCGCCAACTTCATTGGAGCGAACTGCGCGGAGGAATCATCTCCGCCGCTGTGATCGCGGTGCTGATCGCCGCCACACTGCTGTTCGCGCGCGTGGGCGCGATTCACGGAAAGAAAGTAACTCTCTACGTCGTCACGCACGACGCTACGGGAGTTCTGGCAGGCACCGAGGTGTGGCTCGCTGGAAAGAAAGCAGGACGTGTGACCGATGTTTCATTCCGTCCGCCATCCTCCGACACGACCGAACGGCTGCTCATCACTACCGAGTTTCTGGCTGATGCGCTGCCGAATGTGCGCCGTGATTCGTACGCCCAGATTCGTCCCGGCGGAAGTCTGATCGGGGCTCCGGTGCTATTCATTGCAACTGGCTCGGCAGCATCTCCACCGGCTGGCGACGGCGACACGATCCACACGCGTACGAATACACCGATAGGAGACGTCGTGTCGAAGGTGGGCTCCATCCGCCCCGAAGTCTCCGCGCTCGCATCCGGCGTGAAGGCGCTGAACGCCCAGATCTCGAGGCCCACCGGCACAATCGGCAACTTCCGCACGCAAGGACTACCCCGGCTCCCCGACGTGAGAGAGCGAATGTCACGGATCACCGGCAAGGCAACACGTGGCAGCGGCACAATCGGCCTGGCGATGCGGAGGAATCTGATGGCTCGCGCGTCTCGCGTGATGGCGGCGGCCGATTCCGTCCGGGCCCTACTGTCTTCCGACAAGGGGAGCATCGGGCGGTTCAGGCGGGACACGACACTCGTGACGACTGCCGCGGGTATCATGGCGCAGGTCGACACTCTGCGCGCGCTGGCGTCCGATCCGCTCGGATCGATTGGCGGGGCTCACTCCGACAGCACGCTCACGAGAGAGCTCGACCGCACACGCAGCGAGCTCGATTCGCTCATCAGAAACATCAAGGCTCACCCTCTTCGCTACATCAACTTCTGACTTGACCGCCCCGAAGGGCACAATTACCTTCGAGTATCTTTTGGCGTAGCAGCGCCACCCCAATGCACCACACCCTCCGCGACACCCCACTGGGCCCGACCGGGCTCGGCTTCCCGACAAAATCTCTCCTCCCCATCGCGTGGATATCGCCGAGTTGAAGCGAAAATCCGTGACCGAGCTTCAGGAGATGGCTGACGGCCTCAAGATCGACGGGTCGTCGGGCCTTCGGAAGCAGGATCTCATCTTCCAGATCGAGCAGAATCTTCTCGACACTGACATCGTGCTGCACGGTGATGGCGTGCTCGAGATTCTTCCCGAGGGATACGGCTTTCTCCGCAGCCAGGACTGGAGCTATCTGCCGAGTCCGGACGACATCTACGTGTCGCCGTCGCAGATCAAGCGGTTCGGGCTCAAGACGGGCGACGAAGTGCGCGGACAGGTGCGCCCACCCAAGCCGTGGGAGCGTTATCTCGCCCTGCTCAAGGTGGAGAGCGTCAACGCCGAAGATCCGGAGAAAGCCAAGGACAGGGTTCCGTTTGACAACCTGCGTCCGTGCTATCCAACCGAGAGGCTGCGCCTCGAGACGAAGGATGGCGATCTCAGCATGCGCGTCGTCGACATCATGGCGCCGATCGGCAAGGGACAGCGCGGACTGATCGTGTCGCCTCCGCGCGCGGGGAAGACGATCCTGCTCAACAAGATGGCGAACGCGATTGCGGAGAATCATCCGGAAGTGACCATCATCGTGCTCCTGATCGACGAGCGGCCCGAGGAAGTCACCGAGATGATCGCCAGCACCACGCGCGCGGAAGTCGTGAGCTCCACGTTCGACGAGGGAGCCGCCCGGCACGTTCAGGTTTCGGACATGGTGCTGGAGAAGGCAAAGAGGCTGGTAGAGCACGGGAAGGACGTGGTGATCCTGCTCGATTCGCTCACGCGTTTCGCACGCGCGCACAACACCGTCACGCCCCAATCGGGAAAGATCCTGTCCGGCGGAGTGGATGCGAGCGCGCTGCACAAGCCGAAGCACTTCTTTGGGGCGGCGCGGAACATCGACGGAGGCGGGTCTCTCACGATCATCGCCACTGCGCTCACTGAGACGGGATCGCGCATGGACGACGTGATCTTCGAGGAGTTCAAGGGAACGGGCAACATGGAGCTGGTGTTAGACAGAAAGATCGCGGACAGAAGAATCTTCCCGGCGATTGACATTCTGAAGTCAGGCACGAGAAAGGAAGAGCTCCTTCTCAGTCAGGCCGAGATCAACCGCGTGATCCTGCTGAGGCAGTTCCTCGCCGACATGCCCGAGACCGAGGCGATAGAGTTCCTGCTCCGGCAGATGGCCAAGTCGAAAAACAACAAGGAATTTTTCACGCAGATGGCACAGGGGTAGGCGCAATTGAACGCCGCGCTGGCACGGTATCTGGCGGTGGACTACGGCCGGAAGCGAATCGGTCTCGCGATCAGCGACACCATCGGAATGATCGCCTCTCCCGCCGGCTTCATCGTCCGACGTGAGGGAAAACGCGCCCCGATCGCGGAGATCATCAGGCGCGCAACCGCGCTGGAGGCAGCGGGTTACCTCATGGGACTACCCCTCGACGGAGAGGGCGAAGAGACAGAGTGGACAGCCGAGATCCGCTCCGTCGGGGCCGAAATCGCGAAACGTACCGGCCTACCAGTTCGTTTTCTGGATGAGCGCTTCACCACCGCGGCCGCACTGCGGACGATGAAGGAGATTGGCGAATCCACCCGTGGCCGCAAGGGCGATGTAGATGCGCTGGCCGCGACAATTCTGCTCCAACATGCACTCAACGTTCCGGATTGATATCCGCTTCATTCTGGTTGCAGCGTGCGTCACGATCACCGCCTGCGGGACACCGCACGGTGTCGCGACGCGTGTGATCGTTCCGCGTGGAGCAAGCTTCGGAGAAGCGGCGGACTCTCTCGCCAAGGCGGAGATAATCGGCTCGCCCCGCCTCTTTCGGCTGTACGGGCGTATCGTGGGCGGCGACCGGAACATCAAGCCCGGCACCTACCTGTTGAAGCAAGGGACTCCGTGGAAGGACATCGTGGACGCGCTGAATGGCGGGCATGGACTCGTCAACACGATGACCGTTCCGGAGGGTTATTCGCTGCAGCAGATCACTCCGCTGCTCACACGCACGCTCGGGGTGCCGGCGGATTCAGTCAACTTCGCGGTGCGCGACACCGCGCTACTGGCGCGACTGGACATACCGAACCCGACTCTCGAGGGTTACCTCTTTCCCGACACGTATGCCTTCCCCGCCGGTACCACCGCGCGACAGGCGGTGCGAGTTATGGTGCAGGGATTCGAGAGACGCTGGAAGCCGGAATGGGAGGCGCGACTCCCAGACCTCAAGATCAACCGGAACGATCTGGTGACGATGGCGTCCATCGTCGAGAAGGAGGCCAAGATTCCGGAGGAGCGGCCGGTGATAGCCGCGGTCTACTACAACCGCCTCAACCGGGGAATGCTTCTCCAGGCTGACCCGACAGTGCAGTATGCGCTGGGCCATCACGTCGGTCGCGTATTGTACCGCGATCTCGCGGTCAAATCTCCCTACAACACTTACCTGAACGCCGGCTTGCCTCCGGGTCCCATTGGGTCACCGGGTGCCGCAAGTCTGGCGGCGGCGGCCAATCCGGCGAAGGTGCCGTACCTCTATTTCGTGGCGAGCGCGGACGGCCACCACGAGTTTCGCACGACGCTCCAGGAGCACACGAGCGCTATCCGGCAGGTGCACGGCGCGACGACTACCGCTGCTCGAGAGGTCAGCTCCAAGCCAACAGCGAAGTCGATCGCGAAGCCAGCGGCAAAGTCGACCACCAAACGCAAGACGCCATCGTCGAAGACTCGCGCGAGCGCGAAGAAACGAGTCACGAGCCACTAGGCAGATGCTCGATCCGCGGATCCTGCGTCTCGTGGCGATCACCGACGATGCCTTGGACCGGCGTACAACCATCGTCGAGCGCGTCGCCGCAGCGGTGCGGGGCGGGGCCACCAGCGTTCAGCTCAGACTGAAGAGCGCGACACCTCGCGAGGTTGTCGAGATCGCGCGTAGTCTCGTCGACGCCATCCGAGTCCCAATCATCGTAAACGACCGCGCCGACATCGCGCTCGCCGCAGGGGCTGCCGGCGTTCACGTGGGAGGAGCTGACCTTCCGGTTGCGGCCATCCGACGGTTCGTGCCCGCCGGGTTCATCATCGGCGCATCCCTCGGCGGCGACGATGAGCTCGAGAATGCGAAGAGCGCGGACTACGTGGGAATCGGACCGGTGTTCTCCACCGAATCGAAGAACGATGCGGGGAGCGCCATCGGGATCGACGGGTTCAGGCGCCTCGCCGCACTATCAAAGCTGCCGGCGGTGGCAGTCGGCGGAATCACCGCGGAAGGCGCTTCGCGCGTCATCAAAGCGGGAGGAGCGGGCGTCGCCGTCATCAACGCGATCTTTGCGCATGGCGATCCCGAGCACGCGGCCCGTCTGCTCGCCGACGCCATCGGAATGTGATGTCCGGCCCCTGCTGAGCCTTGCGGTGGCGCCGATTATGGCGCTTGCTCTGTGGTGCATTCGCCTGGCGCATCGCTCTGTCGATATCCATTGACACCGGCGGGCTCAGAAAAAGGTCGACCAAATCGGGATCGAACTGAGTCCCCCGCCCATTGGCGATGGCCGTGATCGCTGCGCTAAAGCTCCGTGCGTGACTGTAGCGCCGCTGGTGGGTGATGGCGTCGAAGCTGTCGGCGATGCTGACGACCCTCGCGGCGAAGGGAATCCGTCTCCCCTGGAGCCCGCGCGGATATCCGGTGCCATCCCAGCGCTCGTGGTGCGCGGCAACGCCATGACCCAGGTCGGGATAGAAGTCGGCGAGCGGCGCGAGCACTTCTGCTCCGCGCTCCGGGTGGGTCATCACTGCCTGGCGCTCCTCGGGCGTGAGCGTCGATGGATCGTGAAAGATGTCCGTCAGCGCTTCGTGAAACTTGCCGATGTCATGAAAGAGTGCGATACGCTCGATGCTGCGCAGAAGCCGCCCATCGAGGTCCGCCGCCTCACCGAGAATCAATGAGTAGGTTGCGACCCGCCGGACATGCGCGCCGGTAACTGCGTCGTTGGCATCGATGGCATCGAGCAGCGTCTCGAGCGTCGCTGCGCCCAGACGCTCCGCGCGATTTCGGTCGCGGTGCTCCCGATAGAGGAGAACGCCTGCGACGGCACCGATCGAAAATGGAAGAATGCCTCTCATGCTGGACCCCCTCGCAAGAACCGTACAGCACCGGGACGGTGCGCACCGTGGCGGCGTTGGATCGGACTCTGGAGATTACATTCACGCATGACAGTCGCGCGAGTGAACGCCAAGGGGGCACGCCGGTGGCAGAGCGGGCATCCGTGGATCTACCGCACCGACGTGACGCAGCGCCCGCTGGTGGAAGCCGGAGCGGTGCTCGTCCACGACAACCGCGGGAAGCCGCTGGGGTGGGCGCTCTGGAGTCCGCGCTCGGAGATCTCGCTTCGGCTTCTCGACGGCGACCCGTCTGCCGTTATTGACCAGGCGTGGTGGGATCGACGAATCGCTTCCTCGATCGCAAGGCGGGCCACGCTCGATGATCACACGAACGCGTTCCGGCTGATCCATGGCGAGGCCGACGGATGCCCATCGCTGGTCTGCGACCGCTTCGACGCGTGGCTCGTGGTGCAGTTCATGAGCGCCGGGCTCGAGTGTTTTCGCGAAGAGATCCTGACGTCGCTCCGATCTCTTGCGGAGCCGGCGGGGATTCTCGCGCGAAACGATGCCGCGCTCAGGAGCAAGGAAGGACTGCCGCGAGAGATCGTGGTTCTTCACGGTGAGGTCCCGCGCGAGATCGAGGTACACGAATACGGAGTGAAATTTCTGGCTGCGCCATGGACCGGACAGAAGACGGGTGCATTTCTCGATCAGAGAGAGAACAGGCACTTCGTCGGAACGGTGGCGCGCGGGCGGGCGCTCGACTGCTTCAGCTACCACGGGTCGTTCGCGCTGCATCTCGCGCGCCGGGCAACGCACGTGACGGCGCTGGATTCTTCGGGGCCGGCACTCGCGCGTGCGGCAGAAAACGCCGAGCGAAACTCACTCGCCAATATCTCGTTCGTGGAGGCCAACGCGTTCGATTATCTGCGCGAAAAGGAACGCGAAGGAACGACGTTCGACACCATAGTCCTTGATCCACCCGCGTTCGCAAAGACACGCTCGGCGCTCCCGGGTGCAATACGCGGCTACAAGGACATCAACCTGAGGGCGATGCGTCTGCTCGCGCCGGGCGGATTGCTCTACACGGCGAGCTGCAGCTTTCACCTCACCAGATCCCTCTTCCTCGAAATGCTCCAGGATGCGGCGGCCGACAGCGGGCGGCGCATCGCCATACGGGCGCTCACCGGCCAGCCCATCGATCATCCCGAGGTGCTGACGATTCCTGAGACCGGTTACATCAAGGGCGCGCTGCTGGAGGTAATGGAGTGAGCATCAGCCGCGCTGGCACTTCGGGCAGAAGCAGGTGGAGCGGCCCGCCTGGACGATGCGCTTGATCTTCGTGCCGCAGCGCCGGCACTTCTCTCCCTCACGACCGTAAACCGAAAATCGCTCCGCGCCATCTCTGTCGGTGTACCGACCGGGAAGCTGCGTCTCCGGATCGAGCACGTGCCGTATCGCATCGACGAGCTTCTCGAGCTTCGCCCTCGAGAGGCTCGCGGCCGGATGCTTCGGATCGATCTTCGATTCCCAGAGAGCCTCCGCCGCGTAGATGTTGCCGAGCCCTGCGATAACCGACTGATCCATCAACACAGGCTTGATGGCGATCTTCTTTTTTTTCAGGACGTTCAGCAGGTACTGAGCGTCGAGCGAGGGATCGTTCGCCTCGCGACCGAGCTTCGGCAGGGAGGATGAACCCTTCCTGTCGAGAGTGATGGCCGAAAGCGCGCGACCATCCACCAGCGATACCCGCGTGCCGTCGGTGAGATCGATAACCGCGCGCGCAAAACGGTGGAGTGGATCTTCGATGGTTCCGATCTCCCAGTCGCCGTTCATCCTGAAATGCACGACGAGAGTATCACCGCTCTCCAGATGCAGGAGCTGGTGCTTCCCTCTGCGCTCGATGTTGACGATGCGCTTTCCCTTTGTGACACGCAATTGTGCCGGCGAGAGCTTCCGCTTGAGTGCGGGATGGATCGCCCTCACGGATGCGATCGACTTCCCCAGGGCCGCTCGAGTGAGCTCGCGAGCGGCCGCTTCGACTTCCGGTAGCTCAGGCAAGTGGTTGCGGTGCCGCGTTACTGGCGCGAAAGAGGGTGTGGTGTATCACGATTGAATTTCCAAACTAACTCTTGCGGCCCGGATCAAGGAGTCTACCTTACGCGCTTGACTATAGCACGCGTCTCGAGTCAACCACCATGCCGCAGCACCCCCCTCGTTCTCTAAAGCACGAATACGAGCTGTACGTAGAGAACGAGATCGAGAATTACAAGGAGTCCGTTTCCCGCTCCGCCATTCTGAAAATTGGCGACGAGGCTGCGGCGGTGCTGCGTGCTGAAGAGCAGTTCGTGATGGACGAGCTGCTTCTCTGGGCCGAAGTCGACCGGATCATCAAACAGCGCCAGCGCATTCCCTCCTACAACACCTGGCGGAGAAAGCGCATAAAGCTGCTGGAGGAGTACCGCCGTCCCGAGCACTGGGGACTTCGCTCAGATGGGATTCTCGCGCGCGAAGTCAGGCCGTCGGCCGAATCGCGCGTGCTGGTCGCCGGCGGAGACGTCGAGCCCGCCGCGCTCTACCTTGCCGCGCACGGCTGCGCGGTGACGGCTCTCGACAGCGAAGCCGACTCGCTCGAGCGAGTGATGAATGCGGCGCACGCCGCCGGCCTCACCGACAAGATCCACGGTTCCGTTGCAGGCATCGCCAGCTGGTTGCCGGACGGCGCTCTCAGCGCGGTGGTGTGCACGCCGGCCGCATTCGCGGGGCTTTCGGCGGAGGAGCGGATGCGCGCATTTGAGGTCCTTCAAAGCGCGACGCGGGACGGAGGCGTTCACCTGGTGGGCACGATCGTTCGCGGCCAGCGAGGCGTTTCGGTGACGGAGCTGCGCCGGCAGTATAAAGGCTGGTCGATTTCCGTCGAGGACGATTCTATCACCTCGAAGAGCTTTCTGGCGAAAAAGATCGCCAGCTAGGGCCGTGTCACAGTGACACGTGTGTCCTATCCGCGTGTGTCATTCCGCGACAGTTAGTTCTTGCCATTACCAGCCCTCCCGGTGCAAGTCTTTTGTTAACAATCACTTGCGTGCGACGTCCAACATGGCACGCCGAGTGCCTTTGATACGCCTGCGCCACGGAATGGCGAACCCAAAGTGAGAGCTAGAATGAAGAAGGATCGTAAGGAGATCGGCTTGACCGAGCCGTTCGGAATCATAATCTCGCGCGGAGACAGGACTGAGCCCACCCCGGTTTTCTCCGCGTATATCTGGGGACCCGCGCCTGAGCCCGTCGTTGAGAGCGCGACCGCGACCCGAGCTGCCTGAAGCTCGGCCGCTACTATAAGAACGACCCCCCCGAGGGGGACATCGCTCTCTATGGCTCCGCGGTCTGACCGCGGAGCCTTTTTGTTTGGCGCTCCATTGGCGACACGGGCCGATCGGTGCCTGATACCGGTACGCGGCTTGCCCTTCTGGCGAACGTGGAACAACCAGCGCCGGATTGGGAAGGTGAGCGACACGCACTGCTCGCGCAGCGTATCTCCGATATCGGCCTGGAGATTCGGGGTACTCCCCTGGAGAAGCTCGTCAACCAGCTCTATGAAGAACTGGCCGAGAAAGGCCTGGCGTTCAGGCCGCCGGTTTATCTCAGCGATCAATGGGGATGTCCAGACGGCACGCCGCTGATCGGTGTCCCCTTTTATCTCGCCGACCCGCGCCTGTCGCGAATCGAAGAAGATTATTCCTCGGCCGTCGAGTCCGCTGAAGACTCGATGCGATACCTCCGGCACGAAGCCGGTCACGCATTCAATTACGCGTATCGCCTCTATGACCGGGCCGACTGGCGACAGATTTTCGGACCATACTCTCGGCCCTATCGCGATCGATATCGCGCAAACCCGTTTTCCCGCGATTTCGTGCGGCATATACTGGGCTGGTACGCACAGAAGCATCCCGACGAGGATTTTTCGGAAACGTTCGCGGTGTGGCTGACTCCAGGACTCGACTGGCGCCGATCGTACGAAGGGTGGGGCGCGCTCGCGAAGATAGAATACGTCGATCGCGTGATGGCGGAGATCGCGCAGGAGGTACCAAAGGTACCAGAGGTTCCGGAGCCATCGGAAGAGGATCTTCCCGTTACCGCCATGCAGTATACGTTGGCGGAGCACTATGAGGAGAACGACGAAAAGATTCCCATCCGCGATCCACGGCTGTTTGACGGGGATCTCCGGACGATCTTCGTCACCGGAGACCAGGCGCCGGCTGGCGTTCCCGCGGGCCAATTCATCTCGCGGCACAAGCGTGAGATCGTCACGCGCATCTCATATTGGACCGGCGAGCATTCCACGATCGTGCGACAATTCGTCGACTTCCTGGTCGAGCGCGTCACGAGTCTCGAGTTGAAGCTCGGCGGGCTGGAAGCCTCCACACTCATCGAGCTCACGGCTTTCGGAACAGCGGTCATGATGAACTATCGTCATACCAACACGATCGACGGCGCCGAGACGCCGGAGGACGAGTGAAGATCACGGTGCTGCACAGCAAGGATGCGCTCGATCCGCCTGTCGATCCCGTTCTCGACCAGCTCGACGCCGCTCTACTCGCTTCGGGTCACACGACCCGAAGGCTCCCGGTGGATGATGTCATACAGCCGCTCATCAACGAGCTGACGAGCGAAGCGCCAGATCTGGTGTTCAATCTCGCCGAATCGTTCAGGGGAAAGAGTGCGCTCGAGTCGAACGTTGCCGCGTTGCTCAACCTCATCGACCTGCGGTACACGGGATCGAGTCCCGCCGGATTGATTCTCGCGGGCGACAAGACGCTGACAAAGAAGGTTCTCGCCTTTCACGGGATACTCAGCGCGAAGTTCGCGACGATGTATCGCGGGCAGGTGGATTGGGCCGGCGACATCAGCTTCCCGCTGTTGGTCAAGCCGCCGCAGGAGGATGCGTCGCTCGGAATCACACAGAAGTCAATCGTGAACGACGTCAAGGAGCTTCTCGACGTGATGGGTAGCATACAGGCGGAATATCAGTCGCCGGTGCTGGTCGAAGAGTTCATCGATGGCAGGGAGTTCTACGTCGGCGTGCTCGGCAACAGCAAGGCCGAGGCGCTGCCGATCATCGAGCTGGACTTCTCGAAGTATCCGAAGGGCCTCCCGAAGATCGCCAGCTGGGAAGCGAAGTGGGGAGACGACGGCGACGAGAAGGGCGCCGAGTTCGAGGGGACGGAGTCAGTGTTTCCGACCGATCTTCCGGATGAGCTTGCACAGAAGATCCAGCAGGTGGCCATCGATTCCTTCCATGCGCTTCGCCTGCGCGATTACGGGCGCATCGATCTTCGCGTGACCGCGAGGGAAGAGATCTATGTCATCGAGGCGAACCCGAATTGTTACCTCGAGGAAAAAAGCGAATTCGCGAGAGCGGCGAAGCAATCCGGAATCGAGTACCAGGCACTCATCGCGCGAATAGTCGAGCTCGCCAGCGCACGTTATTCACGTTGAGCAGGCTCTCGGTCCTGAACGCAAAAAAGCCGGCGAGATCGCCGGCTTTTCCGTTGATGCAAAAGACTTCTGACGCTTAACGGCTCTTTTTGCGGCCGCTCTTTCTCGCGCCTGCCTTCTTGCGCGCGCCGCCCTTGCGGCTCGACTTCCGCGCGCTCTTGCGGCTGCTCTTCTTTGCAGAGCTCTTGCGCGCGCTCTTCCTACGGCCACCCTTCTTCGCTGCTGCCATTGTCGTCTCTCCACGATGAAGTAAAACTCTCACCCGACTCCCTGATGGAACCGGCGAGTCCTGCATCGCGTCCTGACTGGCCCGCGGGTTACAAAACTCAATGCGACGACGAATGCACACCGCACTTGGTAACCGCTCGCGAATATAGAATGCATGGGATGTGCATGCAATACTTTGTTCCGCATTCGATTTTCGGAAATTACGATCACTTCCAAAAGCGGCACGAAGCGCGCAGCTTAAGAAACGCGATGCGCGCGCGAAGTTTCTCTCGACTCTCAATGGAGTAGCCGCTTGTGAAAGCGCTGGTGAAGGAATCCGCTGCACCTGGTTTCAAGCTCAAGGATGTCCCTGAGCCAGTGATCCGCGACGATGAAGTTCTCATTCGCGTCAGGCGCGCGGGAGTCTGCGGTACCGACGTGCACATCTACGAGTGGGACGCGTGGGCGAGCGCGCGATGCAAGCCGCCATTCGTCGTCGGCCACGAATTCGCGGGCGACGTCGTGCAGGTGGGCCGGTTCGTGACCGATGTCAGCGAGGGCGACCGCGTCACGGCCGAGGGTCACATTGTGGACGGGAGATGTCTCCTCTGCCGCACCGGCAACTCTCACGTCTGCCCGTACACGAAGATCATCGGCGTCGATCGCGATGGATGCTTCGCCGAGTACATCTCGATGCCCGCGACCAACGTGTGGCATCTCGATGACGGGATCTCATACGACATCGGTAGCATCCACGATCCAATGGGCAACGCGTTTCATACGGCGCTCACAGCTGAGATTCCGGGAGCCACGGTGCTTGTGACCGGATGCGGACCGATCGGAATCTTCGCGGTCGGGATCTGCAAGGCCGCCGGTGCCTCGCGAATCATCGCGACCGATATCAACGAGACGCGGCTGGCACTGGCGAAGCGCATGGGCGCGCACGACGCGGTCCATCCCGAGCAGGCAGAGAGCATCGTGAAGAGCGCGACCGGAGGGCTCGGTGTCGATGTCGTGCTGGAGATGTCGGGAGTACCGTCCGCCATCCACCAGGCGCTCGCTCTCGTCCGGGTAGGGGGAAGAGTGCAGATGCTCGGCCTTCCCTCAAAGACGATCGAGATCAACCTCGCGACGGAGGTGATCTTCAAGGGTCTCACCATCTACGGAGTCGTTGGACGCCGGATGTACGAGACGTGGCATCAGATGACGCGCTTTCTCCGGTCCGGCCAGTTCGATCCGACCCCGGTCATCACGCATCGCTTCCCCATCACCGAGGCCGACGCCGCGATCGCGGCGATCAAGTCGGGCGAAGCGGGCAAGGTCATCTTCGAAATAGCGTGACAGGAATTCTTCGGCTTCAATCCTTGAGGGCACAGTGGCGCTGAACACGAACTTCGATTCCGAGCTACAGACCGCGATCGAGAAGCTCAAGCAGGATCGCGTTTACAAGCGGCTCAACTACCTCGAATCGCCGCAGTCGGCGCGCGTCCAGATGGAAGGCCGCGGCGAAGTGTTGATTCTCTCATCCAATAACTATCTGGGATTGAGCAACGAACCGAGTGTGGTGCAGGCCGGCATCGATGGGCTGAAGCGGTTTGGCGCCGGAACGGGGAGCGTGCGTTTCATCTGCGGGACCTTCACGATTCATCGGGAGCTCGAGCAGGCGATCGCGGATCTCGTGGGGACGCAGGCGTCGCTCAGCTACGTATCGGCGTGGAACGCCAACGAAGGGCTGACGGCGTCGATCGTCGAGGAGAACGACTTCGTGATCTCGGATGCGCTGAACCACGCTTCGATCATCGATTCGATCAGACTGGCGAAGTCGATCACGAAATGTACGACCGTTGTCTACGCACACTCCGACCTCGATGATCTCAAGGCAAAGCTCGTGAGCGGCAAGAGCGCGCGCCGGCGGATTATCTGGACCGACGGCGTGTTCTCGATGGAAGGGAGCATCGCGAAGCTCCCGGACATTCTCGAGCTGGCGAAGGATCACGATGCGATAGTCGTAATGGACGACTCGCATGCAACGGGGGTAATGGGCGCGACCGGACGCGGCACGGCAGAGCATTTCGGGGTTCTCGGCGAAGTCGACATCATCACCTCGACGCTCGGCAAGGCGCTCGGCGGTGCCGCCGGGGGATTTGTCGCGGGCCTTCGATCGCTGTGTGACATGCTGACACAGCGATCCAGGCCTCAGCTCTTCTCCAACGCTCTTCCGCCCACGGTTGCGGCCAGCGCGTTAGGGGCGATCCGGCATCTGGAGCACCATCCCGAGCTGGTGGGGAAGCTTCACGAGAACACACGCTACTTTCGGGGCGCGATCTCCGAGGCGGGGTTCAAACCCCTGGCCGGCGAGACACCCATAGTACCGATAATCGTGGGGGAGACGGCAACCGCCATAAAAATGAGTGACATGTTGCTGGACGAAGGCGTCTTTGTGACAGGGTTCGGCTTTCCGGTCGTGCCTCAGGGGCAGGCGCGCGTGCGTTGTCAGCTCAGCGCGGCCCACTCACGCGACGATCTGGACCAGGCCATCGAGGCCTTCAAGGCCGTCGGAAAGAAGCTAGGCATAATCTAGAGGGCGCCTCCATGCAGAAGCTCAGAGCAGTCGCAGTGGCAGTGATCTCAACATGCGTTGTTGCTGCGCACGCTGATGCGCAGGCGATGCGGAATTTCGACAACTCCTGGTTCTGGGGAGCGAAAACCGGAATCAACACGTTCTCGGCGCCCGGCCATGGAAACACGTCGACGGCCAACCTGGGCCTGGACTGGCTGATCACCCGTAGCAAGGGCGGGCTCTACGTGTCCGCGGATCAATCGATCTTCGAGCGCGATGTCGAGATGTTCGACCAGTCGGCGACGACTGGCCAGCGCACGTTGCAAGTCAATGATCTGCGCCGCATCAGCTTCGCCGGCGTCGCGTTCCCGAAGCACTTCGGCAAGGTGACACCATACGCCGGACTCGGATACATGATCGCCGTCCTCGGGGACGTCAGAATCATGAGCGACAGTGCGAATTCGCCGCCGAACAATTCATTCATCGACGGCGTCGAGCAGCTCCGGAGCCGCGGATCGGTACTCGGAATGGGCGGTGTTCAGATCCAGACGATGCGCGCCGCCATCTTCGTGCAGGAGACGCTGCTCCCCAGCAACAGGAACTTCCTCTTCCCCAGCATGCTATCGTTTTTCGAGTTCGGAATTCGTTACAACTTCGGAAGCTCGATAGATCGGGAGTAGATTCGCTAATCGCGACTGCAAGCGGCGCCCTGAACGGGCGCCGCTTTTTTTTGGTTCATCGCGGACTCGTTTGCAATGACGCTCGAATCAAGAAGTGCAGCCTAGTGGCCAAAAAGGCTTGCTCCTTGCTCTCTGCTGTCTGTTGCCCGTTGCCCGTAACGGGAAACGGGTAACGGGCAACGGGTAACGGGTTACAGCATCACCCCGAGAGTTTCCCCTTCGACACGAATGAATTCCCACGCACTATCCAGCGCAGCGGCCAGTCTGCCGAGCGGGTTATGCCGATTCTTGTCGTCACCGCAACGCCGCTGTCGGGAATGTGCTCGCCCTCCCGCACCACGATTGGCTTTCGCTGAAGGCTCTTCCCACTCATCGAACCGACGATGCCGAGCGCCATGCACAGCTTTCCAGGACCATTGGTGAGCTCCGGCTCGCTCCTCACTCGCGGACGACGCTCCCGCATGAGAGAGATCCCATCCAAGGGCTCGATTGCGCGCACCAACACCGCGCTCGGCAGTCCTTCGCCGCGCGTAACCGCGTTGAAGCACCAGTACATCCCGTAGATGAAGTAGACGTACGAGATGCCCGGGTGTCCGTACAGCGTATTCGTGCGCACGGTGCGTCCGACCACCGCGTGGCACGCCTGGTCGTGCTCGCCCAGGTAGGCTTCGGTCTCGACTATGATCCCGCTGGCGCGGCCCTCGTTGGTTTCACACTCGAGGACCGTGCCAAGCATGTCGCGCGCAACCAGCTCCGTCTCGCGGTCGTAAAAGCTCCGCGGGAGGATACGGCTCACAGCTACTCTGCTTCTGTCTTGCTGCGGCTCTTTCGCGCGGAGCGCCGAGGCGTGGGCTTGTCACCCGCTTCGCCGGCGGACGCTGCCGATTTCCTTCCCTTCCGCGGCTTGGCATCTGACGCCGCGGCAGCGCGCTTCCGAGGGGCGCGCGGCTTGACCACGCTTTCGGAGAGTGCGTCTTCTCCAATCACAGGAAGCTCGGGCGCAGCCGGCGAGGAAACGGCAGGTGGCTGCAATGTCTCGACGACTCCTACGGACAGGAGGTTCAGTGGCGGCGCGCCAATTCTGGCTCCGATGGAGCCGCGTCCGCGGCGCGCTGTACCACCACCGCGCGCTCCCATGCCATGCGGAGCCGACGGTACGGCAGTAGCTGCGACCTTTGGTGGCTCGGAGGCCGCGAGCTGCTGGCTCACCGAGGTAGATGACGCGGCCGGCGCGACTTCGTAATCGCTGCCACGTCTCCGCAGGTCAACGATGTCCGCGTCATGCGCATCCTGCAGAATTCTCAGGAAATTGTGCTCACTGAGGCTCTCGCTGTCCCGGCCCAGCAACTCTCGCGCGGTTGCGCGCACCTGACTGGCACGCACGCTGCTGCCAGCCTCTCCAACGGAGCGGCGAACGAGATTGAACGCTTCATCGCGCGTGAGTCTCAGACCACTGGCTCCGATCTGGTCTCCATTGGTCGATCGTGTCGAGGCGACAAGTGACAACTCTGGCGACGATGCGGTTGCACCCTCTGGCCGCGTTTGGGCACCAGCGACCGCGGCGCGCGGTGGGCGACCGGCGCGATCACGCACATTGCCGCGGCCGCCTCTTCTGCCGCGTCGCGGCCGTTCCGTCGAGTCCGTTTCCTCTGTAGCCGGAGCCCTGGATGCTTCGGTCTCAATTCCGTTTGGCTCGGCGACCGTGGCGCCACCAGCACGCGGCAGTCCGACCTCGAACTGTCCGTTCTCCAGCTTGGTGAGTGTGAGAAGGTTTCGGTGCGCGGCCTCGGAGACGAACCGGGAAAATTTCGACATGCCGAGGTTCTTCTCGTCGAACGAGCTGTCGATCTGCTGCATCACCTGCTTGAGGCGGTCAGCGCGCATCACGTCGCCGTTTCGCTTCATTCGGGCGACGGCCTCGGACACGAGCTCCCAGGGATCGCGCTTGATGACTTCTTCTTCTCCCGTCTTCACCAGACCGGCGAGCGCGTTGTAGCTGTAGTACTCATCGCAATTCTGCACGAGCAGATCGCTCGACGATTCGCGGATTCCTACACCGATGACGTACTTGCCGTACTCCTTGAGCTTGATGACGAGACTCGAGAAATCGGAATCGCCGGACAGCAGAATGAACGTTCCGATCTCGGGCCTGGTGAACACCAGCTCCAGCGCATCGATCGCGAGCCTGATGTCGGTCGCGTTCTTCTTCGCCGAGCCGTAAGCGGGGGCGAAGATGAGATCGATCGAGGATTCAGCCAGCGGGACAATGTACTGCGGGTAGCGGCGCCAGTCCGCGTATGCCCGCTGGACCGAGACTTTGCCCTTTACGATGTCGGAAGAGAGGAGATTCTTGAGCTCCGTCTGAAGGTCGGAGCGAATGCCCATCGTGACGTTGTCGAAATCGATGAGCAATGCTGCGTTGGGCGCGTGCTGAGCGGTGGAACCGATTGGCGCGGGGGACATTGCCTGTGGCCCGCGGTGAACCGGGGCTACGTGACGGTGCGCGCTGGTTGGCGCGGACCGGTGTGGTCTTGGAGTCATGAATTGTAGGGATTACATGTGCAAGGCTGCGTGCCGGCGACTTTGCCGCTACGGCTGCACGCCGTTTTGATCCTGCGACGGACGCCGCAGGCGGTGCGTCTTCAGGTCCAAGCGATCGCGTCAACATATGGTTGACCGGTCGCCGGATCCTCGAAGTCGCGCCGTACGAGTGTAATTTATACGGGAATCCCCATGAATCAACTCCGGTTCCGCACGCGCCTCGTTCTGATCCTCTCGTTGTTCGCGATTGTGCCGGCGTTTCTGCTGACGCTTTTGTGGAGCGGAACGGTGAGCACGGCCCTGCCACTCGTGACCGGGCGGGCCGCCTGGGACAGTGTCGCGGCGAGCGGGGAGAGGGCTATCGCCGCGGCCCGCCAGGGCCGCCTGACCCCTCCGCAGCGCATCGCGATCGACGAGCACGAGCGCGAGCTACGGAGCTCGGTGGAGCAGGCGCGGCGCTACAGCTTCCTGGCCGCGCGAACCGTGCGTGTCGTCGCGGTAGCGGGCATAGTTGTCTTGCTCGTGCTCACCGGCGCCGCATCGCGGGTGGCGGGGCATCTGAGCCGGCAGTTGAGCCGTCCGCTCGACGAGCTGGTGCGGTGGACGGAATTGATTGGACATGGCGAGCCGTTGCCTCCGCCTGCCGAGCCTTTCGCTGTTTCGAGCGCCGGAAAGAATGGCGATCAGAGAGAGACGACGATTCAGGTCACGACCAGCCGCGTGCGCGGCGCCCCCGAGTTCGAGACCCTGCGGCGCAGCATGCGGGAGATGGTGTCGGAGCTGGAGCTCGGACGGCAACAGGCCGTCGAGGCGGAGCGTCTCCACGCTTTCAGGGAGAGCGCGCGGCGGGTGGCGCACGAAATCAAGAATCCGCTGACGCCGATTCGATTTGCGCTGGCGAGATTGCGGCGGGAAGCGTCGCCGGACCTTCAGGAAGATGTCGGTGTGATCGCGATGGAGTCCGATCGTCTCGATCGCATGGCAAGGAGCTTCGCGGAGTTCGGCCGACTCCCTGAGGGACCGCCTTCGGAGATCGACATGGGCGAGCTCGTGCGGTACACCGCCCGCAGCTGCGTGCCGTCAAACATTGCCCTGGATCTCGAGATCGACGAGAATCTTCCGAGAGTACACGGCCACAACGGCGCACTGGCGGGCGCTCTTACCAACGTCTTACTGAACGCGGTTGATGCGTCGGGTGAAAGCGGCCGTATCACGGTGAAGGCGCGCGCCGTCGAGCTTGGGGGTCGGAGCGCGGTTCGCATCTCGGTAGCGGACGACGGTTCGGGGATTCCGCCGGAGAAGCTCGAGAGCATCTGGGAGCCCTATGTAACGAACAAACCCGGAGGCACGGGATTGGGGCTGGCCATCGCGCGACAGGCTGTTTGGGCGCATGATGGAACCGTGGAAGCGACCAGCACGTTGGGACATGGAACAGATATCCAGTTCACGATACCTGCAGACGGCCCGAGCGCCGAGAGGAAGAGTTGATGATTGGACCTGAGATAGCCGTTCCACTCGGTGCGTTCGCGACCGCGATCATCATGGGGATAGGCATCCCGCTCGCGAGAGCATGGGCGAGACGGATGGATTCAGAATCCAGGCAGCCGCGCATACCGACGGAGGTTGCCGGACGGCTCGAGCGGATTGAGCAGTCCCTCGAGGCAGTCGCGATCGAAGTGGAGAGAATCTCGGAGGGGCAGAGATTCACCACCAAGCTCCTCTCCGAAGGGAGAGGCCCGGCTGAAGCGCGCCAACTCGCTTCTACGGGCACAGCTGCGCAGGATCGCTCCACGTAGGTGCCCATCGTTCTCATCGCCGACGACGAGCCGAATATCCGGCGGATGGTCGGCGCGCTGCTCGCCGGCGAGGGCTATGAGGTAGCCGAAACTCCGAATGGGGTCGAAGCTCTCGCCAGGGTAAAGGAGGGCGAGCCCGACGTCGCAATGCTCGACCTCATGATGCCCGGAGAGATGGACGGAATGGCGACGCTCGGAAAGCTGCGTGAGCTCGCGCCCGATCTGCCCGTGATCATGATGAGCGGGCGCGCGGGCCTCGCCGATGCCGTCAAGGCGACGAAGCTCGGCGCATTCAATTTCCTGGAAAAGCCACTCACGCCAGAGGGCGTACTGCTCGCCGTCGCTTCCGCTCTCGAGCTGAGGCAGACCCGTCGCGTTGCGCGCGAGCTGCGCGCGGAGCTTGGCTTCAGCGGACAGATGGTTGGCAAGAGCAGCGCGATGGCGGTCGTACGGAAGCTGATCGCCCGGGTAGCGCCGACGGATGCGCGGGTACTGATCACGGGCGAATCCGGAACCGGGAAGGAGCTCGTCGCCAGCGCAATCCACGAGGCGAGCGAGCGCCGCGACAAGCCGTTCGTGCGCGTCAATTGCGCGGCCATCCCGCGCGATCTGGTCGAGAGCGAGATGTTTGGGCACGAACGCGGCGCTTTCACCGGCGCAACGCAGACACGGATCGGCCGCTTCGAGCTGGCGCATCGCGGCACTCTCTTCCTCGATGAAGTCGGTGACCTGGGTCCCGATGCGCAGGCCAAGCTGCTGCGCGCGATCGAGGTCAGGGAGATCCAGCGCGTAGGCGGAAATCGCGTGATTCGCGCGGATGTGCGCATCATTTCGGCAACCAATCACGATCTCCTGCGTGCGGTTCGCGCCGGCACGTTTCGCGAGGACCTCTATTTCAGGCTCAACGTCATCCCTCTCGCTATTCCACCGCTGCGCGAGCGCGGCGACGACATCTTCGATCTGGTTGAGCATTTTTCCGAACAATTTCTACAACGGACCGGGCAGGCGAAGCCGCGATGGAGTCGCGAAGCGCTCACACTCCTCCGCCATTATCCGTGGCCGGGAAATGTCCGCGAGCTGGCCAATATCGTCGAACGCCTCGCCATCCTTTATCCCGGGTCGGAGATGACAGGACCTCGGATCGAGGATGTTCTCATCGTCGATCGCGATGATTCCGACGACGGACCCGTGCCGGCTGTGGCGTCTGATGCGTCACACGCTGCGCGCGAGCCGCTTTTGCGGGCGGATTTGTCTTCACTAGCGGACAGGCTCGACACCTTCGAGCGGTCAATCATCATGCGTGCACTCAGTGAGGCGGGCGGAAACATCGCCGACGCAGCGCGCAGACTTCAGACCGACCGTCCGAATCTCTATCGCCGCATGAAGCGGCTCGGAATCAATGCAACGAGGGTATAAGGGCGACATGACGAAGCAAATCATTCTCGAATGCGCGCTCCTTGCGACTCTCACATGCGGTTTCCCCGCTGTCGCCCAGGCGCAGGTTGTCGATACGACGGTCAGTGACACGACCGCGGAAACCCACGGACTCTGGGCAAGCGCTGGCAGAAGCAGCAGGTTAATAGTCACCACCGGAAAGACGTACAACCGCGTCGAGGGACTGCCCGTTTTCGTGGGGCCTGTTTTTCAGGACAGCTCCGGCCGCGCGGTATTCAACGCATCAGTGCTCGGAATCATCCGGAGCGCCGATACGTTTCACTGGGATGGCGAAAACGTCGGCCACCGAGTCGCGGCCGAGATGCGAGTCGGCCGCGAGAGGGGCTACGCGCTCGGCGTTTTATCCTACGACATCGTTACACCGGTGGAGACTTGGCAGTTTGGAGACCCCGATGCGGGGTTGGCGACATTCTTTGCCCACCGCGACTTCCGCGATTATTTCGCCAGACACGGCGCCAATGCCACCGCGACGTTTCACATGAGCGCGCACAGCAGTCTCGCTCTCGACTGGGCCGATGAGCGGTGGGCATCCCGCCGCGCGAGAAGCGTGTTCACGGTTTTCGGAAATGGAAAGCAGTGGCGCGCCAATCCACAGGTGGATGCTGGCCGCTTTCATCTCGGCGTCGCCCGCGCCAACATCGACACGCGAAACGACCAGAATAACCCGTCCGACGGGTGGCTGGTGCTCGCTGAATATGAGCGGGGATCGGGTACGGTAACGGATCCCGGTGCCTCGTCCCCGCTGGCGCGTCAGACGTTCTCGCCCCAGGTGACCTACGGCCGGGTGCTGGTGGATGTCCGGAGCTACAACCGCGTGTCTCCCACGACCGTTTTCAGTGCGCGGCTGGTACTCGGAGGATGGTTGCACGGGGATGAGCTCCCCCTCGAGAGGCGCTTCTCCGTGGGAGGGATCGGCACCGTCCCCGGATTCGATTTCAGAAAGGTGCATCCCGGTACCGTGGACGTATCGCAGTGCAGCGATGGCGCGATCCCGCCCGGGAACCCCGCTCAATGCGAGCGTGTCGCGCTGGCACAGCTGGAGTATCGGAGCGAGCTCCATTCATCCTTTTTCGACTTCCTCAACTCGAGGCCGATCAGATTGCGCCGGATCGGTTTCACCGTGCTGCCGACAGCCGTCGCATTCGTGGACGCTGGCAGGGGCTGGCTCGTCGGCCCGCGGACGGGAACGCTTCAATATCCCGGCGGGAGCATTCCTTCGTTCGGCACCTTCAGGACAGACGTCGGTCTCGGCCTCGACCTGGGCATCATCGGGATTTACGCTGCCAAGGCAGTATCGAGTGCAGAGGAGCCGGCGAATGTATTCCTCCGGGTGAGTCGGCGCTTCTAGGGATGCACAGAGCCTGGCTCATGCTTGCGGGCACGGTGTTGCTCGCTTCCCCGCTCATCGCGCAGAAGAAAGTGCGCCTTGAAGTGCTCCCTCCTCCGCAGAACGCGTGGGGCGCCGAGCCGCCACTCGTATCCTCAGCGGGCCTGCTCGCGGATGCTTCGATGCGGGATCTCCTCGCCAACGGATTCCCGGCGCGCCTGCACTACAGGCTCGAGCGCTGGTCCTCCGGCAGATGGTTCGACGATCTGAAAGCCGCAGCCACATGGGATGTGATTCTCAGGTACGATGTGATGGGAAAGCGCTATCAGACGCTACGCGTGGTCAACAAGAAGCCCGAGTCACTCGGCTTCTTCCCGACGGTCGAAGAGGCAGCGAGCACGGCCGAGGCTCCATTTCAACCGAAGATCTCGCTGCCGAAGAAGGGGCAGCGTGGCTACTACAATCTGTTGCTGGATGTCGAGATGCTTTCCCTGAGCGACCTCGATGAAGTAGAGCGTTGGCTGCGGGGGGAGCTCAAGCCCGCGGTGCGCGGCAAGAAAAACCCCGGAACGACGCTCACGCGCGGCGTCCGCACGATTGTCATCCGGCTGCTCGGCGGTGAGAAGCGCCATTACGAGGCGCGCACTGGCACATTTCGGCCTTAACTGCTTTGCGCGGTGCGTGTACGAGAGCTAGTGCGCGACGTGCAGGACCGCTTGTGGGTGTCGATGCTCGAGGTCTTCGAGGTGGTGGAGCGTCTCTTCGCCGTAGAACAGCTTGATGTATCTCGCTTGCGTCGGCGTCAGTCGCCGCACCGCCCAGCTCAGATGCACGAAGTGCGGCTCGACTGGCGGGTGCATCGGGTGCATGCCGATCTCGCTTGGAAGGCGATTGGCCTTTCTCGTGTTGCACGGGCTGCACGCGGTGACGACGTTCGTCCAGTCATTCGCACCACCGCGGGAGAGCGGGATGAGATGGTCGCGCGTCAGAGACTCGCGTGGCTTGAGCTCGATCTGTAAGCGCCCACAATACTGGCAGCGATAGCGATCGCGCGCGAACAGGAAGGTATTCGTCACCTGCCTACGAAAGCGACGTGGCACGTGAATGAAGCGCATGAGACGGATCACCGCCGGACGCGGAAGCGTCAGGCGCTCGGAACGAACAACGCGATCTGAATCAGCCTCGACGATCTCCGCCTTTCCATCGATGACCAGCCGCAGGGCGCGGCGCAGCGGAACCATCGTCAGAGGTTCGAACGAAGCATTCAGTGCCAGACAACCAACGATCAAGCACCCTCCCTTACTTGGCCCAACAAAATATACAACTCGTCAGCGCTACAGCGGGGACCAATCCACTACTATTTGCGACGACGCCAATGTTTCGCGGTAACTTGTGCGACTCTCGGCACCCTCCTCTCTCAGCCTGCCGCGGCACCTGCGCTCACCTCACTCGGCACCTGGGTGAGCCACCCATAACGGTCGGGCAGAGCTCCGGTTGCGATGCCCATGTACTCGTGTTGAATGGCGAGTGTCAGCGGGCCCGGCTTTCCCTCTCCGACCTGGATGCGGTCCACCGACCGAATGGGGGTGATCTCCGCGGCGGTGCCGGTGAAGAAGAGCTCGTCGGCGATGTAGAGCATCTCGCGAGGGATCGACTGCTCCACCACCTCCACTTCCATGTCGCGTGCGATCTGGATCACGCAGTCGCGGGTGATGCCGTTGAGAATGCCGGATCCGATCGTAGACGTGAACAGCTTTCCGTCGCGTACGAGAAAGAGATTCTCACCGCTGCCCTCCGACACGAAACCGAACGAGTCGAGCATGATGCCCTCGACGTAGTTGTCGATCCGGGCCTGCATCTTCGACAGCTGCCCATTCAGATAATTGCCCCCCGCCTTGGCGAGCGATGGGAAGGTATCCGGTGCGGGTCGCCTCCAGCTGGAGACGCAGACGTCAGCGCCATTCTTCAGAGCATCGGCACCGAGGTACGTGCCCCAGGTCCAGGGAATGATGAACACCTCGAGCGGCGTATCATTCGGAAGCACCCCCATCTGTTCCCCCGTCCTCAGCGCAATCGGTCGAAGATAGCAGTGCGGCAGCCCGTTCTCGGCGACCGTCTCCACCGCCGCACTCGACAGCTCTTCGAGTGAGTAGCGGAGCGGCATTCGGTAAATACGGCAGGAATCGGCGAAACGGCGCATGTGGGCGCCAAGGCGAAAGATTGCCGGGCCGCTGGGCGTCTCGTAGCAGCGGATCCCTTCGAATATGCTGGAGCCGTAGTGGACGACGTGGCTCATCACGTGGATGGTCGCATCTTCCCAGTTCACGAACCGTCCGTCGCGCCAGATTCGGTGGTGGTTATCTACTTCCGTCATGCAGCCAGACTTCCTTCAGGAGAAGAGAGGAAGATACCGAACCGCTGAGCCGGTTCGCTACTGGAGACGCGCCTCGGCCCAGGAGGCAAGCGCTGCGCCTGCCGCACGCATGCGCGCTGCAAGTGATCCATCCGCGCCTCTCACGTGTCCCTGATCGACGAGTATGCGGCCGCGCACCGTGACGAGATCGGCGGACCGGCCCGGCAGCGCGAAGATCGCCGCGGCGTAGGGGTCGCCTGCCGGCGTGGTGCGCGCAATGTCTATCCGGAACGCCGCGAGGTCAGCGTCTTTGCCAATCTCCAGCGAGCCAACCCGTGACTCAAGCCCCAACGCGCGGGCTCCACCAATGGTCGCGAGTCGGAGCGCCTCATGCGCTCCAAACGCATCGTGCCGCTGTGTGGCGGCGCGATGGACCAGAACCGCCAGGCGCGCCTCGTCGAGCATGTCCATGCGATTATTGCTTGCCACCGAGTCGGAGCCAAGCCCGACACGAATGCCTGCGCCAATCATGGGCAGGATGGGCGCGATGCCATGGCCGAACTTGGCGTTGGACGCGGGACAATGCGCAACGGCGCAGCGATGCCGCGCCATGATCTCGATGTCGGCAGCGTCCACGCGCACGCAGTGAATGAGGAGAGGTCCGCGCTCCAGAGCACCTCTCTCCTCCAGCAGCTTTATTGGCGAGCGCGCGCGCTGGGAGACGCCGATACCGCGCCGGTGCCAGCGCTCCGCAAAGTCGCCACTCCCGGCCGCGACCAGCTCGTGCTCCGCCGCGCTCTCGGCGATGTGCATTGCCAGGGGCAGATTGCGTGAGTTGGCGAAATGTGCGGCTGCATCATAAAGCGGATCCGAGACGGTATATGGCGCATGGGGCGAAACGCCGAGCGTGACGAGCTCCGTCTGTTCGCGATCGAGCTCGTCGATGCGTTTCTCCAGCTCGGTCATCGCCAGCGCGGCTTGCGACGGATCGGGACCGAAGACTTCCTGATACATGATCCCGCGCACGCCCATCTCGCGCATTGCCTGCATCGCGACGCCGGTCGAGCATGTATCGGCATAAGTGGTGACACCGGCCTCCAGCCCTTCGACGATTCCGAATCGTGCCGAATCCAGCAGCGTTTCGGTCGTCAGCGCCTCGTTCCGGCTCAGACGGAGCTTGTCGATCCAGTCGGTGAAGCAAAGATCCTCGAGGAATCCGCGCATCGCGGTGAGCTCGAGGTGCGTGTGGGTGTTGACGAGCCCCGGAAGAAGAATCGCGTCACCGAGCTCGTGGTCGTCACCTGCCGGTGCGCCGATACGAGGGCCAACGTATGTGATGACGCCGTCGCTCTCGGCGACGGTTCCATTCTCGATTGGCGGCTGGGTGATCGGCAGTACCCAGCGCGCGTGGTACCGCATCAGCGCGCTGGTGGAACCACCGACGGAATCGTGTCGGTCAGGATCAGCCGAGTCGGATTTCGGCGCGTAGTGTCGAACACTGTTGGCCTCCGCGGCGCAGAACGCGTCGGGACGGGTTTATAACCCGGTTGGATGAGAGGCGGGGTCACCCTGATGGGCGCCTGGATCCCACCGGAAGACTGGGGGGTCGTACGTAGGGCGGCAATAGAGTCCAAGGGATAGAGTCCCGGAGTGTCGTAGCCCAGGTGCTTGTCGCAATCGCGTGTTGGCTCGGTACCCGAGATGTAGAATTCGCTGATGACGAGCGGGCGCGGACAGTAGGGCGTCGCCAGCAAGCCGCTACTGACGTCGATTTCGCGCGTCACGATCGACACCGGTTTCGGCCAGTCCGGAGGCGAAGGCTTTCGCTTGTAGACTTCGCTCATGAACGCCGTCCACGCCGGCGCGGCGAGGTGTCCGCCCTGCGCGTTCGCCTTGATCTTCTGCGGACGATCGAGTCCCATCCAGACTCCGGCTACGAGATCCGTGGTGTAGCCGATGAACCAGACGTTGGTACCATCGTTGGTGGTTCCGGTTTTTCCGCCGGCGGGAATGTGGAATCCCGAGGCCCAGATGCTGGCGGCTGTTCCCCGGCGCACGACATCCTTCATGATGTCGACCATAAGCCACGCTTCTTCCGGCGACAGCACCTGCGTTCGCGTTGGAGTTGGCTGCCAGAGAATCTCGCCCTTCTGATTCTCGACCCTGATGATCGCATTCGGCGTGGCGCGCACGCCAAGGTTCGAGAACGCGGTGTACGCGGAAATCAGCTCGATGGGATAGACGTCCGCGGCACCGATGTGAATCGAGGGATAGGGAGGAATCGGAGTGGTGATGCCGAAATTCCGCGCCTCGTTAATCACGGTCTGCTCGCCTAGCTCCATCCCGAGTCGGATGGTCGCGAGGTTGCGCGACTGATAGAGAGCCTGGCGGAGCGGAATCTCGCCGAGGAATGTTCCCTCGTAGTTCTGCGGAGTCCACGTTGGTTGGCCGGGAGCGTCGAGCACAAGCGGACTGTCGTTGACGATTGTCGAAGCGGTCCGACCATTCTGGATCGCGGCCGAGTAGACGATCGGCTTGAACGTCGATCCCGGCTGTCGCAGGGCCTGTACCGCGCGATTGAACTTGGAATCGTAGAAGTCACGCCCGCCGATCATCACTCTGACGGCGCCATTGCGCGGGTCGAGCGCTACGAACGCGCTCTGGAGGTATGGTGACGTACCGCTCCCCTCGTCACCCTCGCGGTGGGCTATGTAGTGCTCGTACGTCTCGTGTGGATATGCCCCGTATCGGCCGGCTTCGATCGCGCGGAGCTGGCGCTCGAGTGTACGCTCCGCGGTAGTCTGCATGTCCAGATCGAGAGTCGTGTAGACCTTGAGGCCCTGCTGGTAAAGCTGCTTGCCGAACTGTGCGTCGAGCTGCTGCCTGACCCATTCGACGAAATAAGGGGCTCGCTCGCCAGCCTCGGTCTTGTTGGCCAGCTTGAGCGGGTATGCCTTGGCCAGGCTCGCATCGGCATCGCTGACCTTCCCAAGCTGCCGCATGATCTCGATCACTGTATTGCGACGCTGAATTGCGCGCTCCGGATAGCGAACCGGATTGTAGCGGGACGGCGCCTTGGGCAGAGCGGCCAGCATCGCTGCCTCCGCGAGATTCAGATCGCGCACGGACTTGCCGAAGTAGCGCTGGGAGGCCGTCTCCACGCCGTAAGCGCCGTGCCCGAGATCGATCTGGTTGAGATAAAGCTCGAGAATCTTGTTCTTGTCGTACCTCGCTTCGATCGCGCGAGCGACCTTGGCCTCCTTGAGCTTTCGGACGATGTTCTTCTCACGCGAAATCTTCTCGGGGAAGACGTTCCGCGCGAGCTGCATCGTGATCGTCGAGAAACCCTGCGAATACCCGCGCCAGGGGGACTTGAGAATTACGCTCGCGGCACGATGCCAGTCGATGCCGGCGTGCGAGTAGAAGCGCTTATCCTCGACGCTCACGAAGGCGTCCTTCACGACCTTGGGGATCTCGTCGATCTTGACAAGTGTTCGGCGCTCGAGTCCGAGCTCCGCGATGAAGCGGCCATCTATCGCATAGAGCTTCGACGTTTGGTGTGGGGTGTACTCCGCGAGCGCTTCGATGGATGGGCACTGGTTGCCCCTGCAGATGAGCGCCCAGCTGGCGTAGAGCAGCCCGACGCCCAGGGTGATGAGGAAGGTGAGCGAGAGTAGTACCGCTCTGACCAGCGTCGGGTGTCGCTTGCGGAATGGAAGTGTGTCGGGGGGCATTCGAGTGGAAAGTTAACTGTCATACACCGAAGGTGACACCGTGGACTGGTGCCCCTATCTTCCCCGCATGAACCCGACTCCTTCTCTGCTGGACGAGCTTACCTGGCGCGGAATGGTCTATCAGTACACTGATGGACTGGCCGATGCGCTCGCCATGGGCGAGCTGACCGGCTATGCCGGGTTCGATCCGACCGCTCCCAGTCTGCACGTGGGAAGCCTCGTTCCCGTGATGGGCCTCGCGCATCTGCAGCGCGCGGGGCACCGACCCATCGCCGTCGTTGGCGGAGGGACCGGGATGATCGGCGACCCAAGTGGAAAGATGGCGGAGCGGCAGCTCGCCTCTCCGGAAGAAGTCGAGCGGAACACGCGCGCGCTGGAGAAACAGCTCGAGCGCTTCCTGGATTTCACAGGTCCAAAAGCAGCGCGGATGCGCGACAACGCCGTCTGGCTCCGGCCGCTTGGCGCAGTCGATTTCATGCGCGACGTCGGGAAGCACTTCACGGTGAACTACATGCTGGCCAAGGAGTCCGTTCAGTCGCGCATCGAGGGCGGAATATCTTTCACCGAGTTCTCGTACATGCTGCTGCAGGCGTACGACTACCTGGAACTCTACCGCCGGGACGGAGTGACGCTGCAGATCGGAGGGAGCGATCAGTGGGGGAACATCACCGCTGGCCTCGAGCTGCTCCGGAGAGCGGAAGGCAAGACCGCCCACGCTCTCACGATGCCGCTGGTGACGACGGCGAGCGGTTCGAAGTTCGGGAAGACAGAAGCTGGCGCGGTGTGGCTCGATCCCGCGCTCACGACGCCCTACAAGTTCTACCAGTTCTGGATAAACATCGATGATCGCGACGCCGGCAAATACCTGCGCCTGTTTACACTTCTTCCGCGACAACAGATCGAGGAGCTGGATGAGACCGTAGCGTCTGCTCCGGGGAAGCGGGAGGCGCAACAGGTACTCGCGCGCGACGTGACGGCGCGTGTACACGGCGCGGAAGCGGCGGGTGTGGCGGAGGATGTGTCGCGGGTTCTCTTCGGGAAGGCAGATCCCGCATCACTTTCGGCGCCGGTTCTCCAAGCGCTGAGCCAGGAAGTTCCATTCGCGCGACTGGCGCAGGCGCCGCCGCTCCTCGATGCGCTCGCCGCGCTCAAGCTTGTCGCATCCAAGAGCGCGGCGCGAAGGCTGGTTGAACAGGGCGGCGTCTATCTGAACGGGCAGCGTGTCACCGCTGACACCGATCTCGCATCGGCCACGCCGCTTGCCGGCGGCTATTACCTGCTCAGAAAGGGCGCCAGAGACTACGGACTGATTCGGCTCGGCTGACCGGCGGGAATGCGCGCGGTCGTCGCGAAAGGGAAGACCGGAAGCAAAACGGCCCCCGATTCACCGAATCGGGGGCCGTCGCGCTTTTGGAGATCAAACTTCAGTTGAATGATCCGGCGCGGCCCCCGCTGCCCGCTTCGTCTTGGGCTTCGCTTCCTGCGCCTGATCGTACCAGTTCTCGAGCGAACGCGACGCCAGATCGCGGCCTCCCAATCCAAACGCGAGCCCCGCGGCGAGCGCGAGCGCACCGACGAAGCCCATGAACAGAGTGTTGATCAGCGTGCTGGCGATGCCGAGCTGATTGACCGCGATCACGATCGCGAACGCCCAAACGGCTGTGCGGGCAACGTTCGAGAGCGTATCCGGATTCGAGAATCCGCCCTCGGCTGTTGCCCCACGCACGACGTTGCCCAGCGCGCGCGCGGCGATTCCACCGATGAAGAGGACGACCAGCGCGACGACGAGATTCGGCAGCCAGAGCAGAAGTTGTCTCATCACATCCGACACTGCCGGCAAGCCGAGAATGTCGAAAGCCACCAACAGCACGACTATGCGGACGATCCATTTCACCAGGCTCGCGACGATGCCGGCGGGATCCGTTCCCGTTCCCATCTTGTTCATGAAGTCGCCGATTCCCGACTTCTGCATCAGTTCGTCGAAGTGAATCGCGCGGAGAAGGCCGGTGACGGCGCGCGCGATCAGCGATGAGATGAACCACCCGATCGCGACGATAACGATGAATCCGAGAATGCGCGGAACGGCGCTCAGAATCATCGCAAAGGCCTCGCGGAACGACGCGACGAATATATCGCCGAAGGATTGATGCACCGGGACTGTCTGGGGCACGGTCTGAACGGGTGCGGCCCCATAAGGCAATTGTAGTAGCATAGTCATCCTCAGTTGAGGTATTGCCGCCCAAGCAGCAGGAAGGGAGCCATCACTTCCGCACGATACGAAAAACCTTTCCGCTCGTCGCGCAGATGTAGAGCTCGCCCGTGCTGTCCTCGCCGAAAGAAACGATGCTGCCGAGTTTTCCGATCGGCCATTCATGCTGCTCCGTGATCCTGCCATCGACATACTTCAAGCTGCGCAGCCAGCTGTTGCAGTAGTCGGAATAGAAGTACTGACCCTGGATCTCGGGGATCTTCGCGCCACGATAAACGAAGCCGCCAATCACTGAGCACGCCGATTCTTTGTGCGAATAGGTGAGCTCCGGCTTCTGTAATCCTGCCTGGCTGCAGAGCGGTGACCCGAGGCAGGAGTTCCCTTCCATTCTATTCCAGCCGTAGTTGACGCCCGCCAGCGACGCCGGAACGATGTCTATCTCCTCGTACGCGTCCTGCCCCACGTCCGCGATGTAGAGAATACCGGTGGGTTTATCGAAAGAGAAGCGCCACGGATTGCGAAGTCCCACCGCCCAGATTTCTCCCTTGCCGCCGCCATTTCGCGCGTATGGATTCACGGCGGGAAGCGCATACGGATCGCCGCGATCGACATTGATGCGGAGCAGCTTGCCCAGCAGGACGCGCGGGTTCTGCCCATTTCCATTCGGGTCGCCCTGACTTCCGCCATCGCCCATCCCGATGTAAAGCATTCCATCGAGGCCGAACATGTTGAGGCCGCCGTTATGGTTCGAGTACGGCTGGTCGATCGCGAGAATGAGCTTGGCCGAAGCCGGATCCGCCAGGTTGCGATCGGCTGATACCGTGTACCGCTCGATGCGCGTGTCGCCGCTTCGATCGGTGTAGTTGACGAAGAGAAATCCGTTCGCACGGTACTGCGGGTGGAATGCCACACTCAGCAGTCCTCGCTCTCCCCCGAAGCCGATCTTCGCCGTGATGTCGAGGAACGGCGCGGAAAGAAGCTGCCCCTTCTCCACGATTCTTATGCGTCCGGGCTGCTCGACTATGAAGAGCCGCGCATCACCCACCGGTGCTGTCAGATAGACAGGGTTCTCCAATCCGCTCGCTACCTGCTCGGCGCCGAGCACCACCGCGGTGCCTGGACCGCGAGACGAAGCTTCGGAGTGCGGATCACCGCAAACGATCGAAGTGAGAGCCAGCACCAGCGGCGCCATGCGCAGCATCTTCATGCCTCCTTCTTCGCCTGGTAATACTGCCGCGGATCGAGCGCGTCGCGCAGCGCATCGCCCAACAGATTGAAGCCGAGCACCGCTGCACCGATCGCCACACCGGGGAACACGGACGTCCACGGCGCGGTTCGAAGTTGGTGCAGGTCACGTCCGTCAGCAATCATCGATCCCCAGCTCGGCGCCGGCGGCGGAACGCCAAGACCCAGGAACGAGAGCGCCGCCTCGGCCATGATCGCGCCAGCAACACCGAGTGTCGCGGCAATCACTACGGGGCCGATGACGTTTGGCAGAATGTGCTGAACCATGATGCGGAGATCTCCCCCGCCCAGCGCTCTGATCGCCTGGATGTAGTCGAGCTGGCGCACGACCAGCACCTGTCCGCGAACGAGTCGCGCCATTCCCGCCCAACCGACGACGCCGATTGTGACGAAGACCACACCCTCGGATGGCTGGAGCGCGGCGACCATGGCGATCAGCAGGAGCAATGTCGGGAATGCGAGAGTAACATCGGCGAGCCGCATCACCACTTCATCGACCCATCTGCCATAGAAGCCCGCGAGGAGCCCGAGCGTCACGCCGAGGGAAAGCGCGATTCCCTGTGAGATTAGGCCAACCGTGAGGGACACGCGCGCGCCGTAAACGAGGCGCGACCAGATGTCCCTGCCCTGTATGTCGGTGCCGAGCCAGTGCGAGGCGGAGGGACGCTCGAGCAGATGCAGAAGATCGATAGTAATCGGACTCTGCCTCGCGATGACCGGCGCCAGGAGGGCGGCCACGCTCATGACTACGACGATTACGATGCCAATCCGCGTCCGGTTGTCGCGCAAGAATCTCGCTCGTTGCCCACTATCCAGCATCGTCCTCCATCGAGCACATCACGCCGATGGATCTCTCAGCTCGGGCGGTGTATTCGGCGGCTGTCTTCTCCATCTCCGATGTTGCCAGAAGTACTGTGCCGGCACTACGCGCACCCATTTTTCCAGATGCTCCGTGTAGCGGGCGACGATCGCATCCACATCGCGATCCTTGTCGCCCGTTTTGTCTGTCTCGATTCGCTCGACGACGAGCCAGTAGCGCCCGTTTGGTTTCCGGAGCGCGACGACGAACAGAACCGGCACATCAAAACGCAAGGCGAATACCGCCGCCCCACGCGGGGTCTTCGCCGGGCGTCCGAAGAATGGAACGAAGGTGGAGGCGAGCCCCAGTACGCCCTGGTCGGCGACGAATGCGACCGCCCGGCCACCCCGAAGAGAGCGCGGGGTTCGCCTCACCGCTTCGGAGTCGTGGACCACGGTCATCCCGATCTCCTCACGCGTATGATTCAGATACGCGTCAAAGAGCGGATTGGCCATCCCCCTGACGATTGCGTCGAGCGGTATTCCGCGAGCGGCGACGTACGCGCCCGCGAGCTCCCAATTCCCGATGTGGCCCGTGACGAGAACCGCGCCCTTCCGCGCCGCCATCACTCCTTCGATCAGCTCCCACCCATCGACGGTCTCAACCAACCGCTGAATGCCATCCCTGCCCAGTGAGTTGAGGAGCGCGGTCTCGATCGCCGATCGCCCGAGATGCTCGTACGAGGCGCGGGCGAGCCCGATGACCTCCTCCTGTGACATCGCAGGAAACGCGGCGGCGATCTGGCGCTCGACCACCCGCTTGCGGATTCCGAGGGGGCGATAGCCCAGCGCACCGAGCTTCGCGCCTATCCGGCAAGCGGATTCCCAACTGAGCGCGCGGAGGGCTCCAATCGTCCCGCGCATAGCGTAATACTCTGCGCGGTGCGCCAGCGTGGCTCTGGCTTTGCGCTTCCCTGCCGTCACATTGCCGGGGGCATCACTCACTGTGTGTGGCTTCCCACGATAGGATAGGTGAATTCACCGCGCGCCTCGTCCCACGACCCGATAGGTGAATTCACGCGTGTCGCGCGCGACCCGGTCCCAGTTGTAATGCGTCTCGACGGCGCGTCGCGCAGCGCGACCCATCTCCGCGCGCTTCTCGGGATGAACCAGCAGTGAGCGAACCGCTCCCGCGATCGCTTCCACATCCGTCGGGGGGACCAGTATTCCCGTCTCGCCATCCCGAACGGCGGAGCGGACGCCCCCTGAGTCACCCGCCACGGAGGGCACTCCGCATGCCGCCGCCTCTAGAAATGAGATTCCAAATCCCTCGACATTTATTTCCCTGTCCACTCTCGACGCACCCAGATAGATCGTGGAGGTCGCGTACGCTTCCGGGAGCTCGTCGTCGCGCATCGGACCGACGAACCCTACCCGCTCAGCGACACCGAGCTCCTTTGCGAGAGCGCGAAGCCGCGCTTCATCGTGGCCCTCTCCGACGAGAATGTAGCGGAGCCGGGGGAAATCGCGCGCCAGCATGGACAGAGCGTGAATGCCCATGTCCTGACCTTTGTGCGGCACCAGGCGAGCGACGGTCAACATGAGGGGCGAGTCGCCCACTCCCCATCTCCTTCTGAGCGCGCCGATGTCACGCGATGGATGAAAGTGCACCGGATCGGTTCCGAGGTCGAACGCCGCGACAGGTGGTGGATCGACAACACCTACCTCACTCATCACATCCGAGGCGAGCTGCGCGACCCACTTCGATATGCCGACAATTCCCGACGCGTTCCCGAGTATCGCCCGTGCTGTTCTCCGCTTGAGCGCGCTCCGCTCGGCCTTCACTCTCTCGCGAAGGAGATCGCCGCCGTACACGTAGACGAGATATGGCGTCCGGAGCCGGCGATGGGCCCAGCTGACGGCGTATCCAACCGGCCTGATGTTCCCGCAATGCAGCACGTCGAAATCAGGGGAGCGGTCGGAGGTGAGCCAGCGGCCCCAGCGCAGCTGATTCGCAAAGCGGTTCGCCCGCTCGAAGGGAAAGGGCTGACGATAGATGTTGTAGCTCTCGTGCGAATCAAAAGCGGCCGCACCAATCGCGGCGACGGTCGACACGCTCATGCGTGTGTCATCACCATCTTCGAACCGGCGGCAGAGCTCGACATGTCTCCTCGCCATGCCGCCCAGGTCGGGTGCATAGTCCTGTGTGACGAAAAGGTGGTTCACCTAGCCCAGCGGATTGATGAACTCTTCGCCTGAGAGCAGGTTGCGGATTCGTTGATCGAAGGTGTGGTGCTCCGTCACGAAGTGCTGGCCCTGCCTGCGGATGCGCTCCCTCGTGGCGGGATTGGCGAGATAGTGGCCGCACCGTTCGAGGCAGGACTCGAGATCCGTGTACCACGCGCAATGGTCCCCGCCGCGAAGCAGATCAGTCACGCCCGGCGTTGCCTGGCCAAGATAGAATCCGCCCGCCTGGATCACCATCCACGTTCTATCCGAGGTGTAGTTCGTCGCGCCCTTTGCGATCGCCGGATTGATCCCGAGCAGAATCTTGGCGCTCGCGCACACCCGCGCGAAAGCGCGGCCCTGAATTGGTCCCCCGTTCCACCTGAGCTGCTTTCGCCACTCTTCCCAACCGGGCCCCCACACTCTGGTGTCGTATTTCCGCGCCACCTTCATCAGAAATCTCGCTCTCGATGCGTCGTAACCTCCGCCGATGAAGGCCACATCGGATGCGGCACGTTTGTCGGGGCGTGCCGAGCCCAGGCTGATATCCGCCGCCGAGGGAAGGAACTTTGCCGGGAGTCCCAGCGCGCTCCACTCCTCTACGAATCCGGAAACGAAAAACGTCTGCGAGAGGCGCCCAACCGAAGCAATGTGGGCTACGTCGGGCCGCTTGATATTCTTATAAGAGGGTGGATCGTGATACCACATCGCGTTCGCCTTTCCGGCGATGATCTCGCCGACCGTGTCCAGGGAAAGTGCCTGACACTTCGAGAGCAGCACGAAATCGGGCTTGAAGCGCTTCGCACGCGCCAGCGCGGAGTTCTGGGTGAATCGCGCGCCGATCATACGCTTTCTTTTTCTGTCGTCGAAGAGCGATGTCTTATGACCCGCGCGCTTGAGCGCTCGCTCGACTCCCCGCTCCATCCGCCAGGGATTTGCGCTGCCGATAATAAGAATTCTCACAAGCGCCCCGGGCGTTCAGTGTTTATCGCGGACGGATCTTTCCCACAGTCGCGCGTACTTCGCCAGCACGCTGGCAGCGGCGAGGCATGCGAGAACCAGCCCGCGAGCGCCATCCCGGAATCCGCCTCTCAGCACATACATGCTGAAGAAACGGGCGGGCGGCCTCACGACTACAGCAGCCGCCGTGCCCCTCCTGCCGCGCGCATGGTTCTGGTCAGCCCACGAGCGACTATAGCGATTGAACTTCTCAAAGTACTGATCCAGTGAGACATAAGTGTAATGAAGGAGGCCCGACTTCAACTGGCCGGTTTCGCCGGGCACTTCCACATGCTCGTGAACCTGATCGCTGCTGTAACGCAGCTCTCGCCTGAACAGGCGTATCGGACTGTCGCTTCCCCAGCCTCCGTGATGGATCTCGCGGCCCAGAAAGAAATTGCGGCGCGGAACACGAAACGCGGAAACGTGTCCGGAATCACCGATCAGCTGTTGTATCTCCTTCGCCAGCTCCGGCGTGCACCGCTCGTCTGCGTCGACAACCAGTATCCACGGTGTCGCCGCCTGCTCGATCGCGTGGTTGCGGGCTGATCCTATCGTCGTAAATGGCGGACTGATCACCAGCGCGCCAGCCTTACTCGCCCGTTCGGCCGTGTCGTCCGAGGAATCGTTCTCCACTACGATTACCTCGGCGGCCCACTTCACGCTCGCGATACACGCCTCGATGTTTGCGGATTCATCGTGCGCGGCGATCACTGCGGTAACAGAGCCGGACGCTGAGGTCACCCCGTGCGTGGGCTCTTGTTGCGCGCGATGTTGGCGGCCCGATCGAAGCCCTCGATCATCTGGCTCTCGGGGAATTCCCTCGCCACTCTGGCCCGCGAGGCCTTGCCCATCGCTTCGCGCTGCTCATCGCTCACGAGCAGGCCGGCCACAGCGGCGGCAGTAGATGCGGAATCATCCGGCGGGTACAAGGCTCCGCTTATCCCGTGCGCAATGTAGCGCTGCGCGATCCCGCCGTCGCTCGCCACAGCCGGAACGCCAAGCGCCATCAGATCGAGCAGTCCGTAGGCCGCGGTATCCGCTTCGGCCACCACCCATCCCAAGTGGGCGTCCTTCATCAGGCGAATCTCGTCATCGCGTTCACCCAGGAAGCTCACGAGGTTTAGAACCCTGAGCGCGGCCGCCTGCATGCGAAGGTCCTCGTCGTCCGAGCCCGCGCCAACTATGATCAGCCTCAGATTCGGATGCCGGGGCGCGAGCAGTGACATCGTGCGAATGGCGGTGGCCGCGCGTCCGCGCGAAGAGTGATCGTATATACAGACGATGTAGCGAAGTGGCGAAGCGGCTGTCTCGTCGCCTTCGTGCTCGGCTGCATCCTCGAACAAGCCGTTGGCCGGGTACTGCGAAATGTCGACGCCGATCTCGGCGACCGCGGACTCGAGCGCCCTCTTTGGCAGGATCGCGGCGCGGCGATCAGTCTCGCTGGCGAAGAGAAATGAAGTCCTGGCGAGCCGCGAGGCCCACCGTCCGGCAGCTCCCATCTCCAGCTTGCACCCCGAGGGTGTCCAACGGACCACGGATCCGTTCCGGCTCAGCCAGCACGCAGTACTCGCGATGAGATGCTCGCGATCCGTCGAGACGAACACCGCGTCGGCATCCCACCGCCGGAAGATCTTTCTGAGTCTTCGCGCGACGAAGAAGAAAAATCCTTCGGTCGAGAACGGGATGATCTCGAACGGCTCGGGAATCGGAGTGTGGCGCGGCTGACCCGGCTCGCGCCGCGGCGAGACCGCGAGGTGCACGTTGCTGTCGGGCGTCACCAGCAGAGTGACCTTCGCCCCGCGCTCGGAGATCCCTCGCGCCGCCCTGGCGAATAGCCGCGCTGTCCCCGACCACTCCCGGCCCGAATAAAGAAATAGAGCGTGCACGTTGCCTTACCTTATCCGGCTGAAGGAACCATCGATGTCACGGTATCGCCGGCATCCCCGAACTGCATCGCATAGAGACGGTAATACGCGCCTCGCTTATCCAGAAGCTCGGCGTGAGTGCCCCGCTCGACAATCTCACCCCGGTCCAGAAAGACGATCTGATCCGCGTGGGTGATTGTGGAAAGCCTGTGCGCGATCACGAACACCGTCCTCCCTTGCAAGAGTCGGTCAACCGCCTCCTGTACCAGCCGCTCCGACTCGGTGTCCAGCGCCGAAGTGGCCTCATCGAGAATGAGGATGGGAGGGTCACTGAGCAAGGCCCGTGCAATCGCGAGGCGCTGTCTCTGGCCTCCGGAGAGCCTGGTCCCCCTCTCGCCCAGCTGCGTCTGATAGCCCTGAGGCAGCTCCATGATGAAGCCATGCGCATTTCCGGCCCTCGCGGCGGCCTCGACCTGGGCGTCGGTGTATTTGTTCGCGGCGCCGTAGGCGATGTTGTTGCGGACGGAATCGTTGAACAGGACGGTCTCCTGGCTGACGATCCCCGTGAGCTCCCTGAGCGCGGGCAGCTTGATCTCGCGCGTGTCTACTCCGTCGAGCGTGATCCGCCCGCTTGTCGGCTCGTAGAATCGCGGGATGAGGTCGACCAGCGTGCTCTTCCCCGCGCCGCTCGGGCCCACCACCGCGATCACCGAGCCTTTGCGGACGCCCAAGTCGATGTTGGAGAGAACCGGCGCGTCATCGTAGGAGAAGCTCACATCCTCGAAGCGAATCTCCCGCTCGAACACCGCCCTGTCGCGCGTTCCGGCGTCGCGCTGGAACTCCGCGGGCGAATCGAGGATCTCGAACAACCTTTCGGCGGAGGCGAGCGAGGATTGCGCGGTCGTGCGCATCGTAGACAGCTGCTTGAGCGGCTGCAGGAGTCGGAGTACGAGGGTCAGGAACGCTAGCAGAGTCGCGCCCGTCATTCCGCCCGTCACCAGAACCTGCCAGGCGCCGATCCAGAGCACGAGCACCGCGATCGAGGTGCCGATGATCTCCGTGATGGGCGGGGCGATAAGCGCGAGGCGCGTGATCTTGACACTGCTCCGCGCGTACTTGTTGCTGCCTTCTCCGAAGCGCCCCTCCTCGTAGGCTTCGGTGCCGAAGGACTTTACGATGCGGATGCCCGAGATCGTCTCCTGGAGCACACTCGTCATCTCGCCATGCTGGTTCCCCCGGCGAAGATTGCCCTTCCGCAACTTCTTGAGCATGGGCTGGAGCGAGACGCCAAGCAGCGGAAGAATTATCAGAGCGAGCAGCGTAAGTCGCCAGGAGATGCTGAACAGAATGGCGATGTAGACCAGCACCAGGGACGCGCTCTGCAGAGACTGCGTGACTATCTGCGTGAGAATGAGGCGCGTCTCGAAGGTGTCGTTGATCACGCGCGACAGAATCTGGCCCGCCTTCATCTGCGTGAAGTAGCCGAGTGGCAGATGCGCGAGATGACGGTAGACCGAATTGCGGAGGTCGCGCGTGACGTATTCCTGGAGCGCCGCCCCGAACTGGCCGGCGATCCAGACGAGAATGTTCTTCGCGACGACTGCCGCGAGCACGATGATGATGACGTTCCTGAGCGAGCGCATCTCGTCGCCCGGGATGATGCGGCTCCCCACGGTGGCGTCGAGCAGCCACGCTAGCCAACC
>CABEAH010000179.1_pt1 | contig 60002 bp, 63 predicted proteins | sample 3132331 | NCBI WGS metagenome assembly CABEAH01 (sample SAMEA5534343, study PRJEB31848) | metagenome | biome: tundra; feature: field; material: soil | place: USA | collected 2013-05 | depth 0.45 m | reverse complement strand
GACGTGGAGAGAGGGATGGTGCTGGCGAAGCCGGGGAGCATCACGCCGCACACGAACTTCACGGCCGAGGTTTATGTGCTGACCAAGGAAGAGGGCGGGCGGCACACGCCGTTCTTCAAGGGCTACCGTCCGCAGTTCTACTTCAGAACGACCGATGTGACGGGGAGTATTGAGCTGCCCGAGGGAATGGAGATGGTAATGCCGGGGGACAACGTCCAGATGACGATCGAGCTCATTACGCCGATCGCGATGGACGAGGGACTCCGCTTCGCCATCAGAGAGGGCGGCCGCACCGTCGGCGCAGGCGTAGTGACCAAGATCATCAAGTAATCGCTCCAGGCACTTTCAAGACACGCGAGAGAAAGTTATGGCAGGAAGAATTCGAATTCGGCTCAAGGCGTTCGACCACGCCATCATCGACCAGGCCTCAGCGGACATCGTCCGCACGGCCGAGAAGACGGGCGCGCAGGTGTCTGGTCCGATCCCTTTGCCGACGAAGACGAAGCTCTGGACCGTTCTCCGCTCGCCGCACGTCGACAAGAAGTCGCGCGAGCAGTTCCAGCTCAAGACGCACAAGCGTCTGATCGACATTCTGGATTCGCGCCCCGCGACCGTGGACGCGCTGACGAAGCTGGATCTGCCGGCAGGCGTCGACGTCGAGATCAAGGTCGAGTAGGCAGCGACCTGGACTATAGAGGATTCAATGATCGGTATCATCGGTAAGAAGCTGGGCATGACCCAGATCTTCAACGAACAAGGCCAGCAGATCCCTTGCACAGTGGTCGAGGCTCCGCCTAACGCTGTCCTGAAAGTTCTTACGAAGGACAAGGTGGGTTTCGATTCCGTCGAGCTCGGCTACGGCGAGCAGAAGCACGCTCGCGAGTCGAAGAAGGGGGAGAAAACTCCGCGCGGGCGCAGAGCTCACAAGGCTGTAGTCGGCCACGCGGCGAAGGCCGGCCTCACGGTGGCGCCACAATTTCTCCGCAGCTTCCGTCTCGACGACGCACAGCTCACGGAGAACAGGAAAGCAATCCCGACCTACAACCTTGGCGACAAGGTGACGGTAGAGATCTTCGCGCCCGGCGAGCAGGTCAAGGTGACCGGCACGTCCAAGGGCCGTGGCTTCCAGGGCGTGGTCAAGCGCTACGGCTTCGCCGGCGGTCCCAATACGCACGGCAACACCAAGCACCGCCGTCCCGGTTCCATCGGTCCCGGCACTGATCCGTCGCGTGTCATCAAGGGAAAGAGGATGCCAGGGCAGTACGGCAACCATCGTCACACGCAGACCCACCTTCACATCGAGCGCATCGATGTGGAGCGCAACCTCATCTACATCCGCGGCTCCGTCGCCGGTCCCACCAACGGGATCGTCCTCGTGAAGAAGCAGGGTTAATCATGGCTGAAGACACTACCCCAACCTTGAACGCGGCCGCATTCACCGCCGGTGGAACCGAGCGCGAGCGCGTGGACCTGCCGACGGATCTGTTCGACGGCACGATCAACATGCCGGTGATGCACCAGGCCGTTAAGGCATTTCTGGGCAACCAGCGCCTCGGACTCGCGTACACCAAGACGCGCGGTCTGGTGGTGGGTGGAAATCAGAAGCCCTGGAAGCAGAAGGGAACCGGCCGCGCCCGTCAGGGATCGCGCCGCGCTCCCCACTTCGTGGGCGGTGGCACCGTGTTCGGCCCGACCGGCCACAACTACAACCAGACCGTGCCGCGCCAGATTCGCGTTCTCGCACGCAAGAGCGCGCTAAACGCGCGTGCGCGTGAGAATTCGCTGATCGTGATCGACAACTTCAACTACGACAAGCCGAATACCAAGCAGATGGTTTCGCTCCTGGGCGCTCTCGGCGTGACGGACAGAAAGGTTCTGATCCTCACCGACGGGAGCAAGCCGAACGTATTCCTGAGCGGACGGAATCTGCAGCGGACGTTCGTGATGCCATACTCCGATGTGTCGACGTATCACATCCTATGGTCCGACGTCGTTCTGATCGAGTCGAACGCGCTCGGCTACACGCTGGACGCGGTCGAGGAGAAGCCGCGCGCGGCGCGCCCGAAGTCGGAAACGAAGTCTCGTGGAGCCGAGAGGGCTGAGCGCAAGACGGCCAAGACGACAGCCAGGAAGGCGAGTGCGCACAAGACCGCGCACAAGACGGCGAGGAAGGCAGCCAAGGCGGCGGGAAAGTCCGCCAAGCCCAAGGCAGCCGCGAAGACCGCAAAGAAATCCGCCGCGAAGAAATCCACCGCGAAGAAATCCGCCGCGAAGAAATCCGCTGGCAAGAAGAAGGGGAAGTAAGAGATGCCAACACCAACACTGACTCGCACCATCATCACGCCTATCGTCACCGAGCAGACCTCGGCGGCGTATCAGGAGCGTGGCGAGTACACGTTCCGCGTGCACCCGGACGCAACGAAGACCGCGATCAGAAAGGCGATCGAGGAGCTCTTTGGCGTGACGGTCACCGGCGTCTGGACCTCGAACCACCGCGGCAAGGATCGCCGCGTAGGTCAGGTGAAGGGACGTCGTCCGCACTGGAAAAAGGGAATTGTCACCCTGAAGAAGGGTGATTCGATCGACATCTTCGAGGCTTAACAAATGGGCGTTCGTCAATTCAAGCCTGTGACCAAGAGCTCGCGCTCCCGCAGCGTCTCCGATTTCTCGGAGATCACGCGGACGACGGGCGAGAAGTCGCTGATGACTCCGCTGAAGAAGAGCGGTGGCCGTGACAACCACGGTCACATCTCGATGCGGCGCATCGGCGGTGGCCACAAGCGCATGTACCGGATCATCGACTTCAAGCGCAACAAGTTCAACATGACGGCGACAGTGCGCGAGATCGAATACGATCCCAACCGCACGGCGCGGATTGCGCTGGTCGAATACGAGGACGGCGAGAAGCGCTACATCCTGCACCCGAAGGGACTTTCAGTCGGCGACAAGATCGTTTCCGGACCGGGCTCCGACAGCCGCGTCGGCAACGCACTTCCGCTCCGTGAGATTCCGCTCGGCACCGACGTGCACAACGTCGAGCTCAAGCCAGGCAAGGGCGGTCAGATGGCACGCTCCGCCGGAACTTCGCTCGAGGTAGTCGCGAAAGAGGGTGATTACGTGACGCTCCGCATGGCTTCGACCGAGATGCGACAGGTGCACGGCAACTGCCTGGGCACCGTCGGTGAAGTCGGGAACGCCGAGCACGAGCTGCTGTCCGCGGGCAAGGCGGGCAAGAGCCGCTGGGAGGGAAAGCGTCCCAAGGTTCGTGGCGAAGTCATGAACCCGGTCGATCACCCGCACGGTGGTCGTACGCGCGGCGGACGGAACGTCGTCAGCCCGTGGGGCAAGAAGGAAGGTGTCAAGACACGAAACAAGAAGAAGCCGTCGCAGCGCCTGATCGTCCGCGGACGAAAGCGCGGCAAGGCAACGCAGTAACGCTCAAGTACTCAACTCCGAGATCCGGATATGGCAAGAAGCATTAAAAAAGGTGCTTACGTTCAGGACGCGTTGATGACGAAAGTCGCGACGATGAACGGCAAGAACGAGAAGAGGGTGATCAAGACCTGGGCGCGGTCCAGTACCGTCGTGCCCGATTTCGTCGGACACACCTTCGCCGTGCACAACGGAAACAAGTTCATTCCCGTCTACGTGACGGAGAACATGGTCGGGCACAAGCTCGGCGAGTTCTCGCCGACGCGTCTGTTCCGCGGCCACACCGGCCAGGGCAAGCCGACCGACAAGAAAGCGGCCGGCGTTCCGGCGCCGAAAGGTCCGGGGGGCAAGTAAGTGAGCGAGAGAAGCAGAGCGCGCGCTGAGCGCCACGCGGCGGAGCGAAAGGGTGTGTCGAGCGCCATACAGCGCACGGCGCGCCAGTCGCCCTACAAGATGCGTCTCGTGATCGATCAGATCCGGGGCAAGGATGTCAACGAGGCACTTGGCCTTCTTCGTTTCTCCAAGAAGCACGCAGCCGTGCAGATCGCCAAGGTCCTCAACTCGGCGGTCGCCAACGCGGAGTTCAAGGCCAGAGAGGGAGGCGAGCCCATCGATGTGGATACGCTCTACATCAAGACCGCGATCGTGAATGAGGGGCCGGCACTCCGGCGCTTCATGCCCGCCGCGCAGGGTCGCGCTACACCTATCAGAAAGAGAACCAGCCACGTCGAGATCGTGCTCGAAGCACGCGAGGGAAGGAATCGCTAATGGGTCAGAAAACACATCCGATCGGCTTTCGCCTCGGCATCTCCAAGACCTGGAGATCGCAGTGGTACGCCAACCGCGACTTCCCGGCGCTGCTCCGTGAAGACGAGCTCCTGCGCAAGTACCTCAAGGCACGGCTTGGTCACGCCGCGATCGCCGACATCCGCATCGAGCGGAAGCCCGGCAAGGTCGTCGTCACGATCCACACCGGCCGTCCGGGCGTCGTAATCGGCAAGAAGGGAGCTGAAGTCGATCAGCTCCGCGACGAGCTCACGAGGCTCTCGGGCAAGGAAGTAGGAATCAACGTCGAAGAGATCAAGCGTCCGGAGCTGGATGCGCAGCTCGTCGCCGACAACATCGCGAACCAGCTGGCGCAGCGCATCTCGTTCCGTCGCGCCATGAAGCGAGCGGTGCAGAGCGCGATGCGCATGGGCGCGGGCGGGATCAAGATCAAGTGCGGCGGGCGCCTGGGTGGCGCCGAGATCGCGCGCGTCGAGGGTTATCACGAGGGTCGCGTGCCTCTGCACACGCTCCGCGCCGACATCGATTACGCGACGTCAACCGCGAAGACCACCTTCGGCACCATCGGTGTGAAGGTCTGGATCTTCAAGGGTGAGATCGTCGAGGATCGCCGCGGCAAGACCTACTCGACCGGCGTCTAGGGAGAATTCGAGATGCTCAGTCCGAAGCGTGTAAAGTTCAGGAAGAGATTCAAGGGCCGGACGAAGGGTCTGGCCACCCGCGGAAACGAAGTGTCGTTCGGCCATTACGGCCTGAAGGCGCTCGAGCCGGGGTGGGTCTCCAACCGTCAGATCGAGGCGGCGCGTGTCGCGCTGACCCGTCACATCAAGCGCGGTGGAAAGGTCTGGATCCGGATCTTCCCCGACAAGCCGATCACCAAGAAGCCCGCCGAGACCCGCATGGGTAAGGGAAAGGGCTCACCAGAAGGGTGGGTGGCCGTCGTAAAGCCGGGCCGGGTGTTGTTCGAGCTCGAAGGTGTGACGCCCGACATCGCCAAGAAGGCGATGGCGCTTGCCGCCGCAAAGATTGGAGTCAAGACCAAGTTCGTGGTACGCGAGGAGACGCACACCGATGCTAGCTAAGGACATTCGCGAGCTGGGCGAGGCCGACATCAACAGCCGCATCGCCGAGCTGGAGAGAGAGCGCTTCAACCTGCGCCTGGCCTCCGGCACGCGCACGCTCGACGATCCGCTGCGGCTGCGGGTGATTCGCAGAGACATTGCGCGACTCAACACCGTGCTGCGTGAAAAGATCATGGGAATCGCCGAGGCAAATGCGCCTGTGCGAGTCAAAGCAAGACATGTGACGGGAAGACGGGGCCGCAAGAGCGCCACCGCGACTAACCGCGCGAAGACGAGTAAGAGGGCTTAAAGGGAATGGCTGAATTGACGAGGGGCGAGGCGACCGTGCGTAACGCGCGCAAGACGCGTATAGGCAAGGTCGTGAGCGACAAGATGGCGAAGACCGTAGTGGTCACGATCGAGCGCAGGGTGCAACACCCCGTTTACGGGAAGGTAGTACGCCGCACCAAGAAGCTCAAAGCGCACGACGAGCAGAATGAAGCCAAGACGGGCGATACCGTCCGTATCATGGAGACCCGGCCCTTGTCAAAGGACAAGCGGTGGCGCGTGGTCGAGATCATCGAACGTGCACGTTAACGGAGACGACCAGTGATCCAGCAGGAATCGGTGGTCAAGGTCGCGGACAACTCGGGCGCGAAGACGGCACTCGTGATCCGCGTGCTCGGCGGAACGCGCCGGCGCTATGCCTCGCTCGGTGACGTCGTAATCGTCGCGGTGAAGAACGCGCTTCCGAATGGAACCGTGAAGAAGTCGGAGGTGGCGCGCGGAGTGGTCGTGCGTACGGCCAAGGAGACCCGCCGCAAGGACGGCTCCTACATCCGCTTCGACGAGAACGCGATCGTGATCATCAACGAACAGGGCGAGCCGAGAGCTACTCGTATTTTCGGACCCGTGGCGCGCGAGCTCCGTGAGAAGAAGTACATGAAGATCGTCTCGCTGGCGCCGGAGGTTTTGTAAAGTGAGAGTTCTGAAACATCGCAAGACAGCCGGGAAGCGGCTCCACGCGAGGCATGCCGAGAACTCGAAGCGCATGAAGCTGCACGTGTCGAAGGGCGACACGGTGCGCGTGATGCGTGGCGAGGACAAGGGCAAGGAAGGGAAGATTCTGCGCGTGAACCTGAAGACGGGTCGCGTGCTGGTCGAAGGCGTGAACATCGTCAAGATGCACAGGAAGGCGCGGACGGTGGACGAGCAGAGCGGGATCAGGGAGGCACCGGCACCGGTGCACTCCTCGAACCTGATGCTGCTCGACCCCAAGTCCGGTGAGCCGACCAGGACCAAGGCACGCTTTGACGACGATGGCACCAAGGAGCGCGTCAGCGTCAAGCATGGTGAATCGATTCCCCGCGTGCGCGCGGTGAGGAAATAGATATGGCGACGAAAGAGAAGAAGCAGGGGAAGAAGCGAGAGGTTCAGGAGCAGGTCCAGGTGGAGCACACCGGCAAGGACCTTCCCGTACCTCCGCCCAGGCTCAGGATCTATTACGAGAACACGGTGCGCGACCGGCTGAAGTCCCAGTTCGGCTTCACCAATGTTCACGAGATCCCGACGCTGGAGAAGATCGTGATCAACTGCGGAGTCGGCGAAGCGATCAAGAATCCAAAGGTTCTCGATAAGGTCGTGAACGAGCTCGGCATCATCACCGGCCAGCGCCCCACCCGCAAGAAGGCGAAGAAGTCGATCGCAAACTTCGGGTTGAGAGAAGGTCAGGAGATCGGCTGCGCTGTGACGCTGCGCGGCGCGAGGATGTGGGAGTTCCTCGACCGCTTCGTCGGCGTGGCGATCCCGCGCATACGCGATTTCCGCGGACTCAACACGCGGTCGTTCGACGGTCGCGGTAACTACACGCTCGGCGTCAAGGAGCAGATGATCTTTCCCGAGATCAACTACGACATGGTCGAGCAGATCCACGGGATGGACATCACTCTCGTCACCACCACGAACAAGGACGACCAGGCTTTCGCGCTTCTGCGCGAGCTCGGAATGCCATTCAAGGGTGACGAGAAGCCGATCATCACGCAGCAGTAGTCGCTAACCAAAAGCCAAGAGAGTTCTGAGATGGCGCGTAAAGCCATGGTAGAGAAGAGCAAGCGGAAGCCGAAATTCGGCGTGCGGCAGCACAATCGCTGCGGCCGGTGCGGAAGGTCGCGCGCTTTCCTGAGAAAATTCGGCCTGTGCCGTATCTGTTTCAGAGAGATGGCGCTGTCGGGATACATCCCGGGCGTCCGCAAGGCGAGTTGGTAACCCATTCACTTCTACGCGTCCCCACACGGGATACGGTAGGACTAAGGAAGATCAATCAATGAGTATGACCGATCCGATCGCCGATATGCTCACGCGCATTCGCAACGCCTGTGGGGCGAAGCACCGCCGCGTGGACATGCCGATCTCGAAGTTGAAGGTGGAGATCGCCAAGATCCTGAAGGAGAACAACTTCATTCAGGACTACAAGACGCTCGACAACGACGAAGGCCGCCAGACGCTCCGCGTAGTCCTCAAGTACGCGCAGGGCGGGCAGCCGGTGATCCGCGAGCTGCGCCGCGTCTCCACGCCCGGACTGCGCAAGTACGTCGCGGTCGCGGAGATTCCACGCGTTCGCAACGGGCTCGGCATGGCGATCCTCAGCACCTCACGGGGTGTGATGTCGGACCGTCAGGCGCGGCAGGCCCGTACCGGCGGCGAACTGCTCGCCCTGGTCTGGTAAGGAGATATCGATGTCGAGAATTGGAAAGCATCCGGTCACCATTCCGAAGGGTGTGACGGTAAAGATCGAGGGCAACAAGGTCCATGTGAAAGGACCCAAGGGCGAGCTCGATCGGACGCTCCATCAGATGATGAAGGTATCGATGAAGGACGACCAGATCCTCGTCGAGCGCCCGTCGGACGAAGCGCTCCACAAGGCGCTCCACGGTCTTTCCCGCACGCTCGTCGCCAATATGGTCGAGGGCGTGACGAAGGGATTCAGGAAAGAGCTGGACATCGTTGGCGTCGGCTACAAGGCGGAGGTGCGTCCTTACGGATTGCAGCTCGCCCTGGGTTTTTCGCACCCGGTGAAGTACACGGCGCCCAAGGGAATCAAGCTCTCCGCGCCGCAGCCGACTTCGATCATCATCGAAGGAGCGAACAAGGAAATCGTTGGACAGGTAGCCGCCGAGCTTCGCAGTCTGAGGCCGCCCGAGCCGTACAAGGGCAAGGGAATCAAGTACGTTGGAGAGCAGATCCGCCGTAAAGCTGGTAAGGCGGGAGGTAAGTAATGCCGAAGATGGCCAGACCAAAGTCGCGCGATCAGCTTCGTACGCGCCGTCACTTCCGTGTGCGGAAGAAGGTTAGCGGGACCGCAGCCAGGCCACGCCTGGTCGTGTATCGCTCGCTCAAGCACATCTACGCGCAGTTGGTGGATGACAGCGCGCAGCGCACGATCATGACCGTGACCGATTCGGGTCTCGAGGGAAAGCCGACCGAGCGCTCGGTCGAAGTTGGAAAGCGCATTGCCGCCAAGGCGAAGGATGCCGGCGTAACGCGGGTAGTCTTCGATAGAGCTGGATACAAATATCACGGCCGCGTGAAGGGTGTGGCCGATGGAGCCCGCGAGGGCGGGCTGGAGTTTTAATAAATGGCAGAGAAAGAGAATCCCGAAGGGTCGGCGGCTTCGCCGCCCGAGCAATCACCACCGGAGCAGCAGCCGGCGGCTGAGCGTCCCCGCATGGGCGGAAGCGCGCGCAGCGGTGGTGGAGTGGGTGGTCGCGGCGGACGCGGCGGTGGCGGACGAGGCGGGCCCGGTGCCGGCCGCGGTCGCGGTGCGCCCGGTGGACAGGGCGGAGCGCGCGGCGACAGTCAGGGCGGATCGCGTGGTGGTGGACGTGGTCGCGATGGCAAGCCGCGTGACCGTGACGGTGGACGCGGCGATGGTGGAAATGATCTCGTCGAAAACGTGATCGCCATCAACCGTGTCGCAAAGGTCGTGAAGGGCGGACGCCGCTTCTCGTTCAATGCGCTCGTCGCCGTTGGAGATGGTCAGGGCCGCGTTGGATTTGCGACTGGAAAGGCGAATGAAGTATCCGAGGCGGTGCGCAAGGCCGTCGACGGGGCGCGTCGCAACATGGTGAGCGTCCCGATGACCGGCGGAACGATTCCGCACGAAGTCGTCGGATCGCACGGGGCGGGCAGGGTTCTGATGAAGCCAGCCGCGCCAGGAGCTGGCGTGATCGCCGGCGGTGCAGTGCGCGCAATCATGGAATGCGCGGGTATCTCCGACATTCTCACCAAGAGCCTCGGCTCGACGAACCCGCACAACATGGTACTGGCAGCGCTGGATGGACTGGCGCAGCTGACGACGGTGGAGCAGATCGCGCGCGAGCGTGGCATCGAAGTCTCGAGCCTCGACTATCGGTCACGCGCCAAGGTGAAGGAGCTCACTCATGGCTAGAACACACGTATGGTGGAACACCAAGGGCCCGAAGACGACCCCCAAGGAGACCATCACTGAAGGAAAAGTTCGCGTCAAGCAGGTGAGGAGCGGCATCGGTCATTCATGGCGGATGCGTCGCACGCTCGAGGCCCTGGGCCTCAGGCATCACCAGGCTGAGGTGATCAGGCAGGATTCGCCCGCGCTTCGCGGACAGCTAAAGCACGTGCGCCACTTGGTTGAAGTGACGCCGATAGAGGAATAGTGAAAGTGGCCAACAAGATACGAGAAGGGACGAAAACGGTCGAGAAGGTAGGCCTGCACAATCTGGTTCCGGCTCCGGGGTCGCATCGGAATCGGAAGAGACTCGGACGTGGTCCGGGCTCGGGCACCGGTAAGACGTCGGGCAAGGGACACAAGGGCATCAAGGCGCGCGCGGGCCACCACGGCCCCGGCGGCGGCAAGCCACAGTTCGAGGGCGGTCAGATGCCGCTCACGCGCCGCATCCCGAAGCGCGGCTTCACGAACGTTTTTCGTGTCGAGCACCAGGTCGTGGCTCTCGACGATCTCACGCGTTTGGCGAAGGGCTCCGAAGTGACCGAGCAGACCCTCATGGAAGCTGGATTGATCCGGAAGGGGAAGGGACCCGCCAAGCTGCTGTCCAATGGCGATGCCACCAAGGGACTCACCGTGCGCGGCGTCAAGATGAGCGCGGGAGCGCGTCAGAAGATCGAAGCGGCCGGAGGCCGGGTAGAAGAATAATGGCTCAATCAGCCCCCGCGGCGGCAGTCAGCAACATCTACAACACCCCGGAGCTGCGTGACAAGATCATGTTTACGCTGCTCTGCCTGGTGATCTACAGAGTCGGCGCGCACATCACCGCACCGGGCATCGACGTGGTTGCCCTGACGGATTTCTTCGCCAACCAGGGGAAAGGCGGGCTGCTCGGTCTGTACGACCTCTTCGTGGGCGGCGGGCTATCCCACGCCACCGTGTTCGCGCTCGGGATCATGCCATACATCTCGGCCAGCATTTTCATGCAGATCGCCGGCGCGGTGATTCCGACGGTCGAGAAGATGCAGAAGGACGAGGAGGGCAGAAAGCAGGTGACGCAGTGGACGCGCTATATCACCGTCGTCCTGGCCGTCGTGCAGGGATGGGGATTCTCCCTCTTCACTTCGTCGCTCGAGAACGCCGTTGTGCACCCGGGATTTGGATTCAAGGTGCAGATGGTGCTCGTCCTCACTACCGGCGCGATGTTCGTCATGTGGCTGGGCGAGCAGATCACGGAGCGTGGCCTCGGTAACGGCGCTTCACTGATCATTTTCTTCTCGATCGTCGAGCGGTTCTGGCCGGGAATCTTCAGCACCGTGGGCTTCGTCAAGACACAGGTGGTGGGCCCGTTCTCACTGGTGATGCTCGGTCTGGTGATGATCGGCGTCGTCGCCGGGACTGTCGCGATTACGATCGCCGCCCGCAGAGTGATGATCCAGATCCCACAGCGGACGATGGCGCGCGGCCGGCAGCGTGAGGCGGCGAAGAACTTCATTCCGCTCCGCGTCAACGCCGCCGGCGTGATGCCGATCATCTTCGCATCCTCTGTCATCGTCGTCCCGGGCGCTATCGCCTCGTTCAGCCAGAATCCCATGGCGAACCGAATGGCGGAGATGATCTCGCCGGGGACGTGGCTCTACTACATCCTATCGGCGATTCTCATCGTCTTTTTCACGTACTTCTACACGTCGATCATCTTCAACCCGGTCGATATCTCCGAGAATCTGAAGAAGCAGGGCGGATTCATCCCGGGCGTGAAACCGGGCGCGAGGACGGCCGAGTACATCGATCACGTCGTATCGCGCATCACCTTCACCGGTGCGATATTCCTCACATTCATCGCGCTGCTGCCGGTATTCATCGCCGATCTGATCAACGTGCCGTTCCACTTTGGCGGAACCTCGCTGCTGATCGTCGTCGGTGTGGCACTCGACACGCTGGCCCAAGTCAATCAGCACCTGCTGCTGCGCAAGTACGACGGCTTCATGAAGAAGGGCCGCGTGAGATTCCGCGGCCGCGGGCCCAGCGGCGCTTACTAGACTGTCGGTCGGAGGAGCATCAGTGCTCCCCCGACTCCTCGAGCCGAGGGTAGATCATGATCATCGTGCTGCTCGGCCCGCCTGGCGCGGGGAAGGGAACACAGGCTGACAAGCTGGCGGAGCGCCTCGGCATTCCGAAGATCGCCACCGGCGACGTCCTGCGCGCGGCAGTGAGGGACGGAACCAGGCGTGGTCTCGAGGCCAAATCGTACATGGACCGTGGCGATCTCGTTCCCGATTCCGTGATCCTCGGCATTCTGCGGGATGTGATGACCTCGCCCACCGCAAGGAAGGGAGCGATCCTCGACGGCGCGGTGCGCACCGTCCCGCAGGCGAAAGGTCTCACGATAATGCTCGCGGAGGTGGGCCGGAAAGTGGACAAGGTACTGCTGTTCGATGTGGCCGACGACGAGTTGGTGAAGCGCTTGAGTGGCCGCACCGTCTGCGAGAGCTGCCAGACGCCATACAAGGGTCGCAAGCCCGGCACCATATGCGAGAAGTGCGGCGGGAAGCTGGTTCGCAGAAAGGACGATGAGCCGGCGGCGATCAGGAACCGGCTCGATGTCTACCGCCTGCAAACGGAGCCTCTTATCGGCTGGTACGACGATCACACGATGAAGGTCGCGAGAGTCGATGCGGACGGGCCGGTCGACGTTGTGACCTCGCGCGCGCTCGAGGCGCTGGAGAAGTGATTCAGATCAAGTCGCCCCGCGAGATCGAGATCATGGCGCGTGGCGGAAAGATACTGGCGGCGACGGTGCGGCTGCTCGAGCAGAGTGTGCGGCCGGGAATGACGACTCTCGATCTGGACAGGATCGCCGAGGATTTCATCCGGAGTCACAAGGGCGCGCTGCCGGCGTTCAAGGGATTGTACAACTTCCCGGCGAGCATCTGCACGTCGATCAATCAGGAGATCGTGCACGGTATTCCCTCGAAGAAGCGGACGATCGAGGAGGGGGATATCATTTCGATCGACATCGGCGTTCAGCTCGACGGCTACTACACGGACTCGGCCACTACCGTCGCCGTCGGCAAGGTGGACGCGCAATCGCGGAAGCTGCTCGAGGTCACGCGGGAGGCGCTAGCGGCGGGAATCGCCGCCGCTATTCCCGAGAATCACCTGGGCGACATCGGTGCAGCGGTACAGGGGGTCGTCGAAGCCGCAGGGTTCAGCGTGGTGCGCGATCTGGTAGGGCATGGCATCGGAGTGGGATTCCACGAGGAGCCTCAAGTGCCCAACTATGGAAAGCCGAAGCGTGGTGTTCGTCTGCAGCCAGGATTGACGATCGCTATCGAGCCGATGGTCAACGTCGGCAAGCCGGGGACGAGAACGCTGCCCGACCGGTGGACGGTCGTGAGCGTGGATGGAACGCGCTCGGCGCATTTCGAGCACACGATCGCGGTGACGGAGAACGGACCGCGGGTGCTGACAGAGATCGTCGGCTAGCACATCCACCAACGGCAGGCGATTCCCGAGCCCGCGACGAGCTACTTTCTCGGCGAGAGCGCGCGCTCCACAATCGAGGCCGACTTCTCGGCCAGCTCCGTAACGCGTTTCACGAGCTTCGTCGCTTCACGGGACAGTTTCTCGCCCTTCGACTTGTCGTCGAGCGCCTGAACGTTGACACGCACGTTGTAGACGGCTCCTCTGCATGCCGCCTGAGCGAGAAGCGCGGCGACCCCAGCGTCCGTTACCGCGTTCGCATTCCCCTTCTCGGCGACGAACACCGCCAGCCCCGCGACCTCGACGCATGCACGCGCAGTCTCGAGAGGGACTTCCGCCGCCTTGAGGAGCGCGTCAGTCACGGCCTGCGTCCGACGCGAGGCGGCAGCGGTCGGCTCCTTCGGCAGCTTGTAGGCCTCAGACACCAGCGAGTAGGCGTCAGCATCGCGCTTAACCAGCGCCGAGAGCGTATTGCCGAGTGAGACGGCCTTTAACGCAGCCTCTTTCATCTCCACGTCTACGGCGGCGTACTTCTTCTTTCCGACCGTGAGACTTGCCACCATCTGAACGAGTGCCGCCGCCAGCGCGCCCGCGTGTGCTGCCACGCTGCCGCCACCCGGCACAGGGTCGGACGAGGCGACCGAGCTGACGAATCCGCTCAAGCTCTCGCCTCCGCTGGCGACATCGCGCACCTGCCGCTCCAGGATCTGCGCCGGAGTGAACTCCCTCAGCTGGAGGTGGCTTGCCGCCGCGGCAAAGAGTACGCGTTCGGGTACGAGTCCGACGATCTCACTCCAGGTAACCTGCGCGCCCTGCGCCTCCGCCTTCATCTTCACGAAATCGAACGCGTGGTGGAGGGGAGTCTTCTCAGTGTCCGTTAGGTTCATCGAGACCTGTGCCTGCCCATCGACATCGAGGCCAAGCCCCTTCACATAGCGGAAACCGCCGGACGATCCGCGGACGGCTTTGGCGACGCTTTTTGCAATCGGCAGATTCGAGGAAGGCCCGAGATAGATGTTGTAGGCGACCAGGAATGGACGTGCCCCGATCGCGACTGCGCCACAGGTCGGGTGGATTCGCGCGGGACCGAAGTCCGGGTTGCGCGCGGGGTTCTTCCCAAGCTCCTCGCGGAGCCCCTCGAACCCACCGCGCCTTACGTCGGCGAGATTCTCCCGCGCTGGCGTCGTCGCGGCGCGCTCGTAGAGGTAAACCGGAATCTCGAGCTCACGTCCGACTCGCTCGCCCAGCGCACGCGCGAGGGCGATGCAGTCCTCCATCGTCGATCCCTCCAGCGGGATGAAGGGAACGACGTCGGTTGCGCCGATGCGGGGATGCTCCCCCGTGTGGGAGCAGAGATCGATCTTCTCCGAAGCGACCCGGATTCCCTCGAACGCGGCATCGACGGCGCGCTCGACCGGCGCGACGAAGGTGATGACCGAACGATTGTGCGACGCATCCGAGGAGACATCGAGGACGGACACACCCTCGACCGCGGCGATCGCATCGCGGATCGCCGCGACCACGTCCAATCTGCGGCCCTCGGAGAAATTAGGAACACATTCGACCAGCTTCATCCATTCTTTCCGGTATTCAGGTTGACGCGCCTCAACGTTTGCACCAGCCACGCATGCATCGCCGGGTTGCCGGCGACGAATGCTCCGGCCGCCAGCGTCGCCGGGTTGCCGTCCAGGTCCGTGACGATGCCTCCCGCTTCCTGCACCAGCAGAATTCCGGCGGCGACATCCCACGGCGCGAGTACCAGCTCCCAGAATGCATCGAATCTACCGCACGCGACGTTGGCAAGATCGAGCGCGGCGGAACCGGCGCGACGAATTCCCGCTGTTCCGCGCATCACCAAACTGAACTGCTCGACGTAGCGCGGCAACATCTCGACGTTCTTGAAGGGGAATCCCGTACCGATCAGCGCCCGCACCGGTTCTCTCAGCGAGGAGACTATGATGCGTTTTCCATCGCGAAATGCGCCGCCGCCTTTCGTTGCGGTAAACTCCTCGCCCCGTGCCACGTTCAGGACTGTACCCGCGGACAGTACCCCATCCCGGGCCACCGCGATAGATACGGCGTACTCGGGATAGCCGTGCAGAAAGTTGGTAGTTCCATCAAGTGGATCGGCGATGAATACAATGCCGGTTGCGGAGAGCGCGGTGGGCGACAGCTCTTCGCCAAGTACTTTCGACTCGGGGCACCGCCGGGCGACGATTTCGGCAATCTCGCGCTCGGCTGCCTTGTCCACTTCACTGACGAAATCGGATCTTCCCTTCGTCTCCCAGACCAGTCGCCCACGATCCGCGGTTGCGCCGCGAATGACTCCAGCGGCCGCCCGTGCAGCCTCGAGGGCGATGTCGAGAAGCTCCGCATCGTCGTGACCAGTTCCTGATTTTGCTTGCAACTGCACTCTCTCACTCTTTAATTTCGCCCAATGTCCCGCATCTTCAGCGGCATTCAGCCGTCCGGCGCACTTCACATCGGAAATTACCTCGGAGCCGTGAAGAACTGGGTTGAATTGCAGCTCAGCCACGAATCCTTTTTCTGTATTGTGGACTACCACGCCATCACCGTTCCGTACGAGCCTGCCGATCTTCGCGCGCGTACCCACGACATGGCGCTGTCGCTGCTTGCGGCTGGACTCGATCCATCCAGATGTACGCTGTTCGTGCAGTCGCGGGTGCCGGAACATACCGAGCTCGCCTGGATATTCAACACCATCACTCCACTCGGCGAGCTTGAGCGCCAGACGCAGTTCAAGGAAAAGGCGAGCAGGCTGGAAAGTGTTCCCGCCGGTCTGCTCAACTATCCTGTGCTTCAGGCGGCGGACATTCTGCTGTATCGCGCCGATCTCGTTCCGGTGGGAGAAGACCAGGTGCAGCATCTCGAGCTTTCGCGTGAGATCGCGCGCAAATGGAATTTGCGCTTCGATGCTAAGGCCCCCGTCGGCCAGGCAGGTTCAGCCGCAGAGGGCGAAGCGGTCCAGGGATTCTTCCCCGAGCCGGAAGCTCTGTTGACTCCCGCGCGGCGCATCATGGGTCTCGATGGCAAGGCAAAGATGTCGAAGTCCCTCGGCAACACCATCGGCCTGCTCGAGGAACCGGCGGAGATTTGGGAGAAGCTGCGGCCCGCGGCCACCGATCCAAAGCGACAGCGCCGCAACGATCCCGGCACGCCGGAGATCTGCAACATATATCACCTTCACGAGGCCTTCAGTCCGCCCGCCACGGTCGATCATGTGGCGGTTCAATGTAGAACCGCCGGCTGGGGCTGTATTGACTGCAAGAGGGTGTTGGCCGAGTCGATGGAAAGGGAGCTGGTTCCGATCCGCGCGCGTGCCAAGGACCTCGCCGCCTCGCCGGAAAAGGTGACGGCGGCGCTCGCTGCTGGAGCGGAGCACGCGCATGCCGAAGCTCGTGAGACGATGGGGGAAGTCAGGGACAAGATGGGCCTGACCTAGCGTCGCGACAGATGCTGAACGGGGCGCTCATGAGTCGGGGGCACGCTTTGGTAGCGCAGCTCTCAGCCACACCGCGGTTTGCCGGCAGTGCCGCCGAGGCGAAGGCGCGGGGACTGTGCAGAGAGAGGCTCGAGTGCGCCGGCTTCGCGTGCATGGAGCAGAAGTTTGAGTATTCGGAGTGGCCCGGACGCTGGGGACCGCCAATCGCCGCAGCCGCTCAGGCCGCGATCATTTTCGCGGTGGCCGTGACTGCGGAACGTCGCGGCGCTCTTCCAGCGCTGCTGCTCGGAGCGGCCCTCTTGATCGCGCTGGCTTTTATTTCCGGCGACGTCAGGCGGCGGTGGATTGCGCGATTTCCGCTCGATCGTGCGTCGTCAACAAATCTCGAGGCGACGCGTGGAACGCCCACCGTGTGGCTGGTTGCGCACCTCGACTCGAAATCGCAGACGGTCCCGATGCTGCTCCGAATGGCAAGCTCGATAGCGGCGGGAATAGTGTTCGCGATTGCACTCGGCGCGCTGCTGCTGCAATTGACGGGCGTGGAGGGCGTGAGATTTTTCTGGCGGTGGATTGCGATCGCTGCCGGAGTTGCGGCACTTCCTTCGGTTCTCTGTTTCGTGCGAAACGATTCGGAGGGTGCAGTGGACAATGCGACCGGTGTTGCGGCCGTGCTGGTCGCCGCTGAAACGGTGCCCGAGACCGGGACGCTTGGCGTTCTCATTACGAGCGGAGAGGAACTTGGTCTGGTGGGCGCGGCGGCGTGGGCTGCGAGAGCGAGTGCCAAGCCCATCATGATCAACTGCGACACCATCGATGACGCGGGCAGCTGGCGTTGCATGTACAGTGGCACGCGTCCCGCGAAGCTGGCTCGGGCGATTGAAACAACTTCCCGACGACTGGGGTTGAAGGTGACGGTGGGGCGCATGCTTCCCGGCATCCTGGCAGACAGCATGGCGTTCTCGGCCCGGGGGCTGGAATCAGCCACCATCAGCCGGGGAAATCTTTCCACACTCGCGCGCATACACACACGGCGCGATTATTCCAATGCACTCACGGGCGGGGGCGTCGCCGAAGCGTCGGCTCTGCTTGCCTCTCTCATCGGGGAGCTGGACTGATGGCGCTTCTGATACTGGCCGCCGTAATCCTTCTGTCGCTGATCCTGATCGTGCTCGGCCTTCCCGGGCTCTGGATCATGGTGGGGACGGCTGTCACTTATAATATTGTCGTCGGGGGCGACCCGATCGGCTGGTTTTCACTGGTCGCCGTTTGTATTCTTGCGTTGGTTGCCGAGGTGCTGGAGTTGACGCTCACTGGCCGTTACGCGCGCAAGTACGGTGGCTCGAGGCGCGCAGGCTGGGGCGCGATCATCGGAGGCATTGTGGGCGCGATGGTTGGCATCCCCATTCCGATCATTGGGTCTGTCATAGGGGCGTTTCTCGGATCGTTCTGCGGTGCGCTGGTCGCGGAGCTCACAGGCGGATCTTCTACCGGCAGCGCGACGCGTGTCGCCACCGGGGCACTGATAGGCCGCGTGGTCTCGACGGGCCTCAAGATCGGAATAGGCTTCGCGATCGGCGTGTGGATTTTCATTGCGGCGGCAACCTAAAACACTGATCTTGGCGAAATAATGAGCGATCCCCAGTACTCAAGCGAAGAGAACGTTTCGGTCGCCAGCCGGAGCAACAAGGTCATCAGGGCTTGACATTTACGGTTGTGCTTCCCCTCCGGAGCATCATCGGCCCGGACGAGCCGCCTCGCGTAGTGGATCAGGGAGCGGATCGATAATGTTCGACGCCAACACGCGCACGATCGTTGTCGTCGGTGCCCAGTGGGGCGACGAAGGAAAGGGCAAGCTGGTAGACGTTCTCGCGGAGCGTGCCGATTGGGTGGTGCGCTACCAGGGTGGAGCGAATGCCGGACATACTGTGCACATCGCCGACAAGTCCTTCGTGCTCCACCAGATCCCGAGCGGAATCCTTCACCCAGGCGTGCGCTGCGCCATCGGCAATGGCGTAGTTCTCGATGTCGAGACGCTGTTCTCCGAGATCGACGAGCTCGTGTCCGAAGGAATCGATGTCGAAGGACGGCTCTATGTGAGTGATCGCGCTCACCTTGTGCTGCCGTACCACAAGCTCGTCGATGGGCAGAGCTCGGCCAGCAAGGAGATCGGGACAACGGGACGGGGGATCGGGCCCGCGTACGAAGACAAGTTTGGACGTCGGGGGATCCGTGTGCTCGATCTCCGGAACACCGCGCATCTCAGAAAGCTGGTGGAGCGCGGAGTGGCGCATGCGAACATGCAGCTCGCCACATCGGGCACCGCGTGCGCCGATGTCGACGAAACCCTGGCCGTGCTCGAGCGTTTTACCAAAAGGCTTCTCGCGCTCGCCGAGGATGTTGGCCTGAAGATTCACCGGGCGATCGCCGGCGGTGCGGCGGTGCTGCTGGAAGGCGCGCAGGGCTCGCTTCTCGACATCGATCACGGCACTTATCCCTACGTCACGTCGAGCAGCACGACCTCGGGAGGAGCGGCGACAGGCGTCGGTATCGCGCCGAAGGAGCTCGATTCAGTCATCGGCGTAGTGAAGGCGTATACGACACGCGTCGGCAATGGCCCGCTCCCGACCGAGCTCGAAGAGCCTCTCGCCACGGAGGTCCGGAAGCTGGGTAATGAATACGGCGCGACGACCGGCCGCCCGCGGCGGTGCGGCTGGTTCGACGGAGTGGTCGTCCGCTACGCTGCGCGCGTCAATGGGCTCACGGATCTCGCGGTCACCAAACTGGATGTGCTCGACACCCTCGACAAAATCGGTCTCTGCACCGGCTACGAGGCTGACGGAGAGTTGTACGAGGAGTTTCCGGGCGATCTGGGCATACTCGATCGGGCGGTGCCGAGATACGAGTGGTACGATGGATGGAAGAGCTCGATTGCCGGAGCCCGCGACATCGCCGATCTGCCCGCCGAAGCTCGTCGCTATCTGGATCGCATCGAAGCTCTGGTCGAGACTCCCATCACCTACGTGAGCGTCGGAACCCGCAGGGACCAGATCATCGGACTCTAGCCGTACGATCGGGAAAGTTCCCTCGGGCTGTATATTTCCCAGCTTATGCCCAACCACCCCGATGTGATGGAGAAGCTCGTCTCGCTGTGCAAGCGGCGCGGCTTCATCTTCCAATCCTCAGAGATCTATGGCGGCACCGGCTCCGTATGGGACTACGGCCCGCTCGGCGTCGAGCTGAAGAAGAATCTGAAGGATCGGTGGTGGCACTCGATGGTTCGCGTACGCAACGACATCGAAGGTCTCGATGCCGCCATCCTCATGAATCCGCGTGTGTGGGAAGCAAGCGGGCATGTCGGCGGCTTCGTCGACCCGCTCGTGGATTGCCGGAATTGCAAGAAGCGCTTTCGGGCTGACGATCCGAGAATCAAGGGCACCCCCGGCACCCCGGACGCGCAGTGTCCCGCGTGCGGAATGAAGGGTACTCTCAGCGAAGCGCGCCAGTTCAATCTCATGTTCAGGACCTTCATGGGTCCGGTGGAGGAAACGGCTGCGGTCGTCTATCTTCGCCCCGAAACAGCACAGGGCATCTATGTCAACTTCCTGAATGTGCAGCAGTCCACGCGGCAGAAGGTGCCGTTCGGAATCGCACAGATCGGCAAGGCGTTCAGAAATGAGATAACGCCCGGCAACTTCATCTTTCGCACGAGAGAGTTCGAGCAGATGGAGATGCAGTTCTTCGTCGAACCCGGCACCGACATGAAGTGGTTCGAGTACTGGAGGGAGCAGCGCATGGAGTGGCACCGAAGCCTCGGTCTGGCGGCGAGCAGGCTTCAGTTCCATGCGCACACGAAGGAGGAGCTCGCCCACTACGCCAAGGCGGCGTTCGACGTGGAATTCGACTTCGGTGGCACACTGGGATTCCAGGAGATCGAGGGCGTTCACAATCGTGGTGACTTCGATCTCACGCAGCACCAGGAATTCTCCGGCAAGAAGCTCGAGTACTTCGACCAACCCAACAACAAGCGCTTCCTCCCGTTCGTGGTGGAGACCTCCGCCGGCGCGGATCGCACCATGCTCGCCGTGCTCGTCAACTCGTATCGCGAGGAGTCGGTGGAGGGCGAATCGGAAGGCCGTACGGTGCTCGGGCTGCATCCGTCGCTCGCGCCGATCAAGGCCGGAGTGTTTCCTCTCGTCAAGAAGGACGGAATGCCGGAGATGGCGAAGAAAATCGCGGACGATCTGCGAGGTGCGCTCCCCATCTTCTACGACGACAGTGGAGCGATCGGCCGCCGATACCGCCGTCAGGACGAGGTCGGAACGCCCTTCTGCATCACCGTCGATGGCGAATCACTTAAGGCAGGCACCGTCACGGTGAGAGATCGCGACACGCTGCGACAGGAGCGCGTGGATGCCGGACAGCTTCGCTCCTACATCTCAGGGAAGCTGACGTCGTGAGCGCCCTCACCCTTCAGCGCCTGCGAGCTGAAGGCCAGGCGTTCATGGAAGCGATATCGAGAGAAGGGTATCTCGCCCATTCGGGCCAGAAGAAGAACGCAGAGCTCCAGCCCATCTATGACCGATTCGCTGGCATCCTCGGCCGCGATGCGCTGGAGCTCACTCTCGAAGCATTCCGATCGGCCCCGGAGGGGAGCGAAGACAAGCGATCTGCGCAGTGGCTGCTGGAATGGGAGATCGAGTCGCAGGCAGCGAAACCGCTCGCCGCTCTCGATGAGAGAGAGATCGAGTGGGAGAATCGAGCGGTCATCCGCGCACCCGACGGACGCCTCATTCAATTTCATTCGGCGCCGATCGAGATCGCCAACACGCGTGACCGCAAGCTGCGCCTCGCGCTCGACGACGCGAGGGCAAGGCTGGTGGAGACGGAGCACTCGCCGCTGCGCCAGGAGCGACTGGAGCGCGAGAAGGGCTACATCGAGTCGATCGGCGTCGCGCAGGACTACAATTCGTCCTTCGAGGCGGTAACCGGAATCTCGCTCGACGATCTGGCGCGCGACTGCGAGCAATTTCTTCGGGACACGCAGGCCATGTGGGACGACACGCTGCGCCGCGTTCTCCGGAAATCGTTCGGCATCAAGCCATCCGAGGCGAAGAGGGCGGATGGGCTAGCGCTCTTTCGGGCGTCGGAGTTCGACGATGCGTTTCCCGGAAACCAGATGGAGACGCTGATCAGACGACAGGTGTCGGAGATGGGCATCGATCCGACGGCGGACGAGCGCATCATCTTCGACGTGGCCGATCGGGAAGGTAAGCGCTCCCGCGCCTTTTGCTCCCCCGTCCGCGTGCCGGAGGAGGTTTATCTCGTACTTCGGCCGCATGGCGGTCAGAGCGACTACAGCACTTTTCTCCATGAGCTGGGGCACGCGCTTCACTTTGCCTACGCCGACAGCGATTGCCCCTTCGAATTCAGGTGGCTCGGCGACAACTCGGTAACGGAATCCTACGCGATGCTGTTCGACCACCGGATGCAGGATCGTGGCTGGCTGCTGCGCTATTCGAATCTTGGAGAAAACAGGGTCGCAAAATTTCTCCGGACAGCGGGCACCGAGGAACTTCACTTCCTGAGGAGATACTGCGCCAAGCTCATTTACGAGAAAGCGTTGTACAGCGGGGAGGTGCCCTGGCGGCAGCTGCCCGATCTGTACGTCTCGCTCCTGAGTGCGGCGACAGGCTTCGAGTACAAGCCTGCGGACGCGTTCGTGGATGTCGATCCGCGATTTTACTCCGCGCGCTATCTGCGCGCCTGGCAGCTCCAATCGGTGCTCGAGGAGTATCTCATCAGGCGGTTCGACGCCGACTGGTTCAGAAATCCGAGCGCCGGTCCGTGGATGGTAAGCGAGCTCTTCTCGCACGGGCAGCGCGACACGGCCGCCGAGGTTGCGGCGAAAACGGGGGGCAACGGGCTCTCGTTCAATCCGCTGGTGCGGAAGATAGAGAAGATGCTTGACGCCTGACTGGGAGCCGCGAAGAGGGAGACGAGCGACTCTCTATTAGCTCACCGGCCCTCCAGCTCGTCCGCGATGCGCGCGCCATCGTACAGCTTGCGTAGCGCCTCAGTGATGGCGCGCGAGTGTACGCTCACCGTGCGGGCGACTTCCGAGGTAAAGAGAAACCGGTTTGGGAGCGCCTCGATGTTCTCGTCGAACACGAGACCAACCACTTCCGCATTTCTGTTGATCACCGGACTGCCCGAGTTGCCGCCAATGATGTCGTTGGTGGAAACGAAGTCGAACGGAGTCGCGAGATCGAGATTGGCGCGGCGGGTGCTCCACCTCTCGGGGAGCTTGAACGGATCCTTGTTGTCGAACGAAGCCGACCGGTCGTACAAACCGTAAAATGTGGTCTTGTACGGGGCTATCGTCCCGTTCATGGGGAATCCCTTGACCACGCCATCACTTATGCGGAGCGTGAACGTCGCATCCGGTGGTAGCGCCGTTCCGTACGCCGCGAACAGCGCCTGACCGATCTCCTCGGCGTTGGTGGCGATGATCGCATTCAGCTGACTTGCCCGCGCCGTCACGGCGCGATTGAGCGGATCGATTCCACGGGCGAGAACGATCATGGGATCAGTGGAAGCCGCGACGGCCGCCGTTCCCCCGTTGAGCAGCGCGGTGCGAACGGCCACGTCTCCGAGTCTGGTGCCACGAACCAGCGCGTCGGCAGCGGCCTCGGGAGAGCGTCCGCCGAGAGCGACGCGCAGAAATGGATCGTTAGCCGGCAGCTCGGCTTTTGCCGCTTTTAGCTGCGCGGCGAGGGCGAGTCGCTCGAACGCTGTATCGATTGGCACTTCCTTGCCGAGCGCCGCCTTGATGTTGTTGATGCCGTTGCCGCGGTAGGGCGGGAGCCGCTCCACGTCCGGCTTCGAGCTCTCGGTGGCCACGCGCACTATCTGTGCTGCGATTCCCAGAAGATTGGAATTTCCGCCGAAGCCCTGATAGCGTAGCTGCTGGTTGAACGTCGCGAGCTCTTGCTGAGCCGCTGCGATCGCGTCCCATGTTCCCACGTACTGCGCCTGTAGCTTCGGATCGGCTGCGATTCGCGCTCGGAACTCCCGCTCGAAGGCGCGCTTCCTGGCCATTGTCGTGCTGTCCAGCAAGCCGGCCCGGTATCCGGTGACCGCTTTCGCCGAGTTGGCGAGTCCAAACACCTCGTTCTGGTAGCGTCGAACAGCGGCGGTATCACGGGCACCGAGCTCGGCGTAGATGTCGAGGCTTCGCTTGTAGCTCGCGAGCGCGGTCGGGTAGCTCACATCGCGAAGAAAGTCCATCTGCGCGACGGTATTGAGGCGTCCCGTCGAGCCAGGATTTCCGACGACGAACACGAGATCGTTCTCAACGGATCCGGCCGTGCTCCACTTCAGAAAGTCTGGCGGACTGTAGGGCTGGCCATTTTCATATACGCGAAGGAGCGTGAGATCGAGGTCGTATCGCGGGAAGGTGAAGTTGTCCGGATCTCCTCCAAAAAAAGCAATGTCTCCTTCTGGTGCCATCACGAGGCGGAGATCGTTGAAGCGGCGGTAGCGATAGAGCGAATACATGCCGCCCTGATAGAGTGTCACCACCTGACAGGTGAGCTTCGTCTGCTGGTTGCATTCCGTCTGTATCTGGGCGATTACCGTGGCCCTCTCCGCGGCCTGCGCCGCCGGCGTTCCGGGAGTTATGGCCGAGCGCACGCGGCTGGTCACATTGTCGATGGACTGGAGCTGATCGACGTACAGCCCCTCACATTTCTTTTCCTCGGCGAGCGTCTTCGCCGCAAAGCCGGTCTGGATGTAGTTCGAGTCCGGCGGGGAGGACGCGGCCGTGCACTCACGCCCGCAGTGATGGTTGGTGAGAACGAGGCCACGCGAAGAGACGAACGAGGCGGAACAGTTGGGAAGCCGAACAGACGCAAGGCGAACGTGGTCGAGCCATCTCTCGTCCGGCGTGAAATTGTAGGTGCGGCGCCAATAGTCGAGCGGCGGAGCATCAAACGTCCACATCGTCCCGAATTCCGGCTTGTACGTCGCCTGCGACAGGACGGTTGATGACGCTGAAGCAGGCCGCGTCGCGGTGCCACTCTGTGCGGAAGCACGGGATGAGAGAAGGAGCGGGGTGGCGAGCGCCAAGCCGCGAAGCAGCGATCGACTCTTCGACATTATCAGAGGTCCTGTTCTTGAGGGTCCGGCAGGTGCTGGTTGCAAGATACTGACCGCGGACGCCCGATCGGCTTGTAGCTCTCACCGGCCAGGTCTAGATTGCATTCACCGGGCTTTCACACTTTCAACAATACGCCTAGATGTCCCAGCGCGATCGCACGCTTCAGGAGAGCACCACTACACTCAGCGCCGCTGACACGCTCGCTGCAGCCAAGGACTTTTTCTCTCACCAGCTTGGCATCTACGCCGCGTTTCCGGAGCAGGAGAGCGCCACACACCTCACGCTCCGCGGACAGGGTGGCGAAGAAATCGCGATCGGAGTGGCTCTGGCTGAAACCGGCACGAGAGTCACCGGGGCGAGCTACTTGTTCGATCAGCAGGTCGCGCGCTTCCTTGCGTCACTGCCGACGCCGTCGGGATCCAGAGCCACCGCGGGCGTGGCATGACGCCGCCATTCGTGAGCAGTCTCCGGACGCGCGGAGAACCGATCAGGCTTGGCTCTCCCTCGGGCGAGGTAATGAATCTGCGGGTGCAGGTTCTGGAAGCGTGGGACGCCATTCGCATCGACGCCAGCCCTTCCGCATCGGTGCGAAGCCTCAAGGAGCTCGCGCTCCGCGAGCTGTACCCCGACACGGCGCCAGATGAGGAGTTTGTGGCAAAGCTTAACGGCTTCGAGATTCTGGATGAAGACGCTCCTATCTCTTCGACCGCTGCCAGAAACGGTTCGACTTTTCTCATCACGGACCGCCGCCGGCGTCCGGTCAGCTAGGTCCTCCACGGTCCGTGCGGGCCGCGTTCATTTCACATAGCGATTGTGGGCGTCACGACACGGGATGGGGACATCCCGAGCATGTCGGCCGCTTGCGCGCGATCACCCGCGCACTCCGCGACGACCCCGAGCTGTTTCATACGGTAGACCATCTCGAGGGCCGTCATGCCACCATCGAGGAGCTGGAGCTCGCGCACGATCCCGCCTACGTGCGCTCGGTGAGAGCGCTCGTCGATGCCGGCGGTGGTCGCCTCGACGCGGACACCGTGACGAGCAGCGGATCGTGGGATGCCGCGACCGCAGGCTCCGGCTGCGTGCTGTCGGCCGTCGATCTCTCGGTCACGGGCGTGCATCCGCGAAGCTTTTGTGCCGTCCGTCCTCCCGGGCATCACGCCGTGTACGATCGCGCGATGGGCTTCTGTCTGTTCGGCAACATTGCGATCGCGGCCCATTACGCGCGGCGCAAGCACGGACTCCAGAGGATTCTGATCGTAGACTGGGATGTGCACCATGGCAACGGAACCCAGGCCCTCGTCGAGAACGAGCCGGACATCCACTTCGTGTCGATGCACCAGTGGCCCTGGTATCCGGGAACCGGCGCCGCCGATGACCGCGGACCACGCTCTAGCGTGTGGAACGTTCCCATGCGCGCAGGACTCGAGCCGGCCGACTACGTCGCCGCGATCGAGAGGGGCATAGACGCCGCCACCAATCGCTTCGTCCCCGACCTCATACTGGTGTCAGCCGGATTCGATTCGCTCGCCGGCGATCCGCTTGGCGGCTTCACTCTCGAGATCGATGATTTCGAGGAACTCACCCGCTCTCTCGTTGCGCGGGCGGACTCATGGTGCGGAGGGCGGATCGTCAGCTCGCTCGAAGGCGGCTACTCCCCCGACAGACTCGCAACGGCGAGTGTCCGTCATCTGGCCGCGCTCGCGGCATAACGAGTATCTTGAAGCCAGTGAGCCGCCAATGATTGCAAGATCGCTCCAGGATATCAGACCTCGCAGCGCACCCCGCCTCTGGAGCTGTTATCACGAGCCGGAGGGAAACAACAGGCAGGATCTCAGTAGGGAGGAGATCGCCAAAGCCGTTGCTTCCGGCGAAGGCATGCTCTGGATCGACATCGACACCCGCGTCCCCGAGGATGTCGAGCTGCTCAAGGAAGTCTTCCACTTTCATCCGCTCGCGATCGAGGATTCCCTCAATCCCCAGTCGAGGGTAAAACTCGAGGAGTACGATCACTATCTGGTGCTCGTTGTGCGGACGGTCGCGTTCTGCGAGACGACCGACGATCCGTACGATCTCGACACCGTGAATATCACGTTTTTTCTCGGGAAGAATTATCTCGTCACGGTTCATGGCGCCGATACCAATCCGGTCGATGAGACGGCCGAGCTGCTGCGGAGAAAGCCGGAGCTCGCCGCGCATGGGCCAGCGCGACTGATGCATGCGATCCTGGATCAGGCCGTCGATGCCTATTTCCCGATCGTCGAGAAGCTGGACGAGTTCATGGACAGCCTCGAGGAACGGGTTTTCGGGCGGTTCGACCAGAACTCCCTGCGCGATGTCTTCGCCATCAAGCGGCTGGTACTGTCCCTCAGGCGGCATCTCGCTCCCCAGCGCGATGCCATGAATGTCCTGACGAACCGTCCGAGCGTCCTCCTTACTCCGGAAACTCAGATATACTTCCGGGATATCTACGACCACGTCCTGAGGATCTACGATTCCCTGGAGACCTTTCGCGATCTTCTGAGCAGTACGCTGGAAAGCTATCTAACACAGGTCTCCAATCGTCTAGGTACGGCGACCAAGACGCTCAGTGTGGTCGCGACCGTCTCTATTCCGTTCGTGGTTGTGAGCGGAATGTGGGGGATGAACTTCGAGCGCATCCCGCTTTCCTCTCACCCTCACGGGTTCATGATCCTGCTTCTCGCGCAGCTCGGACTTGGTTTGGCGATTCTCGCCGGCATCAAATGGCACAAGCTCCTCTGAGCTCGGTTCGGCTCTACGGAGTGGCTGCCGTGGAGTCGGGCCAGACGACGTCGCTGGCCGAAGGCTCCACGCTGGTGCACTACCGTGCGCTGGGCGCGATCGTCGAGCCGGCGCCGTACTCGGCGACTCCCCTCGATGATGAAGGGATGGCGAAGTACCTCCGGGTGGTCGAGGAGGTGCACTCGCATGTGTCGGTGCTACCCGCGCCGCCGGGAACCGTTTTCCAGTCGCAGGCGACACTCCTGCGCTGGCTCGAGCTGCACTACTTCACGCTCACGGAGGCCCTTTCGGTGGTCGAAGGCCATACCGCGGCACGTGTGAGCATCACCGCGCGCAGCACCGCCTCGAAGAACGGAAGGCAAGACCCCGCCGACGCGCAGAAGAGCTCTGCCGTGCTCGCCGCCGACAGCTTGCGGTATCTCCGCAGTCAGGCGGCGGCGACGGTCACTCTCCCCAAGGCGGACGGCGATGAGGAGGAGGGTGTGGTGGCTCGAGCATCGTTCCTCGTCGACACTCAGCGCTGGGACGCGTTCCGGGAATTCGTATCGAAGGAGGCGAAGCGGCAGAGCGCTCTCGACTTCCGCGTCACCGGCCCCTGGCCTCCGTACGATTTCGTGCGGATGCAGTTTGGTACCTGACGGTGTTCTGTTCGGATTGCGGGAGCTGGAATCGCGCCGAAGCCGCGCGCTGCGTTCGCTGCGGCATTCGCATGCCCGAGATCTCGGACCGCCGGCAGGCGCCGCCCGATGCATCGGTGACGGCCCTTCGTCAGGTTACGGGCGGCCGCTACACGATCATGCACAGAGTCGGCGAGGGCGGAATGGCGAGCGTGTATTACGCACTCCAGGTTTGCCTCGATTCGCCGGTGGTGATCAAGGTTCTGCACCCCCACCTGGCGCGCGAACAGGAGATGCGCGAAAGATTTCGGCGTGAAGCGGAGTCGGCCGCGCAACTGGTCCACCCGCACATCTGCGCGATTATCGACTTCGGAATGGTGGACGATCACATCTACCTGGTGATGCCGTACCTCGCGCGCGGCACTCTCAGCGACCGGATTGGCGGACATCGCTCACTCGCTCCCGAGACCACGGCGGCGGTGGCCGCCCAGGTCGCGACCGGCCTCGACTACGCGCACCGGCGCGGCCTCGTGCACCGCGACATCAAGCCGGACAACATCCTCTTCGATGAGGATGAGAACGCAGTCGTAACAGATTTCGGGATAGCCACCGGCCACTTCCGTAGCCGCATGACGGGCAGCGGCAACGTCATGGGAACCCCGCACTACATGTCGCCGGAACAGGCGCGCGGGAAGCTGCTCGACGGACGAAGCGACATCTACGCGCTGGGTGTTGTGATGTACGAGACTCTGCTCGGCTTCCCGCCATTCGATGGGGCCGACAGCTACTCGATCAGCTACAAGCACGTGACCGAGACAGCGGTCGCGCCGGACGTGGTCGACTCCCGCATTCCGCCACAACTCTCCGCCATCGTCATGCGCTGCCTCGAGAAGCAGCCAGGCAAGCGCTACGAGCGAGGCAACGATCTCGCCGATGCCCTCATCAACTTTCTTTCGGGAGCATCGGCGGTCAACGAATTTCGTATGGCCAGAACCGCGCGCAGCATCGCGGGGCTTGCTGCCGGATGAAGCTCGCGCACCAGACAATCGAGCTCAACCCCACGCACCCGTTCGTCATAGCGCGCGGTGGTTACGCCCACCATCGGAACGTGATCGTCCGGATCACCGCTGATGACGGACTGGAAGGGTTCGGTGAGGCGGCGCCCAATCGCTATTACGGGGAGTCGGTGGCGACCGTCGTGGCGGCGCTCGGCCAGTTCGCGCCGCTCCTCGAGCGCGCCGATCCGATGTCGCTCGAATCGATCGATGCCGAGCTCAATCGAGTGTTGCGCGGCAATGCATCGGCCAAGGGCGCGGTGAGCTCCGCGTTGCACGATCTGCTCGGCAAGCGTCTCGGACTGCCGGTCCACCGCATCTGGGGCCTCAACGCGGCGAGCGCTCCGCAATCGAGCTTCACGATTGCGATCGCCGAGAACCACGAGCTCGAGCGGCGGGTGGCCGAGGCGCGCGAGTATCCGATTCTCAAGATCAAGCTCGGCACCGATCGCGACATGGAGATCGTTCGCATTGTCCGGAGCGTGGGACCGGAAAAGCGGCTGCGAGTGGACGCAAACGCGGCATGGACGGCCAAGCATGCGGTCGAGATGAGCGACTTTCTCGCGGACCAGGGTGTCGAGATGCTGGAGCAGCCAGTGCCAGCAAACGATATCGAGGGTCTCCGTTTTGTGCGAAAGAGGTCGAAGTTGCCGGTGTTCGCGGACGAGTCCTGTCTCGTCGCCACCGATGTCGCCAGGCTTGCCGGCGCCGTGGATGGCATCAACATCAAGCTCGCCAAGTGCGGAAGTCTCCGCGAGGCGCTGCGGATGGTGCATGCCGCGCGCGCGCTGGACATGCAGGTGATGGCCGGCTGCATGATCGAGAGCTCGCTGGGGATCTCGGCCATCGCGCAGATCTCGCCACTTCTGGATTCGGCGGATTTCGACGGTGCCGCGCTGCTGTCGAGCGATCCGTTCACCGGTACGTCGATCGCCCGCGGCACCGTTCGTCTTGGCGATGGCCCCGGCCTCGGCGTAGCGGCGAGCAAGGGAGTGGATCTTACCGCGGCGTTTCAAAGTGCATGAGAAGCCGCCACGGTTTGTCGAGGTCGCGCTTCCTCTCCCCCTCTTCCAGACCTTCACCTACGCGGTAGAGCGCGGTCTCGCGAATCCGGTCGCGATCGGATCGCGCGTGGTGGTGCCCTTTCGCAATCGCAGGCAGATCGGAATCTGCGTGGGCACGAGCGAGGCGACGACGCTCAAGCGGAAGCCCAAGGCGGTGCTGGAATCTCCGGACGCCGAACCCGCGATCGGCGAATCACTGCTCGAGCTCTGCAAGTGGATGGCCGAGTACTACATCGTTCCGCTCGGCATCACGCTGCGGACCGCGCTGCCGGCCGCGCTGACTGGCGTGACACAGCCGCACCCGGCGCGAAAGACGCAGCGGGTAGTGCGACTGGGCGTCGACATTCCTTCACTGCTCCAGCGTGACAGAGTGTTCGCGCGCGCGCGCCAGCAGCGGGCGGTGTTCGAGCTTCTCGAGTCGCTCGGTGGCAGGAGCACGGTAGAGCACCTCACCTCGCGACTCGATTTTTCTTCCTCGGTGCTCAAAGGCCTGGAAAAGCGAGGCCTCATCATTATCGCGAACGAAGAGGTGGAGCGCGATCCCTTCGCATCGCGCGGTGGAATCTCCGCGGCGCGACTCCAGCCGACGCCGGCTCAGCAGCACGCGATCGATGCCATGGCCTCTGCCGATAATGGAGAGGTTTTTCTCCTCCATGGCATCACCGGCAGCGGAAAAACGCTCGTCTACATCGAACTTCTCCGCAGAATCGTCGATGAGCGCGGCCAAACGGCGATTGTGCTCGTGCCGGAGATCGCTCTCACACCCCAAACCGTCGACCGGTTTCGCGCCGCATTCGGCGACAGGGTCGCGGTTTTGCACTCCGCGCTGAGCGAGGGCGAGCGGTACGATGCGTGGCTCTCGCTCAAGCGGGGCGAGAAGAGAATCGTGGTGGGCGCGCGCTCAGCGGTGTTTGCTCCTCTGGAGAATCTTGGCGCCATCATCGTTGACGAGGAACACGAGTCCAGCTACAAGCAGGGTGAGACTCCGCGCTACCACGCGCGCGAAGTCGCGATAGTGCGCGCGAAGAACGAGGGGGCGATCACCTTGCTCGGCAGCGCGACACCCTCGCTCGAGAGCTGGGCGAACGCTGCCGCTGGAAAATCAACCCTGCTCACGCTCCCCGATCGTGTTGGTGGTGGACGACTGCCGAAGGTAGATGTCATCGACCTTCGGAAGGTTGCGCCGGACTACACCGGCATGGCGCAGGGCGGAATAGACTACGGGGCGGTCATACGTGAGCCGCTTCACGACGCGATTGTCCACTGCCTCAGCCGCGGCGAGCAGAGCATCCTGCTCCTGAACCGGCGCGGATATTCTTCCTTCATCCAGTGCATCGACTGCGGAGCGGTGGCCACCTGTCCCCACTGCAGTATCACGCTCACGCACCATCGTGCGCCGGAGCGCCTCGTGTGCCACTACTGCCTTCACAAGGAAGAACCCAGTCCAGACTGCATGCGATGCGGGGGTAGAAATCTCAAGCAGCGCGGGTTGGGCACGCAGCAGGTCGAGCGACTCCTCTGCGAGCGATTCCCCGCGGCGCGCATCGCGCGAATGGATGTCGACACGACGAGCGGAAAGTGGGCGCACACCCGGATTCTCGACCGGGTGGCCTCGGGTGAGATCGACATACTGCTCGGCACGCAGATGATCGCCAAGGGACTCGACTTTCCGAATGTGACACTCGTCGGAGTAGTCGATGCGGATGTGGGGATCAACCTGCCCGATTTCCGCGCCTCGGAGCGATGCTTTCAGCTCCTGAGTCAGGTGTCAGGTCGTGCCGGCAGGGGCGTAAAGGGTGGCCGCGTACTGATTCAGACGCGAATACCTGGTCACCACGCCGTTCGCTATGCAGTCTCGCACGACTATGCCTCCTTCGTTCGCGACGAGATGGAAGGGCGCATCGATCCCCCGTATCCGCCAAACGTTCGTCTCGCGAACATCGTCTTCAGCGGGGTGACGGAAGATGCTACCGCCAGTCTGGCGCTCCGCGGCGGCGAATGGCTGCGCGCGCTGATCGCTACTCGCGCGGATGCAGTGGCGATTGTCGGGCCGGCTCCCTGTCCCATCGAGCGCATCAAGAGTCGCTGGCGCTGGCACGTTCTTCTGAAGACGGAGCACCCGGGCGAGCTCACGCGCGTCGGCCGCTATTTCATGGAGCGCTTCGAGATCCCGAACACCGCACAGCTGCGTGCAACGCTTGACCGCGACCCGGTCGCGTTGCTCTGACTGAATCTCCGGCGCAATAGCTTGTACGAAGACTCGGTCGCTACCCATCTTTAACCAGTGCCCATACTCCGTCATCCCGACTTCACCCAGCCCGAGCTCGCAAACGCTCCCGATGTGACCTTCGTTCCAGCGCCGGCGGACGGAGTGCTGCCCGAGAATTTCTTCTCGACCACCAATCTGCCCACATACGTGCGCATCAAGGGCGCGTGGCGCATGCCGCTGGAGCCGAGGATGGACGCGGCGCTCGTGCTCGACCAGGGGGAGCTCTGGATCAGGGAAGGCCGCCGGCTGAAGAAGGGCGACATGGTCGCCATCGGCGGCGCCGAGGATGGGAGCCAGGGCATCTACGTGCACGTCGGCTCCTTCCTCGCCGACGAAGAGGGCGAGTTCAAGTTCATGACCAGCGGGGTGTCACGGGAAAAGCCGATCGACTACCCGCTGATGGCGCAGATACTGATCTCGGAAAGAGACCGCGGCGGGTATCCGATCTGGGTCACGGGGCCGGCGCTGGTCCACTCGCGCGCGAGAGCCGACATGGTATGGTTCATAGAGAATGGTTTTGTCGCCGCGCTGCTCGCCGGCAACGCGGTGGCGGTGCACGACATCGAGGCGTCGATTTTCGGCACCACACTTGGGATGACGCGGACGGGGGAAGCGAGCAGCGGCGGACATGGGCTTCACATGCGCGCGATCAACCAGGTCAGGGCCGCGGGCTCGATCGCCAATGCGGTGGAGCAGGGAATAATCACCGACGGAATCATGCACGCCTGTGTGAAGCATCAGATTCCCTTTGTGCTCACGGGCTCGATTCGCGACGATGGACCACTGCCCGAAGTCGTGACCGATACTCTGGATGCACAGGACGCCATGAAGCGTCACACGACCCGCGCTACCATGGCGATCCTCATCGCGACCGCTCTCCACGCTATCGCGACCGGCAACATGCTGCCGGCTTTCGTGACGGAATCCGATGGGTCGATGCGCGAGCTGGCGACGATCTGCGTCGACTCCTCGGAGTTCGTCGTCAACAAGCTCAAGGACAGAGGAACTCACCAGGCTTTCGGCGTGGTTACCAACGCCCATGACTTCATGCACATCCTCAGGCTTTACACGGAGCGCGAGCTCACCGACCGGCAGGCTCAGAAATCCGCCGCGGCCGCGACCTCGGGAGCGCGAGCGTGATCGAGACGACTGAACGATTTCTGCGCGACATCGCCGAACGCATCGGGGCGGATGCGGTCGACGAAGTTCGCCTCTTCCCCCCGCTGCGGCAGTCGGGTGTGGAGACTGGTGTCGCGGTTGTTGCCGCCACGCCACTCGCGCCCGAGCCCGAGCACGTGCCCGAGCCGGACGAGCCGCCGGAAGCTCTGAGCGAGAGTGTGGGCGATGAATTCCTGCCGATCGAGGAGGAGGACCGCTCGATCATCGTGCATCGCCATACTGTGTTCACCGCGCGCTACCGCCACACCTTGAAGGGACCCGATCGCGGCAAGTGGGAGGTGGAGGTGCAGGCGGAGGCCGACGCGCCACTGGTGACGCTCGATCAGGTGGTTAAGGGCGTGATGAAAAGATCGGGCGAGCCCTTCGAGCCTGAGAAGATCTCGGCGAGTGCGTTCAGAACGATCGTGGAAGGCACAGAGCCCCCGCCAGCGGGCTAGGCGCCAGCTCGCTCAGAGAGAGGTGCTCGGAGTGGCCGGCGTCAGCTTCGCGGCCTCCGGAGTGGCATTCTCGGCGTTCGCCGCCGCATAGCGGGCCAACACCGCGCGATGGATATCGCGCGCATCTTCCAGCGTTTCGCCGGAGAGGCCGAGCTTCTCTGGTGAGATGACGAAGGGATAGACCTGGTCACCACCGGCGGAGCCGTGCGCGCCGACCTGGTCGTCGAACGAGACGATATCGTAGCCATCGTAGGCGCCGAAGAGCACGCAGTCGCCCGAATTCGGCTGTCTTACCAGCGATTCCACCGCGCGCAGCACGTACGGCTGGGTGCCAAAGATCTCGAGCGGGTTTTTACCCGAAAGAATTTCGATTTCTCCGTTCCTGAGAACCGCTCTCCCGTGTTTGTTGGCGAGATTCACGCCGCCTTCAGCGAGCGTCGCGATGAGTCCGATGCCCCGATGAGCTCGCAGCCGCTCGTATAGCCCCGCCCAACGCGGATCGGCAAGAATCTGCTCGAGTGTCAGTCGCTGCTCCGTCGCCGCGAAGTAAACGAGGGCGAGACACGAGCTGTACGTCACGACTACATCGTTCGTCTTGTCCACCCGATACTTCTCGGGGAAGATGATCTCCCGGAGACCGTAGCGGCTTCTGAGCCAGTCGCGGAGCTTCCGCATCCCCCTGCGCGCGCCGAACGACACCGGTGTGAGCTGCGCGACTGCTTCCACGACCTCGGGTCCGATGTCGGAGTACTCGGTGTCTTCCGCATAGCTGGCCAGCGCGCGTGGCGCTGCAGTACCCGCCGGGGCCTGATCGAGGAGCCGCTGCACGGTCGCTCCCAGTGATTCACCGAACAGCACGCGATAGCTGAGAGCTGGCGTCATGCCGTGGTCGGAGAGAATCACGAGGTCGTAACCGCGCCCCCCCGCCAGCTTTGCCATTCTCCAGATCTCGGCGATTCGGGCGTCGGTGCGACGCAGATCGCCGAGTGCTTGTCTGCTCGACGGCCCAAAATGGTGGGCGAGCTCGTCGTACTGCATGAACGTGCTGTAGATGACGGGCACTCCGAGGTAGACGTCGAGAAGTATCGCCATCGTCTGGAGCTCGCGGATGACGACGTTGCTCAGAATTCTGATGAAGGGAAAGATTCCTTCCGCGTGCGTGACTCTGCCCGTGAGCTCGCCTCTGGCGCGCTCCCATTCCTCCAGCAGCCACTCGAGCGCCCCATGCAGAACGATGCGCGCCATCCGGATCGGATGCAGCACCATCAGCAGCGCCATCCTGGTGCCTCCGAGTCTCTGATAGACAGACATCTTCTCGCGTGTGGCGACCGTGAACGCGACTGTCTGCGCATCCCCGTCGAGGAGGTTGACGTAGCTGGACCCGCCGGCGAGCGCGCCGGGCGAATGGATACGATCGCGGATGTATTGCACGCCGTGCGGAGCGTTGCAGGTGATCACCTTCCGCGCTGCCTTGTCATAAAAGCGGAATGCCGGAATCCCGCCATTCTCACCGTGAAACATTCCAGCCTGACAATAGGGTGTTGCCGATGGGAGCCCGCAGAACCAGCGCCTGAGAGCGAAGCCCTCACGCAGCAGGCGCGCGATCGTCGGGCAGAGTCCAAGTCTCAGTGCCCGCCGAAGATCGGAGTAGGCGAGCGCATCGATCTGCAGCATGATCAGCCCGCGCTGTGGCGGGCGCGGGCGTTTCTCGCGCGCGAATGGGCGGTACTTCGTGCGATAGTACCACCTGAGGAACGGTCCCGCGCGCGGCTGCGCGCGCCGCTCCGTCAGCGCAGGTGGTGCTCGATCTGGCGTAAGAGCTCGCGGATGGGGACGGGTTTCACCAGCACGTCAGCGCACCCCGCCTCGATGCAGGTGCGGCGTGATTTTGGATCGTTGTGTCCCGTCATCGCCAGCGTTGCGCGGGGAAGTGATCCGCGTTCGCGAAGCGTTGTGAGCACTTCGAGTCCATTGCCGTCGGGGAGCGACAGGTCGAGCAGCATGAGATCCACTGTCTCGTTCGTTCCACGCTCGATCGCTTCCGCCACGGTGCCGGCGGCCGCCACTGTGTAACCAGCATCCTCGAAGATGATCTGGAAAGCACTCGTGACGAGTTGGCTGTCCTCGACGATGAGGATCCGGCTTGGCACTTAGCTCCGCGGCGGATTGAGTGGCAGCGTAACGAAAAAACGGCTGCCCTTTCCTATCTCGCTCTCCACCCAGATCCTGCCTGAATGCAGCTCGACCAGCTTTCTGGCGATCGCCAGGCCGAGTCCGGTGCCATGGTGCGGGCGCGAAGGCGAGTAGTCCACCTGTGCGAATTCGCGGAACACCAGCTCGTAGTTGTCGCGCGCGATCCCACGGCCTGTGTCCCCAACTTCCAGCAGCAGCTCCTCCTGATCCACGCCGCGTCGCGAAAGATTGATCCAGATGCGCCCTCCGTCGGGCGTGAACTTGATCGCGTTCCCAATCAGGTTGCCGAGTACGTGCTTCAGCTTGTCACGGTCGGCGTATATGGCGGGAATGTCATCGCCGCTGAGCCTCTCGATGCTAAGCCTCTTCTTCGCGGCAAGAGCCTGGTTGAGCAGCCGCACCTGATCGACAACCTCGGTGATCGAGAATTCGGTTCGAATCAGACTCACCTGATCGCTCGCGCTGCGCACGTAGGTGAGAATCTCGTCGATCATGTCGAGCAGCTGCTGGCCGCCGTTCACTATGCTCGACACGCTCTCGCGCTGACCGGCGTTGAGCTCGCCGAGCATGCCTTCGCGGAGTATCTCCGCATGCGTGATGATGGCGGCGAGCGGCGTCCGCAGGTCGTGCGAGATGTTGGAGAGAAACTGGGTCTTTAACGAGTCGCGGGATTTGAGCTCGTCAATCGTCCTCTGTGCTTCCTCCGCCTGAGTTTCCAGCGTTCTCAGCCGCTTTTCGAGAGAATTGGGATTCCGCTGGTCAGACATGGTCATATTGTAGTTGCGGTGAGGTCGGTTGCCAACGTATCCGATCCAACCGCGTCAAGAAGCTGCTGCCGTCTGAGAAGGGACCAGTAGCGCCCTCGCGCCGCCATGAGCTCGGCGTGTTTCCCCTGCTCGACTACCGTTCCCCTCTCGAGCACGATTATCCACGAGGCATCGCGTATGGCACTGATTCTGTGCGAGGCGATGAGCGCCGTGCGGCCCGCGAGCGCTTCTCTGAGTGCCCGAAGAATCTCTGCCTCGGTATGCGTATCCACGGCGGAGAGCGCGTCGTCGAGCAGCACGATGGACGGCTTCCTCGCCAAGGCGCGGGCAAGAGCCGCGCGCTGCTTCTGACCGCCGGAGAGATTGATTCCACGCTCCCCGAGTATCGTCTCGTAGCCACCCGGGAATGCTTCGATCGTGCGACCCAGCTGCGCCACACGCGCCGCCCACTCTGCTGTCTCGGAATCCCGAGTGCCATACGAGAGATTGGATCCGATTGTATCGCTGAAGAGGAGACTCTCCTGCGGCACGAACCCGATCTCGCGTCTGAGCTCCGACGGGGAAATGTTACGGGTAGAGACCCCGTCGATGAGGATTTCGCCCTCCTGCGGGTCGTAGATCCGGGGGATGAGATCGATCAGCGCGCTCTTGCCGCTCCCTGTAGCGCCGACGACACCCAGCGTCGCGCCGGCCGGCACGGTAAAGCTCACATTTCTGAGCACCCAGCGCGGGTCGCCTACGACGTCGGATGGATAACAGAATCCGACATTGCGAAACTCGATAGTGCGTCCGGAGTCGGAAGGCGGTAGGTGCTGCACGGGGGCTTCGGCGCGGATTCTCGCTCGGACCTCGAGGATCTCCGCCAGGCGCCCCATCGATGCATCTCCGCGCTGGAAAAGGTTGACCACCCAGCCGAGGGCGATCATCGGCCAGGTGAGCATTGTGAGGTAAAGACCGAACGCCACGAACGACCCGATGGAGATGGTTCCCCTGATGGCGAGGACTCCGCCGAAGCCAAGCACCACGACCGCGCCGAGTCCGCCGAAGAGTGCGAATAGTGGATTGAGCGTTCCCCAAAGCCGCACCAACGACATGTTCCGCGCGAGATACTCTTCGTTGATCGATCCGAAACGCGCGATCTCGGCGGCCTCCTGGCGGTACGCGCGAACGATTCGCGCTCCGGTCAGATTCTCCTGCGCGCGCGTCGTTAGCGTGGAGAAGTGTTCCTGAACGGCTTCGAACCGGTCGTGAATCGCCTTTCCCATCTTGATCGTGAGGGCGGGCAGCAGCAGCATCGGCAAGAGCGCGAGAAGAGTGAGCTTGAGGTTGATGCGCAGCATGAAGAAGAGCGCGAACAGCGCCCCGGTGATGGTATTCGCGAGATACATGACCGCGGGGCCCACCGCCATGCGCACGGCACTCAGGTCGTTGGTGAGGCGGGCCATGATGTCGCCCGTGCGCGTGTGCGCGAAGTAGGCTGCGTCCAGCGTCTCCAGGTGCGTGAACAGATCGTTGCGAAGATCGTATTCGATCCAGCGGCTCACGCCATTGAGGAGCTCTCTCATCCCGTATCGAAAAACTCCGCCAACGGCCGCGGCACCCACGATGAGGCCGCTCAACTCCCAGATGGTGCGGAGTGGCGCACCGTTGCCCATTGCGTCAATGGCGCGTCTAAGGAGCCATGGGATTACGCTCGTAATCGCGGAAGAGGCAAACACGATCCCCAACCCTATCGCGAACCGGCCCCAGTATGGTTTGTAGTATGGCGCGGCGAGTCGAAGATTCTTCATTATTGGCATGTGGATTGCCGTCCGCTACTATTCATGAGCTGAGAGAGACCAGACACTCGTCACACGATGGAGGAGGCTTCATGTTGCAATATATTCCCCGGCTGAACGCGTCGCTCGTGCTCACGCTGGCACTTCTTGCAGGTGCTTGCTCCGACAAGAAAACCGACACGCTCGCGCAGGATACGATGCTCAATCGCGATATCCAGCTCGCGAGCGGCGACACGGCGGCGGTACCGGCTTTGACCGACGTCGCACCCGGAGCAGCCACAGCGCCCGCGGCCCCGCGCGCCAGCACTCCGACTACCACCACGCGCAGACCCAACCCGACGACGCGTACACCGTCGAGTGCGACTACCTCGAGCGGCAACACCGTCACCCGCACGCCGGCCGGTTCTGCGGCGCGGGTTGGCACGATCGCGTCTGGTTCGACACTGAATCTTACTTCGGGTTCCACTGTCTGCACCAACACCAACAAGGTCGGCGACCGCTTCAACGCCACTGTTTCCGAGGCCGTATCCGGCTCGAATGGCGCCGTCATTCCAGCGGGCGCCACGGCGACGGTCGAAGTGACTGAGCTCAAGCGCAGCGAGAACGCCAACGACAACGTCGTCATGGGCTTCAGCGTCGTCTCTGTCAGGTTCGGGGGCCACACCTACCCGGTGAGCGCCACCACGAGCTACGCCCAGGTCACCAAGGTCAGGAACGAGCCGAAGAGCAAGGACGTGCAGAAGGTCGTCGGTGGTGCCGTAATCGGCGCGATCGCTGGCCAGATCCTCGGCAAGAGCACCAAGGGAACGGTGATCGGCGCCGCGGCAGGCGGTGCGGCTGGAGCAGCCGCGGCTGCAGCCACTGCGAACTACGAGGGCTGCGTCAATGCGGGCGGCCGCATCAGCGCCACGCTCAACTCGTCGACCCAGGTGCAGATCTGACCTTCGATCGGCGATAGTTGACAAGGAAGAAGCCCGGCACGATCACTCGTGCCGGGCTTCTTACATGGCTCTCCTGAACTGCAACAGAACGAGTTTTCAGTTTCCAGCTTTTGTAGCTGATAGCCCTGAGCCTCACTGCGTCGGGACGCCACGTGGCGCAGGCTTGGACACAGTCCAACGCTCTTCCTGTCGCACCACTCAGCGACGTCCCGACGTTTGCAGCTATCGGCTCGTCGCTTTTTTGGCTGAACGCTGACAACTCGTTCTGTTGCCACTTGTTCTGTTGCGGTTCGTTCAGATACTAGAAGCCTACCGCCGCGCCCGAAGATCGGGGATCGTCCATCCCCTCGTAGCCGCCCTTCACGCGCATGATCGACGTTACTGACGCACCGCTGCCGACCGTGAAGTAGATCTTGTAGCCCATCTCCTTCAACCGATCGATCGTAGCCGGATTGAAGCCGCCCTCCTCGAGCCGCAGCGAGTCGGGCAGCGACTGGTAGTGAATCCGCGGCGCGCTCATCGCGTCAGAGAGCGTCATGTGGTGATCGAGGACGTTGAGGATCACCTCGGATGTATTGGTGATGATGCGTGGCCCGCCCCGCGCGCCCGTGACGAGAAGCAGCTGGCCCGCCGGGTCGAGAACGATGGTGGGCGACATCGCGCTCAGCATCCGCTTTCCGGGCTGAATGGCATTTACCTCTCCCTGCACCAGTCCGAACTGGTTCGGCTTTCCCGGCGATGCACTGAAGTCGTCCATCTCGTTGTTGAGAAAGAATCCGGCACCGGTCACCATCACGCCCGATCCATAGAGGCTGTTGAGGGTCGTGGTCGTGGCTACCGCGTTGCCGAACTGGTCCACCACCGAGTAGTGCGTGGTCTCGGTTCCTTCCCTGATACCGGAGGCGAGCGCACTCGTCGGTGTTGCGCGATCTCTCGCGATCGTTCTGCTCAGCGCCTGCGCGTACGTCTTGCTCGTGAGCGTTTGGAGCGGAACGTTGACGAATGCCGGATCGCCCAGCTTGGAGTTGCGATCCAGAAATGCGCGCTGATAAGCTGCCGCGAGAGCGTGAATGCGGTCCGCGCTTCCAAACGGCGCATCCGAGCCGTAGGCCTCGAGAATGTTGAGCGACTCGGTAACCGTTATTCCGCCGGAGGAGGAGGGAGGCATCGTCAACAGCGTGTAGCCGTGGTAGGTGCTCCGGATCGGCGTGCGCCACTCCGGCTTGTAGCGTGCGAGATCCTCCCTGGTGATGATGCCCTTGCCCCGCTTCATCTCGGCCACGATCTGGTCCGCGATCTTCCCGCGATAGAACGCCGACGCTCCATCGCGCGCGATCAGTCTTAGCGTTGCCGCCAGCTCCGGCTGGGCGAAGCGCGTCCCGATCGCGGCGGGCCGCCCGTTGGGCAGGAAAAGCGAATCTCCCGCAGAGCGGCTCAGCAGCGACTTCTCGCCGGCCACCGATTTGGAGAATGCCTTGTCGACCGCGTAGCCGTCGGCGGCGAGTCTGATGGCTGGGGCCATCACGGTGGCGAGCGGAAGCGTACCGTACTTTCGAAGTGCCTCGGTCAGTCCAGCGACCGACCCCGGAATACCAGAGGCCAGGTGACCCTCGAGACTCGCGCCCGTAAGCTCCCCATCGGGCCCGATGTACATGTCGCGCGTGGCGGCGAGCGGAGCTACCTCGCGGTAGTCGAGTGCCGCGCTCCGACCATCGGCCATCCTGATCATCATGTATCCGCCGCCGCCGATGTTGCCCGCCTCAGGCAACGTCACTGCCAGAGCGAAGCCGACGGCAACGGCGGCGTCCACCGCGTTTCCGCCCTTCTGTAATATCTCCACACCCGCGTGGCTCGCGAGAGCCTCGTTGCTCGCGACCATCGCGTGGGGCGCGAATGCGGCGGAGACGCCTGCGGCAAAGCGCCACCCCGCGGGGGACACCGCCGCTTCGCGCGGAGGGACTGCGGGGGAATGTGCAGATCCATCGAGCGGCTTCGAGGCCTCGATACGCGCGCAACCGGCGACGAGTACCGCTATTACGAACAGATTCGTTTTCAGAGGACAGCTCCGGGAGATGCGAATTAGAATTCTATTCGCTCTCGCGTGCCGGCGGCAGACTGCCATCTCGACGGCTCCCTTCTCCCCGGGACTCTTCTCGAGTTGGGACTAGCGCCGTCCCGTACGCGCGCCGAATCCCATTCGTGCCGAGAGCCTGAGGCCGCGAATCGTATTGGTGTTGCTGACACCATTGGAAAGGCCACTCTTCTCGTGCAGCGCGATGCCATAATCCTGCACCAGGTTGATGGTCGTGCGCTCGCTCAGGCCGTAGCCGAAGCCGTAGCCGAAGGAAAACACGGGATCAATGTTTCCACCGCTTGGGGCGAGAGCGACGCCGTCCGCATCCCGCTTGAGATTGCGGTACGCGACGATCCCCCCGTTCACCTCGATCACCTGATGAAAGCCGGCTGCACCTCCAGCGTGAAACGTCGCCATCAGGGTCATCATGTCGAGGTGTGCATCGCACCGCGAGCAGCTCGCGCCGCTTGACCCTCCCGGCGCCGGAATCACGGCAGTCGAGCTGTAAACGAATGGGATCCTGACGTACGTTCCCGCCAGTCCGAAAGAAGACGCGTTGTCCATCGCCCGCTCCAGCGACGCGCGATACTGCCAGCTCGTAGACTGGCCGAAATCCCACGTGCTCCCGCTCTTGCCGTCGTTGACGCCATTGCCGGTGAATCCGGCGACCCCGCCGCTTATCCATGCACCTGGCTCGTTCACGCGCACGCCCCTGCCGCGGATCTGCGCTCCGAGTGAGGCCGCGGAAAACATCACGAACAGAAATGCCAAGGAAAAACGTCTCATCGTCTTGCTCCGGTTTGTCTTGCGATTCGCGCGAACCGGCGGGTAAGTTAGGTCCGTGGCCCACCGCTCAGTAGCGCATTGATGTTGGACTCTCGCGAAACGGAGCGTCGCAACCCGCGTACCGCCTCGATCGATCTCGCATCCCCGCTCGAGATCGTAGATCTGATAAACGCCGAAGATCGACGAGTTCCCGATGCCGTTGCAACCCAGCGCGAACAGATCGCGCGTGCCATCGAGCTCGCCGAAGAGACGTTCCGGGGGGGCGGCCGCCTCTTCTACGTCGGAGCGGGAACATCGGGCCGACTCGGCGTTCTGGATGCAAGTGAGTGTCCACCGACATTCGGAAGCGATCCGGCGATGGTCCAGGGCATCATCGCCGGCGGATTGCCCGCGCTGACGCGGGCTCAGGAAGGCGCTGAAGACATCGTGGAGAATGGAGCGCGCGTTATCGACGAGCACGGAGTCACTGAGCACGATTTCGTGATCGGCATCGCCGCGTCCGGCACTACCCCGTATGTACGCGCAGCGCTGGAGCGCGCATCCGCCATCGGCGCACGCACCGGCATCGTCGCCTGCTCGCCGCCGCCCGCTGATCTGGTCGCAAAGCTGGATATAACGATGCTTCCGATCGTCGGGCCGGAGGTGGTCACCGGATCCACTCGCATGAAGGCGGGCACCGCGACCAAGCTCGTGCTCAACATGATCACGACCGGCGCGATGATCAGGCTGGGAAAGACCTACGGCAATCTGATGGTCGATCTGAAAGCGACCAACAACAAGCTCGTGGACCGCAGCCGGCGCATTGTGATGGAAGTCTGCGGCGTTTCACGCAAAGAGGCCACGCGCCTTCTGGAGCTCGCCGGCAAGAGCGTGAAGCTGGCGATCGTCATGCAAAAAAAAGGCGTATCGGCGGATGAGGCCGAACGACTGCTGGCAGAGCACGGAGGAGTAGTTCGGCGCGTGACGTCAGAGGCGCCGCCACCGATTCGGGAGCGGTAGGATGGCGTCGGGCGTCGTCGTCGGCTTGATGTCGGGCACTTCCCTCGACGGTATCAGCGCCGCCGTGGCGCGCTTCCGGGATGCGCCAGAAGGACGCGTCGATGTCGATCTGCTCGCATACACCTCGAGATCCTACAGCCCCGCTCAGCGGGCACGCCTGGGCGCGGCACTTTCCGGAACGACGCCAGCCGAGTACTGCCGGCTCAACTTCGACCTCGGTGATTGGCTCGCCGATGCCGCGATCGAAGTGATGGCCGAAGCCGGAGTCGCCCGCGAAGACATCATGGCCGTGGCATCCCACGGGCAGACGATCTGGCACGAGCCCGCGCACTCCACCTGGCAGTGGGGCGAAGCGGCGGTCATCGCCGAGCGGACAGGCATCGACGTGATCAGTGATTTTCGCGTGCGTGACGTCGCCGCCGGAGGTCAGGGCGCGCCCCTCGTCCCAATCGCTGATGCAATGCTCTTCTCGTCGCGATCAGATTGGCGGGGGCTTCAGAACCTCGGCGGCATCGGCAATGTCACCATCGTTCCGCCAAACGGTCACCTCGAAGGCGTACGCGCGTTCGACACGGGGCCCGGCGTCGGTGTCATAGATGGAGTGACGCGCTCGCTTCGCCCCGATCTTCCCTTCGATGTGGATGGCAAGCTCGCTCTTGCGGGCCGGCCCAACATGCGAATCGTCTCGGAGCTGCTGGCGGCACCTTACTTCGTCGCTCCTCCACCAAAATCAACTGGCCGCGAGCTGTTCAATAGCGCCTACGTCCAAAATCTTATCGCGATCTGCCGCGCCGAAGGAGGGGGTGACGAAGACACCATCGCCACTGCGGTCAGTCTCACCGCCCGGAGCGTGGCCGATGCCTATGCGCGGTTCATCGCCGAGCCCATGCGGGAAGTTCTGCTCTCGGGCGGCGGAGCCAGGAACCCCGCGTTGTTCGCGGCGATCGCGGAAGCCGTGTTCCCGATCTCCGTCCGTCCCTTCGATGAGCTCTACTTCGACGGTGAAGCGAAGGAGGCGGTGGCCTTCGCATTGCTTGGATATCTGCATCTGACGAAGACTCCCGGCAACGTTCCCGCCGCCACCGGCGCGCGCGGTCCCCGCATCCTGGGCAAGCTCACGCCCGCATGAGCGAGATCACGGAGCTCTTCTATCCGGCCATTCGCTGGGATCCATCGCACGGCTACGAGGGTCTGCGCGCGAACATCGATCAGGCACTCGAGATGGGCGTCGGCGGATTCATCCTCTTTGGAGGGCCGTCCGAGCAGGTAGCCGTGCTCACCGAAGAGCTCCACTTGCGATCGCGCATTCCGCTCTTGATCGGTGCCGATCTGGAGCGGGGGGCAGGCCAGCAGTTCGCTGGACAGACCGCGCTGCCACCCCTCGCCGCGGTGGCCTCGCTCGAAGACATCAAGGCGGTCCGCCGCTCAGCCGCGGTAACTGCGCGCGAAGCGAGAGCGCTGGGCATCAACTGGATCTACGCTCCTGACTGCGACATCGATGTCGAGCCGGAGAACCCGATCATCGGAACACGCTCCTTCGGCCCTGACCCTGAACGAGTTGCCGAGATGGCGTCCGCGTGGATCGACGCCTGTCAGGCGGAGGGAGTGCTCGCGTGCGCGAAGCACTTTCCCGGACATGGTCGAACCATCGTCGATTCCCACGCACAGCTGCCCGTGGTCGATGCTTCGGCGGAGACTCTCCGCGCGACCGATCTGGTTCCATTCCGCCGCGCAATCGAGACAGGCGTCGCATCCGTCATGTCGGCCCACATCGCGTTCCCCGCGCTCGATCCGAGCGGCGCTCCCGCTACTCTGTCGTATGCCATCCTCACCGAGCTTCTCCGCACCGAGCTCAATTTTGCGGGACTGGTGGTGACCGACGCCCTGATAATGGAGGGTGTTCTCGGAGGCGGGGAAGCGGATGCGGTCGTGCGCGCCGTCGCCGCGGGCTGCGATTGCCTCCTCTATCTCACCGATCTCGTGGCTGCGGAGCGGGCGATCTCACAGGCAGTGACCGATGGACGTCTCAGCGCGGACAGCATACAGCGCTCTCTCGAGCGGCGCCGCAGATGGGCTCGCTGGGCAACGATATCGAAGCAGGAATCGCGTCCGCCGGGTGATGAGAGCCGGTGGTCATCGGAGCTCGCCGAGCGGGTTGTGCATCTCGTTCGCGGAAGCTCGCCCCGGCTGCCCGAGCCGTGGCACCTCGTCATTGTGGACGACGACGTCGGCGGTCCGTACCCGGCCCCCTCGCGCGAGCCGCTGATCTCCGCACTCCGTGAAGGGGGGGTTGATGTTTCCGTCGGTGGAGAGGCCGCTCCTCGCGGATTCCGGGCGACCGTGATCGTGCTGTTTGGCGACATCCGCGCGTGGAAAGGCCGCCCCGGATTTTCCGCTCGCGCAAGAGAAGCGGTGCAAGCTGCTATCTCCAGTGCGGGGAAGGGGCCAGCGCTGATCGTTCTGTTCAGTCATCCACGACTGGCGAAAGAGCTGGACGTCGACCTTCCGATCCTCTGCGCCTGGGGCGGAGAGGCAGTGATGCAGCGCGCGGCAGCGCGCGTGATGTTGCGGGAGACCGGTGCCAAGGAACGACAGGTAGTCGCCTTTACCAGGAGAGAGCTCACATGAGCGACAGAATCAGCACCTCGCCCATCCGCATCTTCGGTCAGCCGAAGATGGCCGTGCTTCTCTTTCTTGGGTTCTCTTCAGGCCTTCCCTTCTATCTCACGAGCAAGACCCTCCAGGCATGGATGACGACCGCGCACGTCGATCTTGCAACCATCGGCTTCTTCAGTCTGGTCACGCTTCCATACTCGCTCAAGTTCGTGTGGGCGCCCGTGATGGATCGCTATGTTCCCCCCTTCCTCGGCCGGCGCCGCGGGTGGGTTCTGATCACACAGCTCCTTCTTCTCGTCGCCATCGGCGCGATGTCCTTGCACGATCCCGAGCGGGGTCTCAAGATGCTGGCGATCAACGCGATAGCGATTGCGTTCTTCAGCGCGTCGCAGGACATCTCGCTCGACGCGTATCGGACAGACGTACTGACTGATCGCGAGATGGGAGCGGGAGCAGCCGTCTTCGTCATGGGCTACCGAATCGCGCTGCTCGTCACCGGAGGTTTCGCGCTCTATCTCGCCGACACGATCTCGTGGCCGATCGTGTATCTGGTTCTGGCGGCGCTGGTACTCGTGGGGCTCGTCACGACCTTCATTGCCGCCGAGCCGGTCCTCCATGACAAGCCGCCGCGAACCATCGCGGAGGCCGTGATGCTGCCATTCGGTGAATTCTTTCAGCGCTCGGGAATGGTGCGCGCACTAATGGTTCTGCTTTTCATCGTGCTGTACAAATACTCCGACAGTCTCGCTGGAAGCATGACGACGCCTTTTCTGCTGCTGACGGGATTTTCGCAAAAGGAGGTAGGAGCGGTATTCGGCGGTGCCGGACTCATCGCGACGATCGTCGGTACTCTTGCTGGTGGGGCGGCGATCGGAAAGTGGGGGATCAACCGCCCGCTTTGGGTATTCGTCGTATTCCAGGGGCTCAGCAACCTCACCTACTACGCGTTGGCAATGTCGAGTGAGAGCCACGCGTTCATGGTGACCGCGGTCGTCGTCGAGAATTTCGGCCTTGGCCTCGTTACAGCCGGCATGACGGCGTACCTGATGATCATGTGCAACAAGCGGTTTACGGCAACCCAGTTCGCGTTGCTCTCGAGTCTCATGGCGGCGAGCCGCGACCTTCTCGTCGCTCCCGCCGGAAAAATCGCTGAAGGACTGGGGTGGCCCAACTTCTTCCTGATTACCGTAGCGATGGCCATACCGCCACTGCTGCTGCTGCCATTCATCGCGCCCTGGTCGCGCGACATTCCGAGCGGGGCAGCGGATCACTCCGGCGAGACAGTGCCCGCTGGCAGTCCTCAGCCGCTGTTGGTAGCGAGGAGATAGTCCGACTCAAGGGAGCGAAGCCGCGCCGCGACGACGGTGACATTGTCCGGCGCCCCCGTGTGCATCGCTTCCTCTATCAGCGCCTTGCAGATCTCCTGAGGACGCGCCGCGCCGCGAGTGATGTGACCGAGTTCTTTCTCTGAAAGCTGATTGGAGAGACCGTCGCTGCAGAGAACGAGGAAATCACCGCTGGTGAGCTCGACACGATATTGATCCGTGACGACTTTTTCTTCAGGACCCAGCGCCTGGAGGATGATGTTGCGGTGCTCGCTCTGCTCGGCTTCCTTCTTCGTCATCCTGCCCGCATCGACCAGGCGCTGAACGAACGACTGATCCTTGGTGAGCTGAGTGGCGGTCTCCCCGCGCACCAGATATGCGCGGCTGTCGCCGACCTGCGCGATGAAGGCCTCACCGTCCACCACGAGCGCGAGAGTAGCCGTGGTGCCCATGCCGTGGTGCTCGGGCGATTCCAGAGCTTTCCGGTAGATCGACTTGTTTGCCACATCCACCGCGTCCCGCAACGCCCGCTCGATCGTCTCGCCATTCCGCTTGGGCACCTCGTGCCACCAGTGGTGCATCTCCCTCAGGAGAGTCTCGGTGGCAATCGAACTGGCGAGTGCCCCGGATGCTGCCCCGCCTACCCCGTCGGCCACCACCAGAATGAATGGAGCGGTGTGCACGGAAACGAGCTGCGGCGCGGCGATCGTCGCGATGTCGCCAGTCTCCAGATTCGCAATCATAAAGGAGTCCTGATTGTCGTGCCGAATCAGCCCGACATTGGAGCTCCCGAAAATTTCTGCAAGCAATATTGGACTCAAAAAGATCGTAGCGCTAAAAATTGGGGGAGCCGGCAGCTCTCCCACCATTCCCCAAAGATAACCGAGCAGAACTGTAAGGGCACTACCCACGTCGCACTCTATCCGTTCGCCTAGTACTCCACGTGCAATTAGCTTCAGCATGATGAGCGCAACGAATCTCCGACTTCTCGTATCGGGCCTGGCAGTGCTTGTCGCAGCTTGCCGTCCCGCACCGGGGCCGTCAGCCCCGCCCCCGGTCCCCGTGGCGGCGCCCGTAGCGCGCGCGCCACTTCCGCCCGCGAATCCCAAGCTGCCGCCAGTGCCGGAGGTTCGCGGTCCCGTTCGGATCAATGTCGCGTATCCAAAGCCGGATCAGATGCTCACAGTGCGCGATTCCAACTTCATCTTCGGCACGGTGGGTAGTGGGGACGCAGGACTCAGGATCAACGGCGTGCTGGTGCCCGTCTGGCCCAACGGTTCGTTCATGGGATGGCTGCCGGTCCCACCAGACAGCGCGCCGCGTTACGAGCTGGTCGCCTCGAACGGGTTGGACTCAGCCCAGCTCACGCTCCCCATTCAACTTCCGCCGCCACCCGATACGACCAGGCCGGATACTATTCCTCTGGACACCGTCATTCCCATCGCCGGCAACGTCTACGCGACGCTCGGTGCCCCCGCCTCGACCGTGAACGACACCGATCGCGTGAGCATCGCTCGCCCCGCCCCGGGAAATGGCCAGGAATACAAGTGGTTTCTCCTGCCGGGCACCGTCGTCAGACTTACCGGCTACAAGAAGGCGAGCGGTGGCGACTTCGCCCGCATTGAGCTCGACTCGACGCAGGAGGCTTGGGTTCTCAGGAGCGAGCTGCAACCTGTGACAGACTCCGTGGCGCCCGTCCGTCGAATCGGAACCATTCGCGTTGAGCAGTCGGCTGAATGGATAGACATCGCCATCCCAACCGCATCTCCCCCTTCTTATCTGGTCGAAGAGGGCGACCGGACGATCTCGATCCTCTTGTACGGTGTTACTGGCGCGCAGGTGGTGTCGACGATGCCCGAGCCCGCGGACAGCTATGTCGCGAGCGTGGTCGGAACACCGGAAGGGAGTCGGGCGCGGTATGAGGTCAATCTCACTCGTGCTCCGTATGGTTATCTGGTGCTCTGGCAGAACGGCGCGCTCACGCTGAGGGTCCGCCGCCCGCCCACGATTGCCGACGCGAGCGCGCCGCTACGTGGTCTCACCATCACGGTCGATCCGGGACATCCGCCGGTTGGAGCAACAGGACCGAGCGGATTCTACGAAGCCGATGCGGTGCTCCCGGTGGGGTTGAAGCTGCGCGATCTGCTCGTCGAGCGGGGAGCGAACGTGGTGATGACGCGAACGACGTCCGATCCCGTCGATCTCGGATTGCGTCCCATCATCAGCCGGCGCGCGAACGCGCACGCGTTCGTGTCGATTCATCTCAATGCGTTTCCCGACGGAGTGAATCCGTTCGAGAACAACGGGACGACCACGCTCTACTTCTGGCCGCATTCATTCCCGCTTGGACAGGCGACGCAAACTGCGCTTGCGAGCGAGCTCGGCCTGCGCGACAATGGTACCAGGTTCCAGAATATTGCCGTCGCTCGCGGCTCGTGGATGCCGGCGATCCTCACTGAAGGCGCGTTCATCATCATGCCGGATCAGGAAGCGGCACTTCGGACGAGTGAGTACCAGGAGACTTACGCGCGCGGCTTACTGCGCGGGCTGGAGAGCTACTTCGCATCGTTAGCGCAAAAGCCGTGAGGCCGGCGGGGCTCGTCGCCGCACTTCTTTTCTGCGCCGCTCCGGTCGCGGAAGGGCAGCTTGTTCCCAACGACCACTGGCGAACGCTCGAGACGCAGCACTTCCGCGTGCATTTTACCGCCCCACTCGAGGAGCAGGCACGACGAGCGGCCGTCAACGCCGAGCGTGCCTATGCTCAACTATCTACGGAGCTGGTGCCGCCGCGCGGAACGATCGATCTCGTCATCGCCGACAACGTGGACTATACGAACGGATACGCGACCCCGTTCCCATCGAATCGCATCGTCGTGTTCGCGCACCCACCGACGGATGCATCCGGCCTCCGCAACTACGATGACTGGAACGCGCTGGTAGTGACGCACGAGCTAACGCACATCTTTCATCTGGACCGCGTCCGCGGAATCTGGCGGGCGGGTCAGTCCATCTTCGGAAGAAACCCGATCCTCTTTCCCAATGCGTACGAACCATCCTGGGTTGTCGAGGGCCTCGCGGTCTACTTCGAGTCGCGGCTCACGGGTGTTGGCCGGCTCGAGAGCGCGGAACATTCGATGATCGCGCGCGCGGCGGCGCTCGAGAAGCGCGTTCCGACGCTGCAGGAGCTCTCGCCCGGCACGTCGCGCTTTCCCGGCGGAGAGGTGGTCTACGTCTACGGATCGCTGCTGTTCGACTACCTCTCGCGCACACGCGGCCCTCAGAGCATCCGCGATTTCGTCGAGAGAACGAGCAAGTCCCTTCTCCCGTTTGTTCTCACGCCGACCTCGCGCGCGGCATTCGGCATGTCCTTCCAGGCCGCGTGGGAACACTGGCGGGATTCGCTCGTGCTCGAGACCGGCTCGCCGAGAGACGTGATGCCCGGCTGGCGTGAAGTCACGACTGCAGGGCGTGTCGCGTTCTTTCCGCGATGGCTCGGCGACACGGCGCTCGTTTACGCTGGGAATAAGGGACGGGAAGTGCCGGCTGCTTACGAGGTCTCGCTCACCGGCCGCGAGCGGGACCTCGGCCGCCGCAACGGAACCAGTCCGAACGTGAGACTTCCAGATGGAGGATTCCTGTTCTCCCAGCCGGATTTTCTCGATCCCTATCGCGTTCGCAACGATCTCTACATCCAGCGCGGAGGGAGACAGACGCGACTCACGCGGGGAGCGCGGCTCTCGTCACCTGATGTGCGCTCTGACGGGGAGATCGTCGCCGTCCAGGATCTGCCGGCGACGACCCGGCTGGTGCTGGTGTCGCGCGACGGCCGCCAGATAAATCCGCTCACCTCCACCAGCATCGATGTGCAATGGTCCGACCCGCGCTGGTCATCTGATGGTTCGCGCATCGCGAGCGTGCGGCAGAGCCACGGGGCATCCGAGATCGCGGTGCTCGACGAGCTTGGGAGGCTCATCGAGTCATTCGGAACTACTCGCGCCATCAACTCCAGCCCCAGCTGGTCAGCCGATGGAAGACGCATCTATTTCTCCTCGGAGCGGAGCGGCTCGGCGCAGATCTACGTCGCAGACCTGTCCGTTTCGCCGGCGGCGATTGCGCGCCTCACCGACGCGGTCACCGGCGTGTTCTCGCCGGAGCCGTCGCCAGACCAGGCAAAGCTCGCCAGTGTTCTGTTCTCGGCTGATGGCTACCACATCGGTGTCGCGCCGATCAGCGATCAGACTCGCGGCGCGAGCGCGGACAGCACGCGCATGAGTCCGCGCGCGAATTGCGCCGAGTGCGTCGCGATCGTACCTGGTCTCTCGCCCGCCGGCGCCAGTGACACATCGCGCGCAAGGGATTACTCGCCCTGGCCTTCTCTCCTGCCGCGCTACTGGCTGCCGGTGATCGAGAGCAACATCGAGCGTGGTAGTTCGTTCGGTGCGGCAACGAGCGGATCCGACATCGTCGGCCGCCACGACTACACGGCTGAAGCTCTTTACAACACCAGCTATCACGAAGGCTCGGCGTGGCTCTGGTATCGGTACGCGGGGCTCGGACTTCCACTCGTCGACTTCTACGCGTCGCAAGACTACTCCCACGAGGCGATCTCGAGCGGGTCGGTCGGATCGTTCACGCGATCGGGAACGCTCACGGAGCGCGACCGCGTGGTGTCGCTGCAGGCGACGTTCGTCCGGCCGCGCGTCAGGAGTTATTCGCTTGCGTCCATCGGTGCGGAGATCGAAAGCCACGCGTACGCCGCCGATCCGGACACGCTGTTGCCACATTTGTCGACGTTCTACAGCACATCGCCGACTTATCCGGCTCTCCTTGCATCGGCTGGCTGGTCCAACGCTCAGCGTCCCGACCTCAGCATCTCGCCGGAAGATGGAATCAGCGTGAGCGCGAGTGGGCGCCAGCGGTGGCAGCGCGGAAGCTCGGGGAGCTCAACGCGCAGCGTCATCGGTGTCAGCTCCGCGTACAAGTCTTTTGATCTCCCGGGATTCGCGCACCATGTTCTCGCGTTGCGGGCCGCGGGCGGTATTACTGACGAGAGAAGCCCGAGCAGATTTTCGGCCGGCGGCATCAGCGGAACTTCCCTCGATGTAGTGCCCGGCTACGCACTCGGCCAACAGCGCCGCGTGTTCGGCGTGCGTGGTTATCCGGTGAGCGCGGAACGCGGCATCCGCGCCTATGCCGCGACAGCGGAATACCGCGCTCCACTCGCGGCTCCTTCCCGCGGGTTTCGGTATCTCCCGCTCTTCATCGATCGCACGTCGATCACTCTGTTTGGCGAAACTGGTCGGGCCTATTGTCCCGCGGGCGCCGCTACCGGGACGGGCGTATGCCGGGCAAGCGATGTGTGGAATCCAGCTATGACGTCCGCTGGTGCGGAGCTCAACATCGACACCGGAATTCAGCTCGACATCCAGGCGCGGCTGAGGCTGGGAGTCGCGTTCCCGCTCGCGCATCGCACAGAGCTTGAGGCGAGCAGGGTGCAGGCGTATGCGACGTTTGGCACCTCGTTTTAGCGGGCTTAGCCGATCGTGATTCAAGGCAAGCCCGTGTTTTTGCCCCTTCTGCTCGGCGGAGTCGGATTGGAGCGGGCGACGCGCCCGTTTTCTGAGCCCACCCGGGGACTCCGGCTGGCTAATAGACCTAACTCCAATGGTGCGGGGTACTTATAAGAGAGAGACTTTATTTTGCGCTTCACGGGGCGCGGCAGGGGCAGGGATTCGTGCGAGTGGAATCGGCATCGGCCAGCCAAAAAGTGGAAAGCATCACATGACGCACTATTCGTGATGTGGAATACGTAAGTTATTGCTAACACACGACATACATCTCCACTGGCGCGGACTCACGAATACCGGTAGTATCCCTGCCCGCATCGAAATCACCCGATGCCTGAGCAACGAGAAGCGCCAGGATTTATTCTTCTTGACAATCATTTTATTCCGCGGAGAGTTGTAACTAATGCCCATACCCGCCGTCCCGCCCCAAGGCGAAGCCCAGCTCAATGACAACGCGAGAACCGTGATCGGGAAGCGATACCTGGTCAAGGATGCTTCGGGCACGCCTGTGGAGCAGCCGGAAGAGATGTTCTGGCGGGTGGCGGGGACCGTCGCGGAAGCCGATCGCCGTTATGGCGCGAGCGACGAGGCGGTCACCGGGACTGCGGAGGAGTTTTACGGGTTGATGACGGAGCGCCGCTTCTTGCCCAACTCTCCCACCTTGATGAATGCTGGCCGTCCGCTTGGCCAGCTCTCGGCGTGCTTCGTTCTTCCGGTCGAGGACGCCCTCTCCAATGGTCGGGACGGGATCTACGATACGCTTCGCGCGATGGCGCTCATCCATCAGTCCGGCGGTGGCACCGGCTTTGGATTCTCCCGTATCCGCGGCAGGGGATCGATGGTTCGCTCGACGACGGGAGTCGCGTCGGGGCCCGTTTCGTTCATGAAGCTCTACGATGCATCCACTGATGCGGTGAAGCAGGGTGGAACGCGTCGTGGCGCCAACATGGGAATTCTGCGAGTCGATCATCCCGACATCATGGACTTCATCACCTGCAAGGAAGATCTCACGCAGGTGACGAACTTCAACATCTCCGTTGCGGTCACCGACAAGTTCATGGAAGCGGTGAAGGCTGGCACGAGCTACGAGCTCGTTGATCCGGGGAGTGGCAAGGTGACCGGCGAGCTCGATGCGCGGGCGGTGTGGGACAAGATGATCGACGGAGCGTGGCGCACCGGCGAGCCCGGATGCTTCTTCATCGACGAGGCCAACCGCTACAACCCCGTTCCGCACGTCGGCTCATACGAGGCGACCAATCCGTGCGGCGAGCAGCCGCTGCTTCCGTACGACGTCTGCAATCTGGGATCGATCAACGTCGGCTACTACGTGATGGGCGGCCGGATGGATTGGGATGCGATGAAGCGCGACATCCATCTCTCCACGCACTTCCTCGACAACATCATCGACGTCAACAAGTATCCGCTGCCGGAGATCGACGCGCTCTCCAAGCGCATCCGCCGCATCGGATTCGGCGTCATGGGATTCGCGGATGCTCTCATGCGCCTCGGCATTCCGTATAACAGCATCGAAGGCGTCGAGTTCGGACGTCAGCTGCAGAAGTTCGTCGACGTCGAATCGAAGCGTGAGAGTGAGCGGCTCGCCAACGAGCGTGGGCCGTTCCCCGAGTGGGCGAGATCGATCTGGGGTCCGGACGAGACGTGCGCGCGCGACGCGAAGGGCAAGCGCATCAGGCCGATGCAGATGCTCAGGAACTGCAACGTCAACACCATCGCGCCCACGGGGACCATCTCGATTATCGCGGGATGCTCGTCAGGCATCGAGCCGCTTTTCGCCGTTGCGTTCATGCGCAACCAGGCGGGCGTGATGATGCCAGACGTGAATGAGGATTTTGTCGCGATCGCGAAGAAGGATGGATGGTACTCCGACGATCTGATGGAGCGGATCGTCAGGGAAGGCCACATCCACTTCGAAGAGGTGCCGGCCAAGTGGCAGCGCGTGTTCGTCACGGCTCACGACATCGCCCCCGAATGGCATGTGCAGATGCAGGCTGCTTTCCAGGAGAACTGCGACTCCGCGATCTCCAAGACGACGAACTTCCCGCACGCTGCGTCGCCGGAAGATGTTCGCGCGATCTACGAGCTCGCGTACGCACTCAAGTGCAAGGGCGTGACGGTGTATCGCGATGGTTCACGCGACAACCAGGTTCTCTCCACCGGTGCCACCGAACAGGCGAAGGCCGAGCGTGAGGGGAAGGGCGAGTCACGCCGTGAGATGGGCGAGCTGCACGGGACGATCGCGGAGCTGGAGGCCGAGATCGAGCGGCTCAGGCAGGCGCTGTTCGGCGCGGAGGCAGAGAATCTCCAGCGGCGAGCCAAGAGAGCGCGCCCGGACACCCTGCGCGGGATCACCACGCGCATCGAGACTCCGCTGGGCACCATGTTCCTGAACATCACCGAGGACGACAGAGGTCAGCCCTTCGAGGTGTTCATCAATCTCGGCAAGGCCGGCGGCGCCGCGATGGCGGATGCCGAAGCGATGGGACGTCTGATCTCGCTCGCGCTCAGATCGGGGATTCCGATTCGCGAAGTGCATCGCCAGCTCCGCGGAATCGCCTCGGACAAGGCGATCGGGCTCGGCTCGAACAAGGTGCTGTCCGTTCCCGATGCGATCGGTATCGCGCTCGAGAAGTGGATGCGCGGGAAGCAGGGCGTACAGCAGGATCTGTTGAACGCGGCAAGCTCAACGCCTTCACCGGTGGAAGTGGTCCAGCCGAAGGTGCAGCCCTCGCCCGTCGCCAACGCGGGCGAGGGTGGTCAGGCCCAGTACGGGTTTGACGCGCTCAATCGCAGCGAGTCGTTCATCGGAACCTGCCCGGACTGCGGATCGTCGCTGGAGTTCGCGGAAGGGTGTGCGAAGTGTCGCGTGTGCGGGTTCTCCGAGTGCGGGTGAAGTAACAGCGGCCGGCTTTGCGGGCATTGTCCCCCTGCCATACCTTTTACTGCATCACGCCACCGAGTGAGTCATGGACGATAGGAAGATCGCTGCCCTCGCAAAGAAAAACGCCGCCAAGGCCGCGGGTTCAGCAGGGAAGAAAGGGTTCGGCAAAAAGTACGATCCGAATCTCAAGGATTTGCCCACAGATGAAGCGACGCTGAAAGAGCGTCAGGAGCACGAGCGCTTCTTCAAGGAGATGCGTAAGCGCGAGTTCTAGCAGACGGGATGTAGCTGAGTTCCGCACCGTCCCCGCCAAGAGACAGACGGCCGCACCCTCTGCGGCTCAGCCAATTCCCTCGCCTATACGCCCGGACGAGCGCGGGCTCGCGTGGATGGTTAAAATTGAAGAGGGAGGCCATACCGTGTCGAAGGACAGACTTCAGCAGCTTCACGACGCCGGACAATCGATCTGGCTTGACAGCATAGACCGGACGATGCTCCACGACGGCGAGCTCGAGCGCCGCGTGCGTAAGGATGCTCTCACCGGGATGACATCGAACCCGACGATCTTCCAGAAGGCCCTCGCGTCCGGAAATGCGTACGACGACCAGCTCTCGTCGGCGGAAGACGGGCTCGAGAGCTGGCAGCTCTTCGAGCTCGTCGAGACGACGGATGTGCGCGATGCGTGCGACATCTTCGCCGGCGTATTCAGCTCGACCAGAGGTGCCGACGGCTACGTATCGATGGAGGTCTCGCCGGCCGTCTCGCACAGCGCCGACGAAACCGTCGAAGAGGCGCGCAGACTCTGGAAGACGGTGAACCGCCCGAACGTGATGGTGAAAGTCCCTGGCACCGAGGAGGGCACGCTCGCGGTGCGCCGTCTCATCGCCGAGGGAATCAACGTCAACATCACTCTCCTCTTCGCGATCTCGGCGCACGAGCGCGTGATCGAGGCGTACATGGCGGGCCTCGAGGACCGAATCAAGGCGCGCCAGCCAATTGACGGACTGGCTTCCGTCGCCAGCTTCTTCGTGAGCAGGGTCGACACCGAGGTGGACAAACGACTCGATGCGATCGCGGCAAAGGCGTCGCCCGCCGAGAAGGAGCGTCTCCAGATGTTGAAGGGTCGCGCGGCGATCGCAAATGCCAAGCTCGCGTATAGACTCTTCACGCAGAAGTTTTCCGGATCCCGCTGGGAAGCGCTCGCGAAACAGGGCGCGCGCGTTCAACGCCCGCTCTGGGCCAGCACCAGCACCAAGAACCCCGCCTACCGCGATGTCATGTACGTTGAGGAGCTTATCGGCCCCGATACGGTAGACACGATGCCCCCTGCGACGATCGAGGCGTTTCGCGATCACGGCGTCGTCGCGAGAACGGTTAACGCGAAAGTCGGCGCCGCGGAAGGATTGCTCAAGGAGATCGAAGCGGCTGGAATCTCAATGCGCGAAGTCACCGACAAGCTGCTCGTCGATGGCATCGCCAGCTTTCAGAAATCATTCGACGAGCTGCTCGGCGGGCTCGAGGCGAAAGTGGGATCACTCGCACCAGGCGGGAAGTGACAGGCATCTACACCCCCCGCACGAAGATCGTCTGCACGCTCGGCCCCTCGACCTCAACTGACGACACGATCCGGGAGCTCATCGAAGCCGGGATGAACGTTGCCCGGGTCAACTTCTCTCACGGCTCGCACGAGCAGCACGCAGCAACTATCGCCATGGTGCGCCGCATGGCGGGAAAAGCAGGGCGGCCCATCGCCATCCTTGGGGACCTCCAGGGACCGCGCATCAGAATCGGCGACCTGCCTCGATCGCTCTCCCTGAAGGTGGGAGACGACCTCGTGCTCGTGCACGAGGGCCACGAGCGGAAGGGGGAGATACCGATCACCTACGCCCAGCTGGCAAACGACGTTCGGGTCGGCGACCGCATCCTGATCGACGACGGACTGATCGAGCTGGTCGCGCTGGAGGTCGGCGACGGCCGCGTGAGCGCGCGCGTTCTGAACGGCGGCGAGCTCAAGAGTCACAAGGGACTCAACTTGCCCGGCGTCCAGGTATCAGCTCCTTCGATCACGGAGAAAGATGTCGCGGACATCGAGTTCGCCGTCGCCCAGGAAGTGGATTACATCGCGCTCAGCTTCGTGCGGAGGGCGGAAGACATCGAGTCGCTCCGCACGATGATTCCGAAATGGCTGCTCGTGATCGCCAAGATCGAGAAGGATGTCGCCCTCCAGAACATCGAGGAGATCATCAGGGCGGCCGACGGCGTGATGGTCGCGCGCGGAGACCTCGGTGTCGAGCTTCCCTTTGAGGCCGTCCCTGGAGCGCAGAAGAGAATCATTCGCGTCGCCAACAAATTCGGCCGGCCGGTGATAACGGCGACGCAAATGCTGGAGTCGATGATCGAGCACCCGCGTCCAACCCGTGCCGAAGCCAGCGATGTCGCGAACGCGATCATGGACGGAACCGATGCGGTGATGCTGTCCGCGGAGACGGCGGCGGGCGCATACCCGCGCCTCGCGGTGGAAGCGATGACGCGCATCATCCGCGAGATCGAGCAGCACCCTCCATCGAAGCCCTTTGCCGGAGCAGAGCAGGGGGAGGGCATTGTCACGACAGAAGTCGCAATCGCCGCCGCCACCGTTGCCGCCGTCGACATGCTTGGCGCGCCTCTTGTCGTAGTGTTCACGAAGAGCGGATTCTCGGCGCGCGTTGTCTCCTCAAAACGGCCACCGGTTCCAATCCTGGCACTCACCGACGAAGCGCGAACGTTTCGGCAGCTCGCACTCGTCTGGGGCGTTGTCCCCGAGCTGGTGCCGCACTGCGCCAGCTACGACGAGATGCTGCGCCGCGCCAATGGCGCTGTCGTGGCGCGCGAGCTCGCTTCGAGCGGCGACCGCATCATCGTCACGGCCGGCGTTCCATTCGATACGCCGGGCACCACCAATCTCCTCAAAGTGGAGATGATCTGAAGCTCACCTTTTTGGGAACCGGCACAAGCTTCGGCATTCCCCAGATCGGATGCGAGTGCGCGGTGTGCAGGTCAACCGACCAGCGCGACAAGCGAACACGTGTCGGCGCGCTCGTAGAGACTGATGGCGGTACGCGCATTCTCATCGACACGCCGCCGGAGCTGAGACTCCAGCTCATATCGGTGGGTGCGAGCAGGGTGGATGCGATTCTCTATACGCACGACCATGCGGATCACGTCCATGGCATCGATGACATCCGGGCGCTGTCGGTGCGAGGCGACGCGCCGATTGACGTCTACGGACCGCCGGACACGATGGAGAGACTGGCCAGCAGGTTCGCGTACATATTCGACGATTCGATCCGCCCGCTTCCCGGGACGAGCAAGCCGGAGGGTCGCGCGCATGCGCTCGTCGCCGGCGAGAGCATCCGCATTGGTGACGTGGATGTGCTGCCGGTCGCGTTGCCGCACGGCCCGATCACGGTATACGCCTATCGCATCGGAAATCTTGGTTATATCACCGATGCGAAGGAGTTGCCTGCCCAGGCGGTGCGGGCCTTTCGCGGTGTGTCGGTCCTCGTTCTCAACGCGCTCTTCCGCACCAGGCACCCTACGCACCTCAGCATCTCTGAAGCGGTGAGCGCCGCGCAGAAGGTCGGTGCAAAGCGTACGTATCTCACGCACCTCACTCATCAGACCGGTCATGCCGAGCTGGAGGCGGAGCTGCCACCCGGTGTTGCGCCCGCGTATGACGGCCTCACCGTCACCGTCGATTGAGATGACACTGCGGCTCGACTATTCCAACATGATGATCTCGCCGGGCGGAATCGACGGCGCATCGTGGAG
>CABEAH010000090.1_pt1 | contig 77429 bp, 71 predicted proteins | sample 3132331 | NCBI WGS metagenome assembly CABEAH01 (sample SAMEA5534343, study PRJEB31848) | metagenome | biome: tundra; feature: field; material: soil | place: USA | collected 2013-05 | depth 0.45 m | reverse complement strand
GGGCCGAGACCCTCCCGAACGACGTTGAAAGTTCCGTCGCGATTTACTAGTCGCTTGCGCGCGCTTCTCGCGACCTCGGCGCCAAAGCCAAGATCCTTGAAATCATCCACTGGTGCTGGACTTGGAGCGGACTGCTTTCCGGGCGCAGGAATGCGAGCGTTATCCATTTGTCGGTCCAGGTGACTGGTCTGCGAATGTGAGGACAGCCTCTCCCAGAAGATGGCCATGAAATTCTGTGACTGCTACATTGGCTCGATGCGATCTCCCCAGGCATCCGTCGGTCTTGCGACGCTGCTGATTGTCATTTCCGCGTTCAGCTTCGGATCTATCTCGGTGCTGACGATACTCGTTACGGGCGCCGACGTTTCTCTCGTAACTGCAATGGCATGGCGATATGTGCTTGGAGTGCTCATGCTTGCGGGAATTGCGCGAATCGGACAGCTCGCATCGATTCCGCGGCGCCGGATCGTTCAGCTGCTTCTGATCGGTGGCTGCGGTCAGGCACTCATTACTTACACCAGCCTGTACGCTCTGAAGTACATATCTGTCGGTCCTCTCGCGTTTCTGTTCTATACCTACCCGGCATGGGTAGCGGTGATTGCTGCGCTTCGAGGTACCGAGCGATTGACGCTGGTCAGAGCTGTTGCTCTGACGCTGGCGATGGCGGGAGTGACGGTAATGGTTGGCGCTCCTACTGCGGAGAAGCTGAATCCTATCGGAGCGGCTCTGGCGCTCGCATCTGCGCTACTCTACTCAGTCTACCTGCCAGCGCTCGATCACCTGCAGAGGGATGTTCCAGCGCTGTTATCCACCTTTTTACTCGTTACTGGTGCAGCGGTGTCCTTCGTTATCGCGTCGCTACTCACTGGTAATCTGTACGTACCGGTCGGGATTCCGGTTTGGTCGAACATCTTCGTACTCGCGCTCGTCTGCACCGTAATAGCCTTTTTCACTCTAATAAGGGGGCTTTCGGTACTTGGTCCCGTGAGAACAGCAATTATTGCCACCATCGAGCCATTCTTCACCGCACTTCTCGGGATGATGATCTTACGTAATCACCTGGGTGTGATGACAATCGTCGGCGGGGGACTTATTGCAGCTGCCGTGCTTCTGATCGAATTCAGCTCCGCCCGACTGGGGGCTACAGCCTGATCGAATGTCGGCGACGACGCTCGACTTCGATGACGAGATTCTGTAGATCGCTCGGACTCACGCCGGGGATGCGAGATGCCTGAGCCAGAGAATGTGGCTTCAGGGCCGTCAGCTTTTGTCTCGCCTCGAAGGAAAGTGAGCGCATCTCATCATAAGCGAGGTCAGCCTCGAGAGAAAACTCTCCCATGTGCTGCATGCGCTCCGCTTGTAACCTCTCGCGCACGAAGTACCCGGCGTACTTGATCTCGAGATCGGCCGTGATGAGCGCTTCGTCATCCAGCTCGGTGCCCACGGTCGTAGCTCTGAAAAGCGCCTGCAATGAGACGTCCTGACGTCGCGCGACTTCCACTATTCGGACAGCGTGTGGAAGCTGTGAACTATTCGCGGAGGTAAGAATCTCTGCAGCCTGGTCCGGCCGGATACTCGTGGCTTCCGCCAGCCGAAGCGCTGAATTCTCATGATCTATTCGCCGCTGGATTGCAGTTGCTTCCAACTCCGAATAAAGGCCGAGGCTCAGACCCGTGCTGCCGAGACGCCGGAGAGCATTGTCCTGGCGAACTGTCAGTCGGAACTCGGATCTTGAGGTAAATAGCCTGTAAGGCTCGTCTACTCCCCGGGTGACGAGATCGTCTATTAGCACCCCGATGTAGGAAGTTTGCCTTCCCAATATAATCGGCGGCTTTTTCTGAATTGCGAGCGCGGCATTGAGTCCAGCCATGACTCCCTGGCCCGCGGCTTCTTCATATCCGGTGGTGCCATTGATCTGCCCTGCGAAGTAAAGACCTTGGACTGCCCTTACCTGCAGCGTGGCATCAAGTTGAGTAGGAGGATAATAGTCGTACTCGATCGCATAGCCCGCCCGGTTCATCTTTACGTCCGCGAGCCCGCAGACGGATCGGAGAATATCAAGCTGCACGGGAGCCGGCAGAGAGGTCGATAATCCATTCACGTACAACTCGGATGTGTCGTGCCCTTCCGGTTCGAGGAAAAGTTGATGCCTGTCAGCGAGAGGAAACTTTACGACCTTGTCCTCGACCGAAGGGCAGTAGCGGGGACCGCGTGATGAGATGGCACCGCCGTACATCGCCGAGCTGCCGATGTTGTCCTCGATTATTCGCTTTCCCTTGGCTTCGAGATACGTTGTCCAACAGGGTAGTTGAGCGGGATGTCGAGTGTCTGTTCCGTTCCGTCGGGGCGAGGGCCAGTAATGCGACCATGAGTAGTCGAATTGATCGATCTCGCTTTCCTGGATATCCAGCTGCGAGTAATCCACCGATCTGCCATCGATTCGAGGTGGCGTCCCCGTCTTGAACCGCGCTACCGTAAGCCCCGCTTCTTCGAGTTGTTCAGCGAGGTGTGTAGCGGCTCCTTCACCCGCTCGGCCGCCGGAGATACGAGTCTTGGTGCCGATGTGGATCCGTCCCCTAAAAAAGGTGCCTGTCGTGATGATTACGGCTGATGCACCGAAGCGCCGTCCTTCAAGTGTCTCGACGCCTATTACTCGCCGCTCGTCGGGGGCGAAAATGAGTCTTGCTACAGTACCCTGAATGGTTTGAAGGCTTTCGTGTTCCTCGAGCAGACGTCGAACAGCTCGTCTATACAATCCGCGATCACATTGCGCGCGCGGTGCCCAGACCGCGGGTCCCTTGCTGCGGTTGAGCATCCGAAACTGTATCATGGCCAGGTCGGTGGCGCGTCCCATGATTCCGCCAAGCGCGTCGACTTCCCGGACAACTGTACCCTTTGCCACACCACCGATGGCAGGATTGCACGACATCTGTCCAATCGTTTCGAGCGCACTTGTAATGAGCGCAACGCGGGCTCCAAGACGAGCGGCGGCAACCGCGGCTTCAGTTCCGGCGTGGCCGCCACCGACCACGAGAACATCTAGCTCGGTTTCAAAGTCGCGTGCTTGTGACATACATTTAAGGTAAGCGTGATGAGCCAGCCACGGCCTAGTTAGTCTCTTATCGAATCTAATTCAATGCCCCTTCAGCTTTCGCACGGCATGGCGGTCATCCTTATCCGACAGGCGGCATTCGAGCGGGTAGGGATAACGCGTAATTGACAAGCGCTACAATCTGACCGATGAAGAGTTTCGCGTGGAATTGGGACTGATTGCGATCGGGCCGTTACCGTCGGATGACATGCTATCGGAGCTGATCAATGAGCTCGAGGATATCGGACTGATTTATTTCGACGATTTCTTCGAGGTGAGCGGGAACTGGCCGGACTGGCTTGCTCTCTATGTCGGGGGAAAGAGTGGGGGTCGAAGCTAGAGCCTTTTCTCGACATCCGCCCAATCTTCGACAAATGCAACTTCATTTTCGATGTGGTCGATCACGACGTCGGAGCCAGCCGTCAGAGTTCTCGTGTCGAGGCTTCGTGCAGCCACTCGATGGCTTCTGCCCGCGTGCTCGTAGGAAATTTCACCGGCTCCGGCGACTGAAATCTCCTTTGTCACGACCGCTGGTTGTCCCTGTATCTCGTGGTCTTCGCCGGAACTCTCCGGAGCTCCTCTGAGTGCCCAGCGCGCCAGAAGTGTGATCATTCCACTGATTGCCAGTGCTCCCCCGGATATCGCGATGAGAACCACGCCCCAACCAGGCAGCCGGGTGCGTGTTACCAGGAGATAGCCGACTGCTCCGAACCCAATGCCGAAGGCAGCCACCGCCGGCAGGTTGAAGAAGGGAGAAGGCGCTCGAGAGCGATTCCTGCGCGCATGCTCGACGCCAAGGAGCATGGAAAATACCGCGAGAACCAGGCCGGCAATGAAAACCGCCAGAAAGAGGATGTAAAACGTGGTCACGGTGGCTCAGGAGTCGAGATACTTTCGGAACCAGCTGATTGTTGCCGGCCATGCCTGGCGCGCGGCGGCTGTGTTGGCTCCATTCATTCCGGTTTGCTGCCTCAGGAATCCATGGCCTGCTCCTTCGTAAATGTTGGTTACGTAGGTTCGGCCCAGTGCGCGGAGCGCGGAGTCTGCCGCAGGAATCGTTGCATTCACTCGGGCGTCGTTCCCGCCGTACAACCCAAGAACGGGTGCGCGAACAGCTGTGAGGTCGGCGGATTTTGGGGAGGTGCCGTAATACACGACAGATGCTCCAAGACCCGGCGCATGGACGGCATGGGCAAATGAAACTCCTCCACCCCAGCAGAAGCCGACAATTCCATATTTGTCCTTTGCGGCAGGCAGCGACATTCCATAGCGAGCCACCGCATCCAACTGGCGCTGAACATCTGCCATGTTGAGGGTACGGATAGCAGCGGTCGCCAGAGGAGCAAGTACGCTATCGGGGCCCGTGGGCAGATTTTTCATCGTCAGAAGATCCGGAGCAATAGCGATGAATCCCTCAGCGGCAAGCTGGTCAGTAACGCTTCTTATCCATGAGGAAAGGCCGAAAATCTCATGAACGACGACAATGACAGGCGCCTTGTTTCCGCGCTCCGGATAAACGATCCAAGCACGGACGCTATCCGCCGGCCCGGTACGGATCGTGACCCATTCTCCATGCCGAGGAGATTTGTTGAGTCGGCCAAGTGCACCCGCGGCATCTGGTGGGAGTCGCAGATCGTCGGACGCTGCCGTCGCCGAGGTAGATGCAGGCGCGGCTCCGTGATCCGCCGCCGAGTGTGAATCGGCTCCATTTGCCATCCGATTTGTCGTACACGCGATCGCGCCAACTGACAATACGAGGGCGAGCTGGGCGGTAGCCAATGAAACTCTCATATCATCTACTCCTCTGTTGAACAGCCTCAGATCCTTCGGAATATCGGGTGAAGCTTTCCGCGAAGAACTCGCCAACACGGTGTTCCGCATAATAAAACGGACGCCATGGCAATGAGCCAGAGATGAAGCCTGCATGGCCGCCTCTGTCGACGAATTCAATATGGAGTGCATGATTGCCGCGCGCCAAAACTCGAACCTCTTCCAGTACTTCAGGTGGAAGCATTGGATCATCGACCGCGCTCAATAGTAATGTATTGAGACTAATATGCTTCAGCCAGTGTAGCGAGCTTGACTTCTCGTAGTAGTCGGTGGCGTTTCGAAAACCATGCAAAGGCGCCGTGATGAGATCGTCGAAGTCCTGGAGCGTCCTGACTGACGTGACTCGTTTGGCGGAGGCAAGGTCGGGAAAACGCGCGATCTTCTCCAAAGCTTTTCTCCTGAGCGACGTGATGAAGAATTTCTGATACAGCGTGGAAAAGCCGCTATTGATGCGTTCGGAGGAGCGGTTGAGGTCGAAGGGCACCGAAATGGCCGCGGCCGCTCTGAGCTGATCCGGGAGATTTCGACCTCTCTCACCAAGGAACTTGAGAAGCACGTTACCCCCAAGCGAGACACCAGCTAGAGCAAGTGGCGATGCGGGAAATTCCCGAACAATCCTGTCGAGCACAAATTCCAAGTCGGTTGTCTCGCCGGAGTGGTAGAAGCGACGAGTTCGATTGATTTCTATTCCGCAGGAGCGAAAGATCAGAAGATCGGCACCCCATCCTCTTCTTCTCGCTTCATTGAGAAGTCCCTGCGCGTAGTGCGACCTGACGGTTCCTTCGAGTCCATGAAGGAGGAGGAGTCTCGGAGTGCCAGAGGGAGCCGCAAGCCTGTGGAGCTCCAGGAAATCGCCATCCGGGGTGTCCCACCGCTCAAGGGCCGTGGGAGCAGGGGTCTGGCGTCGAAATAACTTGCCCCAAAGGGTCTGAAGATGACCGCCGGGAATCCACCAGGCAGGCGAATAGACTACCTCACGCGACATGTATCGGACGAGCCATGTTCGACAGGGAGTGCTGGCGGATCATCTTTGGAGAGACATAAAGGACCAATCTTTTGGAAATCCAGATTTTCGGAATAAAGAAAAGTGCCGATACCTGGAAAGCCCTTCGCTTTTTAGAGGACCGGTGGCTGGAGAAGCTTTTGGAAGAACCGTTGCTGCTTCGACTGCCACTGGTGCGAAATGCAAGCCAGCTCGTAATCGGTGCCGACGAAGAAATCTGGCGTAGCTGAATCGGCCGGTAAGAGATGCATCTCTCGCTTGTGTGGGCAATGATGGGCAAGCGATATTGGATATCCTCCACGTTTTCCCGCTCAAATCAGCCTCCCGACTGTGACATACCGGATTCTCGTCACCGATGAGATCGATGCCGAAGGTGTAGCGCTTCTGTCGGCCGAGCCGGATTTCGCGGTCGATGAAGTGTCAACGCTCCCCAAAGACGAGCTTCTGTCCCGTATCGCGGATTACGATGCGATCATTGGGCGGAGCGCGACGCGAATTTCCGCCGAACTTCTGCGGGAAGGCCGCCAGCTCAAGGTAGTGGGACGCGCGGGGGTTGGGATCGACAACATCGCGCTCGATGTCGCGACATCCCTTGGCATAGCAGTCATCAACGCTCCCGCCGGAAACACAATCGCGGTGGTGGAACTGTTCTTCGGCGCGGTGATCTCGCTTCTCAGGCATATACCGCGAGCCGACAGCTCAATGCACGAAGGAAGGTGGGAGCGGTCTTCTCTTCTGGGCTCCGAGTTGAAGGGTAGAACGATTGGCATTGTAGGGCTTGGCAGAATTGGCAGCGAGATAGCTACGCGCGCCCGCGCATTCGGAATGGATGTTACGGCATACGATCCCTATATCACGCAATCGCGATTCGACTCCCTGCGAGTAGTGGAAGTGAAGACGCTGGATGCCCTGCTGAAGCAGTCGAATATCCTCACCCTGCACACGCCTCTTACGGACGAGACGACTGGAATGATAGGTCGTCGGGAGCTCGCGATACTTCCGCGGAGGTCGATTGTCGTAAACATGGCCCGGGGCGGAATAGTGGATGAGGCTGCACTTCTAGAGGCGCTCGCGAGCAAGCACCTGTCTGGTGCAATTCTGGACGCGTACGAGAAAGAACCACTCTCGCCCGATCATCCACTGCGTGCAGTCAGAAATGTCGTGCTCACTCCCCATATCGGTGCGTCTACATCGGAAGCGCAACGGAATGTCGCGGTGGATGTGTGCCTCGCTGTTCGTGACGCTTTGTTGAGTGGCGAGCTCTCGCGTTCCATCAACGTGGCGGATGTCGGCGGGCAGTGGTCCGAAGTGGAGACGGCGCTTACACTGGCCCGCCGTGCCGCGGCTGTAGGACGCGCCATACTCGCGACGCAGGGCACGCGTGTCGTACAGCGAATCGACATCCGGTCCGGGTCGGCACTCGCCGGCGCCAGGAGTGCCTTGCTAGCGTCTGCCGCGCGAGGCCTGCTCGAGGCAACCGTCGAGCACGAGCGGCTGAATCTCATAAACGCTCGCGCCATAGCGGAGAGTCGCGGGATTGAACTCTCCACGACCGAGACGGCGACGCAGGGCAATCCGTATGAGATCGAAGTCGTGCTAAGCGGCGGGATGCGGGAGATCGCCATCGCGGGCAGGGCGCAGCCAGGCGCAGCGCCACGATTGACGCGGATCGGGGCCTTTCACGTGGACATTCAGCCGCGTGACACCTTGTTGATACTGACCAACAACGACGTTCCGGGAGTAATCGGCCGTGTCGGGACTCTGCTTGGTGAGGCAGGGGTCAACATCGCCGAATATCACCAGGCACGTCTCGCTCAGGGGGGACAAGCTCTCGCCGTGGTCTCCGTCGACGGGGATGTCAGCGAAACGATTCGCGAGTCACTCCTCCAGCTTCCTGACGTCCTCTCCGCGGCGGTCGTCTGCTTTCATTCAGGGTGACCACCGGAGTAAGTAGTGAAGCGGGCGTACTCGAAGCGTACGAGACTGACGCGTCAGGCCTTTACCTTCGCCCAGACAGAGTAGCTCGGCCCGGGGCGACCGAAGACGTCATCGAGCTGCTCGAACAAGCAGCGGCTGAACACACTCCGATTACGTGTGCCGGCGCGCAGACCAGCACCACAGGCGCATCAATCACCGACCGGGGCACGCTGCTGTCTCTGCGCTCGCTGAACTGGATTTCGGATCTCGATGAGAACGCCAGAACGATACGAGTTGGGCCGGGTGCGCTGGTCGGAGACATCAAACGGGCGGCTGCGGAGGCCGGACTACTCTTCGCTCCCGATCCGACCAGCGAAGAAGAATCCACAATCGGTGGCGCAATCGCGTGTAATGCATCCGGCGCACGAACATACATGTATGGCCCAACGCGAAAGCACGTCAATGTGCTGCGTGTTGTTCTGGCCAATGGAAAACTGGCTGAATTTAGGCGATCCGGACTCGAGAAAAATACTGTCGGGTATGCCTTTGCCCACGACCCAATCGACTGGTTCATAGGAAGCGAGGGAACTCTCGGTGTGATCGTGGAAGCAGAGCTATCACTTCTCCCACTACCGCATCACGTGATTGGACTTGCCCTGCCCTTCAGGACGGAAGTAGAAGCCCTGAAGTTCGTGGTGGCGGCACGGGAATCGAATGCTGTATCCCCGCGATGCATTGAATATTTCGATGCGATGGCACTCGAGATTGCTCGCGCAGCCGACTCCAAGACAACCTGGGCCGACGATATCGTTGCCATGGTGTATGTGGAAGAAGAAATCACTGGCGAGATGGACATGTCTCTCGCCAATTGGCTGGCGCTTATCGAAATGATTGCGCCGTATTCAGAGCCCCTTGTTTTCGATGGCGAGGCAAGGCTTCGGGAGGCTCGGAGAATACGGCACAGCATTCCCGCGACGATGAATGAACGTGGCAGCAAGCACCGCCAAACGGGCGGGAGGAAGGTGTCGACTGACTGGGCAGTTCCATATCGAAAGCTGGGAGAGGCAATAGCCATGGCGCGCTTGATCGTAGACAGCAGCGGAATCGGACGATCAGTGATCTATGGGCACGCCGGGAATGGCCACCCCCACCAGAATTTTATCGCTCGGGACGACTCAGAGCTCGCTACAATAGAAGAGGTAATCGAACGGATCCTCCGGAATATCGTGGCTCTAGGTGGCACAGTCGCCGCGGAGCACGGGATTGGGAAGATCAAGCGTCGCTGGCTCCCTTTGCAGATGAATCCGCTCCAGATATCAATGATGATGGCGGTGAAGAAAGAACTGGATCCGCACTGGATACTCGCACCCGGCAATATCTTTTGAGTCGCTTCAGCTCCGTCGTACTGGATACGGATTCGACGCTTAGTGGCATCGAAGGAATCGACTGGCTGGCATCTCTCCGCGGGCCCGTGATCGAACGACGCATTGCGAGACTCACGGAAGACGCAATGCAGGGAGTCACCACCCTGGAATCGGTCTATGGCGAGAGGCTGAAAGTAGTGAAGCCCACTTTCCTGGAAGTGACACAACTTGGTCAGGCATACTTGCAGAAAATGGCGCCGTTGGCCCGGGAATCTCTCGCATCACTGCGTGAGGCAGGAATTCAACTGGTGATAGTGAGTGGCGGGTTGCGCCAGGCGCTGCTGCCGCTCGCCCGCGAGCTCGGACTAGAGGATGAAACGGTGCACGCGGTCAGGGTATTCTTCGATGAGCGAGGTAACTATGCCGGGTTCGACGAGAGATCTGTTCTCACTCAGCAGGCCGGAAAACGGGAGACTGTAGCGCAGATGACGCTGAAAAGACCAATACTCGCTGTTGGAGATGGGATGACGGACATGGAGATCGAACCCGTAGCCGATGCCTTCGCGGTATTTACCGGTTTTGTCCGGCGCGAATCAGTTGTGCGACGCGCCCGATATGAGTTGCAGAGCTTCGATCAATTGAAGGAGCTTGTCCTCGGATGAATGACACAAAGCCTTTCGGAACCTTTTTTCTTCCCGGTCCCACCGAGGTTCGCGAAGAAGTGATGGCGGCGATGCTGCGGCCGATGATTCCACACCGTGGATCGGAATTCGAGGAACTCTTCGGGCGACTGCAGGAAGGACTGAGTCTGGTATTCAGGACTGACCGTCCCGTTTTCATCAGTACTTCTTCAGCTACCGGGATGATGGAAGCAGCGATTCGTTGCGCACCCGCCGGGCGAATTCTCTGCCTTGTGAACGGAGCTTTCTCTGAGCGTTTTGCGCATATAGCCTCGATGTGCGGCCGGGAAACAGACCGCTACGATGTGCAGTGGGGGCAGGTACACGCGATCCCCCAGCTCGAAGAGCGACTCTCGACTCGAAAGTATGCAGCCATTACCACCGTGCACTCCGAGACTTCCACAGGCGCACTCAATGACGTACGCGCTATCTCGGATTGCGCGCACCGGTTCGGGATTTTCTGCCTTATCGACAGTGTGAGCGGACTCGCCGGTGCCGAGCTCAGATTCGATGAGTGGAAGCTCGACTATGTTCTCACGGGATCTCAGAAGGCATTTGCGCTTCCACCTGGAATCTCTTTCGCGGCGGCCTCAGCGGAATTCCTCGAGCAGGCGAAGAAGACAAGAGACCGGGGTGTCTACTTCGACATTGTCGAGATGGATACGTACGCGCGGAAGAACCAGACCCCAAACACTCCAGCTCTGTCGCTTCTTTTCGCGCTGGAAGTTCAGCTGCGGTCAATCGCGGCCGAAGGAATCGAAGCGCGCTGGACCCGACATAAAGCCATGGCTTCCAGAACGCAGGCATGGTTGACAACAGCAAGCGGTCATGGAGACACGAAGCTGGCGAACATCGCACCGCTCGGATCTCAATCGCCGACAGTCTCCACGATCAGGCTGCCGGCCGATCTTCCAGCGGAAAGCTTTACACGCGCGGTCAGCAAACTGGGCATAACCATTGGGAGCGGCTACGGGAAGCTGAAGAGCACGACCTTCCGGATTGGCCACATGGGTGATCACACCGTCGAGACAATCGATCGCTGTCTCGCGGCGTGTTCGAATGCATTGCGCTCTTGACTCAGATCTCACTCTCTAACGTCGGAGTCGCGTTCGGAGCGACCCGAATATTCCAGGGGATCACGCTCACTATTGGGGAGGGTGACCGGTGGGCGATTCTTGGCCGCAACGGCAGTGGGAAAACAACGCTCTTCCGGCTGATTACAGGCACTCGACAACCGACGGAAGGCACGATCACCCACCATCCCGGCCTTCGGATGGCGCTTCTCGAACAACACCGTGATTTCGGGGGGGCAGAAACCGTGTGGGAGGCAGGTGCCGGTGAATTTGCCGAGCTTCTGGCGCTCGAGCACTCGCTCGCCGAACAGGGCAACATGCTCGCCGAAAAAGGTGAAGGCGCCACTCCACAAATGCTCGCTCGTTATGATCGGGATCTGGAACGGTTCGAGCGCGAAGGGGGCTACACTTTCGCTCCACGCGTGGATGCTGTGCTTCAAGGTCTTGGCTTCGACGCGGAGAAGGCGCGAACACAGCCGCTGTCGCACCTGAGTGGAGGGGAGCGAGGACGGCTTGGGCTCGCGAGAGAGCTCGTAAGTGCCGCCGATGTCCTCCTTCTCGATGAGCCCACCAATCACCTGGATCTCGAGACTACACGCTGGCTGGAGGATTATCTCAAGACGACTCAGAAAACAGTCTTGTTGATCAGCCACGATCGAGCCTTTCTCGCAAATGTCGTCGACCACGTTTTGCACCTGGAAGGTGAAAATGCGGTGGCCTACACAGGCAGCTACGAATCTTTCGTCCAGCAGCGTGATGAGCGCCGGTTGAGCCAACAGCGGACTTTCGAAAAACAGCGGAAATTCGTAGCGGAAGAGGAGGACTATATCCGCCGTAATATTGCGGGTCAGAATTCGAAGCAGGCAAAGGGGCGACGTAAGCGTTTAGGTCGCATGCCTCGGCTCACTGGCCCGACTGCCGAAGAAGGCGGTGCTATGGGTCTCAGACTCGACGTGGCCGAGCGAGGCGGCGACCAGGTAGCGATTGCGCGCGACGTCACGATAGAAGTAGAGGGACGGACCCTGGTCAAGGGATTCACGGCGACGATCCAACGGGGTGAGATCGTTGGGTTCGTGGGACCAAACGGAAGCGGAAAATCCACGCTTCTTCGCGCACTCGTCGGCGGTCGTCCAGTCACGCATGGAGAGCTGCGACTCGGCGGCTCTGTCCTGCCGAGCTACTATCGACAAGATATGGCGCAGGTTCCCACTGACCGTGCTCTTTATGACGTGATTAGCGAGCTCCGTCCGAAGTGGGAGCGCCGACAGGTTCAGGGACATCTCGCGCGCTTTGGCTTTTCCGGTGACGAAGCTCAGCGTTGCGCGGAAACACTTTCAGGCGGGGAGAGGGCACGTGTCGCGCTGGCGATGATGGTTCTCACCCGAGCGAACTTCCTGCTTCTCGACGAGCCTACAAACCATCTCGATATCGAATCGGTCGAAGCGCTCGAGGATGCGCTCGAAGCCTACGAGGGTACGATACTGCTGGTGAGTCACGATCGGGCGATGCTGGAAGCGCTGACCTCACGCGTTTGGGTGCTACACGAGCATCGTATCACTGATTTTCCCGGATCTTTTGCCGAGTGGGAGGAACAGAGCCGAGAACGCGCGCATGCGGCTGCTGTTTCAGCGGCGGAACAGGAAGCTTTGAGGCGTGTGCAGGAGCGAAAGTCGACACGCAGGCGCGAGATCGAGGGCGATCAAGCACGTGTCGCACTTCGGGATGCGCGAAGAAAGGTGGAAGCCTCGGAAAAGGAGGTGGCAGTGCTCGAAAGAAAAGTGGCTGAGCTGACTGCGCTACTGGAAGATCCGGAGCTCTACACGACGCGTGAGGGAATGGAGAGATCCCTCATTGTCGGAAAGGAGCTGGACGAGATGCGCCAGAAACTCGACTCGGCACTGGAACGCTGGACAACGGCGACAGAACGCGTAGAACGGCTCCCCGTGAGCTGAATTGCCTCAGAACTCGCCGATGAATCCGATTTCAGGCTCGAGGCGATGGCCGGATTTCTCCTCCACTTTCTGCTGCGCGAACGCGATCAGCTCTCGTACATCTTTCGCAGTGGCGTGTCCCAGATTGACCATGATGTTCGCGTGGATATGGGAGATCTGCGCATCGCCGTGGCGATGTCCTTTCAATCCGACGTCATCAATGAGCCGTCCAGCTCCGACGCCTTCGATCTTCTTGAAGATCGAGCCCGCGCTTGGATGGTATTCGAGCCATGGGTGCTTACCGCCACGCCAGCTGAGGTTCTCCTGCATTATGCGGTGCATGACGGCCTTGTCTCCGGGCTCGAGCTGAAACGTCACCGCCAGTGCGACATCCCGCTGCCTGTGCAGAATGCTGGTGTCGTATCCGAACTGCATGTAATCCTTGTCGACCGTTCGGCGATCGCCCTTCTCCGTCAGGAGTTCCGCCGAGTGAAAGACGTCGGCTATGAACATGGTCTTCTCACGTGCTGGCGCGGGCGACAGGAAGTGCAGATTCTGCCAGATCGCTCCGCCAACAGTGCTCGGGATGCCGACGTAATGCTCGAGACCCGACCATCCGTGTTCAACTGTCTGAGGAATCAACTTTGCCACCACCGCACCGCTCTCGACCCATAGCTTTCCATCGTCGAAGAATCTCAAGTGGCTTGACGTGTTGCGGATGACGAGCCCACGGAATCCTCGGTCGCCAACGAGGATATTCGCGCCTAGACCAAGGACGAAATACTGAACTCCGAAATTTTTTGCCGCGGTAACGGCCCCTGCCAGATCGTCAGTCGATGTAGCATCGTAGAAGAGGTCAGCCGGACCACCTATCCTGAAAGTGGTGTATTGACCAAGCGGCTCATTCTGTTTGAGCCTTTTGCCATCGAGGCGAGCAACCAATTGCCCGTACGAGTTCGGACGGGCGTTCCCAGAATCTGACATGCCCGAAAGAAAAGGTATCCTGCGTTACTGCGCCACTCTGCTTTTGCTCGTTTCCATGCTTTCGCCCTCGATCGTGTGGGGCCAGAGAGCCGAGCTCGAGAAGATCATTCAGCGCAAGGTGCTCTCGAACGGTCTCGAAGTAATCGTAGTGGAGAATCATGGAGTGCCACTCGCGACGATAGAGATCGATGTGAAGAACGGATCGTTCACCCAGCCGCCTGAGTACGAGGGGTTGGCCCACATGTACGAGCACATGTTCTTCCGCGCCAACTCGAAGTATCCGGAACCCAACCAATTCTGGGATCGGGCATCCGACCTGGGCGCGGTGTTCAACGGAACGACCCAGGAAGAACGGGTCAATTACTACATGACAGTTCCATCGGAAAATCTGACCGGAGGGATTGAGCTACTGGGGAGCGCTTTGCGCGGGCCTCTCTTCCGCCGCGATGAGCTGGAGAGGGAGCGCCAGGTGGTAATAGGGGAGTACGACCGCAATGAATCGAGTCCCTTTTTCGCTCTTTCACGACAAATGGACGCGAAACTTTATCCCGGCAACTTCAGCCGGAAGGATATTATCGGAGACAGGCAGGTCATTCTGACGACGACGCCGGAGAAAATGCGGACGATTCAGAACAAGTACTATGTGCCGAACAATTCCACCCTCATCGTGGCGGGAGATGTCAATCCGTCGACGGTATTCTCCCTCGCTGAGCGGGAGCTGGGTCAGTGGAGCCGTAGTCCAGATCCTTTTGTAACGGATCCAATACCGTCCATTCCCGTTCTACAGAAGAGTGACGGCGTAGTGGTGGAAGCGCCTGTCGGAGCAGTCACGATCCTGGTGCAATGGCAAGGTCCAAGCGTGGGCCAGGATCCGAAATCCACGTATGCCGCCGACGTGTTTTCCGATGTTCTCAACGATCCGCGATCACAATTCCAGCAAAGGCTCGTCGATAGCGGTCTGTGGCAGGCTCTGGGAGTCAACTACTACACGCTCAACCATACCGGGCCGATCACCATCAGCGGCCAGACGTCGCCGGAACAACTGCGGGATGCGATGGCAGCGCTCTACGGCGAGATCGCCAAATTCGATACGCCGGACTACTACACTTTGGATGAGCTCGAGGCGGTGAAGGCGCATCGCGCGGTGACTTCCGCGTTTGATCGCGAGCGCGCCTCGGGCTTCGCGCACACACTCGGTTTCTGGTGGAGCGTGGCCAGTCTCGAGTACTACATGGGATATGTTGACTACATGGGACAGCAGACTCTCGCAGACCTTAGGGCATATGCACGCCGGTACATTCTCGGGAAGCCGCATATCGCGGGTGTGCTCATCGCGCCCGAGGCGCGAGCGTCACTTAAACTGACGCCGCAGGATCTCCTTGTCGGGGAGAAGCGCTGATGCTCCTCACGATTGCACTCGCGATGGCAACGCTCACGACGAGCTTCGATGTGTCGGGTGTCCATGTCATCCTCCGGCAGAACGACGCCAACAACGTTGTTGCGGTAAATCTTTACCTACTTGGCGGCTCGCGGCAGGTGACGAATGCGAATGCCGGCATCGAACCCATCCTGCTCGATGTATCGGAACGTGGAACTCGACGCTATCCGAAGAACACTCTGCGACGCGCAATGTCGCTCCTTGGCAGCGAGATAGAAATCGCACCGAGCGCAGACTGGACGCGATTCGGCATTCGATCCAGCACCGAAGTCTTCGACTCCACCTGGGCGATTTTCGCCGATCGGGTGATGAATCCGACGCTCGCCAGAGCGGAAGTGAACCTGGTGAAGTCGCAGTACCTGTCGGGGATCAGACAGCGCAGAGACGACCCCGATGCTCTCGCAGCCTACCTCGCCGACAGCATCACGTTCGTTGGACATCCGTATGCCGTATCCGTCGTTGGCAATGAGCAGTCGATCCAGGCGATCGACTCGGCTTCGTTGCGCGCATATCAGCGGACACAGTTTGTCACGTCGCGAATGCTGCTCGTCGTCGTCGGGAATGTCGATCGTGCTCACATCGAACGACTCGTAAGTCAGTCCGTCGGACAACTTCCACGTGGAAATTACAAGTGGGCGGCGCCTCCTCGTATTCCGGAGCTGGAGACAGCCGTCGTGATCGAACGGCGACAGCTGCCTACGAACTACATACTCGGCTACTACAGCGGGCCGCTCGCGAGCAGCGCCGATTACCAGGCGCTCCGTGTGGCGACATCAGTGCTCACCGGGCGCATGTTTGCCGAGATCAGAACCCGCCAGAATCTGACATATGATGTTCACGCGCCCTTTATGGATCGTGCGGCAACGGCGGGAGGGCTCTACGTCTCGACAGCGTTACCAGATACTACGCTCAAGCTGATGCGTGCCGCGGTCGTGGATCTTCAACAGGGGACGCTTGATCCCGAGGGACTGAAGCAGCTCGAAGAACAGTTCATCACGGAATACTTTCTGGACAACGAGACGAATGCGGCACAATCCGATTTTCTCGCGAGGTCGCAGTTGTATGAAGGCGATTACAGAGCTGCGGATCGATTTGTCGATGAGCTGAAGAGCGTGACACCAGAAGCCATTCAGCGAGTCGCCAGGAAATACATGAAGGGCTTTCGCTTTGCGTACGTCGGTGATCCATCGAAGCTCAATCCGCGTACGATCAGTTTGTTCTGATGCTGGAACAGGTGGAGAGTGCTTGGCGTAAACGCTCACTCGGCAAATTCGTCAGCTACTGTACGGGGATCCATCCCGCCCGCGTAGAGGGCGCTTCCCGTTATCGCAGCGGCGATGCCCCGGTCGGCGAGCGCTCGAAGATCGCCGATGGTTTCGATTGTGCCCGATGCGAAAAGCGGAAAATCTGACGACTCGGCCACTTCCTCCATGAGTGAGAGGTCAGCTTCGCTCATTTCGTGCGGCCGCCGGGACATTACGCTCACTAACACTCCGGCCAGAGGAAACGCGTTCAGTTCTTCCACCAGGTCCAGTAGGAACTTTGATGGTGTTCGTGTCCATCCATGCGACACGAGCATCCGATCTCGCACCTCGACTGCCACCACGATAGCGCCGGGGAACAGATTACTCATCTCTGCAAGCCAATCCGGATCGTCCAGTGCCCGGAGTCCAATCACGATTCGCTGAGCTCCATCATTCAGCGACTGCATGATTGAATCCGCGCTCCCGATCTCGTCGCTGAGCTGAACTTCTGCGCCCGTTGCATTGAGAATTGTTCGAATCAACGCTGCATTCTTCCCCGGGGCTGTGGCTGCCTCGAGATCGATGAGGTGAAGATGGTCAAAGCCATACCGTCTCCATGTGATCGCAACATCGATTGGATTCCGGAGCTTCGGCATGTCGCAATCGTAAGTCTTTGCTGGAAGCCGCAGGCGACTTCCTGTTCCAAGCTCAAGGGATGGAATTGCGATCATTGAGCGAATTCCGTTAATTGGGCATGGATCATGACATGCGAGAAGGTGCTGCGGTCATTGCGAGTTGGCGAGATTGTGAATAAATTCACAATCTCGAACAGCGCGTAATTCTATCTTGTTGATGCACTACTGTACGGCTCTGGGAGGCCTCTAAAAAATGCGGTTCTACGGATTGGCGGTTGCAGTTGGAGCGATGACGCTTGGCGCTTGCGCAGGCGGAGACAATAAGCCGGCTGATACGACAGCTGTGGCTGTCGATACGGCTGCTCCAGTGGCGACGGTGGGTGCAATGACCGGCGCGACGACTATGGCGCCGATCACCGGCACCACGCACAAAGTGGAGATGTATGGTGACGCCAAAGGGTACCGTTTCGAGCCCGCAAACTTCACCGTGAAGCAGGGTGATGGTGTGAAGTTCGTGGTTGTCAATGGCGGTCCGCACAACGTTGCGTTCGATCCTGCCACTGTTCCCTCGGACGTGAAGGCTCAGCTCGATGCCAACATGGGCACCGACAAGATGGGTGAACTGTCGAGTGGGATGAAGATGAATCCGGGCGATACGGTCACCGTCTCGTTCGCCAATATCAAGCCCGGTCAGTACCCCTATCACTGTACCCCGCACCTCGCGATGAACATGAAAGGCGTGATCACCGTCCAGTAACAGCACGTACGCAGGCCTGACGGCGGGAGCTAGCGCTCCCGCCGTTTTTTCTTACTCAGTGGTCTCCCTCTTCCGTAGGGTGCCTAGTTTGCGTTATCGATATATGTTCCCGTATGCGTTTCGCCCCTTCCCTGCATGCCGGGGTCGTTTGGCGAGAGCGAACCCTCGCGCGCGCACGATACTGGGTGAATGTTTGAGTCATGACCGTTCGTAGCATAAGCCGGATAAGTGGAGGCTCGGCGTATCTCTGGATGGCAGCCCGCGCGAAGAACGCGTTGCGCCGGGTAGCTGTGTTCGGAATCGTTGGCGGCTTGGTATTCGTTGCGGCGCTGATCGCATTCGTTCTGGTACCCAAGAACGCTTCCAAGAAAGCACTGGCGGTGGCAGCCAAGATCGAATCACGTGCTGATTCCTCACCGGCAGTAACTGCCAGAGATCGGGCGATAGCAACGGTAACTGTCGCCGACTCAGTCCTGGAGGTAGCGCGCAACGCGGCCATTCCCGTACCAGCTACGGTTATCGACACTTTCCCTCCCGCGGTGAGAGCACAACGAGACACGCTGAATGCGGAGCTCGGGATGCTCAACCGGTTGATAGATCGAGTTGAAAACGCTCCTCTTCCCACTTCCTATCGGGCGCTTGCGACTTCTCCTCTCGTCGCGGCCGACCCGCGTGTCAGAGTCCTGCTGGACTCTCTGGCCGATATTGAACGGCAGCGGACCGAGTATGGTGCGGTTGGCGCCGTCGATCCTGTTTATCTCGCACTCACAACGAAAGCAACGGCGGTCGGACGCGCGATACAGGGAATCGCTGAGGTAAAAAGGGGCGAAGTGAGGGGGAAGCTGGCCATGATCCGGCCCATTTCTGCTCCCCTCACCAGGCCGCGGATAACGATCGACACCGCCCAGTTTCTCGCACAACGTGCCGCTGCTCAACAGAGCTACGCGACGGTTTCGAGACAGCTGGAGCAGATTCGGCTGAAAAACACGCGTATCGACCGTGAGTCTGCACGGGCACGTGAACTGGCAAATGTTGGAGCGCCTCCATGGGCGATGCTCGCGGCGGCATTGGTTCTGGCGCTCGCTCTCGGTTTCGCGTCCTCTTTCGGGGTCGAGCTTAAGCGTCCACATATTTCCGACGCCCGGGAGGCAGAGCAAATCACGGGTGCGCGTGTGCTGACCGTAGTCAAACCGCCGAAAATCGTCGTTGAAAGAAGCCGCAGGCAGGCAGACGTGGACGCCCCACCATTGATCGACGTCGTCTCCGAAAGCTACCGGACACTCTATCTGCATATTGCTTCCGTCGAGGCCAGTGTACCGATCGTGACCATTACTGGCGACGAGCCGGGAATCGTTGCAACTGTGGCTGCGAATCTGGCCGCGTCCGCGGCCTATGAAGCCCGAAGTACTCTCCTGGTCGATGTCGATCCCACGACCTGCAGTATCGCAAGCGTGCTGCGCATCCGGCCCGACCCGGGACTTTCCGGCATCCTCACAGGGACAGCGACGTGGCCGGAAGCAATAATACCGACAACGATCGGTCGAGACCGCCCGCTGGATGTACTTCCAAGCGGAACGCGTCGTTCGGGACTACCCGAACCGCACGTGGTCGAAGACGTGCGCAACGAGCTTACCCGGATGCAACGGCGCTATGATTTCATCATCATTGCGGCGCCGACCAGCTACGTTCAGCGCAGCGCGACGAGCATCATCCCGGGTCCCGATGTGATTCTTTGCGCGCGGGTTGCGCACACCACCATCGGAGGTCTGAAAAGCGCCGTCGATAGTCTTCGTGGTGCGGATATGCGCGTTCACGGACTGGTGCTCTGGGACGCCGAGATGCCGCAGCTTGAAGCACGTGAAGAGATGCTTAGGGCGTCGCGACCGGCTGAGGGCTATAAGGCCGAACTTGTCGCGGCACAGTAGCTCGCATGGCAGAAACGATCCCTGATCTGAGGGGAATTCCGAAGCCCCGCGCCTATATGGAGCTTCAAGGCCATTCCGATTCGATTCTCGAGAACATCACGGACGACATCACCGGGATGGCCACTATGTCCGCATTGCTCCATCACGCATTCGGACATCTGTGGACCGGCTTTTACCGCGTCGTAGTCCCTGGCCAACTTCTGCGTGTCGGGCCCTATCAGGGAAGTCTTGGCTGTCTGGAAATCGCTTTCGGCCAGGGAGTCTGCGGGACAGCCGCGGCTGACGGTAGATCCATGATCGTGCCTGATGTAGGGTCCTTTCCGGGACATATCACGTGTGACCCCCGGTCCCGATCCGAGATCGTCGTGCCAGTCCTGGATGCTGAAGGTGATGTGATGGCGGTCCTCGACATAGATTCCGAGCAAGTTGATTTCTTCGATCAGGATGACCAGCGCGGACTGGAGCGCATGGTTGCCTGGTTCGCGACACCAAGGCAATGACAGTTACCGGCTACTCGGACGTCATCAATCACGCGCTCGCGTTCGCGGCAAAGCACCATGATCGCCAGGTGCGAAAGGGAACCAAGCTTCCCTACCTCACCCATCCCGCCAACATCGCCGTAATCCTTACACGCTACGGCTGTGACGGTCAAACTGTCGTCGCAGGGATTCTGCACGATGTGATTGAGGACTGCATCCGTGACGGATATACGCGAGAGATGCTGGAACAGCGCATAGGCGACAAGTTCGGCAATCGTGTTCTCGAAATAGTTCTTGCGGTGACATACCGCCGCTACGACGACGATGGAGTGGAATTATCGGGCGAGGAAAGGAAGGCCGATTATCTGGAGCGTCTATCCCAGGCCAGCGAAGAAGCAAGGTGGGTTTGCGCGGCTGACAAGATTCACAACGCTTCTACGATACTCTCTGATCTGCGAAGAACGGTAGACCCTGAGACGATCTGGAGTCGGTTCGGAGGAGGAAGAGCAGCAACGGTTCGCTGGTATCGTAGCGTATTCGAGAGACTTCGCGAGCTCGGTTTCACGGCGCCGATAATGACAGAGCTGGACAGGGCCTCGAGCGAGCTCGAAGCGATCCATTAGTCGGCCTGCTACGGCGTTGTCACCACTGCGTGCTCGCCGTAGGTCTTCTCTACATAATCATCCAGTATGCGCAGGAACTCCGGGACGATAGTCTCGCCCTTGAGTGTCACCATCAATTGCCCGTCCACGTAGACGGGGGCCTTTGGGTCTTCGAAGGTGCCCGGCAGAGAGATTCCAATATTGGCGTGCCTCGACTCTCCGGGCCCATTCACTACGCAGCCCATTACCGCCACCTTCATCTCGATCACTCCGGGATATCGCTCACGCCAGGCCGGCATCTGCTCGGTGAGATGGGTCTGAATATCCTCGGCCATGTGCTGGAAGAAAGTCGAAGCGGTACGGCCACACCCCGGGCATGCGGTGACCTGGGGATTGAAGCTCTGCAGCTCCAGCGACTGCAGGATCTGTTGTGCGACCTGAACTTCTTCGGTTCGATCTCCGCCAGGCCGTGGCGTGAGAGAGACACGAATAGTATCGCCGATCCCTTCAGAGAGAAGGATGGAGAGAGCAGCGGTGCTGGCGATTATGCCCTTGGAGCCTAGACCCGCTTCAGTGAGGCCAAGGTGTAGCGGATAGTCGCAGCGCGCAGCAAGCTGGTGGTATACATCCAGGAGATCCTGAACACCGGAAACCTTTGCCGAAAGAATTATGCGTTCATGTGTGAGACCCATCTCCTCGGCTACCGAGGCGGAACGTAGTGCGCTCTGGATCATGGCCTCGATGTAGACCTTTTTCGCTGCAAGCTGCTCAACAGCCCGCGCGTTCTCATCCATCAGCGATGTTAGGAGATCCTGATCGAGAGAGCCCCAATTGACACCGATGCGGACTGGCTTCGCGTTATCCAGCGCTATTTGGATTATTGTCCGGAAGTTCTCATCACGCCGCTTGGTGCCAACATTCCCCGGGTTAATACGGTATTTTGCCAAAGCGCGAGCAGCGGCGGGGTATTTCGCGAGCAGGAGATGGCCGTTGTAATGAAAATCTCCAATCAGAGGCGTCGTTACTCCAAGGTCGACCAGCCTGCTTGCGATTTCGGGAACGGCGCGCGCGGCCTCGTCGTTGTTTACCGTAATGCGGACGAGCCGGCTGCCGGCACGCGCAAGATCGGCAACCTGGCGTGCCGTGTTCTCGGCATCAGCCGTGTCGGTGTTGGTCATGGACTGCACGACCACCGGATGCGCGCTCCCTACGGGCACGCCACCAATGATTGTTGATGCAGTCGGTCTTCTGATTACGGTAGGCAAATGCGCTTGCGTGTGATGGAGTGGAAAGTTAATTCTCTGGACCGAGCGGTGCATGTGAGCCACGTACACCGTCCTTTCCAACGCTACCGGAGCCCCGATGGCTGATACACCAGCACCAGTGAAGAAGACACATCGAAAGGTTCTGATTGCGCTCCTCGCACTGATTTTGGTGCCGGTGGTGGCGGTTGCTCTGTGGGCGTGGGTCTCCCTCGGTTACACGTATGCAAGGGGTGACCGGGCAGGATACATCCAGAAGATTTCCAAGAAGGGGTGGCTCTGCAAAACCTGGGAAGGTGAGCTGGCCATGGCGAATCTGCCTGGAACCATGCCTCAGATATTCAGTTTTACCGTCCGAAACGACTCGATCGCCGGATTGCTCGAAAAGAGCGCTGGGAAACAAGTGTCGTTGATCTACGAGCAGCACAGGGGGGTTCCAACGTCGTGTTTCGGAGACACTGAGTATTTCGTCACTGGGATCCGACGGATTGAACCTTGAATATTGCTATTGTCTGGCCAACAGGTCCTTGCTATTTTTCCAGCCAAGTCGAGCTGGGCAAGCGCAGGCTGCTTTATCGGGCCTGTGTTTTCCCTCTCAAATCCAGGCGGGGTCAGTTGAAACCCGCGCGTAAGATTGTCGAGGGTCGGCGTAGTTCCGCTCCCGAGACACAATTTTCCAGGAGCAGGGAATGCGTACGACCGGCAAAGTGAAGTGGTTCAACGATGCGAAGGGCTTTGGGTTCATCACACCTGACAACGGGCAGAAGGATTGCTTCGTTCACTACAGCGCGATTTCAGGCTCGGGCTTCAAATCCCTTGCCGAAGGCGATGCGGTAGAGTTCGACATCGTCGAAGGTCAGAAAGGTCCCGCAGCCGAAAACGTGACGAAGGCGCCATAGGCGACGCCGGCTTCACTGGTACAATCTGGCGGGGTGTCTCAGTCGAGACGCCCCGTTTTGCTTGTGGGAGGACGTCCGCGCCTGGGAGACGGTGCCGATTCCACTGCGTATTCAAGGCGTCCTAGAAGATTATTCTCTAACGAGCGAAGGTCGACGCTCAACATGAGGCCCGCTGGAGATTCATAGTGCCCCTGGTCGTTTATCAGAACGTGTGTGATTTCGAGGGCGCGGGCAGTGGGGAGATCAAACTCCTGAATGAGGAGGACGCTAATGGAAAGCTTGAGAAGCCCCTCGAGGCTCAAACGCCGAGCGATGCCCTGCCCTTCCTGTTCGACTCCCGCTATGCTATGGTGGGAGAGAACGTTGTCCAACCACTTTATTGACACCTTGAGCGCAAGTGCAGCAGTTGCAATGTTATACGCGCGCGCCATAATGTTCCTAAGATAAAAGGATAATTATAATAGGCTTTGAAATCACCGTTCGCAATATATTGTTGGTCGGGTCCATGCATCCGTGACTGTTCGCGAGTCATGGTAATTTCAACTACGCCAGAGCACAGAATGAAATCCAACCTGTTTGTACTAGCGGTCGTCGGCCTCTTTGTAACGATCCCAGCCACTGCCGTGGCGCAAAAAAGTTATGCGCTTGGGATTGGTGGAGGTGCTGCTGTCCCAACGGGGAAATTCAGCGATACACAGTCAGCCGGATACGATGGCACCGCGTTTATAGCGATTGGGGTCCCGGAGCTGCCCATTGGAGTACGCTTCGACATTACGTACAACAAGTTCCCGCACAAGGGAGCACCTTCAGCTCCGGCAAGCCCTAATTCAGATATCCGAACCATGGGCTTGATCGGCAATCTGATCTACGCATTTCCGGGAACGACCGCGAAACCTTATCTCGTCGCAGGAGGCGGACTCTACAATACGAAAGCGGACAGCGTAGGGGCGAAATCGAAGAACAACTTCGGATACAACGCCGGAGTAGGCGTGACATTTGGCCTGGGTGCACTCACGACATTTCTAGAAACTAGGTACCATAGCATTTCTCGTAAACAAGAAGAAGGCGGGAACATTCAGTTTGTACCGATAACGTTCGGATTGATGTTCTGAGGTGCGTAGACAATATCATATCATAGAAGAAAGGCGCACTACTGTGCGCCTTTCTTCTATTCCTCGTCTGTGAATCAGATCGCGCGAAGTATGAGCTCGTTTCCGCGTGCCGCTTCGGTAACCGGCGCGAGAGCTTGACGTGCCGCGCGAAGCTGTGCTTTCACAGCACCCGGTCCAGTGCCTCCCGGCACATCACGTCGCGACACGGAGGCTCGAGGGTCGAGTGAATCGAGCACATCGTCGCCGAACAATGAATGGGCCGACCGGAACGCGGATAAAGGAAGAGCATCCAGTTCACAGCCATCCTGTTCACTCTGTCTAATAAGGCTGCCCACGACGGAGTGGGCCTCGCGAAAACTGGCTCCCTTCCCCACCAGATAATCGGCGAGATCCGTCGCCATCATCGTACTGGAAAGCGCGGCCCACATGCGCCGGGCATTGAACCGAATCTCCTGTAATGCACCGACCACAGCGGGGAGCACGAGCATTATCGTATCGACCGCGTCGAACAGAATGCGCTTGTCGTCCTGAAGATCCTTGTTATAACCGCTCGGCAATCCCTTGAGAGTCGCGAGCAGTGTAGTGAGATCGCCAATTGCACGCGCACCGGAGCCGCGTGCAAGCTCCAAGGCGTCAGGGTTTCTTTTCTGCGGCATCATGCTCGAGCCGGTCGTGAACGCTTCCCCGAACTGAACGAATCCGAACTCACTCGATCCGTACAGAATGAGATCCTCGGCGAGACGCGAGAGATGTGTCCCAGTCATTGCAACCGCGAACAGAAGCTCGGCCACAAAGTCCCTGTCTCCCACGGCGTCGATGCTGTTCTGGGAAACGGAGCTGAAGCCAAGGCTTCCCTGCAGCAATACGCGCGAGATGGGAAACGCGCATCCCGCGACTGCACCCGAACCCAGAGGAAGCACGCCGGCGCTTCGCCCGGCTGAAGCGATTCGCGAGCGATCACGCTCGAGGGGCCAGAAATGGGAGAGCATCCAGTGTGCGGCGGAAACCGGCTGGGCGCGCTGAAGATGTGTATACGCCGGCATCAGCGTATCCTCGAGACCGGCTGCATGATCGAGCATCACCTGTTGCAACGTCCGGACTGAAGCATCGAGCTTGGCACACGCGTCCATCGACCAGAGCCGAGTTGCAGTGGCAACCTGGTCGTTCCGACTACGGCCTGTGTGAAGCTTTGACGCGACGTCCCCAATCTCATTGTGCAGCAATCGATCGATCATCGTGTGCACATCTTCATCGGAGGGCAGGGGCTCTGAGCCTGCCGCGAGCTTGGCACCGACGGCAGCGAGGCCATGCTCGACGGTCTTGCTTTCCTCGAGCGTCAGCACCCCGGCGCCCCAGAGGGCTACCGACCATGCCTGAGATAGATTGATATCGAACGGCCATAGCCTATAGTCCGTGCCGATCGAGCGATTCAGCGCTTCCAGGGCAGCCGCAGGGGGTACTGAAAATCTCCCGCCCCAGAGCTTGTGCGAAGTATGATCGGACATCTGTCTTGTTCGCGTGTTCAGGCGATGGCGAGTGTCGCCGCATCGCCAGAGCGGATGTCTGGTTCGCTTTCGCCTCTTGCGGCGGCCATTTCCTGGTCGCGGATGGCGCGAACTCTGGCGGAGAGCCCATAGAGCCGGATGAATCCAGCAGCATCGCTCTGCTGATAGACATCATCTTCTCCAAAGGTGACGAAGCGCTCATCGTAGAGGGCGTATTCACTCTCGCGCCCGATCACCGAGGCTGTCCCCTTGTACAGCTTGAGTGTAACGGACCCAGTCACCCGCTCCTGAGTGATGTTGACGAATGCATCATAGGCTTCGCGCTCAGTCGTCCACCACCGCCCTTCGTAGACGAGATCGGCGTAACGTGGGGCGATCAGATCCTTCGCGGCCAGGGTCCGTCGATCGAGGACGAGCTGCTCCAACTCGCTGTGAGCGGAATAAAGCAGGGTGCCGCCCGGTGTCTCGTAAACTCCGCGCGATTTCATACCGACGAGACGATCCTCGACCAGGTCGATTCGCCCGACGCCGTGACGTCCTGCGATGGTGTTGAGCGCGACGACCAGGTCTACTGCACCCAATTCTTCCCCGTCGACAGCGATGGGGGTTCCCTGGCGGAACGAGATGGTGACTTCTTCAGGCTCGTCGGGCGCTTCCTCCGGAGCGGTCGTTAACATGAAGAGATCGGCTGGAGGAGCGACGGCAGGCTGTTCGAGCACGCCACCTTCGTGCGAGATGTGCCACACGTTCCGGTCACGTGAGTAGATCTTTTGTCGTGTAGCAGTGATGGGAATCCGGTGTGATTCTGCGTACTCAATCGCGTCTTCGCGGCTTCGGATATCCCACTCCCGCCAGGGAGCGATTACCGGCAGATCAGGGGCAAAAGCGGCATACGTAAGCTCGAAACGAACCTGGTCATTGCCCTTGCCGGTGCATCCATGGGCGAGCGCATCAGCGCCGACCAGTCGCGCAATCTCCACCTGGCGCCGGGCGATGAGCGGACGTCCCATGGATGTACCGAGCAAGTACTTGCGACCATAAATCGCTCCGGCCCGCAATGTAGGCCAGACAAAATCTTCGACGAATTCCTGTCGTAGATCCTCGACGTAACACTCGTCGGCACCAGACGCGATTGCTTTCGCGCGCGCGCCTTCGAGCTCCTCGCCCTGGCCGATATCGGCTGCGACACAAATGACGCGCGCGCCGTAGTGCTCCTTGAGCCAGGGAACGATGATGGATGTGTCGAGTCCACCAGAATAGGCGAGAGCAATTGTTCGAATCACGGGAGGCCTCAATAACTATTCAGAAGTACTGTATAATTAATCGATTAAGCTCCCGCAGTCAATGCTGTTTCAGGGCTCCCCGGCCATGGAGCGGACTCGCCGGAGAACCCTGTCCCGGGCTGCGACGGACCGGCAGATGATCAAGATCGTATCGTCGCCTCCCACCGTTCCCAGTATGTCGGACCACCCCTCCCCATCGAGTGCGGCGGCGATCGGCTGGGCTCCGCCCGGCACCGTACGCAAGACGAGCATCTCGCTGACGCCGTCGACGCGAAGAAAGAGTTGAGGAAGCAGTGTATCGAGCGCAACACGGCTCTCTTCTATGCTGCCGTCGGTTACGGCGTATCTGGCTCCCTCGGGAGTCGGCACGCGCGCGAGGCGAAGCTCGCGGAGATCACGCGACAGAGTTGCCTGTGTGACGTCCCATCCCCGTTGAAGGAGAAGCTTGCGGAGATCTTCCTGACTGCTCACGAAGCGAGAGTCGATGATCTCGAGGATTGTGTCGTGCCGCTCGCGCTTGTTTGCCATGGGTGCCCTCAGAGAAGGAGTTTAGCACCTCGAAGGCGGACGCGCGAGAAGAGAGATCCGGATCATTGACGTGCGTGCTGTGTAAGGTTATGCATTGATTATGCATAAAGTTCCAGTCGGAGTGCTGGGGGCGAGTGGCTACGCGGGCAGGGAGTTGTGCGGTCTGATCGCGCAGCACCCGGGGCTTCAGCTGGCTTTTGCGTCGGCCAATGAGCAGCGAGGGCAGCGCGCGCGAATTGGAGCCTCCGAGGTGACTTTCGTCGCGACGGAAGATGCGCCGCTGGGCCAGGCCGAGGTGGTATTTACAGCGCTTCCGCACGGCGCGTCCGCTACCTGGGTGGGAAACGCACGGGCCACCGGTGCCAGGGTCGTCGATCTGTCATCGGACTTCCGGCCGGGCGGGAAGGAGACCGCAATACCGTACGGACTCACCGAGTTGATGCGCGACAGAATCCCCGGAGCAGGAATAGTTGCAAATCCGGGCTGCTACCCCACGGCCGTCCTGCTCGCCATAGCGCCTCTGTTGATAGAGGGTCGTATCCTGCCAAGGGCGACGATCAATGTCTCGGCAGCCAGTGGGGTGACCGGTGCCGGTTACACGGCGCGCCCCGATCTGCTATTCGCCGAGATCGCCGAAGACTTTCGTGCCTATTCCGTCGGGAACGAGCACAGGCATCTCGCCGAGATGCGCGCAATATGCGGAGAACTGGGCGGGAAGGACAACGACATACTGTTCACTCCGCACCTTCTTCCCGTGGCGCGCGGCATTCTCGCTACGATCACGGTTCCTGTGAAGGAGCATGTCGATGATCCGTCGGCGCTCTGGCGCAACTGCTATCGGGGGGAGGTCTTCGTCGAGATCAGCGATCAGCCTCCAGCACTGCGTGACGTTGTGCGTAGAAACGTGGTAAGAATCAGTGTGACGAAAGCCGCAAACGTCCGCCAGCCCACGCTCATCGTCATCGCCGCGATCGACAACCTCATCAAGGGCGCCGCAGGCCAGGCGCTCCAGAACGCAAACATTCTGTTGGGTCTAAGTGAACAGGCAGGACTTCCAGTCTGATGCGTGTCGTGAAGATAGGGGGGCGTGCACAGATCGACCCACGTGTACCCGCGATGTTTCGACAGGCCTGGGGAGAATCCATGAATGGGCTCTGCCTGGTGCATGGTGGGGGTGACGAGATTTCCGCGATGCAGCGAGCGCTCGGGAGGGAGGCGCTTTTCGTCGGCGGACGCCGCGTCACATCGAAAAGCGATCTCGAGCTTCTGCGAATGGTGCTCTCTGGCGTGGTCAACAAGCGGCTGGTAAATGCCCTCGTCACTGAGGCTATTCCGGCTGTCGGAGTGTCGGGAGAGGATGATTCGCTCATCGGAGCAAAAGTGATCGATGGGTGCTCGCTCGGTTTCGTCGGACATCCAATGACCATCAACGTAGGACTGCTGCGCACGCTGCTGGGTGCGGGTTACCTGCCGGTGATATCGCCGGTGGCCTATGATGCATCAAGCGGAAAAGGCGGGGCACTCAATGTGAATGGGGACGATGCGGCGGCTGCAATCGCAGCTTCGCTCGAGGCGGACGAACTGCTCCTGATCACTGACGTCGAAGGCGTCTACGACGACCGGGGCAGCGTCATCCCGAATCTGGACGTCCAAGACGCCCGGGAGCTGGTAGTGAAGGGAGTCGCCGAAGGAGGAATGGCGGCGAAGCTGGAATCAGCGCACGCGGCTCTCGCTGCCGGGGTCAATCGCGTTCGCATTTCTGACCTCGTCGGACTGGTTGACGCCATGCGCGGAACTTTCATCACCCAATCAGAAGGCGTGGTCTCATGAACGCTGTCACATTGCCTCTTGAACAGGAAATCATCCCGATCTCCACTTTCACGCCCACATCCGTTCTCGGTACGTACAAGCGCGCTCCGATGGTGCTCGTGAGGGGTGAGGGAGTGGAGCTCATCGACGCCGAAGGAAAGCGATACCTGGATTTTTCCAGCGGAATCGGCGTGAACGCTCTCGGATATGGAGACCCCGCGATTGCGCAAGTGATCGGCGAAGCGCTCACTAGCGGGCTGATCCACACCTCGAATCTCTACAGAACGGAAGCTGGTGAGCGGCTGGCAACGATGCTCGTTAACCAGTCTTTCGCGTCGAAGGTGTTCTTCTGCAATTCAGGGGCGGAAGCGAACGAAGGGGCCTTCAAATTTGTCCGGCGCTGGGCGCGGCAGACCGGGACCGCAGCGAAGGTGGAGATCGTAGCTCTGCGGGGCGGATTTCATGGAAGGCTCTTCGCGTCACTCGCGGCGACAGATCGGCCCTCCTATCGTGCACCGTTTCGTCCCTTGGCGGGCGGTATCTCGATCTGTGAGCGCGATCTCGATGACCTGGACACCGTGCTCGATGAAGAGACCGTCGCCGCCGTGATAGCGGAGCCGGTGCAGGGTGAGGGTGGAGTCCGGGTTCTCGATCGGGAATTCCTGCGCGGGCTCCGGCAGATGACCGCGAAGAGAGGCATAGCGCTCATATTCGACGAGATCCAATGCGGACTGGGCCGAACCGGAAATCTTTTCGCCTACGAGTCGGTCGGAGTAGTTCCTGACATTGTTACGCTTGCGAAGCCGCTCGCGGGAGGATTGCCGATGGGCGCGATTCTCGTCTCCGAAGAAATCGCGGAAACGATTCAACCGGGCGACCATGGCACCACCTTTGGAGGTGGACCGCTGGTTGCTGCCGTGGCCGCGCACGTATTTCAGCGGCTGTCCGACCCCTCACTTCTCAGAACTGTTCGCGAAAACGGAGCATGGCTGGCGGAACGCCTCGACGCGATTGCTCGTCGGTCGGGGAAAGTTCGTGCGATTCGCGGAACGGGCTACATCTGGGGGCTCGATGTTGTCGAGCCGGCGGGCGATATCGTGAAACGCGGATGGGAAGCCGGCCTTCTCACGCTCTCTGCGGGAGAACACACATTGCGCATCCTGCCGCCATTGATCATGAATCAGGATGAACTGACCCGAGGCTTGTCAATTCTTGAGAGAATCATCACGCAATAGTTGCGAAGATCAGAGTCGCCATTTCCGTTGTTCACGGTTAACATATCGGTGACTTCTCGGCAAAGGGTGCATGGCATCGACACGGCTCTCGTCCAGTCGGCTTCTCATACTACTGCTAGCGGTAGCTGCGTGCGCGCCTTCCCGGTCCGCTCCCGGGATGTGGAGCGGGGCCTCGATTGAGAGCGACACGATTGCAGCGCGCCGATTGTTCGAGCAAAACATCGATGCGATTCACAAGCGTGATCGTGCGCGTTACCTCGCCACCTACCTGCATGCCTCCACTCTGGCCCGCAACGGCCTAGCCGGCCTCGAGCTAGGTTTCGACAACTGGAGCGCACGCCGGGACACAACGTGGCCCGACACTCTGATCGCGACAAATCTGAGAGTTCTGCCTCTCTCCTCCGGAGTCGTGTACGGGACATATTGCTACACAGTCAGTCAGAACGACACGATATCGAGTGGCGTATCGGAGCGCATCTTTGTTAAGACAGCGGAAGGTTGGCGGATCGCCGTCACGACAGCGTTCGGACTTCCGCCCGGTGCGCCTCTGCAGTGCAAGTAATATCAACCCCGTAGCTCCTCTTCCGAAGGATTTATGACAAACCGACTGATTCGCACTCTGCTCTTCAGCTTGGTGGGGCTGGCTCCTTTTTCGGTGATGTCTCAGCCGAGTCGCACACCGGCTCCGAAGCTCGTGGTCTTCATCACGATCGATGCGATGCGAGCGGACTATCTGTCGCGATTCGATCGCCAGCTCACAGGCGGGCTCGGGAGATTGTACAGGGGGGGAGCTGTATTCACGAATGGATTTCAGGACCATGCGATAACGGAGACCGCACCGGGCCACTCGGCGACGATGTCGGGCCGGTTTCCCGTGCACACTGGAATTGCTTCCAATGCAGCAGGTGTGAACGATACGACCTCCACTCTGATAGATGCCCCGGGACTTGGCGCGTCGCCATTCCGATTTCAGGGAACCACGCTTACGGACTGGCTGACGACAAAGGATCCACGGACGCACGCCCTCTCGGTATCGAGAAAAGATCGGGGAGCCATTCTGCCGATCGGAAAATCGCGACAAGCTGTATTCTGGTACGCTTCAAACGGAAACTTTACCACGAGCAGCTACTACTCCACGATGCTTCCGGACTGGGTTCGCGCGTTCAACGCTCGCAAGCTTCCCGCAAGCTATGCGGGCCGCGAGTGGCGGTTGCTTCTCGCCGATAGTGCGTACTCCGAGCCGGACAGTGTATCAATCGAGAGTGGGGGAAAGGGGTTCATCTTCCCCCATATCGAACCGCACTCTGCTGACTCTGCGGTGCGCGCGCTGCCGGATTTCCCCTGGATGGATGCTCTGACGCTGAGCCTCGCGCTGCAGGGAATTCGCGCCATGAACCTGGGCGCGGGTCCGCAGACTGACGTGCTCGCTGTCTCACTGTCGACGACCGACGCTATAGGGCACCGGTATGGACCCGATTCCAGAGAAGTTCACGATCAGATTCTCCGGCTCGATCGCTCTCTCGGCTTCTTTCTCGATTCTCTCTTCCAGATTCGAAATCCAAAAAACGTGGTAATCGCGCTAACCGCGGATCATGGGCTGACACCTTATCCAGAGGTCCACGGGCACGACCCCAATGCCAACGCTCGCCGGGTGAGCCCGAGACAGCTATTGCAGCACCTTGACAGCTCTCTCACCGCGGCCGGTGTAGCCGGTGGGGGGTTCAGCTATTCGGGCGGGGCTTACAGAGGAAATGGCTTTTCGTTCGATGGTGGAGTTCTGGAGCTGGACAAACCGGCCCTGAGCAAGGTGAACATCGATCAGGATTCGCTCGTACAGGCGATCAGAACCGCCTTTCTGAACGAGCCGGGCGTTGCGCGCGCGGACAGAATCTCTGAACTGGCTCGCAGCGATACTGTATCGGACAGGATTGCGCGCCGCTGGCTGCATATGTTCGCCGATGAAGAGAAAGTTGCGCTCGTGGTTTCGCTGGCTCCATACAATTATTGGGAGTCAGGTTCGTACGCGCAGCATGGAAGTCCCAACGATCCGGATGCTCACGTCCCGATCATCTTCTATGGTCGAAGCTTCAAGCCAGGACGATATGCAGAATTTGCCCGAGTTGTCGATATGGCTCCGACTCTTGCGGCAGTAGCGCATGTCACTCCAACCGAAAAACTCGACGGCCACGTGTTGCAGAATGCGATCCGGTAGAGTTTCTCTTCATCCGTTATGGAAGGCTTTTGACGAAGCCGCATTTGGATCGAAGAACACTCTAAATCTGAGAGAATCGCTCCCTACAGTCGCGGATGCGCGCTATCGTCTGGAGGCATGGCTGAGGGAGCGGTTGGTGAGCCGGGTTAGCGAGGTTCTTGTGATAACGGGTCGGGGAAATCAGAGTCCGAATGGAGTGTCGGCTGTGCGGCAGGGAGTGCTCGCACTGTTGCCCTCTCTCCGGCGCCGTGGAGTCGTTGTGGGCTGGCGGGAACATTCACCCGGATCGTTCGTGGTGCAGCTCGGATCGATTTCCTCTCTTCTCCAGGCACCGAAACGGAAGCGGGAACGCTCTTCGAGACCAGCTATATCGGCCCCGATGTCATTGGAAGGATTGGAACGGCCGACACTTCAGCTTCTTCGCCGATTGGCGGTACGCTCGCTCGAGTCACTGGGTATACGGGAGCCGGAGGACTTCGTCGAGGCTGAGATGCTCTCGAAGTTCAACTCCCTGGCGGCTGGAGTAGATCCGGGAGTAGAGGGTGAGGCGAGGCTTCGCGATGCGATCGTCGCCGCACTGGATCAGCTGGATGATTTGACCTGACGCCAAACCATCACTGGGAACCAAAGAGAAATGAGAAGCTTGATCGCAGTTATGTTGCTGTCCGTAATTGCGCTGCCAATGAGTGCTCAATCGATACCCGGCTATTCACCCGCGGCCGCGGCGGCGGAGCGTGCAATCGAGGCCGACGCCATATCGCGACCATCACCCGCCAGCGCGTCGGCGCACTCGCGCATTCTTTCCCGTGAGCCTCACATGGCGGGGACACCCGCTCAAGCACGGACCCGCGACTACGTGATTAACCAAATGAAAGCGTGGGGTCTGGAGACCGAGGTGCGCGCTTACAACGTGTGGATGCCACATCCGACGAGCGTACGTCTGTGGCGAATCGCTCCCAATCCGATCGAGCTGAATCTGGTCGAAGGATCTCTCGCCGAGGATACGACGTCTTCCTCCTTTCCCCAGATTCTTACATTCAACGCCTACGGCGCCGCGGGTGATGTCGCGGGCGAAGTAGTCTACGTGAACTATGGGCTGATAGAAGACTACGCGCAGCTCGACTCCATCGGTGTATCGGTCAAGGGCAGGATCGCGGTTGTGCGCTACGGCCGATCGTATCGTGGGATCAAGGCACGAGAGGCGGAGAAGCATGGCGCTGCCGGCCTGATCATCTACAGTGATCCGGCGGACGATGGTTACGGTCGCGGCGATGTCTATCCCGCGGGGCCAATGCGTCCCTTGCGGGGAGTCCAACGCGGAAGCGTCATGAACCCCGACGGAGATCCGAGTACACCAGGTTATCCGAGCGCATCGGGCGCAAGGCGCATCGAGGCCGCGCAAATGGAGGTCCCACATATCCCGGTGATACCGGTCTCCTATGGAAATGCGGCAGAGCTGTTGCGGGGTGTTGGCGGCAGCTCGATACCGCAGGCGTGGCAGGGCGGCCTGCCTTTCCGATATCACGTCGGTCCGGGTCCCGTTCGCGCAAGGATCGCCGTCACCACCGATGCCGCTACCACGCCCTACAAGCAGATCTGGGACACGTTTGGGGTAATTCGCGGAAGCGACTTTCCCGATGAGATCGTAATGATCGGTGGGCACCGTGATGCATGGGGACCGGGCGCGGCCGACAACGTGAGCGGAACGGTCAGCGTTTTGGAAGCCGCACGCGCGATCGCTGAGCAGGTGAAAGCGGGAAAGAGGCCAAGGCGGACCATAGTCTTCGCCACCTGGGACGCGGAAGAATGGGGATTGCTTGGATCGACTGAGTACGTCGAAGAGGACTCACTTCGTCTGAGCAAGAGCGCGGTCGCGTATCTCAACCAGGACGACGTCGCCCAAGGTCCGAATTTTGGGGGCGGCGGATCACCATCTCTTCGTGCAATGCTGCGGGACGTCGCCAGAGGTGTTCCGGATCCCAGTCGTCGGGGCAGCGTTTATGAAGTCTGGAGAAGGCGAGCCAATCTCGCGGCGGATACCCTTGAGCCCTCCATGGGCGATCCGGGTGGTGGCTCCGATTTCGCGGGCTTCTACAATCACCTCGGAATTCCGATACTCGATTGGGGTTTTGGGGGACCGTCGGGCATCTATCACTCCGCGTACGATTCCTACCACTGGTTGTCGAAATTCGGCGACCCGAATTTTGAGTATCACGCCACGAATGCGAGATTGGGAGCGGCGACACTTCTCCGGATTGCGAACGCAGACATTCTACCCTACGACTACGTCGAATTTGCGCGCGCGATGAATCGCTTTGCGTCGCAGACGGAAAAGACACTTTCCGAAAAGCACTGGAAGCTTTCGATCGCCGGGCTCACGGCGGCGATTGAAAAAATGGGGTCAGCGGCAGCGGCCTTTACTGTCGCGCGCGATCGCGCGTTGACTGGTCGACTCCCTTCCGCAATCAGCAAGAAAGTGAATGGAGCGTTGCTCGGCGTGGAGCGAGCGCTGATTCGCCCTCAGGGACTCGCTACCCGGCCGTGGTTCCGGAACCTGATCTACGCCGCCGATGAAAACAACGGATACTCGACGATGGTTCTGCCATCGATCAATGAGGCAGTCCGGACCGGAGACGAAGCGGCTACCGCGCGAGAGATCGCCGATCTCACTGAACGCTTTGACTCGGCAACTTACGCATTGCAAACGGCGACAGGATTGCTCGAGAACAGGTAGCGAGCGGAGGCGAACGAGCATCCGGCGTCGGCCCGGACATTGCTGTTGCTATCATTTAACGATAGCGGTAGCGGGTGACGGAGAAGATGACAATCGCGCAGGCGCGGGTGCAGAGAGCTCATCTCACCCATGAAGATCTGGCATCAATCAAGGGTTACGGCGCGAAGGCAAGCTGGCCGTCCGGATTTCAGCTCTATCAGCGGGGCGCCTCGGCCGACGGTGTCTTCATCGTTCTCGAGGGACATGTCATCCTGCGGAACAGGATCAAAGTCGGGCGCGGGTTCGTGCCGTTGATCGCGACGGATGGGCAGACCTTCGGTAGTGAAGGGCTTTCGCCGGACAGTCATTACGCGACGGATGCGAACGCGTCCGAAGAAACCAGCACACTGTTCCTCAGTGGCGCGCAGTTCCGCGCGTTCGTGCGGGAGTGTCCCGGGCAAGCGCTTGCGCTTCTGTCGCAAACGATGTCCGAGCGCGCCCATCTGCTCGAGAAGCTCTATGAGCTCGCCGCGCTCAACGTCGATCAGCGCCTGATATCCACTCTCACCTGCCTGAGTGCCGACCGCAGCTTCACCGCCGTGGATGGGCGAGTCAAGCTCGAGAACAATCACCACCGCCTGCTATGCGAGATGGTCGGCGCCACACGGGAATCGATCGCTCTTGCCTTGAGCCGCCTGGTCTCGGCTGGTATTGCCGAGAGGAGGGGAATGACCTTCCTCATCGAGCCCGCGTCGCTGATGATTGGCGTCAGGGAAAACGGCGATAGCAGCTCTTCTATTCCGCTGGTCAGAGAGGTGTCCCGATCAGCAGCACGATGAATGAAAGCCAGGCCGCTGACATAGATCCAATATTGGAAGGAGCCGGGACAATCGATCTGCAGGAGGAGGGCTCGCGTGGAGTTCTCCTCCTGCATGGCTTTGGAGACACTCCGCAGACGCTGGCGCTTCTCGCGTACAGTCTGCACTCGTCAGGGTTCAGCGTACTCGTACCGCTGATGCCGGGCCATGGACGCAGCATGGCGGCGTTCACGGAATCAAACGCCGATCAATGGCTCAATGCGGCGAGACGGGCACTCATCGGGATGCGCAGCACTCACGATTCGGTCGCGGTCGTAGGGCTGTCGATGGGGGGAGCGCTTTCCGTCATTCTGGCGGTCGAGGTGCACGCGATTCAAGCGCTCGTTTTGATCGCGCCCTACATCGTCATGCCTTGGCGTTTACAGTTAGCGGCGGCAACGCACCGGCTGTGGGGTGGAGTGGCAGGCGAAGTCAACGCGCGTAATCCCCTTTCCATCCGCGATCCGATAGAGCGGGAGAAGAATCTTGCGTACGGCGTTGTTACGGGTCGGATGCTACACGAGTTGTGGAAGCTTATGCGTCGCGCGCGAAGATCGTTGTCAGCAGTGCGGGCCCCGGCGCTGATAATTCAGTCGCGCGAAGATCCGCGCCTATCGCCGAAGGCGGCGGAGTACACGCTCAGGAATCTCGGTTCGCGGGAAAAGCGTCTGGTGTGGATGGAAGGCGCCGGGCACATCATCACGGTCGACTATGGCCGCGAGCGCGTATTCGGGGAAGTGAGGAAGTGGCTGGAGAGGCACACCCGCCATGGCGCGACAGCCGCTACTGATATCAGAGCGGCTGTCGAACGCCCTGAAGCCTAAAAGCGGTCCTGGACGAACTCCGTAACACTATCAACGGCGCGCTCACCGAGTCCGATGCCCTGCTGCACCACGCCGCTCGCCACACGCTTTACACGAGCCACCGGCGACCGTGACCTCTTTCTGGATGCGCCTCCACTCTTACGCGCAGTGCGTTTGCGCCCAGCGCTCTTGCGTCCCGAAGAGGAGCGACTGCTAGACTTTCTCGAGGATGACTTGCGACCGCCGCTCTTGCGAGCTGAAGACTTTCTGCCGCTCTTGCGACTCGATGATTTCCTTCTGGCGCCGGATGCCTTGCGAGCGCCGCCAGAGCTTCTGCTGGTCGAGCGCTTGCGGGCGCTGCTCTTGCGTCCTCTGGTCTTCCGACCGGCACTCTTGCGTCCGGAGGATCCGGACCGCGAACTCTTTCGACCGCGTCGTGAACTACTGGACTTCTTGGCTGCAGCCATAGGGAAGCTCCGTGTGGGAGGGTTCATTGTACGGATAGCAAGATTCGAGCACAACAAGACTGTGTAGCGCTGAACGGTGGTGCAATAGTTATTTCGGCTGTGCGGTGCGATGAGGGAAATGGCGTGTCTCGCCGTGCTTCATCAACCAGAGGTCGTCGCTGGAAAAACCGGCGCCTTGACGAGCTGGAGATCATCTAACTATCGTTTTGCCGCTCAAGGTTTTCTTCGAGGTGTGATATGGATTTCATCCCGACGAGAGCAGACACGACTGGAAGCGATTGCGCGAAGGCGATGGCGCGTCTGGCGTCGCTGGAAAACCCGGGGAACGCGGTGTGCAATTCCTCCGGTAGGGCACGCACGAGCTGTGACTGCATGAGCGTAGCACTCCCGACCACTGAAATGCCGAGTCGATGAGCGGCTTCGAGGAGCGGGACGCGCTCCGATCCAACCCGCTGATTCGAGAGCCGTGCCGCTTCCATCATCGCGAGGTTGATCGGTAGCTGCACAGTCTTGAAGTGGTGCTTTGTGCCTCCGACTTCGCGCGCTATCGCCTCGAGCTCTTCGAGACTCAGATAGCTTCGTGACTCCGGCGGCACCCGAAAACCGGCCCAGGTAGAGCAGCCGTAGCTTCCGATGATCCCGCGAGCGACGCGATCTTCGAGCGCAGAGAAGGCAGCGCGGACAGTCTCGAGAAATGCCGATCGGTCGAGTGTGTCCAGCTGCTGCTCGGGGTTGTGCAGATAATAGACATCGATGAAAGCCAGGCCGAGGTTGATTTTGCTCCGCTCGATCTGGTTCGCAAGATAGCCTGGTGCCAGGCAATGGCCGCCTGAGACGACATCTCCCGGCGCCATCACCCCGGGACCGTAGTATTCGCTCTGCAGAAATCCGCGATAGCCCTCTTTCGTTGCTGGAGGAATGCGATCGAGCGGAATGTAGCCGCCCTTGGTGCAGACGACGATTTCATCGCGTGCGATAAAGCCTTTCGCGAACGCGTTTCGCAGGGCGGTTCCGATCGCGCGCTCAGATCGCTGGCATCGATAGTTGATCGCAGTGTCCAGGAGATTGACACCCCGATGGAGCGCCTCACCTATTGTCGCCGCATAACGCGCGTCTTCGGCGTCATCACAGTCGCCCAGGTAGGTCCCCAGTCCCAGTGAAGATACGAGTGAGCAGTCGGCGAAGGGGCGATAGAAGTGATCGTTGTACGATTCGGTAAAGCGATTCTGCAGTCGCTGGGTGCCGCCGATGGTCGCGCCTCCTTCAACAAGCGAATCAGATCTCTTCGGGCGACTCATTGCGGAGAGGTACGATCGCTGGCGCACTATCGCAAGTGTGGACTCGCCGTGTTGGCCCTTTCGTTGCGATCCTCGGATGGGCAGCTTACCAAATACCTCTCAAAACAGGCTCGACAAGTGAAGTATCTCTCTCTCTTCGTTGCAACCCTCGGAGCTTGCGCACCGCAGCAGCCGGTAGTACTCGCTCCTGTTCGGATGGAAACCCCAGCCCAGGCGCAGCAGTCTCAGGATGCTGTTTTCGAAACACAGCGGGACGATCCGTTCGCGACTACGAATCGCATCGACTGGCCAGGCCCGAACAGGTATCGCTCATCCAACGGCGCGCCTGGTCCGGACTACTGGCAACAGCGGGCGGATTACACGATTACGGCTTCGCTGGATACCACGACCACGCAGGTAGCGGGCGCGGTACAGATCCGGTATACGAACAATTCTCCGGATACGCTCCGTTACGTCTGGCTTCAGGTCGATCAGAATCTCTACCGGAGCGGGAGCAAGGGCTCCGCTCTGTTTCCGGCGGATTCGCGTTGGGGTGTCAGAGGTTTTGAGGGCGGATATGATCTGGCTGATGTGCAGGTGAATGGCGCCGCCGTACAGCCGAAGATCAACGACACGATGATGCGCCTGGACCTGCCAACTCCTCTCTCGCCTCACGGAGGAAACGCTACGATATCGATGCGCTACACTTTTCGCGTCCCGGAGCACGGATCGGACAGAATGGGACGCGACAGCGCTCTGTACGAACTGGCGCAGTGGTTTCCGCGCATGGCGGTATACGACGATGTTCGCGGCTGGAACACGGACCCCTATCTCGGGCAGGGCGAATTCTATCTCGAGTTTGGGAATGTCGACTACGCGGTGACGGTTCCCGCCGGTTACACGGTCGCCGGGAGCGGAGTGCTGCAGAATCCGGAGCAGGTTCTAACCGCGGAGCAACGTCGCCGCCTGGCGCTCGCTTCACGTAGCGCCGATGTGGTACGGATCATTTCGGAAGCAGAGGCTAAGGCCCGGGTTACCCCTGGCACGAAAACCTGGAGATTCCGCGCTGTGAATGTGCACGATGTGGCCTGGGCGGCCGCGCCGGATTTCAGGTGGGATGCGACCAGCTGGAATGGCGTGCTCGCCCAGGCTTACTACGAGTTTCCCAAGGCAGGAAAGGCATGGGAGTCAGCGGCCGAGCAGACGCAGTGGACGATCAGGCATTACTCGGAGACGTTCTTCCCATTTCCATATCCGCAAGCGACGAGCGTTGCGGGACCGGTGGGCGGAATGGAATATCCGATGTTCGTGATGGTGCACTATGGATCCGCAGACCCGGCATCGATCTTTGGAACCATCAATCACGAACACGGACACGAATGGTTTCCGATGATCGTGGGCTCCAACGAGCGCCGCTATGCGTGGATGGATGAAGGATTCAACACGTACCTCAACGTATTCGCCAACGAAGCGCGCTATCCGGGCCAGAACGCGTATTCCGGTGATCTGAAAAACTGGGCCGACGCCGTAGCGCGCCACATAGATTCTCCGCTGATGACCGCACCGGACAACATCGACGCAGCAGCTCTGGGCGCAATCGGCTACCGCAAGCCGGCTGTGGTTCTGTTGACGTTGCGCAATCACGTGATCGGCGCCGAGTCATTCGATGCCGCGTTCCGGCAATACATCCGAAATTGGGCGTTCAAGCATCCCACTCCCGGAGATTTCTTTCGCAGCATCGAAAACGCGACCGGGGAAGACCTTTCCTGGTTCTGGAAGAGCTTTTTCTACACGAACGATGTGCTGGACATTGGCGTCGATGGCGTAACACAGCGTACGACGGATGGCCAGGCGTATGCTACCATCTCGCTTCGCCGGATGACCTCGGTTCCGTTCCCCGTGCGGTTGAGGGTGGCTTATAGCGATGGAACTACACAGGATTTCACAGTGCCGGTCAATATCTGGGCACGGGGCGACCGCTTCAAGGCTATTCTTGCCGTTCGAGGAACAGTAACAGGCGTCCGGCTCTGGCCCGATCCGTCGGTGCCCGACTGGAATGCTTCCAACGACACGTGGGGGAATGCCCCAGCCGCGGATGCCGCCAAGCCGGTTACCCATTGATGACGGGGTCGTTTGGACTAGGGGCGCTCTCCCAATAGATTCCACTGGTACATTGAGACTCAGATTACTGGAGTGAAGTAATGCCGGATTTTGGAAGCTGGGCGACAGCTTGGTGGAAGCCAATTCTGTTCGTAGTCGTTGCCGGGCACCTGACCAATGTCTCCGTCACGCTATTCCTGCATCGAGCGCAGACACATCGCGGGGTGAAGCTGCACTTTCTCGCAGCGTTGCCGATGCGGCTCTGGTTATGGCTGTCTACGGCGATCGTCACCAAAGAGTGGGTAGCGTGCCATCGCAAGCATCACGCGTTCGCCGACAGGGAAGGCGATCCACACAGTCCAGTCATGGAAGGCCTTCGCAACATCATTCTGAAGGGAGCCTTCTACTATAGAAAGACAGTTCGCCAGCCCGGGGTGCTCGACAAGTACGGGAAGGGTACGCCCAACGACTGGCTCGAGCGCCACCTCTTGTCGCCGCTGAACTGGGTTGGCATTCTGGTGATGCTCGCAGTCGACATCTATCTCTTCGGCTTTTTCGTCGGCCCCATCGTGTGGGGAGTGCAGATGATCTGGATCCCGTTCTGGGCAGCTGGAATCATCAATGGAGTTGGGCACGCCGTCGGCTACAGAAACTTCAACGTCAAAGACGAAAGCCGAAACATCTTACCCATCGCGATCTGGCTCGGTGGAGAGGAGCTGCACAACAATCACCACGCCGATCCACATTCCGCGAAGTTCAAGGCGAAGTGGTACGAGTTCGACATCGGGTGGATGTACCTGCGACTACTCTCCCTGTTCGGTCTGGCACGGATCGAGTACGCGCGCAGCTAGGATGTCGCGTGCCTGAGACCGTAACCTGCGCGAGATGCGCGCAGACGCGCGCGGGATTCGTCAAATCGCCCTTTCCCGGCCAGTTCGGCGCCCGAGTGGTGGAAGAGATCTGCACTCAGTGCTGGGCCGACTGGCTCAAGCAGCAGACCATGCTCATCAATCATTACGGCCTCAACGTGATGGATCCGCAGGCGCGCTCTTTTCTCATGAAGAACATGTCGGCTTTCCTGTTCAAGGCCGGGGCTGGGTCCGACATCGACACAAGCAAGAAAGGCTCGATAACCCACTAGAAATGCGGCACCCCAAGAGCACGCTTGCATTCGGTCTGTTCCTCTTTGCGGCGAGCTGCACTACGGGCAATCCCAAGCCGTCGGTTGAGCTTGGGGGGCCCAATGTCGCTGGCGTGACTCCGCCGCGCTGGACGGACTCGGTTCTCGCGTCTCTTACACTGCGCGAGAAGGCGGCTCAGATCGTGTGGCCCAGCGTACTCGGCGATTACGCGTCGGGCGATTCCCCGCAATGGCAGCGGCTCACGCAGTACATCAAAGAGGACAAGGTCGGTGGCTTCACGATCTCCGTCGGTTCTCCGACCGAGCTCGCGGCGAAGCTGAACGCCCTTCAGTCGATGAGCAATGTTGCACTTCTCTTCGGTGCGGATCTCGAAGCCGGCGCTGGCTTTCGGGCGAGAGGTGGCTACTTCGTCCCGAACGCCATCGACCTGGGAGGCGCGATCGTCTTTCCCCCGGAGATGGCTGTCGGCGCAACTCGTGACACGACACTCGCTTATGAGCAGGGTCGGCTCACGGCTATCGAAGGACGCGCGCTGGGAATTCACATTGCCTACGCTCCGGTTCTCGATGTCAATAACAACCCCGCCAATCCCGTCATCAACACGCGCTCCTTTGGCGAGGATCCTGAGCTGGCTGCCCGCATGGGCGTGGCATTCATCCACGGGCTTCAGGATCACGGCATGATCGCGACAGGGAAGCATTTCCCTGGGCATGGCGACACCGGAGTGAACTCCCATCTCGCGCTTCCGATCGTGACGGTGAGCAGGAGCCGACTCGATACCGTGGAGCTGGTTCCATTCCGCGCTGCTGTGGGCGCCGGTGTTGGCGCCATAATGTCGTTCCACGGCGCAATGCCGGCACTCGATTCATCAGATGTTCCGGGAACTCTCTCGAGCAAGGTTCTCACCGGCCTTCTTCGTGGAGAGATGGGCTTCAAGGGCATCATCATCTCCGACGCGATGGACATGCGAGGCGTTCTAGATCAGTTCAGCGCCGCCGAAGCGACGAAGCGAGCCATCTCGGCAGGCATCGACGTGCTGATTCAGCCGCTGAACGTCCGCGAGACGATCGATGCCGTCGTCGCCGGTGTCACGGAAGGACGCTACACGGAAGCGCGACTGGATTCATCGGTGCGTCGGGTGTTAGACACCAAGCGCCAACTGGGATTGGCGCAGAACAAGCTAGTGGACCTGAACGCCTTGCGCTTTCTGGTTGGCGATAGCGCCAACGCCCAGATTGCCCGGACGGTGGCCGAGAAATCGATCACGCTCGTCAAGGATTCGTTGACGCAGATTCCTCTCAGCTCTTCCGCGGCTCGCGTTCTTTCCATAACGCTGGCTCGACGTGCGGATCTACCGGCTGGCAATGCGTTTAATGCGGAGTTGCGCACCGGCCTGCCAAATCTGCACACGGAATTTGCCGCGACAGAAGAGGCAGCTCTCAACTATCCCAGGCTGGTCGTGGCTGCTGATTCCGCCGACGTCACGATAGTAAGCTCTTACGTGGGCCAGAGCTGGGATGCGGTGAGCGCGAGCGCACCGGAGGCGTTCACCAATTTCGTGCGGGCTCTGGTGGAGCGTGGGCGGAAGCCGATCGTCGTCGCATTTGGAAATCCGTATCTGCTGCAACAGCTGCCCTGGGCAGCAGCCTATCTCGTGGCATGGGGAGGTTTTCCGGTTTCGCAGCAAGCTGCCGCCAGGGCATTGCTCGGAACATCCGCTATCTCGGGGCACTTACCAATCAGCATACCGCCATACATACGTATAGGCGCCGGCGAGCAGCGGCCCGTCCGATCGCGCTGAAAATAATTTTGTCCGGCGCTCATGGAAGTCGAGCTCTGAACGAAAATTCATCAGGAAAAGGTCTCTGTTGACGATCGAAGCATTGAATCGTATATCAGTTATCTCCCACCGCATGACGTTCCGCAAACACGTGAACGACTTCGTAAAAAATATCCTCGACATCAGTATTGACTTTAGTCACATAAAGTGACTAATTCGCAGTACGATGCGCGAACGCCCTTCCAAAACCTCTTCCTACAGTGTCGATGTCGTTCTGATCACTGCGATGGGGAACGAGCTCGCGGTCCTCTTCTCGAGGAATTCGGCTGAGCGGGAGCGGTGGTCGATTCCGTGGAAGGTGCCTCAGGCTGGAGAGGCTCTGGATGAAACGGGCGCCCGGGTCGCCGTAGAAGCACTCGGCGAACGCCCCATCTGGATGGAGCAGGTCGGCGCATTCGGGGATGGGAAAAGACATCCCGCCGAAGCGGATATTTCCGTAGCGTTCGTAGGACTAGTTCCACATGAGACGACGGCACCACTGGCGGGGCATGCATGGTTTCCGATGCGCGATCTTCCACCTTTGTCTCCTCGACAACGTGCGATAGTGGAAGCCGCGACCCGAACGATCCAGAGCCGGCTAGACCAGGCTCCCATCGCTTTCCGGCTTTTGCCCGAGACGTTCACTCTGAGCGAGCTTCAACGGATGTATGAAATGCTTCTGGGTAAACGCTTGCACAAGGCCAGCTTCCGCCGTGCCCTCCAGGCCGCCTGGCTCGTCGAGCCTATGGACGAATGGCGCAGCGAGGGGAGAGGGCGCCCAGCGCAACTCTATCGGTACGCGCCGAAGAAAAGACGTAGGACCCGGCGAGGGGTGCGATTCAACCTGCTATACCCCTAAAGGCCGGTTACCAGGTAGGAACCCCTTGCGTCCACGGTGTATTAGTTGCAATGTGTACCTAAGGCTAAAAACCCTTATTGGGGGCCCGGTAGCTATGCTGGCTTATCTGGATAGCTTGTGTGCGGCTCTGCTCGCACGAGACGGCGCCGAGATTCAGCGACTTCTTGCTCTTCCTTCGGCGCGCGACCTACCACGCCGTGTGCGCGAAGAGGCTGTCGCCATTGCCCGTGCCGGCAACCGCAGCTTCATGGCACCCATACACGCCTTGCACTTCTATTACAAGCTTACTCACATGGTTGATGAGTCGAGCGATCCGATCTTCGGCGATTCGTCCAGGCAGGCGGACAGTGAAGGCGGGCAGATGGAGCTTCCTCTCCGCAAAGTCGGAGCAGGCCGCGGTTAACCGCCGCTAGACGAGCGCGCGCAGCGAGTTCTTCTTCTTCATGGCTTCACCCCAGATATCACCAAGCTTCTCGAACCGCGAGGCGGCATTCCCAAGGTTAAAGTCGCGCGGATCCAGATCGTCAGTGACCTCGGTCCATTTGAGCGGAGTGGAAACCGTTGCCCCCTCGCGAGCACGGACGCAGTAAGGTCCAGCAACGGTTTTGCCCTTGATGTTCTGCAAGTAATCCACGTAAACGGTTGCCGCGCCACGAGCCTTTACGAACCGCTCGACCGTTGCTTCCTTCGGATGCGCTTCGGCCACCTTCGTCGCGATCATTTGCGCGACGAGCATGGCCGCTTCATTTGGCGTCCTGGGTGGTAGCGGAAGATAGATGTGAAGTCCGCTCGAGCCAGAGGTCTTGATGGCGGCATGCAGGCCGAAGCCATCGATCACACCCTTTACCCAGCGAGCCACCTCGGTGACGCGACTAAAGTTGGCTCGCGGCCCGGGATCCAGATCGATGATCGTGTAATCGGCGTACTCCATTGACTGCGCGCGGGAGTGCCATGGATCCACCGAGATGCCGCCGAGCTGAATCGTGTACAGCAGCGTCAGGAGATCACCGCCGACTATCCGCTGCTGCTTCTCGCCAGTGTCGCTCTCGATTGTTTGCACGCGTACTCCTTCCGGCGTGGTCTCCGAAGCTTTCTGCTGATAGAATGACTCGCCGTTGACGCCGTTGGGGAATCTTGTCAGAACCAGAGGCCGGTCTCGCACTGTCGGAAGGATGAAGTCGGCGATCCGTGCGTAATACCGCATTATATCTCCCTTCGTGTACTTCTCCTTCGGGAAGAAGACTTTGTCGAGGTTGGAAACCCTGAGCGTCTTTCCCGCGCCGAAGTCGAGCGAACCATCGCCTCCTTTTTCCTCAATCGCAGTGAGCTGCTCGCTCACGGAGTCCGTGTTGACTTTTTCCCTCGATCGCCGAGTGGCAGGAGCGCGTGCAGTTTTCTTCGCCGGTTCTTTTGGCACGGCCCTGGAGCGTGCGGCTACACTCAGGCGCGCCTGTCGACTTGCGATCGCTCCTCCCTTCACGGTCCTCCTCTGAACACTCGTTGGCTCGAGCCCTACTTCCCTGGCGGGTTTGTCGTCACGCATGCCCAGGAAAATCGGCTGGCGCAGGCGCCGGTCGGTGGTCCACTCACTGAACTTCACTTCTACTACCACCACCGGTTTCACCCAATGCGCCTTTTCGTTGGTCTTGGGGGTCTCCTCAAAGGGTGAAGACTTTCTCTCGAGCGGTTTGAGCTTGCCATACATCTCAGCAAGGCCTTGACGGGTGAACCCGCCACCCGCGTGGCCGACGTAGATGAAGCGCTCCTTGTCGTAATAGCCGAGGAGAAGGGCGCCGATGTGCTTGCGACTGTTTCGCGGCTCGGTGTATCCACCGACCACGAACTCCTGGCGGAACTCGATCTTCAGCTTGAGCCACGCGCGGGAACGACCGCCAGGCTCGTATCGCGAATCGGTGCGTTTGGCGATGATACCTTCCCAGCCTTCCCGGCGGGCTTTCGCGAGCATCTTCTTTCCATCACCCTCGACGGAGTCCGTGATTCGGATCTGGCTCGAGACTCGTTTTCCTACGCGCTTCAGGAGTCGCGCGCGCCGCTCGGTCCACGGCTCTCGGAGCAGAACCTCGTCACCGTCCATAAGGATGTCGAAGAGGATGAGCGCGGCGGGTGTCGATGTGGAATGTCGCTCGATTAGATGTGAAACCTTGACGTGCATTCGACCCTGGAGCTCCTGGAACCGGGCGGGCGCCCCGTCAACGAGCGCGACGATCTCCCCATCGAGCACGAGTGAGCGCCTGGTCCGGGTCGCAACCTTTTTTAGTGCTGCGACGATCTCGGGAAACTGTTGAGCCTTGTCCCTGGCGTTCCGTGTGACGAGCCTGACATCCCTTGAGGTCGTGTAGGCGAGGACGCAGATGCCGTCATACTTGGGTTCGAATGTCCAGCCAGCGCCCGGTATTTCACTGCCGACGCTCGCGTACATTGGCTCGAGCGCGGCAGCGGAGAGTTCGACTGAAGGCCTTGCGGAGGCAGGCCTCTCTTTCGGTTTCCGATTGCTTTGCGAGACGCGGCTCTTTCCCGAAGCGATCTCCTCCATCGTTCGGCCGGTGTCGGCCGACGTCATGTTTTCGGCCACAACATCGTCGTCCGACGCAAACTCATCGCGATGTTTGATGAGAAGCCATTGAGGCTTCGAGGACGATGAAGCGTCGCGCGAAAACTTCATTCTGACCAGGGCGAATGATCCGCGCAGTCTTTCGCCGTGGAAGCTGATCTTGAGATCTCCACGCGCCAACCCTTCTCGGATCGCCTTCTCCTCGTCGCCCGGGTCCGCCAGATCCGAGGAATACGTACCACGATCCCAGATCATTACGGTTCCACCGCCGTACTCACCCTGCGGGATGGTTCCTTCGAAGGTGTTGTAATCGATCGGATGATCTTCCACCTGCATCGCCAGGCGTTTCACCGAAGGGTCGAGACTCGGGCCCTTTGGAACGGCCCAGCTTTTCATCACCCCGTCCAGCTCGAGGCGGAGATCGAAATGAAGGTGGCTGGCAGCGTGTTTCTGGATGACGAAGCGAAGTCGTCCGGCGCGGGCGGGAGCTATATCACCTGACGGCTCCCAGGTCTTCCTGAAGTCGCGCTTCTTACGATACTCGGTGAGATGAGCGCGGGCGCCACGCTTCGCTCTTCCGCTGGTCTTCGCAGCCATCGAGGGCCTTACGCGGTCTTTCGTTTCTTGGTCTTCGCTGGCTTTCGAGTGGCAGCGACCGCTTTCTTCCTGGCGTGAACCGCTCCCTTCTTGCCGTTGCCCTCCTCGAGACTCGCGCGCAAGCGGGACATGAGGTCTAGCACACCGCTATCGCGGGTCTCCTCCGGTTCCTCGAGTTTGGCCTTCTTGCCCTTCATCTTCGCCTTGATGACCTTCATCAGGTTAGCTCGGTAGTCATCGGTGTACCGGCTCGGATCGAAAGGCTCGGCCAGGTTCTCGACGAGCTGCTCCGCCATTCGCAGCTCCTGCGGACGGACCGCATCGCGACTGGGGAAAGAGAATTCCCTGGCATCGACGAGCTCATTGGCGAATCGCATGATCTCGAGCACCAGTGCGTCGCCGACCACCTTCACACCGGCGAGATGCTGCGTCTGGCGAATGATGATCTTGCCGACGCCCACGGACTGACTGTTGCGAATCGCTTCTCGCAGAAGTGCGTACGGCTTTTCTCCGCCCTTCGCGGGTACGAGATAGTAGGGTATCTCGAAATAGCGGGGATCGATTTCTTCTTCCTTCACGAAATCCAGAATGTCGATCGTCTTTGACGATTCGAGTGCAGCAGTCTTGAAATCTTCGTCGGTGAGAACGACGAACTTTCCCTTGTCGTACTCGTATCCTTTGACGATTTCACTCCAGGGCACGGCTTCGCCGTCTGCCTGGCAAACCCGCTCGTACTTCACCGGTGAAAGGTCTTCCTGATGCAGCAACCGAAAACTGATGTGGTCGGGGCGAATGGCGGTCTTCAGCTCCACGGGGATATTGACGAGGCCGAACGTCAGCGAGCCTTTCCAGATCGAAGCCATCCGCTCTCCGGGATTGAGTGATCTTGCCGATATGAGAGAAGGCAAATCAAATGCCGCATTTGGAAAGCCATTGTTGTGGTGCCGAGGACGCAAAAAAAGCCCCGTAGGGCGGGACTTTGGACCTCTGGCGCTTTCAGTTGACCTTTGTCACATCCGCCGCCTGTGGTCCCTTCTGACCTTGAACCACCTCGAACTCGACCTTATCCCCTTCGGTGAGAGACTTGAAACCGGAGCCGCCGATGGCACTGAAGTGAACGAAGACGTCCGGGCCTCCTTCACGTGAGATGAAGCCAAATCCCTTTGCGTCGTTGAACCATTTGACAGTGCCGGTGATGCGTGCCATTGAGCTAATCCTCTACACGAAGGGCAATCATTGAAACGATCCCAGAGGAGGGCAAGTTTTGTGCAACGGACCGGGCTTATGCAGCCCCTGCGACATAATGCGCCGACCTTCCGCAACTCTTGCAACGAAGTGTGACGTGGGTGTATTGCGGCGGGGGGATCTGACCGGGATCACGCTCGATCGAGCCAGAGCAGGACGGACAGCTGAGGGGAGATCCGCTACGATCGTTGCTGATGAGAAAAAGAGCTTGAGCGGGATTGTAAGCATTCGGACGCGGCTTGCGCATGGTCTCTCCGTTTACTTCAACACAGCGGTGCGCGGCGGGACGCCGGTAAGGGTGACATTTGATGGCTTTCCTTCCAAAAGGAGGATTGCCATCCAGATTCGCAAGGGAGCGGGCATTGGGCTGGTGCTGCTCGCAGCGACAGCCTGCGGCCCACATGCCCACATCCCTCTCCGGCCGCTAAATCTTCCTGACGTCCTGGCGCCAACCGACAGCGGAGCCCTACTGGCACGGCGCCTAGCACCGGTCTTGTACCTGCAACGCGATGAAACGTTCCCGCTCGTGCGGGCAGTGGCGGTGATACATCCGTTTCGCCGGATAATTGCCTACCATTTGCTCTGGAGGGACGACGTCCACGGCTCCTGGATTCCCTTTACGGTGCCAACCGACGAAGAGATTCTCTGGGTGGGGTACGATTCCACTTATGCCCCGGTCGACCTATGGACCTACTGGCACGGACGCGTTCTCCACACCCCGTGGCCCAAGTCCCAGGTTGCGGTGGATGTCCAGTGGGGCAAGCACGGGAACCTGCCCAGGAATGTGAGGTTGAGCGATCTGCCCAAGCTGCGCTCTCTCAATTTCTTCTACTCCATGACGGTCTTTGGAGAGCCTGACATTCTTCTGGGGGACATCACGCGCAAGGGCCCGCTCTGTTTCTGCCACAGCTACTCGAGGTACCGGGAATTCACGCGGCCAATTCTGCTGGGGGAGAGACTCGATGCGGTAGTGCGCGCGGAAGATCCGCGACCGGTGCTGTCAGCGTTTTTCGGGGAGAACTACTCTAACAAGCATTGGTGGCCATAGGCTCGCGCTGGTCGAGCGATTCTTCTGGCAAGACTGGCTTTCAGCCGCCGTAGACGATCTCGCCTTCCGTGTCGAGGCCCATCTCGTCTTCGGAAGCGCACACGCCGCAAACCCTGGTAGCGTGCCACACCTCACCCAGCGTCTGCTGATGTGCCTCGCTCGCGCGCGTGACCTTGAGCTTCTTGAAGCTGTATTCCCCGCAATGTGGACAGGGGTGAGATCGCGCGATCCGTTCGGCGCGGCTCTGCGTGATAGCGGCCAAGATCAATCCTGTTTCCTGGACGGTCGGGTCGGAGGGTCTGACTCCTCGAAGGTCGAGCGGGACGATCTGTTCACCAGCTCGCGCAATCCGCCGATTGCTCCCATCACACCGGCGGCCTCGGCCGGCAGGAAGATCGTTGAGTTCTTCCCCTGTGCCAGCGTCGGAAGCGCTTCGAGGTACTTCATGCCGAGCAGGTACATCGCCGCCTGTCCCTCGGGTAGTGCGCTTCCGATCTTATGGATCGCTTCAGCCTCCGCCTCCGCCATGGCGAGCCGAGCCTCCGCGAGTCCCTTTGCTCTGAGGACCGCGGCATCCCGCTCGCCCTCTGCCCGCAGGACCTGCGATTCACGAACGCCTTCCGCTTCGAGGATGGCGGCTCTCTTACCCGCCTCTGCGTTAGTCACTGCGGCGCGCCTCTCGCGTTCTGCCCGCATCTGCAATTCCATCGATTGCTGAATGTCACGGGGCGGCTCGATCGACTGCAGCTCGACGCGTGTGACATCGACGCCCCAGCCGATCGATGCCTCTTCGATCACTTCCCGCATCCGTCTGTTGATGACATCGCGACTCCCAAGAGTGGCGTCGAGCTCCATCTCTCCGACGATGTTGCGGAGTGTGGTGCGGGTAAGCGTCTCGAGGGCGTATGGGAGGTTCTGAACCGCGTAAGTGGCTTTCTGGGGATCTGCGACGCGATAGTAGATGACTGCATCGATGTCTATGGTGACGTTGTCCTTGGTAATTACCGGTTGGCTCGGGAAGTTGAGGACCTGTTCGCGCAAATCGATTCGCGCCGTATGCCCGGCGGTTACGCGCTTGATGCCGGTGACATCGCTTTCGAAGTAGCGGACGTCTATGGTGCGAGGCAGCTCGACGAACGGGATGAGGATATTGAATCCGGAGCGAGCCAGGCGGTGGAAGCGTCCCAGGCGCTCGATCACCATGACTTCAGCCTGGCCAACGACCTTGAAGGATTTAGTTGCGACCAGAATTCCCAGAACCACCAGTATCCCAAGTATCGTAAGCCCTATCATTGAGCCCTCCTTTGAGAGCAAGCGGATATTCAAGCGGATATTATTGAAAAAGCCCTGCTCTCGCGAGAGCAGGGCTTTCCGAGCAATCGTCCCGCGGCCTATCTGAAGCCGGCCGCAACGTCAGATCACCTGTTGCGGCTGCTCCCCACGACGAGTGCATCCTGATGTTGAGCCAGGACAAACAAGTCTTTCTGTGACTGACTCTGCTTCAGCGCCTGAATAGCGCTCTCAAGCTGAAGGTCATCGGGGACGCTGCGACGTTTGGCCGTAGAATCTCCAAACGCGAGCCGAGCGACGGTGTTGGCAAGCAGACGGTCGATCTCGGGAGCAGCCTGTTCGTATTGCGCATGGTCGATGGTTACGCCCTTTTCCTGAAGGCGGCGATAGAACTCCTCGCGCCAGGACGGCGATACGACAAAGTCGGGGCGAACCGCCTTCTTGAGCTCGAGCGAATAGTTCATCAGGGCGGTCCTGACGTCGGCAGTCTTGGGTGCAAATACGTTAAACACTTTCTGCTCGGCCGTGCTCAGCGTATCGGGGCGAACGATGATGTCGGGCGTGATCGCCCCGCCGCCGTAAACAATGCGGCCCGCGTCGGACTTGAAGGCCGGGCGTGAGCGCCTTACTGAATCCGTCTCGAGAGAATCGGGCATCACCTCGACGAACTCGCCGCTGGGGAGAAGCTTGCGCTCTTTCTGGATTGAGCGCCCGCTGGGCGTGTACCATTTCGCGGTGGTCATCTTCAGCGCGTATCCGCCATCGAGCGGGAAGACCGACTGAACCAGACCCTTTCCGAATGAAGTCGTGCCCAGAATCAGGGCGCGATCGTGATCCTGCAGCGCTCCGGCAACTATCTCGGACGCCGATGCGCTTCTGCCATCGGTGAGCAGGATGAGGGGAATCGTCGGCGCGGCCGGATTCTCGGTCGCGACGAAAGTCTGGTGCTCGCCATTGCGGCCACGGATGCTCGAGATCTGCTGTCCCTTCTGTAAGAACAGATTGCTGACGCTCAGCGACTGGTCGAGGATGCCACCCGGGTTTCCGCGCAGATCTATGATCAGACCCTTGGCGCCTTCACGCGAAAGCCGTGCAACGGCGGACTCGATATCGTCTTTCGCGCTTTCATTGAACTGGAGAAGCGGGATGTAGCCGATTTTGCCATCGAGCATGATCGCGTAGGGAACCGCGGGGATGTTGATGATGGCGCGGGTGAAGGTGATCGGTATGAGCTCCGGCACACCCGGTCGTGAGAACCGTACCTTAACCTTGCTTCCCGGAGTGCCCTTGAGAGCATCTGATGTCTGCGTGACGGTCCAACCGCGAATATTGACCGTATCCACGAAGTTGATGCGATCGCCTTCCTGCACCCCCGCCTGTTCGGCTGGTGTGTGCGGGAAAACGCGCTGCACCGTGATGAAACCCTGGATTTCGGCGATCTCCATGCCGATTCCGGCATAGCGGCCATTCGTCAGGGCGTTGAAGCTGGAGAGCTCCTTGGGCGACAGCAGAACGCTGTAGGGATCGTTGAGCTCGTGGATGAGGCCACGAGCTGCCTTCTCGTACAGGGTTGCCGCATCGACCGTGTCAACGAAGCGACTCGAAACGATGTTGAGGACCTGATCGAGGAGACGAGCGCCCTGCTGGCTCTCGCTCTGCTGGAATGCAAAACCCCCGGCCATCAGCGGAATCAGAGCGAGGCCGAAGAGCATACTTTTTCTGGATCGGGACATACGGTCTATTTTATAAGGAGGGCGTTAAGCTAATAGATACGCCCGCGAGTAGTCAGTGTTCCCCGTGACGCACAAGGCACCATCCCGCATGGCAGTGGGTCAGACCGCGCGTGACGACAGGACGTAGTCGACAACCCATTCACGGTTGAGCTGTCTGAAGGTAGCATCGCGGAGCAAGCCAGCGGTGAGTAGCATCTCGTGCGCGGGCTGCAGTACTCGCTGAAGATGCGAAGGGTATCGCTGCGTGAGCGGCAGCTGTTCCGCGAGTGAGGAGAGTGGAACCCTCCATGTCACCGTCCCTCCTTCGCGCGCGACTTCCAGCAAACGATAGAGCCGTCTGGCGACGGGATTTGTAAGGGAGAGGTAGTGTGCGGCGGAAAGTGTCACAGTGTATCCGGCGGCTATGTTCGCGCGGATGAAAGGGCTGATCGTGACTCGCGCATCTCCAGGCTCGGACGCAGTCAACACCGGGAAAAGGGTGAACTGTTCCCGCTCGGCCATCCGCCGGCGCGCGATCGACACAGACGACAGTATCGTGAACCGGCCTTCTAGCGGCTGCCCTTCCGTTGCTGCAACGTACACACCACTCGACTCGAGAGTGGTTCTTTCCAGTCTCGTAAGCGCTGAGCGAAGTTGTTCATACGTTCGGCCGTCGACTCGACGTCCGATGGAGCGGAGGAATGCGTGGAGCGTAAAGGTTACGACGCCGTCTTCAGGAGAGCCTGCTTCGTGGTAGCGGTGCAAAAGCTCGACGTATACATCTTGGTCAAAAGTGCCGGGGAGACGGTCGCCGGGGCTCGGTAGCACACGCCACCGTCCGCCGCTTTCGGGCGAGAAGGTGATTGCCGAGTCCTCGGCGGAGTCGCTTAGTCGAAAGATGGGCAGCGACTCCAGCGACCGGTCGAGGACGATAGCTCGCGTCGCGATTCGCCGACGGGCCACGAAAGTCATGTAGAGAGAATATGTCACTGATCAAGTACACCGCAATCGCGGCGGTCATTCTGTTCGCTCTTATTCTCGCTCTCATCGGCATCCTGTCGGTGACACACGACACTCCGGTGAGCAGTGTAATTGCGGAGGGCGACAAGGGTGGCCCGCCGAGCATCGCCGACCCACTCTTTGCGCGAACGATCGAGCTTTTCACCGGAACGCACATCGATCCCGGCAACAGCGTGCAGCTTCTTCTGAACGGAGACGGCACTTATCCTCCGCTGTGGAAGGATCTCGCCTCGGCGACGCGAACGATTACCGTGCAGATGTATTACTCGCAGCCGGGTGTAGTGGCAGACACGCTGGCGAAATATCTGGCCGATCGGGCGCGAGCGAAGGTGAGGGTTCTGCTGCTGCTCGATGCATTCGGCTCGCAGCCTCTCAAGCCTGACTGGATCGCGGGTCTCAAGTCAGCCGGTGTAGAAGTGGCGTGGCTGCGTCCGCTCAGATGGTACACGCTCCAGAAGGCGGCACAACGATCCCACGTGCGGGTGGTGGTAGTTGATGGAAAGGTCGGATATACGGGGGGATTCGGGCTCGCGGATTACTGGCTGGGCGATGGTCACCACGAGGATCAGTGGCGCGAGACCAATGTCCGGTTCGAGGGACCCACTGTGGGAGCGCTTCAGGCCGCTTTCGCGGCGGCCTGGGCAGAAGCAACCGGAGAGCTGCTGACAGGGGACATGTTCTTCCCCAAACCGGCTCTGACGACAATCGGAGATGTCCACGCAGGACTGATGTATAGCCCGCCAACCATCGGAAGCACTCCGGCCGAGCGTTTTCTCGCCCTGTCGATCGCGGGGGCACGCAAGACGCTCTACATCACTAACTCCTATTTCATACCGGGCGAGAACTTCATGCAGCTGTTGCTCTCGGCTGCGCGAAGAGGAGTCGATGTCCGGGTGCTCACGGTGAGCGACAAGACCGATGTAAAGACGACGTGGTACGCCGGCCGCACGTACTACGAGAAGCTGCTCGAAGGCGGCGTGAAGATCTACGAGTATCAGCCGACGATGGTGCATGCGAAGACCATGGTAGTGGATGGGATGTGGTCTTATGTCGGCTCGATGAACTTCGACAACCGCTCACTGTCGTTCAACGACGAGTCCCTGCTGGTTACTCTCGATCCCGGGATGGGCGCCCAAATGGACTCCATCTTCATGAATGACATCAAGTGGTCCGAGGAGATGAAGCTGGATACATTCAGAAAGCGCCCGATTTCCGGAAAGATTCTCGAGTGGGGTGCTCAGAAGCTCCGGCGGATACTCTAGAGAAGTCTGGTAGTGTGCGTGCGCTGCTCAGCGGATATCGGCACGGCCGAGCGCGGCACGGACCGCTTCGCGCATGGCGATTACGGCTTCTTCGCGAGCCGCGGGTGAATCCTCCCTGACGTGCAGCTCGATGCCGTCCGCAACCGGGAGACGACGCCATCTCAGCACCGGGTCGTCATCGTGAGCGACCGCCGTGTCCGCACCAGCGCCCAGTGCCGGCGCAAGTGACGTGGCGATCTTTCGCTCGAGGGCATCGCCAGTGACCCCGCGCATCTCTCCACGGATCGTCTGGAGACTCTGGCCTTCACGCTGCCTGATCTTGATGGAGAGCAGCTGCAGGAGATGCCGGTAGCCATAGGTCGCGCCCGTTCCGGTTCCTTCAGGCCTGTCGAGCAATCCGCTCGCCACATAGAAGCGTACCGCGCGCGCGCTTGGTGCCGCGCGCGCCGAGGCGTTGGTCGGTCGAACTCCGGCTGCGTCTACAAGAGCTGTTGCGTGTGCGGCAAGTCCGCGGGCGTTCCAGGGAGCATGTCGAGCGTGGGCGCGGAGGAGAGCGACAGGCGATTCAGCCATGTGGATAGGATAACATTAAAGTCATCTGCCCGCTCGTCGTGCGGAAGGTCGCCAGCGGGGGATAGAACGGAGAGCTCGAAGTCGGGCTTCAGTGTTCTGAATCCGCGGAATTCTTCGACTGAAGCGGTGGAACCTTCCTCGCCCCACACGAGCAACGCCGGCTGACTGAGACGTCGGAGTGCCTGCCGCACATCGATGTTGAGATGCCCCGAAAGAAATGCTCCCGGCGCATGCCGTGCACCGGGCTGGTGCGAGGTGGCGTAATGAATGTCCACGAGATCACGCGTCACGAGCGAATCGTCCGAGTATGTCTTTCTAAGGTAGCGCCGGAGATTCGGCCGGGAGACCAGTGCGTTGAACATCGCGGTTCCGGCGATCGGGGTATCGACTGCAAGTCGACTGGCTTCGCCGCCGAAGCTGGCCGGCTCATTGAGCCTGATAAGTCCGGACGGCGCGATGAGAGCGACAGCGGGGAAGCGGTGCGGATCGCGCGCCGCGAGAACTATCGCATATGCGCCCGACAGGGAAGAAGCGACCAGCACGCACGGCTCATCGATCACTCGACTGACGAAATCCGAGATCAGCGAGATGTACAAGCGGGCGGAGTAGCGAATGGCGGGGCGATCCGATCGACCGAAACCGAGCAGATCCAATGTGTAGACGGTGTTGGTGCGTGCGAGTGCGCTGACATTGTTTCGCCACTCGTACGACCATGCCGAAGGGCTAATACCGTGGATGAGGAGTACCGGAGGCCCGTCACCGTGCTTCGTGAACGCGATTCTTCTTTCACGCCAGTCGAAGCCACCCTCTTCGCCGCCGATCAGGTTCGTAAGCTTGTCGACACCCTTCCGCGCGAAGGCGTTATAGGCCGCCGCGGCTCCGAGGATGGCGCCACCGGATAATAGAATCCTTCGCCACGGTGCTTCGCGTTCGTCGTTCTCCTCCATTACTCCTCACTGTCTCTGTCAGGGCAAAAAGCGCGGTTACTGGAGAGTAACCGCGCCTGGTGTACCGCGCACGGGCCCGGCAGAATCTACCTCCGCGAGCGCCTCCGGGAACCGGGGCGCTTGCGGCCCGCTCTCTCCTTCCGCGCGCTGCCCTTTGCGCGTGAGCGGGTCGCGCTCTTGCGGGCGGAGGTCTTGCGACCGGAACTCTTGCGACCGGAACTCTTGCGGGTTCCCGCCTTGCGAGCGGTGGACTTCCGCGCTCCTGTCTTGCGGGATCCGCTCTTTTTTGATGCCCCTTTGCGGGCTGTTTTCTTCCCACTGGTCTTACGGCTGCCAGCGGATTTCCGGATCGCTGGTTTCTCCTTGCGGCTACTCGAACCGGTTTTTGACCTGGACGATTTTGAGGCGCCGGCCATCTTCTTCCGCGCACTGGTACCGCTCCCACCAGAACGCTTCATCGCATCGGGCGAGCCGCCACTTGCTCCGGTAACTCCGATGCTACTACTGGCCGGTGTGCGGGGTGCCGGGCCCGAACCCGCTCCCATCGAACCGCCAGGGGGAGAGCTCACTCGGTCGGAGCTGCCTCTGCTTCCGAATCCAACTCCACTGGGCCTTGCCCCAGTGCCACCCGTAACGCCTGGCGGGGTACCGCCAAGGCTGGACCCCGTGCTGGCCGTCCCACCAATTCCGGAGGTTCCGCCAATGCCCCCGAGGCTGCTGCTCGAGAGCGTCGATTCCTGTTTTTTCCCCGACCCTTTCGGGCGTCCCCTTCTGCCCCGTGGGGCGCCGCCGCCAAAGAGATCCTCTTCCTCTTCCTCTTCTTCGGCTTCCTCGCCCTCGGCTACGACTGGGGCATCCGAATCCGGCTCCTCGTCATCGTCCGCATTTTCAGCGCTGTCCCAGAGACGGTCGCTATGATCTTCGTTGATCGCCCAACCGCCGTCCTCGTCTTCATCGTCGTCGTAGGAACGCTTGCCGCGACGGAAGCCCCCGAGATCGTCCGTGTCGTCGTCGTCCGCAAAACGCAATGGCTCCCCTGATTCGCCGCTCGGCATGAGTCCTCCAATTAAATGTTCAGTATTATTTACTGAAGAAGCGCGCAATTTTAGTGATTTGCCCGCTGCACGTCGCGTGCCTCGTACATCTACGCCCGTGACTGCTTCCTCGCCGGACAGCGAATACAACTTCCGTAGCGGAACGTCAAGGAGAAGGATCCCCGGCGGGACCAGCGGTTCTGCCCAGACGCCGGGTGATCACACGCACCAGTGCCTCGAAAACATTCTTGTCGAACTGCTTGCCAGAGTCCACCCGCAGGTGCTCCAGAGCAGCGAGGGGGGTCAGCGGCTCGCGGTAGGCGCGCTTGGAGGTCAGCGCGTCAAACGTGTCTGCTACGCAGAGGATCCGGCTACCGAGCGGGATGTCTTCTCCGGAAAGCCCGTGAGGATAACCGGCGCCGTTCCAGTGCTCGTGGTGGTGTTCCATGTAGTTCAGTGAATTCTTGATGTGAACGAGGGGAGCGAGTATGCCGAGGCCGATCTGGACGTGCCTCTTCACATGCTCAAATTCCTCTGGAGTGAGCCGGTCGGGCTTGTTCAAGATGGCCTCGCGGATACCGATCTTGCCGACATCGTGAAGGCGGCCGGCCAGCTTCAGATCCTCGCACATCTCCTGATCCAGATTCATTTCCTCGGCGAGCTCCCCGGCCAGCTCCGCCACCCGCTGGGAATGACCGCGAAGATAGAGATCTTTCGCTTCCATTGCGTTGATGAGTGTCTCGGCAATGCTCACGGACATCAGCCGAAGCGATTCCTTCTCCTTCTCCAGCTCTGCCGTGCGCAGCGCGACTTCCTCGCGAATCAGCTTGTCGAGACGGCGCTGCTCAATCTGAGCCACGCGCTTGGAGAGCGCTCGCTCGACGGCCTGCTGCAGATCCGCGAGCTCGACGGGCTTCATCAGGTAGTCGGTCGCGCCGGAAGACAGTACTTCAGTCGCGGTGGCGGCGTCGTTGACGGCGGTGAGCATGATGATGGCGAGATCCTCGTCCTTAGCTATCGCTTCGGGAACGATTTGAACGCCGGTCATACCGGGCATCCGCACATCGCAGAGCATCAGTGAGAACGAGGAACGATCCAGGATCTGAAGAGCCTGATCACCCGAGCCCGCGATCTCGACCTCGTAGCCCCTCGACCGGAGAAACTTGCGCAGAGCAAGTCGGATGGTTTCTTCGTCGTCAACAATCAGGACGCGTGTCATTTCTCGGCTTCGACGTCCAGGGGAAGGGAGATGGTAAATGTGGTTCCGACGTCGGGTGTGCTCTCCACTGAAATCGTGCCGCGGTGGGCCTGCATGATTCCGTAGCTGACGCTGAGGCCGAGGCCGGTTCCCTCACCAGATGGTTTGGTGGTGAAGAAAGGCTCGAATACACGCTGACGAACCGACGCTGGCATTCCGCAGCCCGTATCCGAAATGACGATGCTCACGATTCCCTCCCTCGCCTGCGTCATTACGGAAAGATGGCGCACCTGCACGTCGCGCATCGCCGCTTCGGCGTTCACGATGAGATTCAGTAACACCTGCTGAAGCTTCTGCTCATCGCCACGCACCTGCGGGTTCGTGGGATCGAGATGCAGGTGCACCTCTATTCCGTTGGAGCGTGATGCGAGGGCGCGAAGTCGTACGGTGTGCTGGACGACAGTATTGATGTCGACGGGGACGTTCCTCTCGTCAGTCTTACGCGCGAAGAGAAGGAGATCGCGGATGACCCTGATTGCGCGGTCGGCCTCGCGCTTGATGAGGCTGACCGACTCGAACTGTTCACCCTGCAGCTTATCCTCAAGCAGCAGCTGGGCGAAGGTAGAGATTCCGGTGAGTGGATTGTTGAGCTCGTGCGCGACACCGGCGACGAGCTCGCCGATGGCTGCAAGCTTTTCGGTATGACTCAGGTGCTCGGCTACCTGACGCTCTTCCGTCAGATTTCGCACGCCGATCACCAGCCCGACGATGCTGTCCGATCCATCGCGAATGCGACTCAGCGTCACCGCGGCGGGAAACTCGGTTCCGTCCTTCCTGCGGTGTATGTGCTCTCCAGTCCAGAGTGCTTTCTCCTGCGGTGCAGCGGGAATCGTTTCCCGTCTCGAGAGCTGCGCGGAGGTAACGACAAAGTCGTCCACCGACAGACCGCTGATCTCCGAAGCGTCGTATCCGTACTCCCGAATCGCGGCGCCGTTTGCGTATTGCACTCGTGCATCGACACCAAGAATGAGCACCGGCTGGTCCATCATCGCGAGAGCTGCGGCGAGAGTCTGCTCGCGCGCGCGCGTCCTCTGCTCATGCTCACCGAGCAGCAGCACTTCGACCACCAAGGCGACCGCGGGGGCGAGACGCAGCAAAGCGTCAACGTGGGGAGTAGTCTCGACCTGGGGAGTGTCGGTGGTGACGACGAGAACACCTATTCTCCGGTCGTTCGCGATCAAGGGGATGGAGATCGCCGGCTCGGCGGGAACGCGTGAAGGGGTGTAGGCATTCTCCTGAAGATTCTCCAGGAAAGTCGGCTTACCGTGCGCCCAGGCCGAGCGGACCGAGCTGAGCTCGACCGGGGCGGCTAGCCCCTGCATGGATGCGCAGATGCCGCAGGCGGCGACACAAACCAGCGTACGGTCGTCCTGCGACACGACACCGATCGCCTTCCCACTCGACGGCACCACATGGCCCAGGATCTCGAGGATCCGGCTACTGGCCTCGGCGACAGTGACCTTCCTCAGCGCGAGGCGGGCGATATCGGCCGCGGCCTCAGTCTGTTTCTGCTCGTTGCGCTGCGAGGCGAAGAGGCGCGCATTCTCGATTGCAACAGCTGCCTGGCGGGCAATGAGCATGATGAGATCAACGTCGTGCGCATCGTACGCATTGCGGCGGTACGAGAGGACCTGCATCACCCCGAGTGTACGATCACGGTAGGTGAGCGGAGCCGTGATCTCGCTCTGTACTTCCCGCTTGGCGGCGACCTGGTAGATGGTTCCCCTCCACCAGCGCTCGGGCTCAGAGGAAGTGCTCGGAATGCCGGTCTGGAAAACCCGTGAGATGGTCTCGGTCCCAATGGGGAAATCGAGTACACTTTCACTCTTCCGCTCTTCGGAATCGACTACCACGTATTGCGCGTGAAAGCGCTCGGACATGGGGTCGGCGATCATCAGGGCGAAACACGGTGCATCGACGACCGAGGCCACCGCTTTGTGGATCTCGCGGTAAGCCTCGTCGAGCGAGATGGTCGCCGAGATGGCCTGCTGGACGGTTGCGACTGCGGCGAACCGGGCTGCCCGCCGCTCGAGCTCGGCAACGAGGTCAGTCGTCAACGAACTCCACCGTCACCGGCCGCGGTATCACTCCCGATTTTACGCCCTGATCGAGGAAGAGCCTGATGGACTCGCGACCGCGGTCGCCGTAGTCGAGTGTCCAGTCGTTGACGTACATCCCTACGAATGTGTCAGCCTTGCTCCGATCGAGACCTCTCGCGTACTGCATCGCGTGATCGAGCGCATTCTTCCTGTGGTCCAGTCCGTAGGCGATGCTGGCGCGGAGATGTCGGGAGATCTTCTTCTGAAGCTCCCGAGGCATGTCCTTGCGAATAACGTTGCCGCCGAGCGGAAGCGGGAGCCCAGTTTTCTTGAGCCACCACGCGCCCATGTCGACGATGAGGTGCAATCCGTCATCGGTGTAGGTCAGCTGTCCCTCGTGAATCAGCAGGCCGGCGTCGACGTCGCCTCTTATCACGGCTTGCTCAATCTGATCGAACGGAACGACGATGGGAATGAAGTTCGGCTGGAAAAGCTTCAGAGCCAGATACGCGCTGGTCATCATTCCGGGGATCGCTATGCGCTTGTTCTCGATATCCGCCTGTGTCATCGGTGATTTCGCAACGAGTCGCGGTCCGTATCCGTCTCCCATCGACGCTCCATGGGGCAGGAGGGCGTAAGTGTCGGAGAGATATGCGTAGGCATGGATCGATATGGCGGTGACATCCAGCTCTCCTCGCATTGCGCGACCATTGAGGGTCTCGATGTCCTGGAGCTCGTGGACGTAGCGAATACCCTGTGTGTCGATCTGGCCAGCCGCGAGCGCGTAGAACATGAACGCGTCATCCGAGTCCGGGCTATGTGCGAGATGGATGGTCCTTGGCTCGCTCATTTGCCCCCTCCCACATTCTTGCGAGCCTGCTGCAGGGCGTTGGTGATGTCGTTCTGGTGTCGCATATACTCATCGAGCTTTTTGGCCATTTCGGTCTTTTCGGCGGCGAGGAGCTTGCGCTCATAGGAGTGGAGCCGCGTGCTGTCGCCCGCGAGCGTAGCCATGCGGGCCTCGAGTATGAGGCCCAGCAGGTGGCTTGGATTTTCACGGAGAATGCTGTCTGCCTGCGCTTTCGCGAGTGGAAGAGCGCCAGCCACCTCAGCGATTCTTCCCATGTCGTAGCGCTGGTGCGCGTTGAGAGGAGCGAGCATCTGGTAAGCGGTGAGCGCCATGGGCGCAAAGAACTGGGCGCTGTCGACCTTACCCTCACTGGCGAGCAGCATCACCCGGTTGTAGAGACGGTCCGCGCTCTCCTGTGGGGACAGGCTCGAAATATCGGAGGCGCGCATGCCAACGGATTGGCCACCGTCGGCAATCGCGGCACCGCGATCGTCGAGCCCGGCCTGGGGAAGCGCGTTCGCGGATCCGTCGAGAGTGCTTCCGCGCTTGCTGTTGAAGCCGTGACCGGCCACCATCGCAAAGAGCGCGAGGAATGCGAGTGCAGCCACGATCCATGGAAGCGAGCTAGTTTTCGTCTGTGGCGGCGCGGCGGCTCTGGCCCCGACTGGTGTACCACAACCATGGCAGAATTTGGCTTCGGGACTAATTGCGGCGGAGCAGGAAGCGCAGGTAGCCCCAGTGACGCGGGAGCCGCAATTGGCGCAGAAACGCCCGCTCGTGGCGGCACCGCACGCGGGACAGGTCGTCGAAGAAGCTGAAGAAGAAGAGGGCGATGTCATGTGGCTGAAGTTACATGGACGTCGCCCCCCGCGCAGCGCGTGTCGCGCCCCAAATGCACTCCGTCAGACGGGGAAGAGCATCTCCCGGTATTTCGGCAGCGGCCAACAATCGTCTCCGATGCAAAGCTCGAGCGTATCGCAGGTTTTGCGCACCTCCGCCATCGAGTCCGCTCCTTCGGAGGTCAAGAGATCGGCCTGCGCCGCGACGTCTTCGTGCAGCGCTTCTGCCTGTGCGATCGCATCGCTCAGATCTTCACGGTACTCCTGGAGCTCCTGCACGAGCTCTCCGACATGGTTTGCGGTGGCGACCTGGGGAATCACGGCGATACCGGCAGCTTTCGCGTCGGCGGCGGAGGCCGAGAGTTGACTGAGATAATCGTATGCAGCGGGAACGACCATAGTGTCGACCATCTCGCGCATCATGTGCAGCTCGATGAGCATGTCCTTCACGTAGCGCTCCATCCGCACGTGATAGCGCGATTCGAGCTCGGCAGTCGTGAGGACACCGAGCTTCGTCAGCAGAGTGCGTGATTGCTTGGTGACCAGCTGCCTGAGTGCCTCGGGTGTTCGCTTCATGTTCGGAAGGCCCCGCTTCTTCGCTTCCTTCACCCATTCGCCTGAGTAGTTGTTTCCCTCGAAGCGAACCGCCGAGCTTTCCTTGAAGGCTTCCCGAACGACCTTGAGCACTGCGTCGTCGACAGATTTCGTCTTCTTCAGCGTGTCCCGGAGCTGGGCTGTGATCTCGCCGATCGCTTCCGCGACAGCGACGTTGAGCAACGCAATGGGAAAGGCGACGGAGGCGGACGATCCAACGGCGCGGAACTCGAACTTCTGGCCCGTGAACGCGAACGGAGAGGTGCGATTGCGGTCGGTGTTGTCGCGCTGAATCTCCGGTAGCCGGTCGACTCCCAGCTTGATCATCTGCTGTTCGGCCGAGCCTGACGTCTTGCCCTGTGCGATCTCGTCGATCACGCGGGTGAGCATGTCACCCATGAACACGGAGATGATAGCGGGAGGAGCCTCATTGGCTCCAAGCCGATGCTCGTTGCCAGAGGTTGCGATTCCCGCGCGCAGAAGCCCCGCGTGCTTGTGAACTCCCTTGAGTACGGCTGCGAGGAAAACGAGGAAGCGAATGTTCTGGTGCGGCGTGTTTCCCGGCTTCAACAGGTTTTTTCCATTGAGCTCGGGAGAATCCGCGGCGATGGACATTGACCAGTTGCAGTGCTTTCCCGATCCATTGATACCGGCGAAGGGCTTCTCATGAATCACCGCCTGTAACCCGTGTCGCAGAGCAACGCGGCGCAGCGTCGCCATCACCAGCATGTTGTGGTCGACCGCGAGATCGGTCTCTTCAAAGTACGGCGCCATCTCGAACTGGCAGGGCGCCACCTCGTTGTGCCGCGTGGTGATGGGAACGCCGAGCTTGTATAGCTCGAACTCCACCTCCGAGATACAGCCCTGGATCCGCTCCGGTATTCCACCGAAGTAATGATCCTCGAGCTGCTGTCCTCGTGACGGCGGCGCTCCGATGAGTGTACGGCCGCTCATCACCAAGTCCGGCCGCATTGCGAAGTGCGTGCGATCGATGAGGAAGTACTCCTGCTCGGCGCCGAGGGTCGTGAAGACGCGCTGGACGCCGGTATCGCCGAGGAGCTCGAGGAGCTCGATGGACTTTTTCGAGAGGATGTCCGAGCTCCGCAAGAGCGGGGTCATTTCGTCGAGGGCTTCGCCGTTGTATCCGATAAATACCGACGGTATGCAGAGCGTGCGCGCTCCAGTTGACTCGACAATGAACACCGGGCTTCCCGGATTCCAGGCCGTGTATCCGCGCGCTTCCCATGTTGCGCGGAGACCGCCCGAGGGAAAACTCGATGCGTCCGGCTCACTCTGGATCAGCTGTTCTCCGGTGAACGACTCCATTGGCTGCCGGTCGTCGTCGAAGGCAAAGAACGCGTCATGCTTCTCGGCTGTGAGTCCTGTTTGTGGCTGAAACCAGTGGGTGAAGTGCGTCACGCCGCGCGAGATCGCCCACTCCTTGATCACCTGCGCGATTACCGGCGCGATGGCAATATCGAGCTTTTTTCCATGTCGAACGGATGCGGCGAGAGCAGAGTAGACCTCTTTCGGGAGTTTGTCACGCATCTGTCTGACACCGAGGGTGTTGACGCCGAAGTATTCGGATGTGGGAATGGGTACGCCCCCTTCGCTGAAGCCCGGCGGAATTCGCACGGAGCGGGCGGTCAGGTCTTTGAGGAGGGCCCTGCGCGGACTGAAGTTGGCGGATGTCATGGGAAGCCGACGTGGGGGAGTGTGGATGGCTGCGTGCAGGAAATGCACGGTTTAACAAACAAACTTGCACTTTTCTGGCCTAAAAGCAAAGCAATAGGCGTTTCAGACTGCAGGAATTGCACAATTCTTGGTTTAGGGCTACGTTCTACTCATGCCAAGACATCGCTTCCGGAGTTCCGATACCTCGGGCGCCAATGCTTCTGAGATCCTGGATCTCGTGACGAAGAGCAATGTCCGTTTTCTCAGACTGCAATTCACGGACATCCTTGGTGTCAATAAGAACGTCGAGATTCCCGCTTCGCAATTTGCGAAGGCGCTGGCCGGAGATATCATGTTCGATGGCTCCTCGATCGAAGGGTTCGTGCGCATCGAGGAGTCGGATATGCTGCTCGCTCCGGATTTCAGCACCTTCCAGATATTCCCCTGGGGGGACGAGAGCAACCGGGTGGCGCGGCTCATCTGTGACATCAACACTCCGGACGGGCAGCCATTTGCGGGAGATCCGCGGAGCGTGCTCAAGAAGGTGATCGCGAAGGCGGCCAAGCTCGGGCTCACGATGAACGCTGGCATGGAGGCTGAATTCTTCATGTTCAAGCCGAGGCCGGATGGAGAGCCTTCGACGATCACGCACGACGTCGGAGCGTACTTCGATCTCGCGCCGGCTGACGCCGGAGAAGATGCACGGCGGGCGATTGTCGATGTGCTGGAGCGGATGGGCTTCGAGGTCGAGGCAGCGCACCATGAGGTTGCGCACGGGCAGCACGAGATCGATTTCAGGTACGCCGAGGCGCTCAAAACGGCGGACAACATCGCGACGTTTCGCTTCGTGGTGAAGTACGTCGCGCGAACCTTCGGTTTGACGGCGTCGTTCATGCCCAAGCCGATCTTCGGGCAGAATGGAAGCGGGATGCACACGCACCAATCGCTTTTTCGCGGCAACAAGAACGCGTTCTGGGACGAGAGCGCGGAATGGGGTCTCTCGGGCACCGCGCTGCACTATATCGGAGGTCTTCTCCGTCACGCGCGCGGATTCACCGCGATAACAAATCCGCTGGTGAACTCCTACAAGAGACTCGTGCCGGGATACGAGGCTCCGGTAAATGTCGCGTGGTCGATGCGGAACCGGTCACCGATGATTCGCATTCCGGATCGCCGCGGGACCGGCACGCGCATTGAGCTACGAACGCCGGACCCGGCGGCGAATCCCTATCTCGCGCTGGCGGTGCAGCTCGCGGCCGGACTCGATGGTATTGCGACGAAAGCGGATGCGCGGGAGCCGGTGAACACCAACATCTGGGAAATGTCGCACCGCGAGAAGAGGCGCCTGAGAATCGACGACCTGCCGCACAACCTCGACGAGGCCTGCAACGAGCTGGAGAAGAACAATGTCGTAACCGGCGCTCTTGGCGAGCACATCACCACGCAGTATCTCGCGGCGAAGCGGCTGGAGTGGCAGGAATACATCACCCAGGTGTCACCATGGGAGCTTGACAACTATCTCGAGAAGTACTGAGGCGGCGGTGAGCAGCGCGCTGGTGCGATCGATCCCGCTGGCGCTAACGGTGCTGCGGCTGCTGCTGGCACCGGTGCTGGTATGGATGGTGTACGTCGGGGCGCCCGGCATTTCATTCGCGGGGGTGATTCTTCTCGCGTTCGTCTCGGACATCTTCGATGGAGTCGTGGCGCGATCACTCGACGTCGCGAGCTCTGAGCTGCGGCACTTCGACAGCCGGGCAGATCTGGTGTTCTACGCGACGGCCGCGTGGGCGGTGTGGCGGCTGCATCCGGACGTGGTGCGATCGGTCGCGGTTCCCGCGCTGGTCGTGATCGGACTCGACGTAGTCCGCCACCTGTTCGACTTCGCGAAGTTCGGGCGCGATGCCGCGTATCACGCGTGGAGCTCCAAGGCTTGGGGGCTGTCCCTCGCGGTCGCGCTGGTTCTGCTCATGGGTTTTGGAATCGCCTATCCCTGGATCGCCTTAACGATCGTGCTCGGGCTGGTCGCGCAGACGGAAGGCCTGTTGATCTCTATCGTCCTTCCCGTCTGGACTCACGAGGTTCCGACCCTTGCCCGGGCGCTGGAGGTCAGGCGATCGGCCAAGAAGGGATAGAAAAGTTGCATGCGGTGCGCACCCGGTTACGGGTCGCGCACCTGCTGATGATTAGTTACTTATCTAATGCGATTTCTCTCAGTTCGACTTTTTCTTTCTCCCGCTGGACTTCCGCGAGCTCGACGAGCTCTTACGCCCCTTTGGGCTTAGGGGGGACTTTGGCGCCCTTCTTCCGGGCTTCCGAAAGCCCGATGGCAATCGCCTGCTTCCGGCTCTTCACTTTCTTTCCGCTGCCGGATCTGAGCGTCCCCTTCTTCCTGCGATGCATTGCGCTCTTCACTCGCTTCGATGCTGCCTTCCCGTACTTTCGCCCACCTGAAGATTTCTTCGCAGTCATGCTGATCCTCCAATCGGGTAGTGTGCGCAATGTTCGACTGACTGGCGCGTGTTGTGCCGGAGAATCCACGCGCCCTGACGATCTCCGCGCGAATCTCTCACCAGTGGCACCGACATGAGCAGTCGAACTGGTCTGGAAGCCGAAGCCATCAATCGTCTCACCGACCTCGTGCGACCGCGAAGCGTTCGCGCAATTCTCGTGCAATGTCTGGCCGGAGAGATCGCCCCGTCGATTGCAATCGCGCGGATGCTGGCCGAAGAAGACGCTTCAACGGTGCGTACGGCGATCGATGATGTAACGCATCGCGCCGCAACGATCTCCCGGGCCAGCGACATGCTGGTTCACGACAGAGTCGACGAGCTCACGCAAATCTTCGTCGAGGATGTTGCCTGTCTGGCGGATGTCAGCGAGGCGAAGAGGACTCAACGGATCGAGGGGGCTCCTCTGCCGCCAGAGCCTCGGGAGCGCGGCGAAGCGCGAACTTCTGAATAGCTTCCAGCGCTGCCATGCAGAACCCGGCCCACGCCAACCCTATCGATACTCCCGCGATCACATCCGAGGGATAGTGCACTCCCAGATACACTCGGCTGAATGAGATAAGCACGATGATGAAGAGAGTGGCCACCAGCAGCAGCCACCGCGCCCATGCGCGCGTGTTGAGTCTCGCCGCGAGATAGGCGACGGTGCCGTAGACGATCGCCGCGTTCATCGCGTGGCCCGAGGGGAACGAGGAGCTCACCGCGTGCGCTCCCGAGATGAAGAAGTGCGGGCGTGGCCGGCCGAAACCGAGCTTCATAACGCCATTGAGGATGATTCCACCGAACGTCGACGCGAGAAGAAGGATCGCGGAGTACTTATGGCGGGTGAGGCTCAGGAACAGGGCGGCGACGATCACGATCATGAGTACCACCGCGCCGGTCCCGAGAGCCGTGATCTCGAGCATCACTGCATCGAGCGGCTTCGACTGATGGGCACCCATCCATCGGATTACTAAATCGTCGAACGCCTGCGTCGTGCCGGCCCGGACGTGACTAGCCAGCGCCGCGAAGATTCCCGTCCCCGCCACAGCGACGAGCAAGCCTCCGACCAGAAATATTCCGAGCGCACCAACGATGGTGTCGGCACGATCCATCGACACGCGTAACGCGGCGTAGATGGGGTGCCAGTAAGCGGAGAATCTTCCGCGTCGCTCAGTCCTTCTTTCCACTGTCATTGGCAGCGGTTCACTGTTCGGGGGCGACTGGCGGGGCGCGCATCACTTCGCGGACGCTGCATGCTCCCAAAAGCTTCTCGGCATCCGTAATCCGAACTAGGTGATCTCGCCGTCGCGGCGATCCGCGTTCCGTCGATCGTCTCCCCTGCGGTCCTTGGAAGACCGGGCGCGCAGCCAGCGCCAGGTGAGCACGACCGCCACGCCGAAGATCACCCAATAGACGGGAAGGAGAATGTAGTGAAACGCAGGCATCTGCGACTCGAACCAGTGAATACTGAAAAACAGAAATAGCGATACTCCCCACACGACCAACAACTGTCGTGGCCCGCGCCCGTAGATCATCGATTCAACTCGTTAGTCGGATAAACACACTCGATGGTACCCCACACCCGTCATCTGGACGATTCCTTGTAAGATTCGTCGCAAATGGGTGTGAATTGTCAGAAGGTTGCTATCTGCTTTCCCCGGCCAATCGCACGAGCGACTCGCCGGTGAGGCGAAAGCTGGTCCACTCGTCGAGGGGCGTCGCGCCTATCTGATGATAGAAGGAGATGGCGAGCTCGTTCCAGTTGAGCACCGACCATTCCATGCGCCCACAATCGCGCTCGATGGCAAGGCGCGCCAGCGCGCGCAATAGCGCGAAGCCCACACCATGCTTGCGCGCGGCAGGGCGGACGAAAAGATCCTCCAGATAGAGGCCGCGTTTCCCGAGCCAAGTGGAGTAGTTGTGAAAGAAGAGCGCAAAGCCCGCCGGCTCGTCTCCCACATAGGCGATCAGAATTTCCGCCGCCGGTCGCGATCCAAAAAGAGTGACAGCGAGATCGTTTTCGGTGACCGGCGCTTCGCCCGGCAGCGCCCGCTCGTATTCGGCGAGCTCCAGAATGAGAGCCCGGATGAGCGGTATGTCGTGCTTCGTCGCCCGCACAATACGAGTATCGCCGATTCGGTTCTCCATTCACGGATAATCAGACTGGCACAATCGGGTGTCAATGCCATCTTTTCCGGATGAATCCGACCCGCCTTCGTTTTCTCATAGTGGCGCTGATCGCGAGCGCGTGCACTCCCTCCTCACAACGCGAAGCCGCCATCGCCGCGCAGGATCCTGCCGGTGCGCGACTTCTTCCCACCGGCAGGCAGCTCGACCCGGTCGGGGTTTCGCACGATCTCGGCTCCATGCCGCTCGCGATGACGCTTTCGTCCGAGAAGGATCGCGTCGTCGTGCTTCTCAATGGATGGGCGACACAGGGAATCCAAGTCGTCGACCGAAGCTCCGGCCGCGTACTGCAGATGCTGCCGCTTCCCGCGGTTTTCCTCGGGCTCGCGTTTAGTCCCGACGGCAAGTCGTTGTACGTCTCGGGCGGAAACGACGACGTGATCTATCGCTACGATTGGCGGAGCGGCGCGGCAGCACTCGCGGACACCATCGTGCTCGGTGTGAAGGAGAAGGGAAAGAGCGGAACCCGCTATCCTGCCGGAATCGTGGTTTCGCCTGACGGACGGACGCTATACGCGGCCGAGAATCTCGGTGATTCTCTCGCGGTGGTAGATCTGGCGTCGCGTCGCGTGGTGCAGCGGCTCTCTACCGGGCGATATCCATACGGAGTCGCGGTTGCGCCTGACGGCACGGTGTACGTCTCGGCTTGGGGTGGATGGACCGTCTCCGTTTTTCCTCCGCGCGGGAATGGCTTGCTCGCGGGCGGCACGAGAGTGCGCGTGGGGCGGCATCCCTCCGCCATCCTGCTCAACTCCAGCGGCTCGCGCCTCTTCGTGGCATCCGGAAGCACTGACAGGATAAGCGTTCTGGACACGCGCACGCGCAACGTCATAGCTACGCTCGCCGACCCGACGCCGGCAGGAACGGGCGAAGGCAGCACCCCCAATGCGCTCGCTCTCTCTCTGGACGGCACGCGGCTCTTCGTCGCCGAAGCCGACAACAATGCGGTCGCCGTGTTCGACCTCCTGGCGGGGACAGCGGGTATCGCCGCAGCCTCGGGCAACGATGCGCTGGCGGGAAGAATTCCCGTCGGGTGGTATCCAGCAGCAGTTGCCGTCGATGGCGGAGATCTGCTGGTAGTCAACGCAAAAGGTCGGGGCACGAGTCCGAACAGCGGACTTCGGCAGCCGGGCCAACGAATGGTGCCGGGGAATCCGGACTACACACTCGGACAGATTAGCGGAACACTGACGGTGGTCCCGTCAGCGCGCGCCAGCGCGGAGGAGCTCGATGGTTTGTCACGCCGAGTGGCGTCGGCGAATGGCTGGAATCGCGCGCAGCGGGCGCAACAAAGCTATCCGCTGTTCGAGCACGTCATCTACGTCATCAAGGAGAACCGGACATACGATCAGATCCTCGGCGATCTGAAACAGGCGGATGGGGACAGCTCTCTGACATTCTTCCCCCGCCCCGTCTCGCCCAACCACCATGCTCTGGTGGAGAGATTCGGGATCTTCGACAGATTCTTCGTCAACGCGGAGGTGAGCCCGGATGGGCACAACTGGTCGACCGCCGCCTATGTGAGCGATTACACTGAAAAAACGGTTCCGTCGAACTACTCCTCACGTGGCCGCAGCTATGATTACGAGGGGACGAATCGCGGCGAACAGGTGGAAGACGATGTCGCCGAGCCGTCGAGTGGCTATCTGTGGGATCTTGCCGACCGCGCGGGAATCAGCTACCGGAACTATGGCGAGTACGTGGTGCCCGCCGATTTCGTCGCGGATGGCAGCAGACCGCCCGCGTACGATGCGACAAAGCCGGCGCTGGAAGCACACACCAACAGGCTTTATCCCGGCTTCAGCATGTCGATCACGGATCAGCACAGGGTCGATGTGTGGCTGGCCGAGTTTCAGGAATTCGTGCGTGTGGGGAAAATGCCGGCGCTCGAGATAGTTCGCCTGCCAAACGACCATACCTCGGGCGCGCGCGGAGGTGCTCCGACGCCGCGAGCGTACATGGCTGACAATGATCTCGCGCTCGGCAGAATGATCGAAGCCTTGTCGAAGAGCCCATTCTGGAAGAGCACCGTGGTGTTCGTGCTCGAAGACGACGCGCAGAACGGCCCCGATCATGTCGATTCCCATCGTTCGCCGCTGTTCGTGATCTCGCCCTATAATAGCGGCCGGGTTTTTCATCGATTCGCCAACACGACTGATGTCCTCGCGACTATGGAGGACATACTGGGCCTCGGGAGGATGTCGCAGTTCGACCACTATGGGCGCCCGTTGCGGGACATCTGGGAGAAGACGCCCGATCTGAGGCCATACAAGGCGCTCGTGCCGAGTGTGTCACTGACGGAAACGAACCCCCGGACCGGTGCGCTGGCGGAGGCGTCGAAGAAGTTGGCGCTCGCCGTAGAGGATGAGGCCGACGAGGAGCTGTTCAACCACATCCTCTGGAAAGCGATCAAGGGTGACAAACCGTATCCCGGCTCGAAGACGATGTCGACGCTCGAAGCGACGCTTTCGCAGTGACTCGAGTGGACGGGAAGGATGTACATCGCACGCCAGAAGGATCCGCGCTGACTACAGCGGTTGCGCGGCAAACGCGCCGGGTACGGATACTCGCCCGATTGCTCGACAATTCGATTCCAATTCCGGGTACGGCGCGGAAGATCGGGCTCGATCCAATCATCGGGCTGATTCCGGGCGTGGGTGATTTGGTGGGTGCGGTACTTTCAGGCTACATCATTCTGGAAGCCGCGCACGCGGAAGTGCCAACGTTCACGCTGCTACGCATGCTCTGGAACGTCGGGATCGATACGCTCGTAGGAGCGGTTCCGGCGTTGGGCGATCTCTTCGACGCTGCATGGAAGGCGAACATGAAAAACGTTGCGCTGCTCGAGCATCATCTCGTGGCGACTGCGGGAGGCGACCGGAGAGGGAGGGGTGTGCTCGGTGTCTCCCTGATGGCACTGCTCGTCCTGGTACTGATCGTCGTCGCCGGACTCGCGCTTGGAGTTTTTGTCGCACGGTTGGTGTGGGGACTCTTCACCCGATAACTTTGTCGTACGGCGCCGTGGCCAAGTGGTAAGGCGGCAGACTGCAAATCTGCTATTCGTCAGTTCGATTCTGACCGGCGCCTCTTTGTAACAGCCTCTACGAACTCAGTAAGCTTCGCCGGGTCGAGCCGCCCGGCGGTACGCACCCCGCTGCAAAGGTCGACCGCGAATGGTCGCACGGTTTGTGCGGCGGTCGCGACGTTCTCCGCCTCGAGGCCGCCCGCCAGAAAAAATGTCGATGAAACGACTCCCGGCTCCTGTACGTAGGGGCTTCATGTCGTTTCCCCATAGCTTCGAGAGCCGCCATTGATCGCCTTGCCTCTTTTGTCCCGTCAAAACCGTCTGATTGGGCTGGCCATCATCGCCTGTTTTGCCAGTGCGGGGGCGCAAACCGCCTCAGCGCCATCGCCATCGCTTCCCCGAGCATCGGCGGCGCCAAGTACGGGCACAATCGCCATCGATGGCAAGGTCGATGAGAGCGCATGGGCCTTAGCCACTCCAATCCGCGATTTTCACCAGCAGCAGCCGGTTGAGGGCGTGGCGCCTACTCAGCGCACCGAAGTCCGTGTCTTATACGACGAACGGGCACTCTACATTGGCGCTCGGATGTACGACTCACTCGGCGTACGCGGAATCCGCGCACCCCTTGCCAGACGCGACCAGCTCCTCAACGCGAATGGGAACAACGGATCGTTCAATTCACTCACCACGGACAAACTCATCGTCCTTCTCGATCCATACCACAACCATATCGACGAGGCGTGGTTCGAGATCAATCCAGCGGGCGTGCGCGGCGACCAGTTCAATGGTGACCCTTCATGGGACCCGATCTGGGAAGCGGCGACGCAAGTGGACTCTCTGGGCTGGACAGCCGAGGTGCGCATTCCCTTCTCACAGCTCCGGTTCTCGCGCGACAGTGCGCAGACCTGGGGAATGCAGATCTGGCGCTACACCGACCGGCTCAATGAGCAGGACATGTGGTCGTTCAGACGCAGGAATGAAGCTGGCGGACCCGCGTACTTCGGCTCACTCACAGGTCTCACGATCGGGCGCCAGCCGCGACAGCTCGAGTTGCTGCCCTATGTCGAGTCGCGCAGGCAGTACAAGTACGCGGTGCCGGGAGATCCATATCACAACAACAGTTACGGACGGATAAGCGCTGGTGCAGACATGAAATACTTATTGACCTCCAGTCTCGCGCTCGATGCCACGGTGAATCCGGATTTCGGCCAAGTGGAAGTGGATCCCGCTACTATCAACCTCTCGGCATACGAGACCTACTATTCCGAGAAGCGCCCCTTCTTCGTGGCCGGAAGCAGTGCGTTCGACTTCGGTGGGATGAACTGCATGTTCTGCAGCAACACGTCCGGCCTGGGTGTCTTCTACTCACGGCGCATCGGACGTCCACCACAGCTGAATGGCTACGTTGATGACGTTGCGGAATTCGCTGACACGCCAGACAACACCACGATACTCGGCGCCGCGAAGATAACCGGGCGCACCAAGGGCGGGTACACCGTTGGCATCCTCGATGCGGTGACGAACCGGGAGGCGGCGCGCTACCTGGTCGCCCTGAACACTCCAGAGCAGGCACAAGGAGTCGAGCCACTCAGCAATTACTTCGTAGGCCGAGTGAAGAAGGATCTCAACCAGGGTGCAACCACAATTGGCGGGGTTTTCACGTCCACGATGCGGCGGCTGGATGATACCGTAGTCGCCGACAGACTGCGGAGCCATGCAGAGGCTGCTGGCATCGACTTCAACCATACGTGGCACAAGCGTGACTACTCGTGGATGGGGTCCGTCGTCGCCTCGAACGTCACGGGGTCGCGGTCGGCGATTGATCTCACCCAGCGCTCCAGCGCACACTACTTTCAGCGTCCCGATCGCCGCGCCACGAGCGATGGCCTCTTCGGCACTCGCTATGATGCGAACGCGAATTCGCTACAGGGCTACGGCTTCTACACCCGTGTCGCCAAGAATAACGGGAACTGGTTGTGGGAGACGGCGCAGAACTGGCGCAGTCCGGGGTTCGAGGTGAACGATCTGTCATATCTCGATCGCGCGGACTACAAGTGGATGAACGCGAACGTAGGCCGGCAGTGGACAACGCCCACGCGCTGGTACCGCAACGCGATCGTGCTCGGCGGGGGTCAGCAGCAGTTCAATTATGACGGTGACCGGACAGATCTGCAGACTCAAGCCTATTACGGGATGCAGTTCCCCAACTACTGGAACCTTCGCTCCTTCGCTATCCACCGTCCCACCTTAGATGACGATCGCCTCACTCGCGGCGGTCCGGTGGTAAAGCGTACGGGCTACAATTTCGGCGAGCTCGAGGTCTCTACGGACGCGCGACAGCGCGCGGTGTTCGATATCTCGGTACAGATCGCGCACGGCATAGACGCCAACGCACACACATTCGTGCTTCAGCCGGGTGTTGCACTCAAGCCCTCGGCCAATATGTTCATCAGCCTCTCGCCGTCCTATGTTGTGGATGAAGACGCCGCGCAGTACGTGACGAGAGTAACCGACCCGACGGCCTCGGCATTCTATGGAAGTCGCTACGTCTTCGGTTACCTCAAGAGCCACACGCTGTCGCTGGACACACGCGTCAACTGGACGTTCACGCCGAACCTCACCCTGCAACTGTTCGCGCAGCCGTACATCGCGAGCGGAGCTTACTCCTTGTTCCGGGAGTTCGCGGCGCCTCGCACCGTGAGGAAGGTGATCTATGGGAAGGACGCGGGCACCATCACTCACACCGCGGCTACCCCGTCGAGTGACGCGACGTACACCGTGGACCCGGATGCCTCTGGGCCGGCGGCACCGTTCACGTTCGCGGACCCCGATTTCACCTATCGCTCATTGATCGGGAATGCAGTGGTGCGCTGGGAGTATCGCCCGGGCTCGACGGTGTTTTTCGTGTGGACCCAAACTCGCAGTGGCAGTGATGCGAACGGAAATTTCGATTTCGGGAGCCAGCGCAGGGCGATCTTCAGCGATCGACCCACGAACGTCTTTCAGGTCAAGGTGAATTACTGGATTGGCCGCTAGACGTCGGCGAATCACATCTGGACGGCCAACGGTTTTTGAGGTACGGCTGTCGAATTATGGGACGATCTCTTCACTCCCGGGACCGCGACACTCAACCGACTCATACGCAATGATGACCGCCGCTTCCCTCCGTGCGACCGGTTTACGCGGACTTGCTCGCTCTGTCAGGCACAGCGCGATAGTCGCGGCACTTGCGTGCCTGTTCATTTCGCAGCCGGGCATCGCGCAACAGAGCATGGTGGAGACGGTGCGGAGCCGCGTCACTGACGATTCCGGTCACGCGATCATTGCAACGGTCATGGTCACGCGCGGCCCCGACCGGCTGACACAGCAGGCCAGTATGGACAGCAGCGGCAATTACCGAACGCGCTTCGAGCAGGGCACGGGAGACTATCTCGTGTACGTGAGTGCTCCCGGCTTCAAGCCAGCGCGCCGACGCGTGCAGCGTCAGGGCAATGAGAGCGAGCTGGTCGCCAATTTTGTGCTGGTTCCGGATGTCACCCAGCTCGCCAGCGTCAAGGTTACCGGACAGAAGCCTGAACGTGCGACCAACGTCATCCGTCCCACAGAACTGGAGCCGGGTTCGTCAGAGAAGTGGAGCGACGGCGTCAATGGACGCCTCTCTCCAACAGTTGCCGGCGATCTCAACGCCATAGCCGGAACGATGTCGAACGTCACCATGACGCCCGGTGGTCCCTCGATTCTGGGGTCGGGCGCTGAGTCGAATCTCACTACCCTCAACGGGATGGGGTTCGGGGCTGGTTCGATTCCGCGCGCCGCACGGACCCAAACGCGGGTCACTGCCGCAACCTTTGATCCTACGCGCGGGGGCTTCGCCGGCGCCAACATCGACGTACAGCTCGAAGGGGGCAGCAGGGAGTACCAACGCCGAAACGGCTTCGTCACGATCGATCCACAGATGCTCGAGTTCGCCGATCCACGAACCCTCTCACTGGGCTCAAAGAGCGGCGGGTTCCGGACCAGCTTCGGCGCGGATGGAGAGTTGATCCGGCGCGCGCTCACCTACAATGTGGCGGTGGACCTCGCTCGCAATACTAGCGATCCCGCAACGCTCCTGAGCGCCGAGGCCGATGTGCTGCTTCGCTCGGGAGTCGCGCCCGATTCCGTAGCGCGACTCATCTCACTCGCCAATCCCCTGGGACTTCCTCTTTCCAGCGGCAGAATACCCGCGAACCGGACGCACGACGCGATTACCTGGCTCGGCAGACTCGATGACACCCGCGACACGATGCGAACGCGAGCATTCACCAGCTATCTCGGCTCGACCAGCGATGGCGCGCTC